>Ga0272442_10003233_pt1 | contig 23015 bp, 18 predicted proteins | sample SSMForm2O_FD_200262 | JGI IMG/M metagenome (GOLD analysis project Ga0272442, IMG submission 200262) | Marine sediment archaeal communities from Little Sippewissett salt marsh, Falmouth, MA, United States - SSM-Form-2O | ecosystem: Environmental > Aquatic > Marine > Wetlands > Sediment ...
CGCCGGACCTCAATCACAGTGCCATGATTCAAGCCGGCGGGTCAAAAAAGACTGCAGAAATGTCAATACCTATAACAGAACCAGTTTGCGCCTGTTATTGCGAACATTTTTTGTCGCGTTTCTGGTGTCAAACACAACCTTGGCATTATCAACCAGCCACTGGTAATTATAACTGGTGTGATCGGTCAGGATAACCGCCAAATCGGCCTTTTTCAAAAGGGCCGGGGTCAGTTTGCTGGAACGGTGAATACTGTCATTCCAGCGTATCGTATCGACATAGGGATCATTATAGTACAACTTCGCGCCCTGTCCTTCCAGCAGTTTGATCACATCAAGGGCCGGAGACTCACGAACGTCCTTGATATCCCGTTTGTAGGCCACGCCCAGGATCACGATTTTCGCACCTTTGACCGACTTGGCCCGGTCATTAAGCACGTTCCGGATGCGATGGACCACGTATTCGGGCATTTGGGAATTGATCTCGCCGGCCAGTTCGATAAAACGCGCATAATAATTCAAACTTTTCAACTTCCAGGACAGATAATGCGGGTCGATCGGAATACAATGCCCGCCCAATCCCGGGCCGGGATAAAATGGCATAAAACCGAACGGCTTGCTGGCGGCGGCATCGATGATTTCCCAGACATCGAGATTGAGCCGGTCGCACATCAGCGCCACTTCATTGACCAGCCCGATATTGACGGAACGGAAGGTGTTTTCCAGAAGTTTGACTGTCTCGGCCGCCTGCGTTGAGGAAACCGCGTGGACCGAACCGATAAACTGCTCATAGAATGCCTGCGCGACCTTGGTACAACGGGGAGTGGTTCCCCCCACTACCCGCGGGGTGTTCTTGGTGGTGAATTTCTGGTTGCCGGGATCAACCCGTTCCGGTGAAAACGCCAGGTAAAAATCCCGACCGACCTTCAATCCGGATTCTTCCAGCATCGGCAGAATCATATCCTCGGTCGTTCCGGGATAAGTGGTCGATTCGAGGATAATCAGCATCTCCTTGTGAATGTACTGTTGTATCCACTTCACCGCCGCCAGGATATAGCTGACATCGGGGTCTTTGGTCTTGGATAGCGGCGTCGGGACACAAATCGACACGGTATCCATCTGCCGAAGTTGTTTGGGATCGGTGGTTGCGCTCAATTTTCCGGATTGCACCAGGTTGGCGACGGCGCTATCGGGAACATCATCAATATCGGATTTGCCGGCGTTGATCAGGTTGACTTTATCTTTGGCGACATCAAAGCCGACGACCGTAAAGCCGGCCTCACCGACCTCGACCGCCAACGGAAGACCGACATATCCCAAACCGATAATACCGACTTTGGCCTTGCGGTCCTTTATTTTCTTGAGCAGGTTGTTTAACATGTCTTCACCTTTATCATCATACTGTTGCCAGTTTTTTTCTCCAGTACTCGAGCGTATCGCTCAGGGTGTCATGTAATCGATATTGTGTCGCCCATTGTAACTGTTTATACGCCTTTTTATTGCTTCCCCGCAACACGGGGATGTCTGCTTTTCTAAATCGGCCTTTGTCGGTATCTACCTTAATATCGGCCGATGAAAACCGCAATAGTTTTTCCAGCACTGTTTTTATCGCCACCGCCCGCCCGGATGAAAACTGATAGATTTCACCGGAGCGACCACGTACCGCCATCAGGTAATAGCCATTGACCACGTCGCGAACATCGGAAAGGTCACGCTTGACCGACAAATCGCCCACTTTCATCATCGGGCGCCCGTGCCCGGCTTCAATTGCCGCGATTTGCCTGCAAAACGACGGCACGACAAAAACCTCACTCTGCCTCGGCCCGGTGTGATTGAAAGCCCGGCCGATGGTAACCGGCAAACGATACTGCCGCGTATAATACGACGCCAAAAATTCGCCGGCGGCCTTCGAGATGCCATACGGCGAAACCGGATTGAGCGGATGATCCTCGGTCAGCAATGTGCCGACCGGCGAAAAAATGCCATAGCATTCCGAGGAACTTACAAATGCCAGGCGTTTAAGACCTGCCAGTCCGACCGCGGCCTCAAACATATTCAGACTGCCGGTGAAATTGACATCATAAGTCAACCGCTCCCGCTGAAACGACTGCCCCACCGACGCGAACGCCGCCAGGTGAAAAATGTAGCGCGGTTTGATCTTTTTTAAGTACGCCGCCACCCGGTTTGCCCTGGTGATGTCAAACCGATCAAGAGTCAATTCGTTTTTGATATGACGGATATTATCCAGACGTTCACCCGGCGCCAGAACCCCATACACCCGATAACCCTTCGCTATCAGCAATTCGGCCAGGTATGACCCGGCAAAGCCGGCCGCTCCGGTCAGGACCACTCCGCCGCGGATCCTCATGATTCGCTCGGTTCCAGGCGCTTCAGGTCGGCATCGACCATCATGTGCACCAGACCCCGAAAATCAACTTCCGGTTTCCAGTTAAGCTTCTCATGCGCCAGCGTGGAATCCCCGAGGAGAAAATCAACTTCGGCGGGACGAATAAAGCGCGGATCGGTGACGACAAATTTCTGATAATCCAACCCGACATGGGCAAAGGCGGTATCGACGAATTCCTTCACCGAATGAGATTTCCCGGTGGAAATCACATAATCGCCCGGTTCATCCTGTTGCAACATCAGCCACATCGCCTTGACATAATCGCCGGCATAACCCCAGTCCCGACGGGCATCGAGATTACCCAGCGCCAGGTTTTTCGCCAACCCCAGCTTGATTCGCGCAACCCCATCCGTAATTTTACGGGTTACGAATTCCAGACCGCGACGAGGCGATTCATGATTGAACAGAATTCCCGAATTGGCATGAATGTCATAGCTCTCCCGGTAATTGATCGTGATCCAGTGTCCGTAAACTTTGGCCACACCATAAGGCGAGCGGGGATAAAACGAGGTCTTTTCATTCTGCGGAGTCTGCTGAACCTTGCCGAACATTTCGGACGACGAAGCCTGGTAGAATCGGATTTTGCGGTTAAGCAGGCGAATCCCCTCAAGGATCTTGGTCACCCCCAGTGCGTCGAACTCACCGGTCAGCACCGGCTGATTCCACGAGGTCGGCACAAAGGACTGCGCCGCCAAATTGTAAATCTCATCCGGCTTGGCTTCCTCGATGACATTGATCACCGAAAGCTGATCGAGCAGGTCGGCCTGCAACAGCGTAACCCTATCCCGGATGTGTTCGATACGCTCAAATGATTCGGTCGACGCCCGGCGCACCATCCCGTAAACGTCATACCCCTTCTCCAGCAGAAAATCGGCCAGGTATGAGCCGTCCTGCCCGGTAATACCTGTAATAAGGGCACGCATATGTATTTTCTCCCGCGTTTGATATCGTTTAGTAACGCCCAATATATATTTTTAACACATCAACGGCAAATGGTTTCACGGGAAGTTGCAAGCCGTCGTTCAGAAGAACCATGATCTGATCCGACCACATAAATGCTAACGAATTAACGACGGAGTAGTCTATTAACCCGACAAAAATGCCGTCAGGTTACCGAACCTAACCGATGTCCCGACCTCATTCGCCGCCGAGAAAGTCCGCTCGAAACAGAAAGGCGCCGACGGCATTCTGGGCAACGGTGCAATCAGCCGGTTCAATATCATTTTTGATTATGCGCATAATCGTCTGCATACAAAGCCCGGAAAGTATTATTCGCTACCGTTTGAATAACAGAAGCGATATATTGGTATATTAATACACACACCAAATTGAATCGAGAAAACACTATGCCAAAACAATTGTATCTCCATGAAGAATTGATGCTCCTCGCGCTCCGCGAGGAGGCCGGAACCGTCGCGTCATCCGGCATGATCGACTACGCCCTCGCCGCGGCTATTCTATCGGAACTGCTGATCCGAAAAAAAATCGAGATCGACCCGCTTAAAAAGAAAAAAGGAATAGTCAATCTGATCGACTCGGCCCCCCTTGACGATCCGCTTCTGGATGAAGCATTGCAAAAGCTCAATGCCGCCAAACGTCGCGCCTCGCTCAAGACCTGGGTGCAACGGCTGGCGCGGATCAAGAAATTCAAACACCGCATTGCTATCCAGCTCTGCCGCCGTGGCATTCTTCGCGCCGATGAGGACAAAGTCCTGTTTGTGTTCACCCGCAAGATTTATCCCGAAATCGATCCCCGTCCCGAGCGCGAACTGGTCGAGCGGCTTCGCACCGCGATCTTCACCGACCGGACCGACATTCCCCCGCGCGACACGATCATCATCGCGCTGGCACATCACATGCGCCTTCTGCGTCAGAAATTCGACAAGAAGGATCTCAAAACGCGCAAAGCCCGCATCAAGCAGATTGCCGAGGGAAGCGTGACCGCAAAGGCGGCCAAAGAGGTGATGGACGCGGTCACCGCGGCGATCATGGTGGCGGTCATCATCCCGACCGTGATCTCGACGTCAAGCTGAGTGCGACCAAATTTGATTTCCTGCATCCGGGGCCGGGTTCAATCCGGCCCTTTTCTTTACCTTGACTGAATCCTCTAATCTATTATATTAAAATGGGTTTCGAGCACAGCCCGGATAGTTGACATATCGAACCACAAAGTCAAACCTTATGTGCTTGGCAAACAGACAGAAATATACGGGGAGGGATAAATGAATACCGCAAAGTATAAACGTACCATTTTAGTATCTTTTTTACTTGTCTTCTTACTTATACACATAGCTTCCTACGCACAACAAAAACGCATGCCGATTCCTCTTCCTCCGAATTGTGATGTAGTAAACAAACCGATAGTACACCCTTCAAATGATAAAGATTACTATGGCTGTGATATCGATTATTATCATGATGGCATCCTTTATTACTATTGGCCTATTCCCGATTACTATGGTAATTCTCATTTCAATATGAGATTCACTGTTCTTAACAGTATTGTCGCTTGTACCTTAAGAACTGCGTGGGTATTAATGTATGCTATGCCTCAGACTGGTGATCCGGATATGATGATTTATTTATGGGATGACGATGGATTGGGTCTTCCCGGAAATCTGTTGGACTCTATATTCGTACCAGATCCCGGCGCTGGTCTTGAAGGCGCTAATGTTGCTTATTGGGTACCAGCCGATTGGTCAAACACCTGGGTTTTTTCAGCTGGTGAGGAATATCATATCGGTTGGAACACGGTACAGAATACACCCGAAGATACATTGGCTTGCATATCCGATGATGCTTACGGACCGTATTCCGGAGAAGAACGAAGCAGTGAATTTTGGGACGGAACGTGGGGAAGTATGCTCGACGATTGGGGGATCGATGTAGCGTTCTTTATTGCATCTGAGTATTGCGCCATATATACAGATCATTCTGAATTTGCCACGATGACCCCCTTAAACAACACCTGCGATTCTCCGGTAGAAACAGATATCTCCGCCACCTTCGACTCAACCATGAATGCCGATTCTTTTACGGATACCGCCTTCATTGTCCGCGCTTCCCAAACCGGCCTGCACACGGGCGTGATAACATATGATGAACCAACCCGAGCGGTAACATTCGACCCAAATTTGGATTTTGCATACGGCGAGGTTGTGACAGTAACGCTCACCGATGAAATTGAATCGACCGATGGTGATCCGTTAACTCCCTATACCTGGCAGTTTACCACTGTAGTCCCGGACGGTAACGGGACAATCTGGATGGATTCCGTATATGCCACCGGTGATACCCCGCACGACATACAAACCGCCGACATTGATAACGACGGGGATTACGACCTGATCACGGCTGATGAGGGCGGTTATGGCTATTCGGTCTTTCTGAATGACGGCGGCGGAATATTCGGGCCACCAACCGGCTACAATATAGGTGAACAGGTCTTGCGTCTGCACTGCGGCGATCTGGACAATGACGGCGATATCGACCTGGCCTCGGCCAATTCGCTCTCATCAAGCACTATCGCCGTCATGCTCAACAATGGCGACGGAGCCTTTGCGACGGCGACAACCTATCCGGTCGCTTCCAATGCCCGCGGAATCGCCGGCGCCGATATCGACAACGATGGCGATATTGATCTGGTATCGGCCAACGAAACCGCCAACAGCATCAGCATATTGCCAAACAACGGTGACGGGAGTTTTGGAACCGCGTCATCGCATCCCGTGGGTTCATCACCTGAGATGATATGCCCGGCGGATATTGACAATGACGGTGATCTTGATTTGATGGTGGCCGATAGGCTTTCAAATGACATCGCTATCCTGACCAATCAGGGTGGCGGTTCCTTTTCCGGGGCCATGTATGTTGCAGTCGGTACCCAACCCCGGTATATCGCCGCCCACGATTTTAATGCCGACACCTATAACGATCTGGCCGTGTCGAATGCGATGTCAAACACGGTCTCGATCTTGTTAAACGATGGAAGCGGCGGATATTCATCGCAAGCTACTTACGCCATTGGCGATGGGCCAATCAATCTCTGGTGTTCCGATTATGACGGCGACGGGGATATCGATATCGCCGCCTGCAATAATGATGACGGCACAATTGCTATTCTTTCAAACAATGGCAACGGTGCGTTTGCCGATGCGGTGGCATTCCCCGGAACCGGCCGCCCGCACGGTATCGCCGGGGCTGATTTCGACGGTGACGGTGATATCGACCTGGCCACCGCCGACTGGTCGAGCAATACCATGACAGTGCTGATGAATGTCCCGTTCCCGAAGATTGTCGACACCGACCCGAATCAAAATGATAACACCGTTGAGGTAAATGCCAATTTTAATTTTACATTCAATATGCCGATGACATCATCGACCCTTGACAGCTCGACGGTGAAGGCAATTGGATCAATTTCAGGCATTCATACCTGCGCCTTCACGTACAATGACATCACTCGGACGCTGGCGATTAATCCCGATACCAATTTTGTTCATGGCGAACAGGTATATGTCCGCCTGACTGATAGTATCAAATCCACGGGCGCAACGCCATTTGCGGGATATGTCGGGTCGTTCACAGCGGCGGTAATCGACAGCCCGGGGACCTATCTTCCAGCGAGCGTCTATGCCACCAACAATGCCCCTTTTAAGGTCATCCCGGCCCGGATGGATACCGACACCTATACCGATCTGGTTATTGCTGATGGCGAAAAGAAAATTGAAGTCCTCATTAATAACGGTGACGGCTCCTTTGGGAATACGGTTTCATATCACATTGGTCAATCCCTCAATGACATGTGTACCGGCGATTTTGATAATGACGGCGATTTTGATGTTATAGCGCGTCTGAGAGACAGAGCTTACCTGTATTTTCTGGCCAATAACGGTGACGGAACGCTGGCGGAAGAAGTTTCAATTGATACTGAAGATGAAATACTCGCAATTGATTGTGCCTTTATAAATGAAGACAATTCTCTTGACCTGGCAGGTATCAATCGAAGCGGCGACATTGAAATATATACGAATAACGGAGATGGAACTTTTATCTTCACCGACGAGTACAGCATAAATTCTCTTGAAGCACTCGAATTCGGAGATATCGACAACGATGGCGATCAGGATCTGGTGATGCTGGAGGGAAATGACGTCACCATTCTGCCCAATATTGGAAAGGGGAAATTTGGCGATGATGTCACCTATTCCATGCCGAGGGATTGCGATGATCTGGTGCTGGCGGATATTAACAATGATACTTACCCCGAAGTAATCACCATTAATGAGAATTCAGACGAAAACGTGTGTGTCCTGCAAAATCGGGGTGACGGGACATTCTACTTCCCACTTATTTTCTCAACCGGCCGGGATCCTTTGGGAGTTTTTGTTGCCGATATGGACGGCGACCGGGATATGGATATCGTAACTTCAAGCGACATGTCCGACAGCGTATCGGTGCTGATCAATGACGGCAACGGCAATTTCACAGAGTATTTCGATATCGCGGAGGTCGGTCGTGATCCGGATTGCGTGATTGCCGCCGACCTTGACAACGACGGTGATCTGGACATTGTTACTACAGATAGAAATGACGATCAAATATCAGTTCTGCTCAAATACAGCTGTACTGATCCTGACGATGACGGCTACGGCCACCCGGATGTGGTAGCAGATGAGTGCCCGGACGACAACTGCCCGTATGTATATAATCCCGACCAGGAAGACTTCGATGAAGACGGGATCGGCGATTCCTGCGATGTCTGTCCCGAACACCCGGCCAATGACTGTTGCAATCCAATCGGTATTAACGATCCGCCCGAGGTGGCATCGCCACATGTGGACACACTGGTACTTGGCAAAGAATTTGTCTATGCCGTTGAGATCTCCGATCCCAACTGCGACGGCACCGAACTGGTGCAAGATATACGCAACCTCCCCTCATGGTGCACCCTTGCCAATGACACGGTATCAGGTTATGTTGAGTGTAATTGCGTCGACACATCGTTTACGATCAGTGTTTTTGACGGAACCGATTCGACGGTACAGACCATAACAATGGTAGTCAACGATACTCTCAATCAGCCGCATATTATCCCGCCGGATGACACGCTATTGATACAGTTTCATCATGATTTAGCGTTCTATCCCGACATTGACGATCCCGACGACAGCATGTTCACGATCACCTATACCGAAATTCCCCACTGGTGCACGGTGCAGAATGACACGGTGATGGGGCACGCCCCGGATACCGCGTATATCGAGCCGATTACGGTAATCGTCGAGGATGCCTGTCATGCCGACACCCTGACCCTGCAGACCCAGATATTCCTATGCGGGGATTTTTCCAGCGATGATGCCATCAACCTGCTTGATATCCTGTTTGTGATCAATTACCTGTATGGCAACCCCCCCGGGCCGGCCCCCGAACCGATCGAAGCCGGCGATGTCAACGACGATGGCGCGGTCAATTTGCTGGATATTCTGTATCTGATCGATTATCTCTACGGCCATCCACCCGGCCCCGACCCGGTATGCCCGTAAAGCGATAAATTTATGTGAGCTGTTACTGCAGTTTCAAATACGGCACCGCATTAACATTCAACTCCGACGGGCCGTCGAGCGTGTAACGAAGATAACCCGCCGCTGAAATCATCGCGGCGTTGTCAGTACACAGTGCCGGCGGCGGAAAATAGAACTCCGCCCCGATCCGGCTCAACTGCTCTTTCATCATCTCTTTCAAGCGACTGTTCGAGGCCACTCCGCCGGAGAGCGTCACCGCCTCAATCCCGAATGTCTTCGCCGCGCGGACAGTCTTGGCCACCAGCACGTCCAGCGCCGCTTCCTGAAACGACGCCGCGATATCGGCGCGCTTGTCCTCCAGTTCGGATTCGGACATGTCTTTCACATGAAGCGCCACCGCGGTTTTCAGCCCGGAGTACGAAAAATCATAGCTGTCCTCTTTGATCACACCGCGTGGGAATTTGAAATAGGTGCGGTTGCCGATATGCCCCAGCCGGTCGATTTCATGCCCGCCGGGATAACCCAGCCCGAGCAGTTTCGCGACTTTGTCGTACGCCTCCCCGACCGCATCATCCTTGGTCTGCCCCAAAACATGATAGTCACCGAAGGCATTGACCAGCACCAGTGAGGTGTGCCCGCCGGAGATGATCAACGTGAGATGCTTTTCCGGAAGGTCGGGGTGCATCAGCAGGTTCGACACCAGGTGTCCCTCGAGATGATTGACCGCGATAAACGGCTTGTCATAACCGAATGCCAGTCCCTTGCCAAAATTCAGCCCGACCAACAGCGCCCCCACCAGCCCGGGACCATACGTCGCAGCAATCAGGTCAATTTCATCCGGTTTGATCTTCGCAACCGCCAGCGCCTCTTCATAGACCGTCATGATCGCCTTGAGATGTTCGCGGCTGGCGAGTTCCGGCACCACACCGCCAAACTTGGAATGCACCAGCTGGCTCAGGATAATATTGGAGCGGATGGTTTCGCAGTTTTCGACGACGGCGACCGAGGTCTCGTCGCAGGAGCTTTCAATACCAAGCGTAATCATGACTACTGGGTGATACGCACCGTGTCGACCGACTGGTGAACCAGGGAAACGGTTTCAGGAAGGGAGACAACGACCGGGACCGCCCCGGCGGAATCGGCCTCACGGTAATCGGCGGTGGCGGTTATCTGGTCTGCTTCGAACCGGTCGATAAAATCGGTCCGACCGCGCACGATAATATCGATTGATTTCGGTTCATAATTGACCATCCGCCCGAACGGGGTATAGGTAAGACGCAAAGCCAGGTCGACAAACTCGCGGGTTTTAAGCGGGACCAGGCTGATATACTGGGTGACCGAGTCCGGCGTGATGCTGAGGTTGTAAATATCCGGATAGACCAGGGCGACTGTGACATCGAAATCGTTGCGAACCCCCTCCAGTCGTTCCGTTTCGGTTTCGACCGCCTCGACTGCCGTCAGGGCCGCGCGCGGTCCGGTAATGGTTACGGTGGCGGGAATGAGCGAATCGGCATTGCCAAGGGCAAAACCCTCATCCGGCAGAATCACGACCCGCGACTTGACCGGCACCTCCTTTTCCCCCCTGCGATCGCAGTTGAAATAAAACTCCCGGGGGCCAACCACGTCAACCAGGGTCACCCCCTGGGCATCGATCAGCGCGACATTGTCGGAAGCAATATCCTGCTTGAACCGTCCCGGCCGACCGTCGGTAATCTGCATTTTGGCGCCGCGCCGTTTCCAGTCGCTTCGCAACAACGCCTTACCGCCGGAAGAGACAGTCACCAGGACCGATTCCGGCGGCGGCTCCACCAGCACCAGGTCGGTTGGAAGATCGACCTGGGTGACCGGCAGGGTTATTTGATTCTGATAGACTTTCTCGGTCGCGACATGGAACCAGAGCAGTATCGCCAGCAGGAGAGCCGCCACTTTTACCCATAGATTGTTAAACAGGCTCGGCATGTCGCTCACTTGGTTGCGGTGGGAATCGGCTTGCCATAACTGATCTCCCCATTGTCGATCCGTAACGAAAAACCACAGTCCGGATTTGAACAAACCCAGGCTTTATACATGATTGTTGCCCCGTTGCGTCCGTAATCCGAAAGCGGCAACAGCATTCCTTTGCCACATTTCAGACACATTGGAAATTCTCTTTCAGCCATAAACGTCCCTTCAATCAGAGCTTGTTATTGCGGTTCTTCAAGACCGTCAAACGATCAAATTTGCCGGCCAGGTTGTGTTCTATGATGGCATCCGAAAGGCGTCCGGTATTTAGCGTGACCGGGCGTACCCCGGACGGATGCTCCAGGGAAATCTCGACATCGGGTTTTTTGGACAGGTAGTCCGAATTATGCCCCCAGTAGAATTTAATATGTCCGTTGCCGTCGGAATAGGCCAGGTCCAGGAGGTTGTCGCCATTGAAATCGGCCGCCCAGCTCAGCGCGATTTCGCGGGTCGGATGAGGATCATCGAAATTGAATTTGAATTCCAGTTTCTTGCGCTTGGCCGGTTCATCATCGGGAAACCCGCCAATGATAGGATAAATCAAAAGATGTAAATCCGCCTCTTTCATCAGAAGCATTTTGGTGGCGGCGATGGCGCCGAGTTCGACCGCCGGAATTGCAAGTTCCGGACGACCGTCGCGGTTGAAATCATCCACCAGTAAATTGCAGTGAGAATCCGACAACCGTAGCTCCCGGCTCACTTTCGGTTCCAACAGCCCATCGGGATTGCAAAGATGAAACTGCACGCTGGTTTCCGTATTGGTAATCCCCCCGGATGTATACGATACCACGGCATCCAGCCGCTGATCACCGTTAAAATCGGCCAGCCAACTCTGCGCAAAGCCACCGGTCCGATCCGACTGCAATACCATTTTAAGGTCGGGAGTCTGGGGGAAATTGCCGGTGTTATCCTGAATGAAGCAGGCGACTTTGCGATCCCAGAGAAAATACAAATCCAGCCGCCCGTCAAGGTTGCAGTCACCGGTATATAACTTCGCCAGTGAGACCTGGAATGACACGCCTCCCGGGCGAGAGAAATCCGCCAGGCTTTTCTCACCGTTTTGAGTAACCAGGTCAACCGAAAGCTCGTTGAGGACTTCATATCGATCGGCATCTCCCCGCTCGTAAATAACATATCCCCGGGAGGTAGGGATAATGATTTCAGGGCCGGGGCGATCATTGATTTCAATTAAAAACGGTTCGACGATAATTCCCCGAAAATAAGGGACGTTGTAGATTGACTTCTGACGAATCAGCCGGACCGGTTTGGAAAAACCGGTACTCTGCGAATAGCGTAACGCGCTGACCCCATCGGCGTCAATCATCAGGACTTCCATAATCCCGTCGCCGTCAATATCGCCGATATCCATTTGAGAGGCGTTATGGGGAAGTCGGGTCAGGTAATCCGGCCTCAGGTTGAAGCCGCTGGTTTGTCCCTGAAGATACAATCCCGCATAGCGCGTGTCAGGATCATCCGCCGGTGAATAAACCACGATAACATCAGACAGCTTATCACCGCTGATATCACCACAGACATAGCCGAATATTTCACCTTCCACCTCAAGGGTGTACACGGTAAAGACATCCTGGTCGGCGGCATATCCATCCGACACGATAAACAAAAGACTAAGCAGGCTGACAAAGGCCGTCAGTCCGATATGTTTTATAGTTATGCGTTTCATCTTAAAATCGGCAATCGGATTCGTCCGTATATACCATATAAAAGATAAGCAATTGTAAACCGTTCGACAACGGTTAAATTACAGCGTGAAAGAACATGCCACTATTGCGGCAAACGGGGATTTTTATACCAGAAACGAGTCAGACCGCGATTGCTACCGATCCAGAGATAGTCTCCGTCGAAAATCAAATCACTGATATAGTGAGAAGGTAATCCGTCGTTAACGGTATACAGATACCGCGCCCGTTTTTTCCCGGTATTTATCAGCAACATCCCCTGGTTTACCGCCACTGCCACCAGCGTATCCGCGACCGCCACCGCGGTCGCACCGCCATAGCCGTTAACCTCGGGATACTCCATTACTTCGGCGGTTTCCAGGTCAATGGAAACCAGGTTGTTCTCGGAAGCGACCCAGATTTGTTCTCCGGCCAGTTCAATATCAAACACCTCTCCCGAACCGGAAACCTCCGGAGTTTTAAGCCGACCCAGCCTGGCTGACTCGTAATCCAGACGGTACACACCGCGCGAGGTACCGATCCACAGAGCCTCATCGGTCTGTTCCAGACAATTCACCGACAGCGACGGAAGATAGGTCTCGACACGGGCTTCAACGGTATCTTGATACCGCTTCAGCAAACCCAAACCGTAATGGGTCCCGACAAATACCGTATCGCCATTGGCGGCAACGGCAAGAACGTTTTCATCGGGAATGCCCGATGAGCGATAAAAATGATCCCGCACGGTGCGGGTTTCTTTATCAATAACAACCACGCCATAGTCGGTGGCAAGAAATATATCATCACCATTCGCATACAAATCAAATATATAGCTGTTTGGGGTCACAAATTCGGCCGGCAGATCGATATAGTCAAACTGATTTTCACGCCAGTCGAACTCGGTCAGGCCGGGACGCATGGCGTATTTCGGACTCCCGCACAGCCATAGCAGGCTGTCATCGAGAAACATGGTGGCGACATTTTCCTGGCGAAGGCCATAGGGTAACAGCTCCAGATGATAGTTGGCGGATCGTGACTTGGCCGCGCCAAGCCCCCGGATTCCAATCCAGAAATTCCCCCAGCCGTCGTCAACCACATCAGTTACCGGAAACCGGCGCCCCTCGAAGTCTATCAAGTAACCGTCGGACATGTAATTATACCCTTCCGGAGGGAAATAAAGCGGGTCCGGCGCCAGGTGGCGACTGATCGTATTGGTGGAAGGCGGAATCTCATCGACCGGCAACCAGTAATCGGAAATACCGCGATACTCATATATCCCGAAATCGGTTTTGGCCCAGATGTATTCATCATCCGATGATACCTGCACCTTAAGAATATCCCGTCCCTCCAATCCATCTTTGCCGGTCAGCGGTATCCCCCACTTATCATCCTCGATATGATAGCGGATAATGCCGTTGGTTGTCCCGAAATAGACATAATCATAACCCACGGCAATCGAACGGACCTCGGAAAAATCGGAATAATTGACAATCAATTCCTGCAGAATATGAAACGAATACCCCGTCGCGGGCAAAACAGCCAGTACGCACAGGGTAAGGACTGCTGTTAAAACACTGTCAGTAACTGGTTTCACAATATTTTATAACCGCCTTGGCCAGCAGGGATGTTCCATAAAAAATGGCATCTTCATCGACGGTGAAGTCCGCCGCATGCCAGGACTTGTTGGCGCCGATGGCATTATTTTTTACACCAAGTCGAAACATTGCGCCGGGAATTTCTTGCAAATAATAGGCAAAATCCTCGCCGCCCATTGTCGGCGGGGTAACCTCAATCCCCCCCTTCCCAAAGAGCTCTCGATAGCTGTCGCGCAGGATGGCATTGGCGGACGGGTGGTTTGTCATCACCGGATAGCCTGAAATAAAATCAAGCGAGAAAGACGCACCCCGGGCGCGGCAAATTCCGCCGATGGTTCGTTTGATCAGCCGGGGAAGGTGTTTGACATTTTGAGGCGTCAGCGTGCGGGCCGTTCCACGCAGGATTACCTGCTCGGCGATAACGTTGCGCACCGTGCCACCCTCAATGACGCCGATGGTTATCAGGGCCGGATTGAGTGGATCGATCTCCCGCGAAATCACTTTCTGTAGCGACTCGACCACCTCGGCCGCCACCGCGACAGCATCGACCGTGGCGTGCGGACGCGCCGCATGGCCGCCCTTGCCCTTGATGGTGATATCGAAGTCCATCACCGAAGCCATCGTGGGACCATCGCGCAGACCGATACGCCCGGTCGCGACACCGGGATCGACATGAAGGGAAAAAATCATTTCGACCTTCGGATTTTCAAGACATCCCTCTTTAATCAGTTCGACAGCACCGCCGGGCGGTTCCTCCTCGGCCGGCTGAAAGAAAAATTTGACCGCCAGTGGCAGTTTCTTCTTCAGGCGGTTCAGCAGGATGGCCGTCCCCATGATAACCGCCATGTGCAGGTCGTGACCGCAGGCGTGCATGATTCCCTCGTGGGCAGATGCATAAGGTAAATCGGTCTGTTCCACCACGGGCAGGGCGTCAAGTTCGCATCTAAGAGCCACGGCGCGCTCCCGGTCGGGATTGACCAGGGCGATCACACCGGTTTTATCCTTAAGGACGCGCGCATCGATTTTGTGTTTGCGTAATTGCGCGGCGATATAGGCGCTCGTCTCAAACTCCCGGAACGCCAATTCGGGGTGCCGGTGAATATGGCGTCGAAAGGCTACCTGTAGCGGCAGGAGTTCGCGTGACAGGCGCAGAATGTCATCCGGCATGATGTCCCCCCCGATAACGGGCCGGACAAGGTCCGGTTTGGTTATTGATTACGATTGAAGTTGCGGTCTCGCGGGTGTGGTCTTTTCTTGCGAAATCCCATCTTTTTCTCAGCGGACTGCTTGTACTTACTGGCGAAGAGATGGGCCAGACGAAGCGGTTCGGGCATGCGGTATTCGGTAAGACATTTTTTAACAATCTCCAACGAATCCTCGATTGAGCACAGATGCCCCGGTGAAATGAACATCGGCTTGACTTTGGTCTTGGTACGATATACATATCCACAATGAATGTTGGCCACATATAACGGGCTGTATGATCCTCTCTCCTCGTCGGGCATTTGGAATTCACCGGACAGGAGTTTTCTGGCGCATCCGATCGACGGAATATCCATCAACAATCCCAAATGCGATGCCATCCCGAATGAGCGGGGATGCGTGATACCGTGCCCTGCAAATATAATCAGATCCGGTCGTATTTGCAAACGCGACAGTGCTTTTAATAATACCGGCCCTTCCCGGAAACTCAAGGCGGCGGGAATATATTCAAAAACCGCATCCATCTCCGCCACCGCCCGCTCAACGTCCACCATCTCGGAGATATTCATGGTGACGGCGGCGGCATACAGCCGATTGACTTTGTCGTTATATGCAGTATCAACGGCCGCCACCAGTTCAATCTTGTCGAAGGCACTATCGATTTTTATTTGTGGTTTTAAATCATGTTGAATTCTGACCGCCTCGCTGATATTTTGCGGCCAATCATGAAGTTTCTTGTAATCCAAAACCAACCCCTAAACGTGTTATTAATTAACGTGTACTGTCCAGCCCATTACAATACAAAATATTTTCAGCGGGACATCGCCCCCGGTTCGTGCCCAATACCGCAGGCGGTAGCATCTTCTCAAAAACCAACGTCTAAAGATATACGTTTCTTACTCAAAGTCAAATTGATAATGAAAACCTTTTAAGTATTTATTCGAAACACATTCGACAATGCGGTACTGTCGTCAGTTTTTTATTGCATTCGGACAGCCGGCACATAAAATTGACATCATGCGAGTCATTGTAGTGATTTTGAGTATTCTCCTGTATACTATCCCCGTTGGGGCTCAGGACAACCCGGCCTTTTCACTGGGTATCGGTCCCGGCATGGCGGCTCTGGGCGGTGGCAACGGCCCCACTTTTACCCTCGGAATGGCCTATCGAATTGGTTTTTCAGTTTATCTCTCGCAACGCTGGCGGGCCGATATGGTCCTCAACGGATATAAGCTATACGATGATATCACCGCCGATTCGCCGTTTCAACTTGGCTCGGACAAGGAAGACCGTACCTGGGGACGAAAGGTATATGACCTCTCTTTTTTGGCCAGATATAATCTGTTACCGCCTGATTTCGCGGTCCGGCTGTATACGGGCGGTGGCGGCGGCGTGTCGGTTTGGAAACTGGTTGATCCGGGATCAGGAAAAACGATACTCACTTCCGGTGAGCGTAATGAACCGCTTAACGCCTCGGCGACCGAGGTGATATTGTCGGCCGGCCTGGGAATCGAATATGCCACCAATAATCACTGGATTTTCGGGCTGGATGTCAGGACCGATTATTTAACCGGCGCGGGGCTTGAATTTATCGACACCTTTGAGGACAGCCTCAGCCGTTGGAGTATCAAGGCGGCATTGACAATTTCATTTGCCTTCGGCGGCAAAAAGAAGGCCACCGATTGGGACCGGCATGAGATGGAGTGGAATAAGGCTCCCACAAAGGTTTCACCGACACCGGTAGCGACAACGGTAACCAAACCGGCGATTAAAGCACCAAAGTACTCCGGAAAGGATGACGATGGTGACGGCATTCCCGACGACCTGGATGCCTGCCCGAATACCAAACGGGAGGCCCGGGGCAGGGTCGATGTTTACGGATGCCCGGTTGACTCGGACTTCGACGGTATCCCCGACTATCTTGACACCTGTCCTCATAACGCCGTCGGCGCGCACATCGACAAAAACGGCTGTCCGCTCGACAGTGACGGCGACGGTATCCCGGACGGAATTGACGACTGTCCCGACAGTGAACCGGGCCTGCCGGTGGATACCTATGGATGCATTGACCTCGCCATGCTGGAAAAGCCGGTTACATTGCATATCAAATACGATCCGGGCTCATTCGAGGTGGACCGCAAGAATCGCATCAGGCTTGAGGAAATCGCGAAAATCCTTAAAAAAGCACCGGGGGTGAGGGTTGAAATCCTCGGCTATACCGATAATATCGGTCTCCCGGAGGACAATCGTAGCTTATCGCAGAAACGTGCCAACCGGGTGCGTGATTACCTGGTATCGCTTGGAATCGAGTCCGTTCGCCTGACCCCGATCGGCAAGGGAGAAACCAATTTTATCGCCAGTAACGATACCCGGGACGGACGACAGAAAAACCGTCGGGTAATCCTGATCTTTTATAAATAAAATAACAGACACCCTGAAAACCGATATCAACACCAAATCCTAAACTGATTGAGGCGATACAAAATACGTAAATAAACCCTTTCTTTTTCAGAATCTGATATTGACATTTATTGGGCAAAACCTTACTTTTGTAGAAATTCATCACTGGATATGCAGACTTGTTAAAGAAATGGGAGTTAAGGGATTGAATTAACGGCAAAATTTTGACCAGATTTCGGCCATTTCAGCCGTTTTTTCGTTTAATATTTTATATGATCATGGACGATATCTTTACCGGCAAAACGCCTTTCCATAAAACTGATTTCGCCCGCTCAAAGCGTGGTTTCTATTCGTGGGTGAGAAATGGTGGGGATGCTTCAGCGCAGATCGCCCAGCGTTTTTATATTGCTTTTTCGGGTCGGCTGTCATAGATTAGGTCACTTATTGCGGATATTATGAAAATATTACTCGTAACACAGCATTTTCCACCGGAAAAAGGTGCGGTTCGACGGCTCTATGAATTCGCCCAGTATTTTCGGAAAAACGGTCATGATGTAACCGTCCTTACCGCTATGCCGAATTATCCCGATGGGATTATTCCAAAGGAATATCGGGGTAAAATATTCAGCAAAGAATACATGGACGGGGTTGAAATCTATCGATCTTACGTCTTACCGGCATCCAACGCCCAACCCAAAAAGCGCATGCTGGGATTTTTAACCTTTCTGGCTTCAACGCTCCTGCACAGCTTCCGCCTGAAGGGGAAATACGACGTGGTGCTGGCATCATCTCCCCCGGTAACCTCGGCCCTGCTGGGCTACCTGCTGAGCCGGATGCGGCGCGCCAAACTGGTGCTCGAAATTCGCGACCTGCAACCGGAAATGGGTGAGCAGTATGGAAGCCTGAACAAGTCGATTCTCACCGAAGGCATCCGCAAAATGATGCGCTTTGTGTACAAACGGGCCTGGAAGATTGTCTGTGTCACCGAGGGATTGACCAGCTGGATGCGTGAGCGATTTCCGCAGGATCGAGTCTCCACGATCAAGTCCGGGGTCGGCGACAATTTCATCAACAGCCATTCCAACGGGATTCGCAAAAAATACGGATGGGAAGACAAGTACCTTATCCTGTTCTGCGGAACGATGGGTACCGTGCGGACCCTCGAACCGATCATCGAATCGGCGCGTATCCTATCCGATGAAAAGCAGTATCATTTTGTCTTTGTCGGCGACGGTCAGAAAAAAGACACCTACCGACAACTGGCGGAGCAGTACGGCCTGAATAATATCTCCTTTATCGGCCTGCAACCGCTGGAGCAGATTCCGTATTTCCTGCACGCTGGCGATATCCTGGTGGATTGCCTCAAGGATGTTCCCTTCGCGCAATCGGTATTACCAGTCAAGATGTTCGAATACATGGCGGCGGGAAAACCCATTGTGTTCGGATCGACCGCCCAGGAGGCGACACGTTTCCTCGATCATGCCGGCGGCGCGCTAACCTTTTCCGATAAACACCCGGATGAACTGGTTGACCTTATTCGCGGGCTGTACCAGCATCGAATTGACGGCAACGGGCTGGGAAAACGGTATCACGAGTATGTGCGCGCGCATCATTCCACGGAAAAATGGGCGCGGCGATACCTGGATATCATTGAGGGTGCCCCGAAACGCTGAGTTCAATCTCCGCCCTATATAGAAATATTCCCCTGCTTATCAGCATATAATGCCAGCACCGAACCGCTGTGAACACGGCGTATTGTGTCTATATCCTCAGGTTGCAGAACGATCGCGGTCAGCCTGTCGCCGGGAATCGATTCCAGTTCAAAATCACCGAGATGTCGGTATTCCCGTTCCGGCATCCAATCGCCAACACGACCAAGATTCTGGAAATAATCGCGGTTTTCCGGTTCCAGATAATCGTACATGTCAGGATTACCATAGAACACCCGGCGTATTTTCAGTTTTTCCGCCAGGGAGCGTTCGATCGCGAGGCCATACGGTTCGAAGGTCATCTCACGGTATCGCGCCCGCCATTTCATAAGACCAACCGCATCGGTCGGCGGCAGGGCGGAAAACGCCACCGCCCGAAGACCCCGGCGCAGATGCCTCGGTGAGGCCCGCAGGCGTCGCTCGGTCAGGATTCGGCACAATGTATCAAGCGCCCGGCGGGGATACCTGTCGGCATTGGATGCAACCGCATGATAGTAATCGTAACGCGTCTCGCCCGGCCAGGGACCGTGACAGGTCCGGGTCCAATGCACCAGGGCATCGCCGAGCCGACTATCCGTTTCCGGGCTAAGCCGCGATGAGTCCACGACGATTTTGCATGTGCGCTCCGGTGCCGTTTGCACGGTTCGGAAAGTCCGGTCAATCGTCTTGCCTGCCCGTTCGGCCCGGAACAACCTTCCCTCCAGATTACCACCCGACCTGATATCGACCGGAAGGATGATCTCCGCGCGTTCCAGCGCCATCCGGTCACGAGTCTTTTGAAATACGGCGCGATCCCGTGCGATTCGACCACGGGGTATCTCATGCCAACCGGTCAGTTTATCATCAAGACGAAACTGCGCGGTCCAGAACGACCGAATCTCATCCGGTTCGGCATTTTCGTCACGGGGAACAATCACCTCACGGCGGGCACCAAAGCGCGAGGCAAAATAAAGCGTCATCTCCCAGGCGCTCATGCCAACCGAGGTTACTAGCGTATACCCGCGTGATTTGGCGTACCGCACCGCCCGCCGGGTTTGCACGATCCACCGATCAGCACCCCTCGGTTGCAACGATTGCCGCGAATTGAGAATCACCGCCCTTTTATCCATGATATACCACCTTCCCGAATTGGAAGAATCATTGACAATAAAACGGATTTACGGAAAAAAAGCAAGCGGTGAGAATTCACCTGTTGAGTCGGCTGTCGCCGATTAGTACAACTTCACCAAATCCACATTGCGGTAATAGTGCTTGAGAATCTGTTCATAGGCACGTCCGGCGCGCGCCATTCCGATTGCACCGCACTGACACATCCCCACCCCATGACCATAACCACCCCCGATGAAATCGACCCGGGTCAGGCGACGGCTCCCGTCATAGGTTTTTTTCAGATCAAAACGGGCCGACTGCAGAATCAGCTCGGGATTGGAGGAACGCGTGAACACCCAGCGAATTTTGTCGCTCCCGACCGTATAACTACCGTCGCTGGTTTCAATCTTCATCCGTGCCACTCTTCCTCCGGCGGTGCGACCGACAATATTCATATCGACTATTTTACCCAGCCTGACCACTCGTCCGCGTTCGGACGAAAGGTACTCCTCAAGCCGCAGCTTGAGCTGCTTGACGGAATACGATTCCTTCCAGGTGTAGTATTTCGACCAACTGCAAAAGCCGCTGTCGGGTACGGCGCGAAGATACGGTGTGGATTTCTTGTCCCACACCTCGTCGACATCATCGGTGTAACCGCCACAGGTGGAATGATAATAGGCGTTGATCAATTCATCCCGATACTTGAGCACGTAGCCGCGCGTCGCCTCGACCGCACGGGAGACCACCGCGTTTTCAACCTCGACCCCGTGATATACCTGGTCGGACACGTCCGATTTCAAATCATACGGCTCATCTATATATTGCGAGAGATGAGACATGGAGTAGGTTCGAGCCGCCACCGCCTGCGCCTTGATCGCCTCCAGTTCCGCTTCCTTGGTGAAACCGATCTCCGGCGGCACGACCCCCTTGAGATAATCATCCATGTGCACCACGTTGATCAGCCGCAGGTTGCGATTGTGGGGAATGACACGAAAAACACCGCGATAGCGGTGACCGATATAACTGAGATGTTGCTTGTCCGATCGGGGAGTGAGCAGGACTTCATCGAAACGATCACCAATTTTCCCGGACGAAGTGGCCACCGAAACACGCCCGGCATCGGCTCGAATGGTCACCGAACGCGAGGCATAGTACACATAACTTTTTCCGCCCCGCAGGCATTCCACGGAAAACTGTCCCGGCGCCGTAATACTCATCGTCGATTTTCCGTTATCTATCAAAACCCGCACGAAAGGCAGGCGCAGGTAAGTGCCGCCGGTTCCCTCCTCCAGGCGCGGCACCGCCGCGCATCCCCAGATCAGCAGAAACAGCAATAGCAGTGTTCCGAAACGAGCGGTATAACGAATCAAATGCGATGTCAGTGTTTTGTTTTCGGTTTCCATACCTGTCACACCGGGGGCGGTTGTATGATGCGGCCGGTGATCGCCTCCGTTCGGGCACCGGTCACATGCGGCATATTTGCCGGAATCGACCACACCGTCATCGCCCCCATGACGGCATAGCAAACAGCTTCCAGATAATCGCCATCAATACCGAGCGTGTCAACAGAAAAGAATGACACGGCGGGAAGGTGGTATTGTAATCGTTCGACCAAAAAAGCATTGTGAACTCCACCGCCAAAGAGATAGACCCGTTCGAGCCGGTGCTCGGCACAGAGTGGTGCAATCCGGCGGGCGATGGTCACGGCGGTCAATTCGGTCGCGGTCGCCAGGACTCCGTGTTTGTCAAGGCGAAGCTTTGATGCATACCCAATCATTTTATCGACAAAGCGGACACCGAATCGCTCGCGTCCGGTCGACGGGCCGTATTTGCCTTTCAGGTAGTTGTCAGCCAAAAGCATACTGAGCAGTCGGCGGGAAATCTTTCCCCGCGCCGCCATCCGTCCATTGCGGTCATAGCGCCGGTTGAAATAGCGCGCCGCGATAATATCCAGCAGGGAATTCCCCGGACCGCAATCCCGGGCCGATAGTTTTTCAGACAGCTGTCCCGCCGGCATGAAGAAATAATTGGCGATCCCCCCGATATTGACCAGTAGCCGATTCTGCCTGCGATCTGACAACAGCCGCCACATGGCCTGCGAGGTTATCGGAGCGCCTTCGCCGCCCGCGGCAATGTCGGCCTGGCGAAAATCCGCGACCGTGAGAAGGCCGCTCCGCCGGGCGATGGATTCCGGGTGCCCCAGTTGCACCGTGCCGCTACCCTTGCTTCGGTCAATCCGGATTTTGCCGGGCAGGTGTCGTACGGTCTGGCCGTGTGATGCCACCAAGTCCGCGGGAAGTCCGCGCCGACGGAGATTGCGGCACATGAGCAGGGCCTGTTCACCGTAAAAACGCCCCAGCCTCAAATCCAGATGCACGGCCTCGTCAAGGCCGATCCTGTCTTCGGTGATAACC
>Ga0272442_10003234_pt1 | contig 23009 bp, 19 predicted proteins | sample SSMForm2O_FD_200262 | JGI IMG/M metagenome (GOLD analysis project Ga0272442, IMG submission 200262) | Marine sediment archaeal communities from Little Sippewissett salt marsh, Falmouth, MA, United States - SSM-Form-2O | ecosystem: Environmental > Aquatic > Marine > Wetlands > Sediment ...
ACATACGCTGGTTTGGAATAATGCTGCCGTTTGCAGGCGTAATGGTATATGCCCGCTTTGTTTCAGGGCCTTTGAGCGAAAAATACGGATTTCTTTTCGGGATCGCTTATTCAATCCCTCTGCTGATACAGTTTTTCTGCGCTGTGCCTTCAATGACTGCGGAAATGAGAAGGGTTGCAGAAATGGCCGTAAGCAATCCTGAGCAGTACCTGGAATGGCGCCTGAACAAAATGAAGAATCTTTCAGAGCCTGAAGACAGAAAGAAACACTCTGCACTTTCCCGTGATCTCGAACTCCTGCGAAGGGGGAGCGATGCCAAAAACAGGTCCATGGTTTATGACAGGGTCCGGAAGCTCGGGGAGCAGGCCATGAAGGACATCCCCTTTTCAATCGTTTACAGCGGAATCCTGCTTGTATTGCCAATGATACTACTGGGAACGGGCGGTGGATGGGTAAGCAGGGTTCTCAGGCTCAGGCCGGGGGGCCGTTAATACTGAACAATATGTAATAAAATCATCCTTCCTGATATTGATTACCTAACAACCCTTGCCACTTGCGTCCGTTTGCGGCAATATTTTGAGATTAATAAAGCAAGGAGTGAGCCATCATATGAGCACATCCAACTCGAGCGAACCCCCAAAGGGGGAAGAGAATGTGTCCAAATCACCGGAAAAGGTGCTGTACGGCGGTCGTTTTGAGCTTGAAACAAAACTGACGGGTGACCTTTTCGGTGACCTGTATTCCGCATTGGATAAAAAAAGCGGACGACGCGTATGCATCCGGCTCATAAACATGGACATCATTACCGACGAGCAGGCTCTGCTGAAACTGAGGCAGAATCTGAAAGTCGCTTCCACTCTCGCTCATCGAAACGTTGTCGCATCCTACGGCATGGGAAAAGGCCCTGACGGGAAAACTTTCCTCTCCATGGAATTCATACAGGGAGAAAGGCTAGAAGGCCTGCTTTCCAGGAGAAACAGTGCCGGGAAGCATTTCTCGCTCAAGGGCGTCTACAATATCGTTGCCAACGTCGCCAATGCCATCATTTACATACACAGGAAAGCGCATCACGGCATTCTCAGCCCCAGGACCATACTCGTCAGCCGGAGCGGAAGGATAAGAGTTGGAGATGTCGGATACGGCGACGTCATTCCATATTTTAAACCCGATGTTTACGCATCCGAAAACGAGGTCCTTTTCTGGGCGCCGGAAATGAAGAAGCTCGGAGGCTCTGCAACAAAGGCTTCGGACATCTATTCCCTCGGTGCCCTGCTGTATTATCTGGTTTCCGGTAAATCATACAGGACCGGCAGTCCGCCCGTCACACAGGTAAACCCCGGCACTCCGCCGGAAATCGAGTCCATTATCCTCAAATCACTGGACAAGGATCCTTCAAAACGATTCCAAAGTGTCGAGGAATTCAAGAATGCACTGAAAGACGTAATTTCCGACAAGAGAATGTCGCTTCCAGCACCACCTGATGGTGAAGTAATAGATGATGATATCTCTATCGATGTGGAAATCGATCTTCCACCAGAAATCCCGCTAACGCAGGACGCAGCCAAGCCACAGGTTTCCTCATCTCTCAAAGGGGCTCAGGTGATGACGGACATCGATTCCATGTCAAAGGAAATGGCTCAGTCACAACCACCTGGAGCGCGGATAGACGTCAGCACTACCAGCATTGACATGGACAAGATCATGTCGACCGTGTCGTCGGACAATATCGAACGATGGATGGTTCAGAAGGACAAGCTGGATCATGGTCCGTTTACCGACCGGGAGCTTATTCAGCAGATACTTCTGGGTGAGGTACTGGGAAAACACCAGCTGCTGAATACCGACAACGGCGTAAGAAAGAAGGTCAAGGACTACTCTGAATTTAAAAAATACCTGGATCGGTATTTGGTAAGGAAAAAGGAGCTGGAAGAACAGGCGGCAATGGAACGTGCGGAAAAGGTCGAAAAACGCACGAACTGGACACAGTACACTGTGGCCCTCATCATCGTCGTGGTAATAGGAGCTGCAATAGGCATTTACCTCTATTCGAGGAAACACCGTGAAGACAAGGTCTATTCAACTGAAGAACTGGCGGCCATGTTCGAAAAGGGAGAAATCTCCCTGAAGATGTCCGCCGGTATTTTAAAAGATAAAAGGAGCGGGCGCAGAGGCAGAAAAGGCTCCAAAAGAGGCAGGTCGGGTGCTTCGGGTTCAGGTGGCGGCGGCGCTCTCACATATGAAGAGGCCATGAACCAGGCCGTTGACCTTGGAAATCTCGCCCAGTCAGCGTCCCAGGCGCAATTGACGCCTGACATGATTACCAGGATCATGCACACGAACCAGCGGAGATTCTTTCCCTGCATCATCAAGGAACTCAACAGAAATAAAAGCCTGAAGGAAGTGAAAATGAACTTCGTCATCTCAGGATCTGGAAAAGTCGTCGGCACCACGGTCCATAAGGCAAGCCCTTCCCTCCAGCAGTGCATGGCCTCAAAGATGCGCGGCGTGAAGTTTCCCAGCTTCGGAAGCCCCAGAATGGGCGCTACTTTTTCGTTTTACGTAGGCAACTAGTCTCATGAACTCCAACAGGCCCTGACGTCTGTCTGTATCATGCCGCAATATAAAAAAGCAGTCCTGTGTCTGATCTTTCTACTGTTTCAGACCGGGTGTACGAGCACTGTACGGGAAAATCTGGACAGGGAAGAAGCACGGACGCAGGTTCTGCTTCTTGAAGAAGCAGGAATACAAGCCAGAGCAATACAGTCGGGGCGAACACCAAGGTCGGGCTGGGCGGTGGAAGTGCCCTCATCCCGGGAAAAACAGGCCAGATCCATTCTTGCCTCGTTGAAAATGCCTGTTCATTCATCCGGGATGCATCATCGTAAACAGATCGGCAGCATCCTGTTCCCCGAACCTGGTGAAGAAAAAATGCTCAAAGAGCTTCACCTGTCCTCTCAAATCGAAGAAATGCTTGAAAGCATTCCCGGTGTCCTTGATGCAAGAATACACCTCAATCTCCCGCAAAAAAACAAAGGGCTGTTTTACGATCAGCCGGATTCCGGAGCCTCAGCATCGGCTTCCGTTCTGATAAGGCACATAGGAGAAACAGCTCCTCTTTCAGAGGAACAGGTCAACAGGATCATCAGGGGAGCCGTGGGAAAAACTTTTACTGAAAAACCAGAAACCATTATGCTGGGGACGGTTCTCAAGCCCGCAGGTGCCGCAGGAACAATGCATGGCCGCAGTATCCAGGAAGCCGGATTCTACAGGACACTGGCAGTTGTTGCACTTGCCGTTAATATTATCATTGGACTGGCCATGGTTTTTATCGGCATTCATTTCCGCAGGATGAAAAAGCGCCGGGAAAAATTCAGGGAATAGAAATTTCCAGCCATTCAAACTCTGTTTCCGCATGCAGGTCTGCACTCGTCATGTATGCGGGAAGCATCAGGGTCTCACCCTTTTCGAATTCCATTTTCTGTGAAGGAGTTTCCCCTGAAACAGTGCCTTTCCCCTCGATCGCAAACAGTATTACCGGAGACTCTCCTGTATGAATCGCCTGAGTATCCCCCGAAGAGCACCTTTTCTTCCCGAAGACAAAAAACTCTGATGCGATTCCTTCAGTGCAATCTCCTGCCGGCGGAACCGATGGCGCCCCGGAGACACTGAAGTCTATCGATTCAAGGGCCTGCTCTACATGAAGCTGCCTCGGCTTTCCGTCCAGGCCCTTGCGGCCCCAGTCATACACCCTGTATGTGGTATTCGAGGCCTGCTGAATCTCGATCAGCAGAACACCGGCGCCGAGCGCGTGAATGGTTCCGGAAGGCAGGTAAACAAAATCGCCCGGTTTCACGTATACCCTGTTCAGAAGATTCTCAACAGTGCCTTTTCGAATGGCTCCGGCAAAATCGTCTTTACTCACCCCGGGATTCAATCCGGCATAGATAAACGCCTCAGGTTCAACATCAATTATATACCATGCTTCGGTCTTGGGCCTTCCTCCAAGCCTGGCAGCCGTTTTTTCATCCGGGTGCACCTGCACTGAAAGAGTCCTTCCAGCGTCTATTATCTTGAGCAGCAGCGGAAATCTTCCGTCCAGAAGCTGTTTTTCGCCCATAATTTCCTTCCTGTATTCAGCAACCAGATTTTCAAGCGAACTCTCCTTGTACCTGCCATTGAGCACAATGCTCTGATCCCCGGGAAGATCCACTACTTCCCATGACTCCCCTACCGGAACCCCGGGTGGCAACTTTTTATTGAAAACCGACTCCAGTTTCCTGCCGCCCCATACAAGCTCTTTGAGCATTCTTTTAAATTTGAGTGGATATGGATCGAAATTCATTTTATTACCTCATGTTATCATGGCCGGTTAATTTTTTAACACGATGCGGGCGATTTTCATATCGGGTGCGTGTAAAAAAGTCTACTCAATTGCCGTAGAATCCAAGCAGTCATTACAGTATGTATGTAAATTATCACAACCATTTGATTTATTTGTATTTTTTTGTTTTTTTGCTGGCCATATTTTCACTGTTGTATATGATGAAATATGTACTTATTGAAATAAAAGACGAGAAAGGAGTATTAAAATGGGCAGGCAATTTAGGATAAACGGCTTAGTACTCGGTCTGGCATGCTTAGTAATTTCTACTTCTGTTAATTCAGAGGAAAAGCCCCTCAGAACGCTTGAAGAAACACAGCAGTTCATCCGGAATCACAACCTTAACTGGGTTGCCGGTGAAACGTCTGTTTCTCACCTGTCATGGGAGGAATTCCAGGATATTTATCTTCATCCCATAGAGTCCGATGACGAATGGGACCGGATGCCCAAGGTGACGATTGACTACCTGGAAGAGATCGCCGATCAGCGCGTAGGTGTCGAAGTGGACACATCCGCAGAAAAATTCTCGTGGATCAATCACAACGGCCGCAACTGGATGACGGTTGCAAAGGATCAGGGCATGTGCGGGTCATGCGGTGTTTTCGCAGCCATCGGTGCAACGGAATGCGCTTATAATATCGCTCTGAACAACCCGGATCTCGATTTTAACTTCTCCGAGCAGTTCGTGCTTGCCTGCTCAGCCGCGAGTTGCTGGTTCGGTACCACGGTGCAGCAGCCGTGCTATTATCTAGATGAAGTAGGTGTTCCGGACGACGAATGCATGCCCTACATACAGCGTGAAGGTCAGTGCGCAAATGCGTGCCCTGACCATACCGAGCGTCTTTTCAAAATCAAAGACGTGCAGGGGGCGATGCCGAGTGATGAAGGCATAAGGCAGATCCTGGCTGTTGGTCCGGCTTTCTGCGCGATAGAGGCTACGTCGGGATTGCAGAGGTATACCAGCGGTGTTTTCGATGACCCGACTGCAAACGGTCAGCCAAACCACGCTATATCAATCGTAGGATGGGACGACACGGTCGATGCATGGTGGATAAGAAACAGCTGGGGCACGGGCTGGGGCATAGACGGATTCGGAATGGTAAAGCGCGGATGCTGCAGTGTGGGCTGGACCGCTACAACTTTCGTCGCCGATACGGAAACCATGTCCGCTGCAATATGTCCCAATCCCGCAACTCTCAAGATTTACAAAAGCCTGAAGAATTCCGGCAATGCAAGCGGCATTGTTAAACTCGAAACCTGTGCAGGACGTCCTGGACAGATGAATTTTACTTTGAGCAAGGCAGAGGGTCAGGTCGGTACAGCGATTTCGTACTCGACGGCGCAGGGAACAGTCTCGAAGGAGAATCCTGTGAATCTTGAAGTCACGGTAGCCTCCTCAAGCTTCACAACAGAAGGTGTTTTCGAAGGCGGCGGCATCATGCTCAAAAACAGGCTGCAGGACACTTTCATTCCCGTGATAGTGGAAGTTTCGAACGAGGATCCTCCGGAGGCGAACTTCAGCGCGGATCCGGTGGCCGGCCAGCCTCCATTGAAAGTTAATTTCGAAAACCGCTCGACAGGAGGCGAAACAGCCCTGTTCACCTGGGATTTCGGAGATGGAAACGACTCGGAAGATGAAAATCCCTCCCATAAATATGCAGAAGAAGGCACATACTCGGTCACCCTTACCGTTTCAGGCCCAGGAGGCCAGGACGTCAAGTCAAAAAAGGACTACATACTGGTGACAACGGATGAAGAAGAAATCACGGAGCATCAGGATGAGGTGTCCGAGCAGGAGGAAGACGAGTTTGCAGAAGATGCCGGGGACGAGTCACAGGGAGGCTGTGGCTGCTCTGTTGCAGATAACGAACGTATGGACTTCCTGCGTACTGCCGGCCTTGTGATCCGATCTCTTTTCTAGAGCGTACGCTTTCAGAAAAATATCCCCTGCTGTCCGATATTGTTCAGCGTTTATTCTCTCTTGAGCAAGCGCTATAGACAAATCCACATATTAAGATATGATTAAAACCCACAGTGTTTACAATAAAACTGTAATATTATACAACTATATGTTTTCATTATATATTTAGTATTTTTTTGCTGGCTTTTTAGATGAAAAACGTGTATTGAATATAATAATGCACTTAACCCCCACTACGAGAAAGGAGCATTCCCATGACCAAGGAATCCGCTCTGGCCGGCTTTGTATTATCCGGGATCATTTTCTGCTTTTCAGTCTCGACTTATGCTTTCGACGATCCTCCAGAGGATAACGGATTCGGTTCACTCGAAGAGGTACAGCAGTATATCCGGGACAACAATCTTGAATGGACTGCGGGTGAGACCTCTGTTTCTCACATACCATGGGATGAGTTCAGAACCTTCTACCTTTCCCCCATCGATGATTCAGAGGGATGGCAGAAACTTCCGGAGCTCAACATTTTTAATGTGGAATTTAAGGGAACAAAGGGGAAAGTGGATCCATCCGCATCCACTTTCAGCTGGACCGATTTCGAAGGACGGAACTGGATGACTACCCCGAAGAACCAGGGAAGCTGCGGTTCCTGCTGGGCCTTTGCAGCCATCTCGGTTCAGGAAGCAATGTACAACATCGACCTGGAGAATCCTGACCTTAACTTTGACCTTTCCGAACAGTACCTTGTTTCATGTTCATCCGGAACCTGCGCAGGAGGAAGCCCGAGCCCGACAATGAGCTTCATGGCCTCCACCGGTGCGCCGGACGATACCTGCTATTCCTACACCATGAGTAACGGCAACTGCTCCAGCGCATGCGCAGACGCATCTTCCAGAAGCATGAAGATCACGGGCACAAGCAGCGTCCAGCAGACTGAAACCGGTTTGAAGAACGCGCTCGTTGTCGGGCCCGTTTACTGCTCCATGTATTCGCCCAGCGATTACAATTATTACAAAAGCGGCGTTTACAGCAAAGCGGGCACTGCAAATACGCAGCCCAACCACGCCATAGTCATCATAGGCTGGGACGACACCCAGAATGCATGGTGGATGAAAAACAGCTGGGGCACTAGCTGGGGTATCAACGGCTACGGGCTCATACAGAAGGGAACATGTAATGTCGGTGCCTGGGGCTCGGTTTTCAATGCGGCGACAACAACAATGGCACCTGCCATATGCCCTGATCCCCCCACCCTCACCATAAATATGGAACTCGGAGGTGCGGACGGCAAGGGCTTTGTAACGCTAAACATGTGCGCAAATAAAACAGGACAGAAGAATTTCACAATCACGCGAGAAGCGGGACAGGCGGGCAACGCCATCAACTGGAGCCAGAGTTCGGGCACGACTTCGTCAGCAAGCCCGGTTCAGATATCCGTTGACGTGGATTCTGCAAAATTCTCGAGCTACGGCGAATACACGGGCGGTGGACTTCTGCTCACCAACGATCTGCAGGATACGCGCATCCCCGTTGTCATAAACGTTATTGATGATGCACCCCCTGTAGCGGATTTGTCGGGTTCCCCTGTCACGGGCAGCGCTCCGCTGACGGTCAACTTCATGAACACTTCCGGCGGCGGTTCGATAGACTCATTCGACTGGGATTTCGGCGACGGAGAATATTCACAGGAGGAGGACCCGGTTCACCAGTACATTAACCCGGGATCCTACACGGTGACCCTGGACATATCCGGCCCCGGAGGGACGGACAGCATAACTAAAACAAATTATATTACCGTTATCGAAAAAGACGATCCATCCAGCGATACAGATGCAGATACGGATTCTGACAATGATTCTGATGTCGATGGCGATACAGACACCGATACACACACCGACAGCGACAGCGATACAGACGCCGGACCTGATGATTATTATGATGATGGTAACGGTGAAAAAAAAGGGTCCAGGGACAATTACGAAGATGACATCAGGGAATGGGGACCTCCTGGAGAAAACTGCAAATGCTCTCTTGCTGGAAAACATGGAACACACTTGCTGAGTCACCTCGGGATTCTAATAAAAACCCTGTTCTAAAAAAAACCGGAAAAACAGGAAGGGAGCAGCAAATGACCTTAAAAAAATTAAAAAGTGCGCTCTTGGTTACGGGGATATTTCTCTTTTTTTCAACTCCACTTACGGCACAAACTGAACTGTATGAACCTGTTTTTGATAATACGGAAGAAGTTCGGCAGTACATCATGGACAATGATTTTGAATGGATCGCCGGAGAAACCCCTGTCTCGGATATTCCATGGGAAGAATTCAGGGAAACACTGCTGGACAGTGAAGACTTCGCCGAATGGGAAGCCGAATGGGAGGCGCTTCCGAAAGTCGAAATAATTGACGCACCTCAGAACAACCTGAAGGGAATAGATGTTGATATTTCTGCCGCCTCATTCATGTACCAGGATTACGAAGGCGCAAACTGGACAACGGATGTCGGCAACCAGGGAATGTGCGGATCATGCTGGGCCTTTGCTTCACTTGCCGTTCTCGAAGCCATGTACAACCTGGATCTGGGAAATCCCAACCTCAACTTCGATCTGTCGGAGCAGTATTTCGTTGCCTGCTCGAGCTCGGGCAGCTGCATGTACGGTGGAAATCCCATAACTACAGTGCAGGAGCTTAGAACTATGGGCGTGCCCGACGAGACCTGTTATCCGTACATACAGAGCGAAGGACAGTGCTCAAGAGCATGCTCCGATGCAAATCAGCGCATAATGAAATCAACGAACGTCAGGGGGATTATGAACGGGGATAACGCTATTAAAACCGGCCTTAAGACGGGGCCCGTGTTCTGTTCAATCTATGCATCCAACGCCATGCAGTATTACAAGGGCGGTGTGTTTGATTCTGGCCCCGGAGGGACACCTAATCACGCCATCGTAATAGTGGGCTGGGATAACAGCGACAACTCCTGGTGGATCAAGAACAGCTGGGGAGCCATGTGGGGCATCAAGGGTTTCGGAAAAGTAAAGCGAACGTGCTGTGCAGTGGGATCAACAGGCACCGTGTACAATGCCGCCATTACAACAATGGCTCCGGCAATATGCCCGGAACCTCCGGTTGTAACGATAAGGCAGGGACTCGGCGGCGCAAACGGCACGGCCACGGTGAAGCTCAATATCTGCGCAAACAGGCCCGGACAGAAGAGCTTCAACATCACGCGTGAAACCGGCGATGTCGGAAACAACATCACATGGAGCCAGAACAGCGGAACTACATCTTCAAATGCACCGCTAGAGATTACGGTGGAGGCCGAATCATCCAGGTTCAACAAGGAAGGTGTATTTGGAGGAGGCGGTCTTCTGCTGAAAAACGACCTGCAGAATACGAGAATCCCGATTCAGGTTGAAGTAATAAATGCAGACCCGCCGGTGGCGGATTTTGCAGCTGATCCGGTTGCAGGCAATCCACCGCTCAAGGTTAATTTCACATCCCTGGCCAGTGGTGGGACAATTGAAGAATTTCACTGGGATTTCGGCGACGGCAGCACCTCAGAAGAAGAGAACCCCTCTCACAAGTACGTCGATGAAGGCAGATATACGATCTCACTCAGGGTGGTAGGCTTTGTCGGCGAAGATACGGCAACAAAAAAGCAACTCGTCCTGGTTTCAACCGACGATGAAGAAATAGAGGAACACGAAGAAGAAATCGAAGAAATTGAATCAGAGGGCGATGCCGGAGCCTACGACGAAGAAGAAAAGTTCGACGAATGGTCTCCTGACGGGGACGGCAAATGCGGCTGCAGCATACCTGGAAGGACATCGAGGTCTTCGATTCCCGGCATTATCAGCGTGCTGAGTTCTCTGTTTCAGGCATTTTAATTCTGAACCCCTGCATTAATAATCCCGCTGACTGAATCAATATTATTCAGAGGTATTGATTCATCCCGGTAAAGATGTAGATTTCCCCATGAAGGAGGTTTCATGATGAGACAGATTTTCTGTATTTTCATACTTCTGTTTACTCTGACTCTGTCTTGCGACGAAGACACTGATACCGCTTCCGGCGGAGACGGCGATAAGGACGGCAAAAAATCCGGCGGCGATTCGAATGCTGACATAGGATGTCTCGAAAAAATTATGCAGTGCTTCACTCCGTCCGGAGAAATCGACTGCACTATTCAGCTGGAAATGAGCAAAGGCAGCACAGTAACGGAGATGGTCTGGGAATCCGGCCACCGGCACACCATGGAAATGAACATGACGGGAGGGTCAGTTGTTCAGAAAGCATATGAATCCGATGGAACGACCATATGTTATACCATGACGATGTCGGGAACTCCTTCGAGTGACTCGGCAACACTGCATTACGAGGGAAGCGGCGAAGAGGTTGATATCACCATCGAAGAAAACAAGGCCACTATTCACTGCGACGACGGGGATTACGTTGTCGAAGAAAGCGATGTTCCGGATGAGGGAGATTATGACAATTCGGATGACTCAGAAGTTCAATGCGAATACGTAGGCGAAGGTTTCTGCAAAAATGACGGCGACTGTAATGGACAGAAGTGTTGTGAATTCGACATGGGCGGCTCCGTTATGAAGATATGCATGCCCCAGTGCCCGGAATATTAACAGAACGGCAGGAAGCATCATCATCTAATGGAAATAATTCTCTCTATCCTGGCCATAGGCGTACTCATAGTTTTTCATGAAGCCGGCCACCTGCTGGTTGCCAGGCTTTCGGGAATGGAAGTAATCCGTTTTTCGATCGGGTTCGGAAGGCCTCTTGTTTCCATGCAGATGAAGAAAAGCCGCACTGTTTACCAGCTTGGATGGATGCCATTCGGGGGATACGTTCAGATTAAGGGAATGAATCCCTTTGAAAAGCTGTCGCCGGACGACACTGCGGAATATCAGAACAGGCCTCTTCTGCAGCGTATGGCAGTAACCATCGGTGGTTCATCTGCAAACCTGCTTATCGGATGGCTCATGATCTGGGTTCTTCTTTCAGTGGGACGGCCTGTTCCTTCAGACGAGCCGGTTGTGGGACAGGTCGTACCCGACGGACCTGCTGCAGAAGCCGGTATTACAGCCGGGGATCGCATCAAGCAAATCGGTTCTGTGGAAACCAGCTCATGGAACAGCCTTGTGCAGCATATTCACATGCATCCTGAACAGAGTCTGGACTTTAAAATCTTAAAGGCCGACGGTTCAGTCAGGGAAGTCAGCATCAAGCCTGAGAAACAGGGAACCCTGGGCATGATAGGCATCATGCCATCTACGAAAACCGTGCGCACGAATCCTGCGAATGCCTTTATCGATGCCGGGGCAGAGACTGGAATGATAATTTACGGCATGCTGAGCGGGCTCGTGAGCCTGGCCTCCGGAGAAAGGGACGGTGTACAGATAGTAGGACCCGTCCGCATCATACAGACCGCAGCAGGCAGCCTGAAAGGCGGTATAAGGAGTTTTCTGGACCTTATGGCCGTTATCAGTATCGTGCTGTTTCTTTTTAATCTGCTGCCCCTTCCGGCCCTGGACGGTGGGAAGCTGTTTTTCCTTGTCCTGGAAGCTGTGCTGAGACGCCGTCCAGACCCCAGGATCGAGGCATACATCCACACGGTGGGTTTCATAATCATTATCAGTCTGATAGCACTTGTTTCCATAAGAGAACTGGACCTGATATGATGAAAAAAACACGGGACTTGTCCCGGACAGGCATTATACTGTACTGAAGTACAGCATACAGGGAGCAGGCGCTTGTTCAGCATAGGATTCAACGAAATTCTACTTATCATATTCATACTGCTTCTGGCCGTGGGGCCCGGCAGAGTACCCGGCATAGCCCGTTCCATTGGAAAATACATGCGTTATGTGAGCAGAGCAGCAAGAGACTTCAAGGACGCCCTGGATATCGAAGAACTGAAAGAGGAACTTGATCCCAGAAAAATACAGTCGGACATCAATCAGTCCGTCAACGAGGTAAAAAAATCAGTGGAAAACGACCTTGACCTGGATTCGCTGAAAAAGGAAATGAAAATTAAGGTACCATCTCCCGGAGAGGTTGAGAAAACATCATCCGGTTCAGATAATATTGGAAAAAATGAAGAGGACACGGCCGACGATACAAAGAACACTCCTCCCACGGGCTCGCTTGCAGGATAGGGTTTAACGATGTCGGATGAACTGAAGCTTACGTTTACCGAGCATCTCGAAGAACTTCGAAGAAGGCTTTTATACTCACTGGGTGCGGTATTTGCCGGCATGATTCTGTCATGGTTCTTCAAGGAAAATCTTCTCGTTTTCGTTACGGCCCCATTCTTTACAGCATGGGAAACTCTGCCCGAACTGCCTGTTCCAACACTGCACTTCGCAAGCCCGATGGAACCCTTTATCGCCTATCTGAAGCTGTCTCTGGTTGCCGGCATCTTTATTGGAAGTCCTGTCGTTCTGTATCACATGTGGCGTTTTGTGGCTCCCGGCCTGTATCCGAAGGAGAAAAGGTACGCGATGCCCTTTGTGCTGTTCTCCACTATCATGTTCGTCGGTGGGGGCGTCATCGGATACATAATTGTTTTTCCCATAGGCTTCAGGTTCTTTCTTACATTTTCGGGCAACATCGGAACCGTCGCATCACTGGTTCCCACGATAATGATGAACGATTACCTGAATGTGGCTATCAAGATGCTGCTCGCTTTCGGCGTAATATTCGAACTTCCTCTCTTTATTACATTCATGGCTCTCGCCGGTATTGTAAATTACAAACAGCTTCTGAGGTTCAGCAGGTGGTTCATAGTACTTTCGGTGCTCGCAGGTTCTCTTTTAACCCCTCCGGATGTAATCACTCAGATTTGTATGGCAATACCGCTGATAGTGCTTTACTTTCTGGCAGTTCTGATGGCATACCTTTTCGGGCCGAAGCCTGGCGAAATCTGAATTTCGAGGAAGAATGAGTGAACAGGATTGATAAAAAACCATATTTTGAAGTAATCAGGGAAAGTTATTTCTCTGCAGCTCATCAACTCAGGGAGTATCGGGGAAAATGTGAAAAAATCCACGGTCATGACTGGCGCGTCAGGGTGGCAGTGCGTTCCCGTGATCTGGACGGATCAGGAATGGTACTGGATTTCCATGATCTTGATTCCCTGATCCGGGACGCAGTAAAGGATCTGGACAGAACCCTGATGAACAAAAATTCATACTTCAGCGACAAAAACCCGTCGGCAGAAGAACTGGCCAGGCACATTGGAGACAGGGTCCATGCCGCCCTTACCCTTCGAAATGCAGGTGATAGCAAAGACCATGTCAAATGCCGCGTCGATCGTTGTGAAGTCTGGGAAAACGATCAGTCTTACGCAATTTACTACCCTGATGCTGCTTCCTGATCTTGTACAAGCAGCTGTTTCTTAACATTTTTTTCTGAAGACCTTGCTTTTTGTTCAGTAATTTGAGAAATCAGGTTATGAACGTATAATTATTGTATAAAATTATTATTTCCTGTTCCTCTTTAAGGAGGATCACGCATGAATAAAAAACCGAAAATCATAGCACGCAGGAATTACTGGCGAACCTATGCAATTATTTCTTTTGTGCTTACGGGCATAGAGCTGGCAATTGGAAACGGCCTCTGGTCGCTCATACCCTTCGTCTTCGGAATCTTTTTCGTAGTCGTCTACATCAGGCTTCCGTATACGAAGGAATACAAGGATGAAATGAAGCGCCTGGAAGACGTTGAATCTGATCTTGCTCAGGTGGAAATAGAAAAAGCCATGGCTGAAAAAGCCGCAAAAAAAATGGCCTCAAACGTCAAAAACAGCAAAAAAAAGAAGGCACAGGCAAAAGAACCTCCGGCAAAGAAACCGAAAAAGCGCCCTGACAAGATTCCTGCATCAGGTGCGATTGACCAGGTTCCTTCCGCCAGGGACAAGGCTGTCGAGGAGCTTCTTCGCGATCCGGGCAAACGCAGGCACATCCGTTATGAGATGGAAAGAAAAAGCGCCCTTCAAAAGAAAAAACCGGGTACTGGAAAGAAAAAGGCTCCCGGCAAAAAACCCGGCTCCCCAAAAAAAACCGGCACGGGAAAGAAGCCTCCTAAATAAAACTTCTGACTACCTGATGACAATCAGACGGACAGCCACCGGATTCAATCCGCGGGTTCCTTTTCCTGTTCTTTCTTATGCTGCTTTCTGAAGTCGGTATAAAGTGACTTTCTGCCGGCGAACCATTTGCGTATCACTTCCTGCGCCGGCTTCCCCCTTGGCGTGTATTCTCCGCTGCTCTTTCCTCCCCATCCAAACCAGTTCCAGATGAAAAGTCCCTTCAGTACATCCGAACCGCGCCAGGCGTTTCTAAGCGCAGTAAAGCACATGGCCTGTTCTTCAAGATCAACTGTCTCCTTCGCACCTTCCTTCCAGGGCCATGCATTGGTACCGTCCTGGCTCAGATAGCCCACCTCTGTAAGGATGAGAGGCTTTTTATTCTTACGGGCCAGGTCCTCCAGCTTATGCCTGTGACCAAGCCACGATGAAGTCAGCTTCTGAACGGTGGGTTTCCTGTCACCATCCGTGAGCTCGAAATATCCCGACACTCCAATGTCATCCACCAGGTCCCAGAAAGGAACTTTCTCAAAATGATCCCAGTTCGCAGAATAAACAAGCCTGAGGCCCGGGTGAATGCGCCTGATTCCGAGAATTATCTCGGCCCACGTGGTCTTGTCCGTGTCCAGCGATGACAGCTCCGAGCCGATTACGATTGCCTTTATGTCCATATCCCTTGCAAGAAGCGCGAAAGATCCCACAAAGGAAGCATATGATGCGAAAAATGCCGCCCTGTTCGCCGGCTTGAGGTTCCCGCGCCAGTCTCCGGGGCCTGGTTTCTCAATTCTGATGAATGGAAAAAGCATTATTCCCAGGCCTGAGTCTTTCGACTGCGTGACAACGCGGCTTACGGTGCTCATGGGAACCGTAAACCTGGGATGAGGCTTTACAACGTTGCTGTCCACTTTCTCCACGTACCAGGGTACGGCAATGGCTATGTGCGAAGCGCCCACAGCCTTTATTTCGTCAATAAATTTCTGGTAAGACCATTCGGGGTCTTCGCTGAACAGGCCGAGCGTAATTCCCCGCTGTTCAGGCATTCTGCTGCAGGAAGATCCTGAAAACAGCAGAACCGTTATCAGCAGGCTACAGAACAGGCAGTCTCGGATCACGATAAACATGCTTCAACCTCATGTTGGGATAGCGGTCGAATTTGAGCCTCATCTTCAGAAGCTTGTCGGCAAGCGACCATTCAAGCTCTTTCCGCGACCTCGACAGGTCCAGGATCTCCCTGATTGATTCATGCGCCTGTCTCGGATGCGCTATTATGCTTCTTCCCATGTAAATCATATCGCCGGCGGGAACAAGCCTGCAGCTTATGATGTCCTGTTGTGCAAACCCTTCCATGGGCATGTCCCTGCACACGGCCCATTTCCCTCCACCTATTAGATCCTCCATCAATATTCTTTCTGTATTCCAGTTTTCAACCGCGAACGCAGAGCTGTGAGTCAGCGTAAGTCCCTCAAAATACACCTTTTCTTCAGGAGAAAGTGCCTCGTCGTTATCTTTCAGGTACCTTTCCGCCGGTGTAAGACCGTCATCGCCCGTCCTGTCCAGGATGTACCAGTCGTGAAAATGCGTCATACGTTCGTCGAACCATTCTTCATCGTCCTCGAACCAGCCCGTAAGCGCTGCGTGTTCCTCCCTTGCCCTGCTGAGTTCGTCGATCTCGGCCTCTGCTATGAACTGATCGATCAGGCGCTGAAGATACGGTCTGTACACGTTTTCTCCTTCAGGTAGAATCTACTTTGCTGTTCATAATAGAAGCTATAAGTCACTTTTACAATCATTTCACCGGTTTCGGTATGTTTTGCAGAAGCTTTTCCACTATGGAGTTTAAAAGGATTAAAAGATATGTAAAAATAAATAACCTCGCAGGGAAAAAACAATATGAAAAAGCAGTTACTAATTTTCATGATCTCTGCCATGGATATTGTGGCTTGTTACTCGTCAACCAGAGAATCTTCATTAAACCCTCACAAAGGAGAAAGAAATTCCGATATCGTTGACTCAGGCTCAGATTTCGACAGCGGTGAGAATACAGACATCGATATAGATAGTGACACAGACATCGATACAGACAGCGATAACAATACAGATACAGACACAGACGGGGAAACAGAAATAGAATTCTGTCGCGGGTGCACATGTGAAGAATCAGGCAATGCTCTTGGATGTTTTGTACCCGCAAGCGGAGACACTGTTCCAGATGACAACAACGGCATGTTCGAGTATTACATGGGTTGTAGGGAGGAGGACGATCTCCTATGTGCTAAAAACGAAAAACCCTGGCACCGTGTATTACTAAGTCCATTTGAAATACAGCTTTGTGAAGTTACTAACTTCGAATACATTAAATTCCTGAATTATTATTCCATCGGTGAAAACCCAACAGGCTGCGGACCGGACAAAGACCAGAAATGCCATTACACAGGCCTTGATAACGACATGTCCATCTACTTCGAAGGCTCCGGATGGCATGCGGAATCAGGAAAGGAGCTGATTTCTGTCCATTCCGTATCATGGGACGGAGCCTGGTCCTTCTGCAGATGGATTGCGGGAGGCGTCTATAGTGGAAGGCTTCCCACTGAAGCGGAATGGGAATTCGCAACACGAGGCTCCAAGCATGATGGATGGCCGGAAAATGAGGAATATTTCAGATATCCATTCGGGAATACAGTTTCGGCAAACCAGATAAACTATGTTCAGAATGGTGATCCATGGGATCAGGATAGTAGTGATCCTTACTTTCATGATGGAATCACACCTCGATTATTTTTCGATGGAACAACACGTGTTCTGGAAGAATGGAACTGGCCGGACAGGACACTGGATACCTATGATACCATTAGCAATGCGTCTGCAGGTTCCGGTGCATACGACATGGCCGGTAATCTTTTCGAGTGGGTTCGTGACTGGTATTCTCCCACATACTGTGGGGATGCTGGCGACTGCGGCAAAACTGAATATGTAGAAAACCCTGAAGGCCCCCTTTCCGGAGACAGAAGAGTCATCCGAGGAGGTGGACGCGGAAATCCTGCCGATGATGCAAGAGCAACACGGCGCATTCCTGTCGAGTCGGATCTTATGCGCAATGTAGTAGGTTTCAGGTGTATCAGACAGCCGCGGAATTAGGCTTTTAGCCCTCAATCCATACCAAGCATGGAAAGCAGCTTCTCGACCACTTCGGGATCGAACTGCTGGCCGCTGGCGGACTTGAGTTCTTCGATCGCCTCTTCAGGCGTTCTGGCCGGGCGGTAGGGCCTGTCGGAAGTTATGGTGTCGAATGCGTCGCATACGGCCAGAATACGCGATGCAAGGGGAATCTGTGCCCCTTTGAGTCCGGATGGATACCCGGATCCATCCCATCGTTCGTGATGATATTTCACAGTTTCGGCCACTTTCCCCAGAAATTTAAGAGAACTCAGGATCTTGTCGCCGTAGACCGGGTGGCTCCTTATCTCGGCCTCCTCGTCAGGCGTCAGTTTCTGGGTCTTTAAAAGAATATCGTCCCTGATGCCGATCTTGCCTATATCGTGCAGGAGGGCGGCATTGTGTATTTCCTCGATGCCGTTTGCATCAAACCCCATTCTCCTTGCAAGTGCGGTAGCGTACTTTGCAACCCGCTCACAGTGTCCGCGTGTCGATATGTCCCTTGTCTCCAGAGCCTGTGCGAGCGCTTTCAGCGTCTGGTAATAGATTCTCTGCGTCTTGTCGAAAAGTCTGGCATTTTCAACCGCAATTGCGGCCTGGGCGGCCATGGTCTCCAGGATCCTGCGCTCTTCCTCCGAGTATGCATTATCGGGCCGCTGCATCTCGAACATTCCGATTGTCCTGTTTCCGATAACGAGGGGTGTTTTCAATGCGGCCTTGTTTTCCTTCTCATCCGATCCCCTCCCCGTCTGCACTCGGACCTTCAGTTCCTTGGTCTCGTCATCTATGAGCTTTATCGCAGAGGTCGAAGATTCCACTATGCGGTGTGTCATCATCAGGATCGCGTCCAGTACCTGATCCAGATCCAGGGTCGAGGTAAGCGCAAGGCCCGCTTCGTGCAGCGTCATTAGCTGGGAAACGCGCTTTTCCAGCTCCTCGTTGGTAGAGGAGATCTCGAGTGTCCGTTCTTCGAGATTGTTGTTGATGCGCTCCATTTCGGAAACGCTGAGCGACAGTGTTCTGTTGGCCTTTTCCAGGTTCGCGAACATTGAGGCGTTATGAATGGCGACTGCGGCGTGGGCTGCAAAGTTCTGAAACAGCTCCAGGTCCCTTTCCCTGAAAGCGTCAGGCTCGTCACTTTCGGCATCGATAACACCAATGACCTCTCCATAAACCTTCAGCGGAACAGCCATCTCACTTTTTGCGTTTTTCACACCCTTTACATATCTGGAATCTTCATTCACGTCTCCGACAACAATGCTCTCGCCTGTCTGTGCGGCGTTTCCCGTAATTCCCTGTCCCATGGGTATTCTGAGAAGAGCCCCGACATCATACCCGGCCTGTGCTCTGACTTCGAGCTCTTCGGAATCCTCTTCGAGCAGAAGCACTGCGCAATGTGAAAGGTCCAGGGCTTTTCTGGCCATCTCGAGTATTGATGACAGAACTTCGTCCAGATCAAGAGTTGAGGTCAGCATCATTGCAGCCTGGTTCAGGATGCTGAGCCTTGCCGCCCTTCTATCCAGAATCTCGTTCTGCTCCTGAAGCCTGTTTTTCAGCTGTGCAGCGTTCAGGGCATGTGAAGCGTGCACGGCAAACAGGGTGAACAGATCAAGATCATCATCTGTAAAAGGATCCTGTGTGCTTTCGGCGTCGAGCACGCCTATAATCTTGTCCTTTACTTTCAGCGGGACGGCCATTTCGCTCCGGCCTCCGGGCGATCCTTCGATATATCTTGGATCCTTTTTTACATCGGTTATGAGAATGGGCCTTCCCTTTTTAAAAGCCTCGCCCACAACCCCATGCCCTGCCGGGAAACGCGTAAGCGATACATCTCCATGACCCAGCTGCTGGTTGAGAACCAGCTCATCAGTCTGAGCGTCATGTATCAGCACGGCGCACTTGTCCAGTTTGAGAACTTCGCGAATCAGGTTGAGGATCTTTGCCAGAAGATTACCCAGATCCTCGATTTCTCCAACCGATCTGTTTGCCGCTGCAAGCACTTTCATTCTTCGAATTATCTGTTCTTTTTCTTTTTCTTCCGCCTCAAGTGCTTCTGAAAGTCCGGCGGCATGCATAGCTATGGCTGCCGCACCCGCCACCACTTCGAAAAGCGCCAGGTCTGCAGGCCCGAATGCGTCTTTTTCAGAACTCTCGGCATCCAGTACGCCCATAATTTCCCCTGCATACGTTATCGGAATAGCTATCTCCGACTGACCCCCTCTTATTCCGTTCATGTATCGCGGATCTTCGGTAACATCAGGAATTATTGTAGCCTCACCTGTGCGGGCAACATAACCGCTGACACCCCTGGTGGTGGGAATCCTCAATCCCTCAACGTCTCCGTAGCCGTATGCCGCCATTACCTCGAGTTCCTCGAGTTCGTTATGGTAGACAAGCACGGCACAGTTTGTGTAGTTGAGCGAATCGGCGATCAGATTTACGAGCTTTTCAACCACTTCTCTGATGGTGCCGGTACCAACAAGCTCGCTGCTTATTGAATGAATGAGATCGAGATTTCGTGTACATTCGCTTGCAGACGGATATTTACTGCCTGGATCTGGAATTGTTTCGTTGTTCTCTCCCGGCTTATGTCCGATTTCCGGTGGCTGTGACAAATATCACCTCCTGATCATCCGGTATAATGGAATATATTCTGCAGGAGAGCCTGACTAATTACAATCAGAATTCACTATCTTCTTCATCCTGGGATGCTTCTTCATCTTCGGATGCTTCTTCATCTTCGGATGCTTCTTCATCTTCGGATGCTTCTTCATCTTCGGATGCTTCTTCATCTTCGGATGCTTCTTCATCTTCGGATGCTTCTTCCGCGGATTCGTAAGAATCCGCCTCGGACGCGCCAGCGTCCGCGTCCGCGTCATCCGACAGCAACGGGACAGGCGGAAGCCCGGCTTCTTCAGAATCCTGTCCGTCTTCCGTTGAGATATCTATGGCATCCTCTGAGACATCAGCCACATCTTCGGTTGATTCCTCACCAGCCTGTTCCTCTGCGGCTTCCTGTGATTTCTCTGAAATTTCATCGGAAGCTTCAAATTCCTCCGCGGATTCGACTTCGGATTCGCCAGAATCCGTCTCAATGGGTATCTGAGCATCAAGCGCCTGCTCCTTCCCGGGAACGGGCGGTGGGTGCGAGGTTCCATGCTGAGCCTGCACCGCATCTGCAATCTCAGAATCAGGTGCCTGCTGTCTGGCCTTCCATCGCTGGATTCTTTCAACAAGTTCTTCCAGTTCCATGGCCTTTGCTCCTTGTTATAATAGTATTCCAAATCAACGCGATCTGCGTAGATTTTTATTTACATTAATGTATGATAATGTACTACCAGCCTGGACACAAATTTTTTGCCATTTTCTTTTATCTTACAATCTGTTCCATATTCCAGCCCGTAACCTGTCCATCTTTCGTACCCTGCCCTTTATTTTGAAACTGCATATGTTATACATGAAGCGGTCCCAAATAAACGGGGAGGTAAATACCAGCATGAGAAACCGATACATAATATGGCTGTTCATTCTTCATCTGACAGCCTGTTCCCATTGCCAGGGGAGCAAAAATGCAGTCAAACCGCCTCCTGACAAAACCGGAGCCGGTGAATCAGAAAAAAACAATGGAGATACTCAAAAAATGAATCCAGCAGGTGACAGTAAAAAAGTTTTTCCGCCACAGACAGCCGGAAGCTTCTACACGGCGGACCCGGCGGAACTGAAATCCCAGGTCGAGTCCTATATGAACAGTGCAGAGCAGCTTGATGAACTTAAGGACCGTGATCTTCTCGTTATTGTATCCCCGCACGCCGGATATATTTACTCAGGACCTGTGGCCGGATGGGCATTCGCCCAGGCAAGGGGCAGAAAGTACACTACCGCGGTCGTCCTCGCCCTCAACCACAGATCCAGGGCTTCAAAAGCCGGACTTCTGGACATGGATGCATACGCAACTCCTCTCGGCGAGCTGCAGATAGATCGGAATGAAGTTAAAGCTCTTCTGGAAAAACACGGCAGCGTTTTCAAGGCGGATGAAGGCCTTTTCTTCAGGGAGCATTCACTGGAAGTGCAGCTTCCCTTTGTACAGGTGGCAATGCCGGGAACGAGTATTGTTCCCGTGATCGTGGCAACTCATCAGATGGACACCCTGAAAAATATCGGAGAGGCATTGTTCGAGCAGTTTGGTGACAGAAAAGACGTGATTTTCATAGCATCCACCGATCTTTCGCACTTTCATTCCTACGATGAAGCTATGAAGCTGGATGAAAAAAACATAAACAGGATACTCAGAATGGAAGTAGAAAAGATCGCGTCCGAATCCCCGGGGAACGGCATGTGCGGTGCCGGTGCAGTAATATCTTTGATAGAAATGTTCAGAAAATACCCCGACAAAGGTAGAAAAATCAACAAAATCAAATATATGAACAGTGGAGATACGGCCGGCGACAAGTCAAGGGTTGTGGGCTACGGCGCAGTGGCCTTTTCTCTGGACAAAGGTGTAAGAACTTCGGATTCACCCTCCGGGACAGGCCAGGTCGAATCCGGGACGGACTCAGGCGATTTTACAAAAGAAGAGCGCGAAGAACTCATGCGCATAGCAAAGGAGACCGTCAGTGCCGCTGTAGAAGGCCGGAAGTACGTTCCTGATGCGCCTTCTTCAGAGAAACTGAAAAAGCTCGGTGCCGCCTTCGTAACCCTGAAAAAGGGAGGTCAACTCAGAGGCTGCATTGGCCATGTCATAGCCAGGATCCCCCTTTACCAGACAGTTGCATCCGTAGGCTGGGCTGCGGCAGTACAGGATTACAGGTTCAGTCCTGTGAAGCCGGAGGAATTGAAAGACCTGAGCTTTGAGATATCCGTCCTGACAGCGCCTGAGCCTGTAAAAGATGTAAATGAAATCGTGGTAGGAACTCACGGCCTTATCATGACGCGCGGGTCGAGAAGCGGGCTTCTTCTTCCACAGGTTCCGGTTGAATGGAAATGGACGAGGGATGAATTTCTCGATCACACCTGCCGCAAGGCCGGCCTCCCTTATGGATGCTGGAGGGACCCTGATACAAAAATCGAGTCATTCCGGGCAATTGTATGGGGTGAGGAATAGCCCGCTAAAAAAAGTCCCGCCGTAAAAAAAATTTATCAATTTCAGCTCCATTAAAACACTATTCAGACGTAAAGCATGAATACGGGCAAAAGAAATATCTTGAAAAATCATAAAGTCCGGGAACAACTCTTTAATAAATTCAGTCTTATCTGTGAAATGGCCAGGAGGAAATTAACTAATGGAAATTAAATGCAAGAATTGCAGGATGGAATACGATCTGGATGACGACGCGATAGATGCTAACGGATCGGAAGTGCAGTGTACGGTTTGCGGGCATACTTTCAAGGTTTACCGCCCGAGCAGCATTCCCCCGCCCGCAGTGTGGTACCTCACGGAGCCAGACGGTTCAGAAA
>Ga0272442_10003235_pt1 | contig 23000 bp, 24 predicted proteins | sample SSMForm2O_FD_200262 | JGI IMG/M metagenome (GOLD analysis project Ga0272442, IMG submission 200262) | Marine sediment archaeal communities from Little Sippewissett salt marsh, Falmouth, MA, United States - SSM-Form-2O | ecosystem: Environmental > Aquatic > Marine > Wetlands > Sediment ...
AGAATGAACCCTTATTTATACGTTATTTAAATCTTTTTTCTCCTCTTCCAGAAATTCCTTTTTGGAAAGCGTTATTCTTAGGCAGTAAATTACCTTCAATATATAGAACTGATCTTCGCTTAGTATCAGCCCTTAAAATAAAAACAAGGCTTTTCCCATGGAAAACAACAACTGATTCTGTTCAACTAGATCTCACCTCTTATTGTAATTTAAATTGTCCAAATTGTGAAAGGTCAGTCGGAACAGCCCCCTGTAAAGAATATATTTCTCTAAATCAAATTGATAAATTTATAGATGAGTCTATGAAAAAAAAATCGGAATGGAAGGCAATTAGTTTAATAGGTGGAGAACCAACTTTACATCCACAATTTTTTGAAGTTTTAAAAAAAATAAAACTTTATAAAGAAAAATATCCAGATTGTTATATTATTGTTTGGACAAATGGATATGGAAAAAAAGTAAACAATGTTTTATCGAAATTGCCTGATTGGGTTCGAGTTGAAAATTCCAATAAAGATCCAAATGTTACTCCAGAATTCTTAAGTTATAATATCGCACCTGTTGATTTAAAAAAATTTAAAAATGCCAATTTTTCTAAAGGTTGTCAAGTAACTGAGATTTGTAGTATATGTTTAACAAGATATGGTTATTATCCATGTGGACCTGGTGCGGCAGTTGATAGAGTTTTTGGTTTTGATATTGGAATCAAGAAACTTAGAGATATGACTGAAGAAAAATTAAAAAATCAATTAAAAATTCTCTGTAGATATTGTGGATATTTCAAACCTCAGGATCTTTTTAGCACTAGAAAATTAATTACTGAGGAAAAAATGTCAAAGAGTTGGAAAAAAGCTTATGATAAATATAAAATTATAAAACCTATTTTAAAATTGTATTAGTCTTTTATTGGTTTCAATATTCTTCTACTTCAGGATATCCATGACCTTTTAAACCTTCTATAGGTTGACAATCATAAGCGTTAGCAGGTAGCATTTCCATAATCTTAATTAATAAAACTTGTGTAATTGGAAATTGAATTATAGTTTTTTTTGCTTTTACTCCTTTTACAATTATTTTTGCTGCTTTTTCTGGATCTACTGATCCAACTCTGTAATAATCTTGGATCATATCTGTTTTAACAGATCCTGGTTTAATTGTAATCAATTTTATATTGTATTCTTTTTTTGCCTCAGCTCTTAGGCTTTCAATAAGCCAACTTAAAGCCGCTTTACTTGCGCCATATGCACCCCAACCTGCTTGCCCTCTTTTGTCAGGAAGGGTTGATGTAGTAGCAATTATTGATGATTTTTGTTTTTTCATAATTGGTAGTAAATATTCAAAAAAGTAAAGATTTCCAAAAAAATTGATTTCCATTGACTTTATTATTATACTGCTATCAAAAGTTTGTAATGGATTTGGTTCCAATATTCCTGCAGTTAATATTGCAACATCAATTCGCCCATATTTTTCTTTTGTAAATTCAACTGCTTCTTTGACATCATTTTTCTTTTTTACATCACATTTTTTGAAAATACAAGTAGTGTTTGTACTCGATATTTCTTTACATAATTTTTTTAGTTTTTCTTCATTTCTTGCAAAAATGGCTAGTTTACATCCTTCTTTTGCAATTAATTTAACAATATATTTGCCCATTCCCCCAGTAGCACCAGATATTAATACTACCTTATCTTTAAAATCCATTATAACACCATTTTTGAAAGTTTATTTTTTTTATTTTAAAACTATGGTTTTTTATTATTTATCACTTTCTATTTTTAATTGAAGAAAGAATTATGTATTATAAAGCTACGCAGATATTAAAAAAGCAAAAAATCTTAGAATATGAACCAAATATTTCATTGGAAGATGGACTGGATGGGATTTGAACCCATGGCCTCCACCTTGCGAAGGTGGCGATCTTCCACTGATCTACCAGCCCATAAATCAGATTATATAAATAAAACGAATATATGATTATTTCTTTTAATTTTTTTAAAAAAACTTAGAATTTGATCTTAGATTTTTTAAGAGCCTCGACAACAGGCAATTTTTCACCCATCATGAATTTTTCAAGTGATCCTCCACCAGTACTAATATGAGATATTTTTTGATTAAGACCAAGTTTTTCAACAGCAGCAACAGTATGACCTCCTCCAACTATTGAAAAAGCTCCAATATCTGCTACAAAATTAAAAATCTCTTCAGTACCTTTCATAAAAAGAGGATTTTCAAAAACACCACATGGGCCCGAGAGAAAAACCGTCTTTGCATCATCGATTATATCTTTAAAAAATTCTATAGATTTTTCGCCTATATCATATAGGTTATATGCTGTTGGAAGTTCGGTTGCATCTATTTCATTTCTCTTGGTATTTTCTTCAACTGCAAAATCTTTAGGTAAATATATCTTATCACTATATTTTCCCAATAATTTTTTAATTTCCTCATAGTTCTCAGGTTTTCCTTCTTTTGAAAGCAAATCCTCATTTTTTTCTCCTAAATTTATGCCCTCTGCTTTTAAAAATGCATTTGCAGGAAGCCCAGTAAGTATTATTCTATCAGCAGTTTTTTTCTCAAGGAGTCGTTCTATTGTAACAATAACATCTGAAAATTTTGCTCCTCCGAATAAAAAAACTGATGGTTTTTCAGGATTTGCAATTATTTCTTCAAGAGTTTTTAGTTCTTTTTCCATAAGTCGTCCTGCACATGATGGCATTATTGCTGTAAAACCAATTAGAGAACATTGTGGCCTATGTGCTGCGGCAAATGCATCATTTATAAATATATCTGCTAGCTGACATAAGTTTTGAACAAGCTCGGTTTGAGCATGTTCGTCTGCTGACTTTTTCTCTGTTTCCCCATCAAATTTTCTAACATTTCCAAGTAATAAGACTTCACCATTTTGCATATTTTGAATCGCATTTTGTGCTTTTTTTCCAAATATATCATCAACATATTTTACTGGATTTCCAAGAAGATTTTCCAATGCTTTTGCATGCCTATCTAAGGAGATAAAATCCCAGCTACCCTTTCGACCTTGATGTGCTAGTATTACTGTTTTTGCATTTTTTTCAATAAGTTCATTAATTGTAGGAAGAACTCTTTTAATTCTTGTTGTGTCTAATATTTCAAAAGTTTTTTTATCAAGGGGCATATTAAAATCCACTCTTAATAAAACAGTCTTATTATTAAAATCAAAATCATCTAAAGTATTATAGTCATTCATAATTTAACCTCCAAAAATTCGTTATATTCAATATTTATTTAAAGATATTTAAAAAATAAAATTATACTGTTTTTGTAAGTTTAATTTCATCAATTGAATTATGATTACTTAAACTGATAAAATTAACTAGATCTACAATCCTGCATGAGTAACCCCATTCGTTGTCATACCATGAAAGAATTTTGAGAAGATTGCTTCTTTCTCCATTTACTTTTGTACTAAGACCATCAATTATTGCTGAATGTGGATTTCCAACAATATCAACTGATACTAATGGTTCTTCTGAATATTGCATAATGCCTTTCAAACTGCCTTGGGCTGCTTCTCTAAATGCATTGTTTACTTCATCTTTTGTAACTTCTCTTTTTAAAATACATGTAAAATCTGTCAGTGAACCATCAGGGGTTGGAACTCTTACTGCTATTCCATCAATTTTGCCTTTCAACTCAGGAATTACTAAAGTTACTGCCTTTGCAGCACCAGTTGTGGTAGGAATGATCGAAACAGCAGCAGCTCGTGCCCTTCTTAAATCTTTATGGGGAAAATCAAGGATACGCTGATCACCAGTGTACGAATGAATAGTGGTCATAAACCCTTGTTCGATCCCAAAAGTGTCATTTAACACTTTTACAGGTGGTGCCAGACTATTGGTTGTGCAAGAGGCATTTGAAATAATATTATGTTCCTTTTGATCATAGAGATGTTCATTAACACCTAAAACAACCGTTAGATCTGGATCTTTTGCAGGAGCAGTAATTATTACTTTTTTTGAGCCTGCTTCCAAATGTTGTGAGGCCCCCTCTCTTGTTCGAAATATACCTGTTGACTCGATAGCTACGTCGATATCGATATCCTTCCAGGGTAGTTTAGAGGGGTTTACTTTTGAGTAGAATTTTATTGTTTTTCCATTTATTCTAATTCCATCATCTATAACTTCAATATTTCCGTTAAATTTTCCATAGATTGAATCGTATTTTAAAAGATGAGCAAGAACCTTTGTGTTACCAAGATCGTTTATTGCAGTAATTTCAAATTTTTTTCCATATTGAGAATGTCCTAAAGCTGCTCTTAGAACGTTGCGTCCTATCCTACCAAAACCATTGATCGCTACTCTGATCATCCCTTCCACATTTTGTCAAATATTTATAATCTATTTAATACTTCCGACTAAATATGTTGAAGCAGCATTTGTCACTTTTATTGGATATATTCTTCCCATTTCAACATTTTTTTTTAATACAATAGGTTTATAATTTTCTGATCTTCCGATATAAGTATTATTTTTTCCTTTTTCTGTAATAAGAGCATTATATTTTTTTCCTATATGCTTTAAATTATTCTCCTTTGATATTTCAGAACAAATCTCTGTTAATATTTTTGAACGCTCTTTAACTATTTCTGTTTTTAATCTACCGTCCATGTCTTTAGCTTTTGTATATGGTCTGGCTGAAAACCTAGTTATATTCGTAATATCTGGCTTAATATCTTTTAATAAACTAATTGTTTTTAAAAACTGATTGTTTGTTTCTGTTGGAAAACCTACAATAATGTCCGTAGATATTGATATATCTGGAAATCTATCTCGAAATTTCTTAATAATAAATAAAAAGTCGTTTTTCGTATATTTTCTATTCATTTTTTTTAATATATCATTATCTCCTGATTGTACAGGTATGTGTAAAAATTTGAATATTTTTTCATTGTCGAATCCTTTGATAATTGAATTTATATTTTTTAAACATGTATAAGGATTCATCATTCCAACTCTAACTCTAAATATACCGTTAATTTTACTAATATTTTTTAAAAGATTTCCAAGATTTTGATTTTTACCATAGCCGTATGAGCTAGTATCCTGAGCAGTTATTTGAATTTCTTTACAACCTTGGTTTATTGCTGATTTTATATTATTAATTATTTCATCTATAGAAAAACTTTTCAATTTTCCTCTTGCTATAGATGTTATACAATAAGAACATGAAAATCTACATCCTTCAGATATTAAAACAGGTGCTGAAAGATTTTCAAAAAATTTTGGATATCTAGTCTTGTTATTATTGATAAAAACATATTCTTCTTTTTCTAAAACATCTAAAATTTGATATGAGTTTTGTGCTGGTAATATCTTTGCATTAGGTATTATTGATTTAATTAAATCTGTTTGAATTGATGCCATGCATCCACCAACAACTATAGTCTTACCGGTTTTTTTTAAAAAATTTAGACGTGAGAGCATACGTTGTTCTGTAGTGTTTATAACGGTACATGTAAGAAGTATAATAATATCGGAATTATCAATTTTTTTAACAAATTCATAATTATTTTTTTTAAGAATTCCTTTAATTAAACATGCATCACTTTTATTTGCTGTACAACCATAAACTTCTAGATATACTTTCATAAATATTTTTTAAAAAAGGTATTACATTATTTAACTGCTTCTTTTATTCTTCCTAAAACAAAATCTTTATCAAGATTTGATAAAAAATAACCAGCTCTTGGTCCTTTTTCCTGGCCTAGAATTATTTGATATATTATCTTAAAAGCAGTTTTTATTGGCAATTTTTTTATCTCTGCAGTCTCATATATTATCTTATGAATTTCTTCAGCGTTCCAATTAATATCTAAAATTTTATCTTTTAATGATATTAAATATTTTTTTTGTTCATTATCTATTTTTAATTTTGGTAAATTCTTTTTTACTTCAAATTTAACCATATCTGGAGCAAAATTATCAAGCCAATAACTTACATGTTTAGCTCTTTGTTTTAAATGTTCAATATCTTCTTTATTTAAATCCTTAGGGATTTGATTTGTTCTAAGAAGGATTTTTTCCATATTGTTCCAATTCTTCTCAAGTTGAACAATTGTTACCAAATGTCTATACGGTAGTTGAAATGGAATATTTTTTGGAATCTTATATGGTTGTGATAGCTCGTATGTTTTTTTCAAATCTTTCATACCCTTAGTAGGTTCTTCTTTACCAAAAAAAACTCTTTCCAGTTTATCATATTCATCTACAAGATTTAACATACCTAATCCTGAATCAAAGACAAGATGTTTACCAGGTTGATTGTTCATTAAAAAAAATCTTAAAACTTCAGGCGGAGTCATTTTTAGCATTTGTTCTGCAGAAAGTGCAGTATCTTTTGAGCTATGCATTGCTCCTTTTCCTTTTAATAAAATAAATTCATAAATAATAAAGTTAGGTGGTGGATAATTATAAATTTCTTTTACTATTTGTTCACCTGTATCCCTTGCTCCACCAACTGTACCAAGATCTTTACCAAAAGGTTCAAAGGTTACAGAAAGCATTTTCCATCTCGCAGGCCAGTCTACTCTCCAAGGTAATTTACCAACGCCTCCTTTTCTTATATCTACTTCTCCTTCGTATCCACACTCACATTTATACTCAATGATTGGATATTCATATAAAACGGCTTTAGCACTTGTCATTTTCTTGCATTTTTCGCATCTTATATTAAAGGGGATCCAATCTTTAGGAAGTTCCCTTTTTGAAATTTTTTGAATTATTTCTTTGATTTTCTCTGTATTGTCCATTGCAAGTTGAATTGCATCTTTGTATTTTCCAGATTTATACATTTCATTTGCTCTATATATTGTTGGTTGAACACCTATTTCTTGTAGAGATTTTAAAAAAGATTGTAGATAATGATCAGCATAACTTTTATGTTTTCCACAGGGACATGGAATATCAGATATTGGCATTCCTACATATTTTTCATAAGATTTTGGAAGATAAGGATAAACTTTTCTTAAAGGATCAAAATCATCAGCAACATAAATAAGTTTACCTTCTCCGCCTTTCTTTATTAAACATCTAAAAACAGCATCAGTAGTTAGAATCTCTCTCATATTACCAATATGAATTGGCCCTGAGGGTGTAATGCCTGTTGCAAGAGTATGTTTTTTATTTTCTTTAAGTAATTTTTCAGCTAAAACATCTGCCCAATGCATTAAGGTTCCTCAGAATAATTAATGTTTAAATAACTCTTGCTCTTATAAGTGAACGTAGTTTTATACCATCAATGCTATTTTGAGCTCTCTTGTTTAAAACTGCAAAACATAAAACAGGTTTTCCTTTCTCTTTTTTAACGGCTTTTAGAGCATTTCTAAATGTATTACCAGTTCCAACAACATCATCAATTATTACAATTTTCTTATCTTTTATACCAGCAAAATTAGAAGAAAATGCACCAGATTTTTGATGATGTGGTCTAAAAATTGCCATTTCAAGACCTAATTTATCTGCAATAAAAGTAGCAAAAGGAATACCATTCAAGGCAATACCAACGACAGTATCAATATCTTCACATTCTTCAAGAATTATATCGCATATAGCATCAGATATAAAACCTATTCTTGAAGGATAAACACCAATTGAACGCCAACCAATTTTTACATCGCCACTAGGCTTTTTATCTTTCCCTTTACTAAGTAACCATATTGCTGTCTCTCTTGATATGTTTAATTCGTCAGCAATTTCATGTTCTGTAAGCCCACTCTCTTTATACATTAATGCTTTATTTATGAGTGCTTCAATTTCCTTCATAAAATTACACCCTAGAAACTACGAATATAAACTCTATATTTAGATGTTTGCCAATTATCAAATATTTTATACCTTTGATTGATAAAAATTTTATATTATAATGGCATTATGTTTATACAGTAAAACTAAAATATTAAGATTATATCCAGTAATTTAAAATATTAAGAAAGTGATTTAAAATGGCTAAGCAAAAAAAAGGTGAAGGTTTTCATTCTGCTGCTGGTTTAATTAGATATTTTGATGCAGAAGAAAAAACATCTCTTAGGATACCTCCATGGTTAGTTATTGGAATGTGTATTGCAACAATAGTTATTGTAAGTGTAGTAAATATTATCTACAAAATTTAAGGATTATTTAATTAGTATATTTTTTGTTAATTTCTTTGCAAGAATTAGCGCATCCTTTATTTTATCTTTTTTAGGGCCTCCACAGAGGGTCATTTTTTGTTTCCCTCCACCACTACCACCTAGGGTTTTACCAATCTTTGGTGCGATTTCTCTAAGATCTATATCAATATTATCTGATGCCATTGAGACTAATTTTTTCCCATCAAAAATATGAACAATAAAGTTATTTTGTTTTACAATTTCTCCTGCAATTACTATTCCATCTGAAGAAGAAATTCCAGTTATTACTTTTATTTTTGTTCCTTTTATTACCTCTGCATTTTTCTTTAAATTTTCAAGTTCATCTTCAGATATTTTCTTTTTTTCTTTCTTTGTTTTTTTCCATTTATCAAAAAGATTACTGGATGCTTCTACTAAATTTTTAAAAGACCTTTTTTCTTTAATATCTGTTTCTTCTAAAAATCTATTATACGTTTTTTCCAAATGATTTGATGAAACAGAAAAGATTTTTGTAACTTTTTTTAATTGGTCGGATTTATTGTTTTTATTTTTAATTTCATATGCTGGGCTTATTATTTTTACAATTTTATTATATAATTCATTTTCTTCTTTTTGATATTCATCTGCCTTTTTTCCCGCTGCAAAGATTATTCGGTTAACACCATCCTGAATACGTTCTGATTTAATTATTCTGATTTTTTCTGTTTCGCTAGTGTTATTAAGATGCGTCCCACCGCATGCCTCAACATCTATATTTGGAATATTTAAAATTCTGATCTTATTTCCGGGGGGAACTCCACCTTGATACAATCTAAATCCATATTTTTTTTCTGCTAAATTCCTATTTAATATCTTTTTTTCAACAGGTATTGATTTATTTATAAATTCATTTGCTAATTTTTCTATTTCTTTTATCTCTGTATCAGAAATTGGTTTATAATGGGAAAAATCAAAACGAGCTTCATTTACTCCAAGTTGAGAACCTGCTTGCCAGATATGTTCTCCGAATATCTTTCTTAAAGCACCATTTACTAGATGTGTTCCAGTATGATGTTTCATCAAAGTGTATCTATGTTCCCAATCTATTAATCCATGGATTTTTTCCCCTATGTCTAGTTCCCCATCTATTAAATGAATAATTGCATTTCCTTCTTTTGTAACTTTTCTTACCAGATGTTCATGTCCATTATTTTTTATTATACCATAATCTGCTGGTTGTCCTCCACCTTCTGGATAAAAACAGGTTTTATCAAATATCAATTCAGTACCATTTTTTGTCTTGTTTTTCCAAATGACTTTTGCATCAAATTCCTTTTTATAATGGTCTTTGTAGTATAATAATTCAGTTTTAGGTAGATTGGGTCTTTTTACTTTTTTTCCTTCTTTTTCAGTTTCATGGGTGTGTAGTTCTGCAATCATTGATTCAAAATTATCTGGAATTTTTATTTTAACACCTTGTTCTTTGGCAATTTTTTTAACAATATCTGGTTGCATTCCATGAGTGTCATATAGATTAATTAGTTCCTTTTCATCAATTGTTTTTTTATCATTTAAAATTCTTTTAACTAAGTTTTTACCTTTTTTAATAGTTTCAGAATATCTCTTGGTTTCAATATCTAAAATTTCTCCAATTTGTTTTTTTCTTTTTATAAGGGATGGAAATTCGTTTTTTAGTAGTTCTAATTGCATTTCAACAAGTTTTTTTAGAGATGTTTCAACCTTGATATTTTCAATAAAACGAAGAGACCTTCTTATAATTAATCTTGCAAGATAACCCGATTTTACATTTGATGGTACTACTCCGTCACCAAGCATAAAAGAAAGGCATTTTGTATGGTCAGCAAGTGAATAAATACTTGATAAATCAGATTTATTTTTTGAATTTTCTTTAAGCCAATTTACAACCTCTGGAAAAGAAGTTTCATACACTGTTTTTGTTCCTTTAGTTATCCAACTAATTCTTTCAAGCCCATAACCAGTATCAACAATATTTAAAGGATTTTGAGAATAATTCTTTCCATTTATTTCAAATTCTCCATTTTCATCTTCTTGCATGTTCATAAAAACTAACGTTGCTATTTCAAGACCTGCAGCTACAACTTCTAAACAAGGCCCTGCATTTCCTCCACCAAACCATAGTTCTTCTTTATAGTTAATTGACTCTTTAGGAATACCGATAATATTTACAAAAAATTCATTACAAAGTCTTACTGTTTCCTCTTTGAAATATATCTCGTTATTATTTTTATTAAACGCATGATGTCCCATCATTTCAAAAGTGGTTAAATGTCGACCACTAATCCCTACTTCTTCTAGATCGTTTAGTCTTATACATGGTTGTGATATTACAAGAGGATTTGCAGGAGGTGGTACTTCTCCTGAAGTGATATGTGGTTGAAAATCAGCAATTGATGCAATCGTTAGATATATATCCGAACGCCATCTTGCAACAACTGGACATCTTTCACCAGTTTCTGGATATGATATTCTTAAGTGTTTATTTTTTTCAAAAAAAGATAAAAAACTTTCACGAACTTCTGCAAGCGATAGCTGTTTTTTACCTAATGGATTTCCAATAAAAGTGAATTTTACACAAGGTTGATCACCACAAACTTTTGAATCTTTATCTAGAGTCCAATAATATGCACCGCATGATGTGCATTTTTTTCTAATAAATCCATTTTTATGAAAGTATTTTAAATTTAATTCTCCTTTTAGAAATGAATCCATTTTTTACCACTGATATCAACCGAAATATAAAGAAGGTTTATAAATGGTATTAATATGAAGAATTTCATAATGTTTACTATAGACGCATTAAAAGAAATTGGTTTATGGATGTTATATATTACACCTGCAATTTTATTTCTTTATATTGCTTATTTAATTTTATCTAAAGCTTTTAAATATATGGGGTTTAACTCATTTGAAGCAATAATTATTGTTTTTGTTTCTTTTATTTTTGATTTTGATATATTAATAATGGGTTTTAATATTTCAAATATTTATCTTTTTTCTTATGGGAACTGGCTTGTTGGTATAAATATGGGAGGTGCAATTATTCCAATTTTGTTAAGTGTTTATTTAGCACTTAATAAAAAACTGCCTTTTAAAAAATTAGGAATAGGTATTATTATTGTTACAATATTTGCATATTTGGTAACATATCCAGATCCAAGCAAAGGTATTGTTGCTAAGCTACCTGTTGGGCTTCTTCCAGCGTTTGTTGCCAGTGTTTTATCTGTGATCTTTTTATATAAAGATTTTAGAAAGGCTGCTCCTTTTGCCTATATATCTGGTACTTTAGGTGTTTTGATAGGAGCTGATTTTTTGCATATTGGAGAGCTTTTGTCTTATCAAATTGATAAACCAATAAATGCAATTATTGGTGGAGCAAATGTTTTTGATATGGTTTATATATCAGGTATAGTTGCTGTAATTCTCGATGGTATAATATTATTTAAACAAAGAAAAAATAAGGGAATTGGTTAAATTAAACATTTAAATATTCAAAATCCTTAATAAATACTTCATATTTACTATTAAATATAAGCTAGTATTGATAGAGGTTTGCAATGGCAGAATCAGTAGATAAAATGGAAAAGGAAAAAGATGAGTTACAAATAAAAGCAAATGAATTAAAGGAGAAAAGAAACCAATTACATTTAAAATCTAAGAAACTTGCAGAAGAACGCGATTCACTTAACTCCTCAATTCGTAAAATCAGAAATAACATCTCTGATCATAAGAAAAAAAGAGATGAATTAAACGAAAGAGTAAAACATGCAAAAAAACAGAGAAATATTCTAAATACCAGTTATGTAAATATTAAAAAGACAATCAGCGAATTGGAAAAACAACACCTTTCATCGTCTGGTGGTAATTTAAATAATCTTAGAAAAAAATTAAAGATTTTAGAAAATGAACAGATGACTCAACCAATGTCACCTCAGAATGAAAAAAAATTAATTGAATCAATTTCTGATATACATACAAAAATAAAAGAACAAGAAGATCTTTTAAACAAAGACCCTAAATTAAAAAAAGCAATAGAAGAAGAAAAAATTATAAAACAAAAAGCAGAAAAACAACATGATTTAGTAGAGAAACTAGCAACAAGGGCACAAGAAGAACATGAAGGCATGATTAATTTAATAAAACAACTAGATAACTATATAAAAAAGGTTAATGAGATCCAAGAATCTATTGTTATGACAAAAATTGAGGCAGATACAGTTCATAAAGAATTTATTACTTGTGTTGATAGTATCCATGATTTTGAAAGAAAGATATCATCTGATAAACAAAAGAAACGCAAAGAGAAAAAGGCAAAAGAAGTAACTACTGCTCAAAAAGAGGCAAATGAAATCTTTGAAAGATTTAAGCGTGGAGAAAAGCTGAGTACTGAAGATTTAATGGCATTACAAAAAGCTGGTTTAATTTAGAGTTAATATATTGTTGGAGGGATGATTATATATGCAATGCGAACTTTGTGGCCGAGAATGCAATTGTAGACCTGCAATTATTGACGGGGTGAAAATGATGCTTTGTCCTAATTGCATGAAATTTGGAAAGGGTATTGCACCAGAGAAAAAACCAGGAGTTAGACCCGAAGTTATTTCTAAAAAAATTACAAAACCCAAAGTTAAAGATGTTTATAAGGAAATGAGCAAGGAACTTGTGTCAGATTGGAATAATATAATAAAAGATGCAAGAAAGAAAAAAGGATTAAGTAGAGAAGAACTCGGATTTAAAATAAATGAAAGAACAGTAACTATTGCAAAAATTGAAAATGGTGATCTAAGACCATCTGATAAAATGATTAAAAAACTTGAAAAAGAATTAGAAATTTCTCTTTTTGAAGAGGTTCAAAGTGTTTCTTCTACCTCTGCAGGTTTTAGAAAAGGATTAACGCTTGGTGATTTTATAAAAAAAGAAGATAATTAGATATGGAAGAAAATTTAATATTAAAAGCCATAGAAGCATTATCTAAAGGAAAAATTGTGGTTTATCCTACAGATACTTTATATGGATTGGGAGCCGATATTTTTAATAAAGATGCATTAAACAAAATCTATTCTGTAAAAAAAAGACCTTATAACATGCCATTATCTGTTGCTGTTTCAAATTTAAAAGAACTTAAAAAAATTGCCTATGTAGATAATAGAACAGAACTTTTAATAAATAAATTTTTACCTGGAAAACTTTCTTTAATTTTAAAAAAAAAGGATCACATATTAGATCTTCTTACTGCAAATTCAAAAAAGATTGCAGTAAGAATGCCTGATAATGATATTGCATTAAATATTATTTCAAAATTTGGTCCAATAACTGCCACAAGTGCAAATATTCATAATTTAAAAACACCAAGTATTATAAAAGAAATAAGTATGCAGTTCAAAGAAGACGATATTGCTGTTTATATTGATGATGGAAAGTTGGTTGGTAAACATTCGACAATTGTTGATATGACTGGAAAAGAAATCAAAATTGTTAGAAAAGGATTTATTGAAAAAAAAGATATTTTAGATGCGATTTCAAATGAATGATGAGGTTTATAAAAAATATAAACTTGCTGGAAAAATTGCTGCCGATGCAAGAAATTATGGAGTAAATTTGATTAAACCAGAAGTAAGTTTATTAGAAATTGCAAACAAGGTTGAATCAAAGATATTAGATAGTAATGCAGGCATTGCCTTTCCAGTTAACATATCAATAAATGAAATTGCAGCTCATTATAGCCCTATTAAAAATGATAATAAAGTGATAAAAAAAGGAGACGTTGTAAAATTAGATTTAGGAACTCACATTGATGGATATATTGCAGATACTGCTGTAACTATTGAAGTTGAAACAAATGAATATAATGACATGATAAATGCTTCAAGTGATGCATTAGATGCTGCAATAAGTCAAATAAAACCAGGTACAACTCTGTTTGAAATTGGTAAAATTATCCAGGAAAAAATTATTTCCTATGGATTTAGACCAATAGATAATCTAACTGGCCATAGTATGGAAAGATATAATCTACATGCTGGTATGTCTGTTCCAAATGTTTATGATAGGTCTCATAATGCAATTCCAAAAGTTGGTGATGTCTTTGCAATTGAACCATTTGCAACTGATGGTGCAGGTCATGTAAAGGCTGGTAGAGGAAGTAACATTTACATCTGTAAAGAAAGATTTAATCCAAGGTTTATTAGAAATAAACAAGTGAAAATTGCTTTTTCTAGGATAAAAAAACATTTCAATACCTTGCCTTTTGCACAGAGATGGGTTGAAAAAATCTATCCTGATAGTGATAGATTACTGAGAAAATTTTTATTTTTAGGCCTAATAAATCACTATCCTCAACTAATTGATTCAAAAAAAGGAATAGTTACACAAAAAGAGCATACCGTTATTTTAACAGAAGAGGGATGTGAGGTAATTTCTTGAAAACCAAAAATACAAATAAAAATGACAATAAGATTATCAAATTCGAAGAGTTAAATTGGAGACAGATAGATAAACTTGATAAGAATAAAACCATTTTTTTCTTGCCAATTAGCCCTCTTGAGGAACATGGTCCTCATCTTCCTGTTGGAACTGATCTTATTGTTATTAGGGATATTCTTATTGAGACAATAAAAATATTAATGAAAAAAAGACCTGATTTAACCTATATTATTTTACCTTCAATTCCAATTGGATATTGTAAATTTAATACAGATTTTCCAGGTAGTATCTCTGTAAGTGGAAAAATAGTCAGAGATGTTGTTTATAGTTTTGGTTCTTCTATTGGAAATCATGGTTTCAAATTTTTAATTATTGGTACTTACCACATGGCAATTGCTCATCTAAAAGGAATTTATCATGCTATGAATACTTTAAAGGATAAATATAATATGAAAACCTGTGAGCCATGGAGTCCATATTTTTATAATGATGACATTGAAAAAAATGAACCAAAACTCGGTTTTGATACAAGTAAGGAACTTCATGCTGGTTTTCGCGAAACTTCTCTTATGAAATATCAATATCCATATCTTGTTGATGATTCTCATAAAAAATTACAAAACATATATAGAGACATGAGATCTCCAAGAGTAGTTGGTAAAAAATTCAAACAATTGGGTTTAAAAGAAGGTTATGTTGGTAGTCCTGCTAGAGCAGATGCAGATTATGGCCGATGGTTTTTTACTGAATCAGTTAATGTTTTTGTAAATTCAACTATTGACTTATATGAAGGAAAAAAACCAAGAGAATTACCAAGTCAAATTAAAAATGCTATGAAATTATTGTTTTGGCAATAACCTTTCAAAAAGAGCACTTATCATTAAAGGCAAAATTACTGTCGCATCTCCTTCGATTGTAACGTTATCTGATTTTTCCTTAAGCTTTCCCCAGGATATTGCTTCTCTTGTTTTTGCACCACTTAGACTTCCATCATATTCAAATGCTGTTGTAATATAAACTGCATAGTCAAGTCCTCCTTTAAATTGATTCCACCAGATTGTATGATGTTTAGAAATACCCCCGCCGATAATTAGCGCACCACTTTTTTTTGCGTCAAATATTAAATCTGAAAGTTCTTGTTCGTCTTTTAGAATGTCAATCTTAAAATCCCTATGCTCTTGATAATACATCCATATTTGTGAACCAAAAGCACCATCAGTTATACCTGGAACGTATATTGGTATTTTATTTTTGTAAGACCAATATATTATTGAGTCTTTACAGTTTTTTTCTTTCTTTAGTTGCTTCCCAAACTCCCAGACTAGCTCTCTTGTTGACCAAACATTTTTTTCTTTATAAAGATTTTTTAAAATTGGCTGCATTTTTTCTTCAAGTATCTTACCATAGCATTCATTTGGTATGAAAATATTGCCTAGTCTATTAATTCCTTTTTTGTAAAGTTCTTTATCATCAACAAAAAATGATCCATGATAATAATCCTTCCAAACTCTTGCAAGATCATGATCAAGAGTTCCTGCTGTTGTAATAATAACATCAAAAAGATTTTTTTTAATTAAGTCTCTAATTATCCCTCTTGTTCCTGTTGAAATTATACATGCAGGAAATGATAAAAATTTAACACAATCTTTCTCCTTGATCATATCTTCAAGGATTTTAACTCCCAATCCAACTTTTTTTGCTGTAAATCCACCTGAATTATATAGTTCTTTTATCAGCTCATTAGAATTCATCTTTCTTTTTAGATGTATATCTTTTACAGGTGTTTTTGCCATTTATTTGCTCCTTAGTATATTGCTAAAGATCCATAGCCTACACATGAATTACCAGGATGTACTTCATAAGATGTCCCATATTTAAGTAATTCTGATTTATTTGAACCAAGAATCTTTGCAGCAACAAGCATACTAGCAATAGGGCCATAACCACACATTGTGATATTATTTTTATGAACTGTTTCAATGAGTCCTTTAGGATCCATGTTTGTAATTTTATCAATTGCAAGTTTATCTTGCTTTTTTGTATATTCATCGACCCTTAAACCTTCTGGGGGCATACTGCTATAATTAAAACCTACATGAGAAAAATCACTACTAGATATAATTACAATATTTTTATCAGATTTTTTTACTGAGTCTGCGATTATTTTTCCAATGTCATTTGCTGTTTCAAAATCCTGCATGGCCATTGATATTGGTACAAAATCAAATTTTTTTTCATTAGATAAAAATTGTAAGAAAGGCAATTGAACTTCGATACTATGTTCATAAATATGTGCATTTTCGTCATTGTCGATTATATCTTTTAAGAGGTTTTTTGATATTTTTTCATTAATTGGAACTTTTCCTAGTGGTGTTAACCAAGATCCCTCGGTCATTAAAGCTACACCTGATCCCAGTCCAGTATGATTTGGACCAAGAATAATAAAAGTATCTGCAAAACCATTGTTTGCAAGGATATTATATGAATGGGCTGCAATTGCTCCAGAATAGATATATCCTGCATGTGGTACTATTAAGCCTCTTATTTTTTTATCTCCTTTCTTTATTTTTGGGATATTTTTTGGGCCTCTGCTATCTAGAAAGCAATCTTTTATCGAATCTTTTAGATTTTCCTTTTTACTATCATAAAACTGACCTGCAACTGCTGGTCTTCTGATTTTCCCCAAATTTTAACCTCCTTTAGACATATTATGTTAAATTAGATTAAATCTTTTTCACAAAAAATATAAATACAATCATTGAATTCGGAATTTCAGATTAGGTTGGGAGTAATCAATGGAGACAGTTTGTCATATAGAAATAATCAAAGATGGTAGAGACTTTGTGGCAAGAGCCCACATGTCTGATGGTTCAATAAAAGAATACCGGCATCAAGTATTCGAAGATGTTCTTACTGAAATGGTAATAGATTTACAAGAAGAGCTTGCCGATTAATTTTTTTAATTTTCAATATTATTCTTTTTTTCTAGATTATTCAGCTTCTTTCTTTCATAATGGCTTATTATTGAAACTCCTATTGTAGTAATAATCGCTGTTCCAAGAATGACAACAAAGGCAATATCCATGAATAATCCTTGCATTTCGATAGGTAGATTATAACCCGGAACTGTTTTTGTACCTACACCTAGAATTAAAGGTGTAAAGTTTATTGCTAAAATTGCAGCTGCAAGTCCACGGGGCATCATTACAGTAATTGTTTGTTTATCATCTTTTTCAAAATTACCTTTATAGGTTGATATATATATTGCCAGATATCTAAAAACTAGAAGAATTATTAAAATTATTATCCCGATTATTATGAAATTAATTGATCGAAAAGTTGCAATCATCCCAAGATATACAAAAAAGAATGTTCTTATTACAAAAGATGTTAAACTGTGGAATTGTTTTGTTTCTTGGTCCATCTCAAAACTTTTCCCTTGATAATTGATCATTTTTAGTATCTTTTTTCCATTTCCAAGAATAAGACCAAATATCAAACAAGATATCGCACCTGCTCCTTGACCTCCTTCATTTGTACCAACAATTATTGCTGTAAATGAGTATACTAAAAACACAAGTGCAAGTGTTAGTATATATGAGAATTGTTCTTTTCTAACTTTATTCATGATAAAAAGCCAAATAAAACCAAAAACTGCACCAAGCACTATCCCAACCGAGAATGTTTTAATTAGGTTACCAACACCCAGTACTAAATTAAGTTCGCCAACAATAAAAATCATGTAATAAATTGCAAAAACAACTACGATACATATAGGATCAGTAAGAATGCTTTCTATTGATGCAACCATTTTTGTCTTTTCTTGTAGGTTTTTTAATCTATATGCAAGAGGTATTACTATTGGACTGCTTGTTCCCCCAACAATTGCACCCAATACTGCACCTATAACAAGACCATGCCCTCCTAAATCAATAACTCCAAAAACTTCAAGACTATAAATTATTAATAAAGTTGGAATAAAACTCAATATAAAACTACTGACCGTATGTAATAAACCCCTAGGTGCACCTTTAAATAATTGATGAATGTCAGTATTTATACCTCCATCAAATAAAATAATAATTATTGCTATTGCTCCGACAAGTCCAGAAATATCATCAAGTAATGAAGGATACAGACTTTGGAAATTTTGAACTTTAAAAAAAAATCCAATTATTAATCCAAATAGTAAAAGCCAAACAATACTTGGTATCTGAGTTTTATTAAAAATATAATTGCCTATAAATCCCAGGATCATTACAAAACCAAGTGTTATTAATCCAGCAATTAAATCCATATAAAAAGTTAAAACCTAGAACATTAATTTAAACCTTCGCTTTTTATCATATTTTTTAAAAATAAAATTGTTTAACATTAAAGTTTTATATTTTATTAAATAGAACAATAACAATTATCAGAGCGGCTAAAAGCCCATACATAAAATAAACCATTAATTTCCGTTTTTTTAACATACTTTGATATTTTTGTTTACATTCCTCTGAACATAAAGTTTCACTTATTGGAATTGCCTTCATACAAACATGACAATGATTATGCTGCGGTATATTTTCTGCCATATTAATCAAACACTAGAATGCTTTCTACTATGAAATATTTTCCCTAATTTTTACTTTTCCATTAACAATTTCAATATTTACTAAAATATCAATATCTATTTTGTATGTCTCCCTAATTTTTTTTGCATTATTGCCCTTATCAACTACAATAAAAATTCCTTGAATCAATACTCCAATTGATTTAAGGTTTTTTATAATTGCTTTCAGAGTTCCTCCTGTACTTAATACATCATCAACAATTACAATTTTATCTCCTTTCTTTAAACCATTAATATAAAGTTTGGATTTTGAATAACCTGTTTGTTGTTTTACAACATGTTCATTTGGTAATCCATATTCCCTTTTTCTAATTATTAAAAAAGGTTTTTTTGTTCTAAGAGATAGAGTGGCTGCAAGAGGTATTCCCATTGCTTCTATTGTTACAATTTTATCAATTCCTCTTATTTTTTCTATTCTTTTTTGCAATTCATCTATTACCTCATTAAGTAGATCTGGATTAATTTCTGGTACGCCATCAGTTATCGGATGAACTACATAGAAATAATCTTTCTTTTTTATTATTGGTGCTTCTATTAAGGATTTTTTAAGTTTTTTAAGAGCCATAACTCATATATCTCCAGTCTCTTTGCATACTTTTTTTAAAACAGGTAAAAAATCATCAATTATTTTTTTTGTTATATGAGGCATTATAACAATTCTAATGGATGATAATCTATCCATTTTATTTACTCTCCAATCTAAATTATTTAATTTTTTAACAACCTTTGATGGATTTTTAAGTTTAATTGCTAAAACATTCATTGTTGGTTTTATAACAAGTTTTAATCCAATATCATTAATTCTTTTTTCAGTATATTTTGTTAAATTCATACATTGATTTACTAAATTTTTATAACCTGATTTTCCAAAATACTTAGTAACTGCATAGGCTGCAGCAACTGGGCCACCAGATCTAGTTGCAAGAATACCTGACTGTTTTTTACCACTTACATAATGTGTTTTTACACTGATTTTTTCTAACCAATTTTTATCTTTTATAATTAAGGCTCCTATTGGAATTGCTGTATAGCCCATTTTGTGTGCATCTATTGATATACTACTCACTCCTTTTAATTTAAAATCAAAATCAGGTAAATTATAACCTAATTTTTTTAGAAAAGGGATAACAAAACCTCCAAAAGCTGCATCAATATGTAAAAAAATATTTTCATCATAACAAATTTCACTTAATTCAGGAATTGGATCAATTGTTCCAAGTTCAGTTGAGCCTGCTATTCCAACAATTGCAGCTGTGTTTTTTGAAATATTTTTTTTAATATTATTGATATCTATAAAATATTTTTTATTTAGTGATATTGTTTTTATTTTAATATTCATTAATGACTCTATTTTCTTAAATGAAAAATGCGCACTTTTAGGAATTATTATCTCATTTTTTTCAGATAGATTTTTTGCAATCCATATTGCTGTAATATTACTTTCAGTTCCTCCACTTGTTATTAATCCAGTTGCATTTTTTGGAGCATTTAAAAGTTTTAAATAAAACGATATTAACTTATTTTCAATTTCTTTTGTACCTGGAAATAATGCTGGATCGCCGAGATTTGTTTCTAAAAATTTCATATAAATTTCTTTTGAGATTCTGTGAGGTTGTGTACACATTGAACCAAGAATTTGACCTTTTGAAAAAGTATAGTCTCTTTTTCTGAATTTTTCAAGTTCTTTAATTATTTTTTGGGATTTATTGTCTGTTTTCATTTTCGTTATTATATAACTGATTATGTCTAAAAGATTTTTCTTTATTTCATCATTAAATCTTGATTAATTTGTATGTTTAACATTTAATATTAAAACAGAATATTTTAATATTGGTAATTGTATTTTGATTACATGATGGAAAAAGAACCAAACACTAACATGGAAGAAATTACATCTTTTCTGAAACTACCAGTTTATACTCGTAGTGGAACTTATGTGGGGCATGTGAGGAATGTTTTTATCAATATGGATGAAAAACGCATTAGTAGTTTGCTTGTGACTAACACAAACCCTTCAATAGTAGAGGGAACAGTTGATGTTGCAGTTCCATACAGATGGGTAAATTCAGTTGGCGATATAGTAATTCTATCTTATTTCCCAGATAAAGTAACTACAGCAAAAAAAGAAGAAGAAAAAACTGAAGAAGATGAAAGTTCAGAAATAGATGTGGTAGAATAATACAATATTTTCCTTAATATTTTACCTATTTACTTTATACATTCATAATGATGTTTAGGTTAAAGTCTGAATATATATTTTCCTTAATTTGCTATTAGTCGCTCTAATGCATTATATGCTCGATTAGCGTCATTTTTATCAATAATAAAAGTAACCTCGACATCTACAGATATAATTTCTACAATGTTTATTTTTTCCCATGCCAGATTACGTGTCAATTGGAATAATACTCCCGGTTTTTCAATTCTTTCTTTTCCAACAGTAAAAGATAATGCTACAAGATCTTCTTCAATTTTTTTTATTTTTTGATTCTGTATCAAATTAAGGATTTTTTTCTTATTTCTTTCATTTGTGACTATTGCAACATGAGTTCTACCATAAATGATATGTAATATATCCCCTGCTTCAAAATTCATTAGATCATAGAATCTATAAAGTTTATCAAGTAAGACTTGAGTTTTTACAACATTTATATCAATAATATGTGTTTTCATGTTAACCTCTGATTGTTCTGTATCAAACCTTGCATCCTTAAATCTAGTATTTATTTTTTCAGCATATCTTCTTAAAGCCGTGACAATAGCGGTATGTTTTGTATCTTTTCCTAGTTCTTTATCTATAAGAGGTTTTAAATTTTTTGCAACAGCACCATAGGAAGCAATCCCCTTACTTAATGCTTCATGAAGATATATTCTTTCAGAAACAAGTTTTTCAACAACATGACTGATAGTTACCATAATAATAATATATGTTAGCCAGATATAAAAAACTTATTGACACAATAAATTTCACTTTTTTTAAAAAATGGCATATATGATGTTATTTTGTTTTTTTAAATATGTTTGTATAAAAATAAGTTGAAACAAATTATTTCACTATTTTATATTTTGATTAATATAAGGTCATAATCTTAATTTACTCTATCAACACAATATTATTTAGGTGAAAAAAGTTGAAATTGACTAAAAAAATCTCAGCAATATATGTCATATTGCTTTTATTTGAAATACTATTAGTTATTATTGGGGCTGATGAATTTACATCTAATCAAAATTCAGACGAAAGCGTTTCATTGGATTTAAGAATAATTAATGAAGATAGAACTTTTGATATAGAAACATTAAAGGAATACAATTAAGTAAATAGGAAATGTTTTATATAATGAAAGTTATATATAATTATAAAGATTGAAAATGTATATGTGAAAGAAATGTACAACAATCTTTAAATATGGGAAAATATAAATATATATTGAAAATATAATAATTGGTGATAAAAATGACCAAAGACTTTAGACGTGTTAAAACTGGAATAATAATGGCAATATTCTTAGTTAGTATATTTGCTGTTTTTGCTCCTACTTCATCTGCTAAAATATGGAAAGTTACTCCTATAATTACTATAACTGCTGAAAGGGATCAGAATATTATCCCTAGAAGTGGTGTTCTTGAAATAAACATTAGTGTATCTTTTACTCTATCTGGTTTAGGGGCTGACTATGTACAAAGTGGTAGCTTAATTGCAAATTCTGGGTTGAGTATACAACTTGAAGTTGAAGAACAATATGACTGGATTGATGCAAGCATAAATAATGCTAATGTTGAAATAAAAATAAGTGA
>Ga0272442_10003236_pt1 | contig 22997 bp, 17 predicted proteins | sample SSMForm2O_FD_200262 | JGI IMG/M metagenome (GOLD analysis project Ga0272442, IMG submission 200262) | Marine sediment archaeal communities from Little Sippewissett salt marsh, Falmouth, MA, United States - SSM-Form-2O | ecosystem: Environmental > Aquatic > Marine > Wetlands > Sediment ...
AAAATTAGGATATTATGAAGTATTTCCACAAGTCCTGATCGGAAATCTTGCTATTTCTGTTGAACTTATGTTAAAAGCTTTCATAGCGAGCCAAAAAATTGATTTACTTTTTAAGGATTTACCTCTTGGTTTAAAAGCAATGTTATCAGCACCTAGTTTGTTTACCGTTAAGGATATAAGACCTCTCGAGATTGAATTGCGAAGTTCGAAATATAAAACTTTGGAATTAAATGAATGCATTTCCTTATTCTATATTTTCTTCCCAGAACAAAAACAAAATCTTGGAGCGCATTTTAGGTTTTTAACTTCATGTCGTAATACTAGCTTACATTCTATTCTGCCGAAGTTTCAGAAATACGAACTTGATCGCACCGTTTATTTATCCTTAAATCTTTTTCAAATACTTGAAAAGAAAAATACATTTGATTTAAAAAAATATGTTTTAACTCCTGAAGATAAAAAATTTTTAACAAAATTTGATTCAGATAGAGTAGAACGGGTAGAAAAAGCTATAGCTTCTGCTCGAGAGAAAGCAAAAAAAATTAATGAGCCTGATATTATCTCTGTTTCAGAATGGGATGTTATTGATACAACTTGTCCAGTTTGTGAGAGCACAGGCTTACTCTTTGGAGATACAGTGGAGGGATATAATGATCCAGAATCAGGTCCTATGCTTTTGTTCATTCCAGATTCATTTGAGTGCAAGGCATGTGGTTTAAAGTTATCAGATGCGCTGGAGTTAGAACTAGCTGGTATGGCTAAATCTTACGATAGAAGTCGTGATATCGTTTCGTGCTTTGGTGATCGAGATTTTGGCTATGACTATTATTAACTTTCTTACTTCATTAACTAGAAAAAACATTTATAACAAACTTTCGAATAATTTTAGCATATCATGAATCCCATCCGAGTAGCAACAGTCCAGTTCGAGCACGCCCCGGGCGATAAAAAAGCTAACCTCACCAGGATAAAATCTTTCGTGCCCGGTTTCTCCGGCGGCCACAGGCCGCCACACCAGGGCCGCATGTTCGAGAGACACCAAAGGAGCGAATAAAAGCCACGTAATTTCCATCTAAGGCATAGCAAACACCACCGGCGGGCATGCCATTGATTCTCACTTGTCTGTCTCAAGTGAGAATCAGGCGAGCTCGGAGGGAGCGTTTTTTACCGGGAAGACAAAAAGGGATTTAGAAGCTTTACGGGCAGTCGAGTTTGCGGCCCAAAAAAACTTTTGGTTATTTTTGGTTACAAAAGTAACAGTATAAAATAATCTTTCTCTTTCTGTTTATCAGTTGACCGGACAGTATTGAATCGACCAGGGAGACTTCAATATTGAAAGGCTGACACACCCCTGTATCCCCTCTTGATAGAGGGGACTTTAAATGCAAAACCTAAAACTGAAAAAACTCCCCTCCTGGTACAGGGGCGCCCGCGCCGGCGGGCGGGGTGTGTGTCTTTTGGTTACAAAAGTAACATGAAAAAAATCTCTTTCTCTCTGCATGTTAGCAAACCGGACATTACTGATATATATTAAATAAATCCCGCGGCAAGCCGCGGAGTATCAAAATGATGAATTTAATATATCTTACACCCTCCCCGGTGGCGAACACAACGAGACAACCTCCTGTCTCCCCCTTTATTAAGGGGGAGCACCTCCAGATCACCCGGAGGGTTGCCATGAAGCAAAGCTTCGAGGATTTTTTTTAACAATGCATTGAGTTTGGCGAATAGATAGTTGATAATAAGCTTAACGACTCTAAACAGGTGAACAGCATGAACCCTATCCGCGTAGCAGCAGTCCAGTTCGAGCATAAGCCAGGCGATAAGAAAGCCAATCTCGCCAGGATAAAATCTTTCGTGGCTGAGGCTAAAAGGGAAAAAGTGCAGATGATCGCATTCCCGGAATGCTGTATCACAGGCTACTTTTTCCTGCGCCACCTCTCCAGGAAAGAGATTTTCTCGCTTTCCGAGCCGGTGTTCAAGGGGCCTTCCTGCCGGGAGCTGTTAAAGCTCGCGCAAAAAAACAATATGACAATCGGGGCCGGGCTGGTGGAGCTGGGAGACGACGGCCTGATGTACAACACCTACGTTGTGGCCATGCCGGACGGGGACATGCAGAAACACCGCAAGATTCATCCGTTCGTGAGCGAGCATATCGCAGCAGGGGACAAGTTCACGGTGTTCGACACGCCGCACGATGTCCGCGTGGGGGTGCTGGTCTGCTACGACAACAATATCGTGGAGAACGTGCGGGTCACGGCCCTGATGGGCGCGGACGTGATCCTGGCCCCGCACCAGACAGGGGGCTGCCGCTCTGAGGATAAAAACATCATGGGAATTATCGACCGCAAGCTGTGGGACAAGCGGCACGAGGACCCGGAGGCGATCGAGGCGGAGTTCAAGGGGAGCAAGGGCCGCAAGTGGCTGCTGCGCTGGCTGCGCAGCCGCGCGCACGACAACGGTGTTTTTTACGTATTCTCCAACGGCGTGGGAAAGGACGACGACGAGGTCCGCACGGGCAACTCGATGATAATCGACACATACGGCAGGATCCTGGCCGAGACCTGGAAAGCAGGCGACGACATGGTAGTGGCTGACCTGGACCCCGGCCTTCGGGGTGAAAGCACGGGGGAGCGCTGGATCACAACGCGCAGGCCCGAGCTTTACAAGCAGCTCACAGTGCCCACAGGCAGGGAGAAAGACACCCGCGAGGTGCGTTTCGACGGCAAGGGCGCGTGAGACTGCTCACCAGCCGACACACCAAAGCGGTAAAAATCCCAAGCGGCCCCCAGGCCACACCCGGGGCCGCCTGTTCGAGAGACTCCACACCGAGCGTGTAAAGACCGGGTAATTTCCATCTCAGATCGATGGGAGCAACACCGGCTGGCATGCCATTGATTCTCACTTGGCCTGCTCAAGTGAGAATCAGGCGATCCCGGACAGAGCGTTTTTTTACCTGGAAAACAACAAGGGATATAAAAGCCTTACTGACAGGCGAGTTGCGGCCCCGAAAAACTTTTGGTTACTTTTGGTTACAAAAGTAACAGTATAAAAAAATCTTTTTCTCTCTGCCTGTCAGTTAACCGGACAGTATTGAATCGACCTGAGAGACTTTAATTAATGAAAGGCTAACACACCCCTGTATCCCCTCTTGATAGAGGGGACTTTAAAGACAAAACTTAAATTTAAAAAAAATCCCCTCTTGGTACAGGGGTGCCTGCGGAACGCAGGCGGGGTGTGTCTTTTGGTTACGAAAGTAACATAAAAAAGTCTTTTATCTTTATTTTTAGTTGAACGTAAATCACTTAGAGCAAATATGAAAAAAGCCCCGATCTATATCACACTCTCAGCAGCCCTGTTGCTGGCCGCGCCTGGGCAATCTGATTGTCAGACTGTTGTCAACCCGCATGTGAGCACAGACAAATCCGTGGACTGCTCCACAGCGGAGCGCATCCTGGAAAACCTGATAACAGAGGGCATGACAGACGAGCAGAAAGTGCTGGCGGTTTTCCACTGGATACGCCGGGTGCTCTACCACGGGGACGGCCCTGCGGAGCTGGCGTTCGATTTCCACAAAATGGTGCACGTGCTGGGCAACGGCAGCTGCCTGCGCCAGACCGCGCCCCTGGCCCACCTTCTCTCCCGCCTGGGCTACGAAAGCCAGAGCTGGGTGCATGACGGGCACCACATGATCCAGGTGAAGTACGGCGACCGGTGGCACTGCCTTGACCCTCACATGAATTTCATTGCCTACGACCGCTCGAACCCTCCCGAGATCGCCTCTATCGCCCAGCTTCGGGCCGACTCCACCCTGGCCTGGAACGCAAGGGAAGAAAACCGCGCCGGGCCGGGATACCTTCTCTGCGGCGACTCGCCGGGTTTTTTCACCGGGAGCGGGACCTGGGTCAACGAGGGCGGCTGGCCGACGGTTACAGTCCAGGAGCCTTTCGGGGCTATCATACTGCGCCGGGGGGAAAGCTACGTGAGAAGCTGGATGCCGGGGCCGTACCGTTATAAAAAAGCCTGGAAATTCGACTACGGAGCCTACCACACCTGCGGCCCGCAAGATGAAAAGGACGCGGTAAACTGGCCGCTTTACGAGCCGCATGCTGCTGTTGTGAACGGTATCAAGACTTACCGCCACTGGGGAGCGGGCAGGCTTCAGTATTCGCCCGACCTGAAAAGCGACCATTACCTGGATGCGGTGATTTCCAGAGACAATATCACACACCACGGCGACAGGGGCCTGGTGGCGGTTGACCCGCAAAAGCAGGCTGTGGCGGTTTTCTCAGTGAACTGCCCGTACGTGATCACTGCAGGCGAGCTGGCCCTGGCAACCGGTGGAGACGGCCGGGTACTTGCCGCGGTGAGCGCAGACCGGGGAGAGACCTGGCACCCTCTGGAACTGGCCCGGTTCGGAAATTATCAGGCAGGAGAATTCGTGGACGAGGTCAACGGAAGCTGGGAGGGCTACCTGCTGAAACTGACAATCGAGGGCGGGGCCTCAGTTGGGCTTCTCGCTCTGGAAAGCCATTTCCAACTCAACCCCTATTCCCTGCCCTGCCTGGCGCCGGGCGAAAACACTGTGAGAGTGGAAGCAGACAGATTCGGCTCCCCGCTCGCTGTTGAATGGCGCTACGCCGAGGGCCCGGACTGGAAAAAAGTCAGGACCTCCAGCCAAACTTTTTCCTCACCCGGAGAGTTCTCGATCCAGGTGGAAGGTGAAAAGTACCCGCGCAACCTGCTGCTCACTCTCAGTATCGCACCGTGATCCCGGCGCGGACTGCGCAGGTACGCACCCAGGCGCGCTCGTGATTTCGGAGTAATTACGCATTCTCTTTCACCCCATACAGATTAAGCCTTCAATATTGATCCTGCTCACCTCTGCTGGAAAGTCGAGGGTATCAGCATGTCCGCACAAAAGTTCTACACGCCCGTGCGCTCGATTCCGATTTGTTTACTTATTTGTTTTCCGGTACTGCCTGCTCTGCTTTCCTGCGCGGCTGAGAAACCCGGCCTGAGAGTTGTCCCGCGTTGGGGCGTGGCCCAATTCGAGCTTTCTTACGATGCTCCGCTCGAGAATCCTTTCGTGGATGTGGATGCCGAGGCTGTATTCACTGCTCCGGAAGGCTCGAAGCTGATCCGGGTGGAGGGATTCTACGACGGCGGCCCGGTGTGGAAATTCCGTTTCGTGCCGCGGGAGCACGGGAACTGGAAAGCTGACCTGAAGCTAAAACGCGGCGGCAGAGAAGTGGCCTCTTCCAGCGAATGGTTCAAATGCGAGGGCGACAGGGGCAGCGGGTTCCTCGAGCGAAGCGCTCTCAACCCCTACCGCCTTCAGTACGAGGACGGCACGCCGTTCTATTCAGTGGGGATCCAGCCCTGCGGCCACGCCGGGGCCGGCCTGGACGGGCCGCTGCGGGGCGAGGGCGAGTGGCGCACCCTGGACATGGACACCTACCTTCAGGCTTTCCACGGCGCGGCCAACCTGTTCCGCATCCAGTTGGGCACTGCCACCAGGGCGGGCTGCGCGCGGGAGATCATGACAGACGAGCTGGGTTTCTACCGCTACAACCTGGACGCCTGCCGCCTTCTGGACCATACGTTCACCCTGCTTGGCAAATACGGTTTCGCCACGATCCTCATTCCCTTCCAGGATATGAGCCTCTGGCACACGGACTCGACCATTTTCGGCACGAACAAGGACGTGCAGGGCTGGAAAAACATCCGGAACACCGAGGCCGTGGAGCCGGTCCGGCATTACCTTCGCTACCTGGTGGCGCGCTATGCTGCCTATACGGATATCTGGGAGCTGTTCAACGAGGATGTTTACACCCCGGACGACTGGCTGGCCGGGATGGCCGCTCATGTGAAAAACCTCGACCCTTACGGCCACCTGGTCACCACGAACTACGAGCGTCCACTCGCTGCCTGGAACGACATAGTCACAGCGCACGATTACATGTCGATACCGGCCTGGGAAGTGGAGCAGCACTTGTCCAGGCAGTACGCCCGGCTGAAAAGCTTCGGCAAGCCGGTGATGTACACCGAGTTCGGCAACAAGGGAATCCTTTCCAACCGCGACCCGGTGAAATGGCGCGTGGCAGTGTGGATTGCATTCATGAACGAGTCCTCGATGCTTTTCTGGAGCATGGGCGGAATCCTTCTGCCTGAGGCTCCGGAGGGCCGGGGAGGCAATGCCAACGCCTACCTGGGGCCCCAAGCCAGGGAATATTTCCGCCACTTTCTCGATTTCACCCGCGGCCTGCCGATCGATATGAGGCCGGTAATGGTGGGCTATCCGGGAAGAAACCAGTTGAACAAGTACGCGCTGTCAAACGGCGAGACAACCGTGCTGTACATTCATCACTATTCCGGCCACGACAGCCCGGCCAGCGGCGGGGTTTATGTGATGACCGGGCCCGGCGAGTTCGAGATAAGCTGGTTCGATCCCTCCACAGGAGAGACCGTGAAAACCGAAAGGGCGGCAACTGAAAGCTACACCCTGATCTTCGACTCGCCGGAGCTGACCAGCGACCTGGCTGCGAAAATCAAGCGGCTGGATTGAGGCTGCCGGGGCGGCTGAAAAATCCGTGCGTTTTTAATAATCTCCGAATAAAAAAGGGGCGCCCCGAGCGGCCGCCCCTTTAATTCTGTCCGGCTATCATTATCAGGCACTAGCGTTTGTGGCACCCGTCGCATTCCTGGGGCCCGACATCCATCCCCATGTGACAGTTCAGGCAGTTCTTGTGCAGGGCCACTTTGGATTCCTCCAAATCCACCTGGATTATCTCTTTTTTGTGGCAATGCCGGCAGCTTTCCACGTGGTGGCATTCGATACACTCAAGGCCGTAGTCCTCGGCATGCACCTTGTGGTTGAAAACGATCTGGGTGCCTTCATTGTACTGGGTCTGGAAAACGTGGATCTCAGGCGGCTGCTTGATTTTGGCCTCGATATCATAGCCCAGGCGCATATTGGCTTTCATCAGAACTATATTGACAGCTAATACCAGCCCGATGATCAAGATTAACGGTTTCCTGTACATTTGCGCTCCGTAATTGACGTTTCAGTTTGCTTAGTGGAAAGGCCCCGCAGTCCATGCGAACTGCCTTTTAGAGATTCTCTTAAATCAAGTCTTTTCAAGTGATTATACCCGGGCACTGATCATTCTCTTTCGTTTCAGGGAAGATAGGCAGGTATTTGACACAGAGCATGAACACCAGAAAGCCCATTGCAAGCAGGAAAACCGAAATCGCGAATTCCTCCCAGGCGGGGAAATAGCTGAAACCGCCATGGCGGGCCAGACCGATGACACTTACATTCAAGCGGTTGATCACCACCGCGAGCGTGGTGAAAGCGGCCGAGATGACCAGCACGTTCTTTTTCATCCGCTTGCAGTAGAGAAAAACGAGCACGAGGGGCATGATAAAACAGGCCATCTCGATCAGGAAAGCCCAGCTTTCGATGCTGCCGTCGAAGATGTTGGCCAGACCGACCTTGAAGGAAATGTCCTGAATCCGCACGATCAGGGTCAGCATCAGAGCCACTACCATGAACTGTCCCAGGTCGGCGATGACATTAGTTTCCAGGCTTCTGTTGAAAAGGCGGCTGCTGATACAACTCTCCAGGATCACCATGGCGAAACCGACACTTACCGCACTGAGAAAAAAGTGCAGGGGCAGGAGGTTTGTGTACCAGAGAGGGTGCAGCTTTTCCGGCACGATCAGGAACAGGCTGCCGAGCGAGCTCTGGTGAAGGGTGGAAAGCAGGATCCCGGCGATAACCAGCGGAATGGTCACCGAGCGTATCAGGCGCAGAATCTTCCGGCTGCCGAGTTTTTCCAGCACTATCGGGCTGAATTCCAGGGCGAGCACGGTAGAATAGAGCATCACGCACCAGGCCACCTCGAACATCACAGAGCGGGGATTCCACATGATCAGCGGATGCCAGAGATTCCAGGGCTTGCCGATGTCGTAAAGCAGGCCCACGCTGACCAGGATGTATCCGAGAAACGCGGTCAACACGGTCGGCCGGACGACCGACTTGTATCGATCGAAATTGAGCAGGTGCACAATCCCGGTCAGGACGAATCCCCCGGCAGCCAGGGCCACGCCGCAGAGCACGTCGAAACCGACCCAGAGCCCCCAGGGCTGGTAATCGTTCAGGGCGGTGACCGAGCCCAGTCCGGCCAGATACCGTTTCGCTGTGAGAAAAAGTCCCAGCAGGAAAATCACCGAAAACAGGACAATCCAGAGCCTGGAGCGGCCCGCAACCAAAAAACCGGATGAATTATTCATGGCCGCCTCCTTTCTCCGGCTCCTGTCTGTTCCCGTCCTGATCGAGTGTGCCCTTTTCCAGTTGAATCCGCCGGTTGATAATCCAGCTCAACCCTCCGAGCAGTACTCCGCCGGTGATAACGATATTGGGGATTTTGCTCAGAACGCTCCATGTCAGATTAGGCAGGGGCTCATTTCCGAGGTGCGTGGGAAAGCCCAGTTTTTCAAAAGGCACACTGGAAAGCATGAGCACCGAGGTCCCCCCGGCGTCATACTCCCCGAAAACATGATTCACGTACCGCTCGGGATGCCTCTCTATGCGCGAATGCGCTATCTCCAGAAGGTCCCTTCGCTCACCGATCCGGGTGGCTCCCATCGGGCAGACCCAGCTGCAGGCCGTCTCGCCGCCGGCGGCAACCCGCTCGCTGCAGAAAATACACTTGGTAATAACCGGTGCGGCGCTGTCCCATTCATAGCGCGGCACTCCGAACGGACAGGCCATCATGCAGTACCGGCAGCCCAGGCACTTATCCGGATCGTAAAGCACAGGCCCCTGCTCTGTTTTGGTCAATGCCCCAACCGGACAAACCGATTCACAGACCGGCTCCAGGCAGTGCATGCAGAGCTTGCGATAATAAGTCTCTTCCTTTTTAAGAACCACGGTGTAGTTGCGGGAAGATAAGTCTGTCTTCAGATACTCCCCGGGAAGGTTGTTCTGTTTCTGACAGGCTTTCACGCACTCGCCGCAACCGATACACTCGGTAAAATCAATCAGCATCCCGAGTGGCTCCATAAGCTGCCCCCTTATACGAAGTTGTATTCGTTCCTCTGTCGTTATTCTCTCCAGCCGCTTTCGGATTAATAGACGCGACAGGATTATTCCAGGATCGGTCGTTCGAATTTCAAAGGCTTGACTCTGACCACAGACACGGCAGGACCGGCACTCGATATGTTAATCGGAACCCTGCTCTGAGAGTATTCTCAAGGTATTCAATCTTAATAAATCAGGACACTCTTTGAAAAGTCTTGCCAGGATGGATACTTTTATTAATTTAGAGCTTGCTAAAATACTTAATTTAATAAATTATTTATTAACTGCAATGGCTTCGAATTTCCTAAAATATAAACCTTTTTTTAAAATTCAATGCTTACGTAGTAAAAATGACAGTCGAGCGTTGATTCCCTTACCGGTTAAGAATACCAGTCACCGCCGGAGCTTTTCCGCCTTTTTCTTACGGGCCACAGACTATCATCAAAGTATTATTCCGAGAGATTCAAAAAAACAATAAAAATGACGAGATTGCCTGAGACATTTTCCATCTTTATACGTTTGACAGATAAGCCTCGAAAAGTGTTTTTTTCGGAAGTACTGAATACCAACACACCCGGATAAAAAAGTTGCTGATAAATCAACCGGACCGGAAAAACCGGCTGGATTGGTCTCTGTTTCCCGGGTCTTTACGAGTAGCCTCCAAGTGTTTGGAGATACCATGAGCCTACCGACAAACAAGCATCCAACAGCTCTAATGATCTTCTTCCTTCTCGGTGCCGTTGCGTTGCTGCCTCTCAGAGCAGAGCTGGGTGCCCAGCCTAAAGAGTCCGACTGCGCAGAGTGCCATGCCGGAATTACCGGCGGCAGCGATAATCCCCAGGTGGATTTCGGCCAGACAAAAAGTTCGGCGCACCGGAGCCTGAACTGTATCGAGTGCCACACCGATATTACCGCACTTCCGCATCAGGCGCCTCTCAAGGGAGTGGACTGCCTGGGCTGTCACGGCAGCAGTGTGGATGTCCAGGGCCGTAAGGTAGAAAAATACCGTGACAGCGTGCATGGCCGTGCTGCCGGAGAGAAACTGGGTGAGGATGCCGCCGGCTGTGTGGACTGCCACGGCAAGCATGATATCCGCGGCCACGAGGATCCCCGATCGCTGGTTTACCGGGCCAATATTCCACTCACCTGCGCCCGCTGCCACGAAAACAACCAGGTAGTGCTCAGGCACGATATTCACTCCGAAAAGCCCTATCAGGAGTATGAACAGAGCATTCACGGCAAGGCGCTGCTAAAAGACGGGCTGCTCCAGGTGGCGGCGATCTGCACTGACTGTCACGGCGTGCACGACATCCAGAGCGCGGACGAAACCCACCCGATGGCAGCACAGCCGGCAACCTGCGGGGCATGCCATATCACGATTCTCGATACGTACAGTGCAAGTATCCACGGACGGCTCCATCTCGAGCAGCAGAACCCGGATTCTCCGGGCTGCGTGGACTGCCACGGCGAGCACGGCATCCAGTCGCCTGAAATCGAGAACGCACCGACCTCCAGGACCAACATACCGCGCACCTGCTCCGGCTGTCATGCCGACGCGGTTCGCATGGCCAAGTACGACATATCCACAGACAAACTCGACACATACAAGCAGAGCTTCCACGGCGTGGCCCAGGGGCTCGGCGATCAGAACGCAGCCAATTGCGCGAGCTGCCACGGCTATCACGACGTTCTTCCGGTAAGCGACACGCGCTCGAGGGTGCATCCGGCGAACCTGATAAAAACCTGCGGCAACTGTCATCCCAAGGCCACCGCCAATTTCGTATCCGGAAAAATCCATATCGACCCGACCCAAAAATCCGCCGGGGCGATTTACTACCTGCGGCAGGCTTTCCTCTGGCTGGTGTACGCCACACTCGCCTTCCTGGTTTTATGGGTCGGGATCGACCTGAGTCGCAAGTGGAAACTCCGTAAAAACAGGAACTAACCTAACTCGAACTGGGAATGAATAACTTCAAACTGCTGACATTATTACTTTTCGCACTTTTCATCGCGACGTGCAGCACTCGGCTGGGGGCACAGGAAAACGAACTCTGTTTCGACTGCCATAACGATCCCGAGTTGACCGGCGCCACCGGGGATACCCTGTATGTGGACAGCAAAAAGTGGACCGCCTCGATACATAACCGTATGGAGCTCGAGTGTGTGAGCTGCCACATGGACCTGGCCGGATTCGATGACTGGCCGCATCCGGAGCACCTGGAAAAAGTGGACTGCTCAATCTGCCACGACGAGGCGTATGAGCTCTGGCAGCAGGGTATTCACGGTCTGCAGGCACAGGCCAAGGGCGACCTGGATGCGGCAGGCTGCGCCGCATGCCACGGCTCGCATTACATCATGGCGGTGGATGAAGCCTCTTCCCTGGTTTATCCCACCAATCTGCCGCATACCTGTCTCAACTGTCACGGCGATCCGGGCCTGGCGGACAAGCACGAGGGTATGGGCCGGGCAGAGGTTGCCGGGATGTATCTGGAAAGCGTGCACGGCAAGGCGCTTGAAAAAAGCGGGCTGGTCATTTCGGCCACCTGTTCTAGCTGCCACGGCAGCCACAAAATCCCCTCCCTGGAGGATTTCTACCCCCGGATCCCGGAAATCTGCGGCAGTTGCCATGCGGGAATCTACGAGGATTACTTGCAGGGCGTGCACGGATCGGCATTTGTCGAAGGCAACCGGGACGTGCCGATCTGCACAGACTGCCACGGCGAGCACAATATCCGCGACTCGGGGGACCCTGAGAGCACGATAAATCCGAGGACTGTGGCCGAGACCTGCTCGCACTGCCACGAGGACATGGCGCTCAGCCGAAAGTACGGCCTGCCTGTCGGCAGGCTCGAAAGCTACCGCAGTACCTATCACGGGATCGCTCTCAACCTGGGTGATATCAGCGTAGCCAACTGCGGAAGCTGCCACGGCTATCACAATGTCCGCGCCAGCAGTGATCCGAAAAGCAGCATCCATCCGGCCAACCTGGCCAGCACCTGCGGCAAATGCCACCCCAATGCAGGCGAGAATTTCGCCACGGGAAAAATCCACGTTCAGGACAGCCCCCAGGAGAATATCCTCGCCTGGCTGATCAAGAGAGCCTACCTGATATTTATCTCGGGCCTGATCGGGGGCTTTATCGCCTATATCTGTATCGACCTGGTGGCCCACCGCCGCCGCAAACGGTCTGTGGGGAAAGAGCGGATGAACGGGGGGGAGGGGCCTGAGCGATGAACGGCGAGCACCGCGGATATACAAAAAGGCTTGTCGAGCACCAGGGTAAGCTCTACTACGAGCGATTCTCCAAAGCCCAGCGGATTCAGCACTTCTTGCTGATGGCCAGTTTCACCCTGCTCATCCTGACCGGCCTGCCCCTTCTTTTCCCCGGCAACTGGGTCGTGCGGAGCATGTTCTGGATCGAGGGCAGTTTCAGCCTGAGGGGAATCATCCACCGGGGTGCCGCAGTGACGCTGCTTCTGGTATCGGTCTATCATATCTTTTTCTGCCTGTTCTCCGCCAGGGGAAACAGGGACCTGCGGGAAATGATCCTTCGCAAGCAGGATCTACTCGACATGTACGCCATGATTCTTTATAATATTGGTAAGCAAGAAAGTTTTCCGTCTTTCGGCAGGTTCAATTTCATCGAAAAGTTCGAGTACTATGCCGTGGTCTGGGGCAGCGCCATCATGCTGCTCACTGGCGCGGCTCTCTGGTTTCCAGTACACGCAACCATACTGTTTCCCAGGTGGGTGCTCGATATCATCCGGGTCATCCACGGTTTCGAAGCGATTTTGGCTTTTCTGGCTATTATTATCTGGCACATGTACAACGTGCACCTCAATCCGGAAGTATTTCCGATGAGCAGAGTCTGGCTCAACGGGCGGATGGAGCTGGAATTCCTGCACAGCCACCACAGGCTGGAATACGAGCGGATGCTTACCGAATTGCCTTCCGAGCAGGCGCGCAGGGTCCGCGAGCAGCTAGGAGAGCAGCAACCGGAGCCGGAACGGGCGGCCTGATCCACGTGAGAAGCCTCCCCCGAGCGCCGGAGGAGGTTTGAGCAAGCCGGTTCGCCAGAGCCTGGATCACACCGGATCACGGATAAATCAGCACACTGATCGTCTCTTCTTATCGGAGTTGCCATGATACGGCACAGGCTTACCCTGCCGATTGTTGCAATCTTCTCTTTTTTCGCTTTTCTCCAGGCCCAGGAAAATTCGGACTGCCTTTCCTGCCACGGCGAATCCGACCTGGCCACGGTCAACGAACAGGGGGAGGAATTCTCCCTTCACGTGGACGAGCAGACCTATTCGGGCACAAGCCACGGAGGCCTTCTCTGCGCCGACTGTCACGTCGATCTCGCCGGCACGGACGACTCCGGCCATGAAACACCGGTCGGGCCGGTAAACTGCGCAGACTGCCACGGCGATGTAGATCAGGTTTTCCGCACGAGTATCCACGGCCAGCTTCTTTCCATGGGCGACACCGATGTACCGGACTGCAGCTCATGCCACGGCAAGCACGACATTTATCCGGCTGAGGACGACCGCAGCACTGTAAATAAATTCAACCTGATGTACACCTGTGCCGGATGCCACCAGAACGAGGAGCTGCAGGGGAAAAGGGGGTTCGTCAAGCCGGATGCACTGCCCCGCTTTTACGAGAGCGTTCACGCCAAGGGCCTCCTGCGCGACGGCCTGGTAGTGGCGCCCTCCTGCAATGACTGCCACGGCACTCACGAGATACAGAACTCCGCCAACCCGAACTCGCCGATCCGCCACAGGAATGTCTACAAAACTTGCGGAAAATGTCATACTAAAGTCGAGCAGGTCTACGAAAAGAGTATCCACGGCCAGCTGGTCGAAAAAGGTGACAAGCGGGGGCCGGTCTGCATCAACTGTCACGAATCCCACAGGATCATCTCACCGGAAACGGTTGCCTACAAACGTTACAGTGACGACCGCTGCGGCCACTGCCACCAGGATCAGCTCAAGCGATACGAGGAAACATTCCACGGTAAGGCGATGAAGCTCGGAGCCACAAATGTGGCCGCCTGCTTCGACTGCCACGGCTACCACGATATCGTAGCCAGCGCGGATTCCGCCTCGCCGATCCACCCGGACAACAAGGTGGAAACCTGCCGGAAATGCCACAGCAACGCCAACGCCGGATTCGCAGGCTATATCACCCATGCCAACCATTTCGACAGAGAAAATTACCCCCAGCTTTACTATACTTTCATTTTCATGACAGCCCTGTTGATCGGTGTTTTCATCTTTTTCGGCCTGCATACTCTGTTGTGGATAGTGCGCTCGGCGGCGCTTTTCCTGAGAGACTCCAAGGCGTTCAGGGAACTCAAGATCAAGGTCAGGAAAGACGAGCTGATCTTTACCCGCTTTACACCGCTGGAAAGGTCGCTTCACATTCTGCTGATTATCAGTTTCACCACTCTGGCCCTGACCGGCATCCCACTCAAATTTTTCTACACCGGCTGGGCGCAGTTGCTGATGAGGCTGCTTGGCGGCGTGGAGATCGCCGGCTATCTTCACCGTTTCGCCGCTCTGATACTTGTGCTCGTTTTCCTGATTCACCTGTCAATGCTGATCCGCAGGTTCATTCCCGAGGTAAAGACAATAAAGGATCCCGAAACCGGCAAATTCACGCTCAGGGCGTTCACCGGATATATTTTCAGGCCGGACTCGATGATGTTCCACTGGCGGGATGTGAAGGATTTCTGGAGCCACCAGAAATGGTTTTTCGGCCGGGGGCCCAGGCCGCAGTTCGAAAGATGGACATACTGGGAGAAATTCGATTATTTCGCCGTGTTCTGGGGCGTGGCCTTAATCGGGCTCTCGGGGCTGATCATGTGGATCCCGGCCGTATTTACCAGCTTCCTGCCGGGCTGGATAATCAACGTGGCACTGATTATCCACAGTGACGAGGCCCTGCTGGCCACAGGCTTTATTTTCACCTTCCATTTCTTTAACGTCCATTTCAGGATCGAGAAATTCCCGATGGACACGGTGGTCTTTTCCGGTAAAATATCCAAAGCCGAACTGCTCGAAGAAAGGAAAGGCTGGTTCGACAGGCTGTTCGAAGAAGGGAAACTGGATACGCTGAAAGCGCAGGATGAATGGGAGGGCTGGCGGCCGATTGCCAAGACTTTCGGCTTTATCGCTTTCGGCGTCGGGGTGCTGCTGGCCCTGGCAATCTTCGGGGCGATGCTTTTTCGGCTTATTTCCCCATAGACCTCGAATTCAGCGGGAAATTACAATTTCGGACTGCAACGACTTCAAGCCTGGAAGCGGTCGTTCAAGTCCGGATTGCCGAATTTTCCTTTCAATCCAGTCTGTAAAAGCAGCTCTATACAATCTAAAACAAAAAAGCACCTTGTTTTTTCCGGTATAATCGCCGCCTGCTTCCTGCTGCTGCTATTCGGCTCGATGTAATACACCTCGCGCTCCGAATTCTGCAACACATGCCATTGCATGGAACCGTTTTACCTGCCAACCTGCCCGAGAAAAATCAAACATTTTTTTCCTTGACAAATAGATTCAAATGTAATAACGAAAAACAGGGAAGCGGTCTCTTTTCCGGTGGAACCGGCCTTTGTCCCGGGAAAGGAACTCGGGCTCCGTAATTACCCAATCCTTTGGCCACCAACTCGCCGGACTCAGTTGTACTGCCTGGCATTGATTTACAACTCGTCCAGGAAATTAAGATAGATCTCGCTGCCTATAAATTTTTCTTTCAAAGGAGCCCGATCCAATGACTAAAGCGGATATAGTCGAACTGATCGCAGAAAAGACCGGTTTCACTATCAAGGATGTGAAGATCGTTGTCGAGAATTTTCTGGACGAAGTAAAAGGGAGTCTGGCTGAAGGCAAACATATCGAGATTCGAGGATTCGGCACGTTCAAAGTCAAGAATCACAAAGCCCGCAAAGCCCGTAATCCGAGAACGAACCAGGAAGTTCGCGTGCCGTCGCGAAAGAAGGCTTTTTTCAAAGTATCCAAAGAACTGAACAAAATGCTGAATTAGACGGGTAAGCTATTGGGAAATCGAAGATAATCAGGAAAAAACAGGGGCGGTCCGGCAACCGCCCCTTGTGTTTCAGCTTCCTATATTTTGAAATCCCTGTCCGTGTCAGGTCGCAGAGAACAGTTTGACGATTCCCACCAATAAACCATAAACAAACGCAGCAATAATTACATCTATCAGCCGAACAAGCCTTTCAGAGTGTCCACCAGGCCCAGGACTGCCGAGTACGAGGTGATCAGGGCAAAGATCAGGGTGGCCCAGAGACCGGCATTGAGCCAAAACCCGGCCTTTTGCCCACCCATTATTTCTTTCCTGTTCAGAAGCACTATGATCGGGATGGTGATCACCGGCAGAAGCATGGCCTGGAACGCCTGCGAGGCGACCATAATCCATACCGGACGGCCTCCGAAAACCGGTACCGTGAGGCAGACCAGCAGACCCAGAGCCCCCAGAATGCGAAACATGGGACTTTTGATATTGCGTTCAGTGCCGCGGTAGTCGCTGATCAGCCAGGGAGCCACCAGCACGATCGGGAACAGGGTGCTGACCCCGGCGCCGATAATTCCCAGCACAAAAATGCTGATCGCAAATCTCCCGGCAAGCGGCTCCAGGGTCACGACCATATCCACCGCTCTTTCCACCGGATAGTTTATCCGGTAAAGAGTGCCAGCAGCACAGGCCATCACTGCAGCCGAAAGCAGCAACATCATCCCGCTGCTAACCACCGCGTCGATGTTCCCCTGTTTCAGATCCTTGGCGGTCCAGCCCTTTTCCGACACCACAATACTGCGCATGATAAAAACCATGGCCGAGCAGGTGGTCCCCGCTATGCCCGCTACGATCAGGAAAGCGTCCGGTTCATTGGGAATTCCGGGCACCAGGCCCTTGACCACCTCTCCCGGTTGGGGAATCACCAGAACCATGCTCATCAGAAAGCTCGCCCCCATGATTATCACAAGAACGATAAGAAATTTCTCGAAACGCGAGTATTTGCCGTTCCAGAGAAGAACGAAACAGCCGAGCATGATCACCAGAGCGACCAGCACTTTGCCGGCTCCCTCGCCGCCGAACACGAACCGCGTCCATTCATTTACCAGGTCGGTCACTATCCCCATGATCCCGGCCAGGGCGGTGAGCTCGCCGATAATCAGGGCTACGATAGAATAAATCGCCAGGGTCCTGCCGAAAGGCAGATGATTCTTATAAGCATTCATCGCCGTTTCGCCCGTGACCGTGGTATATCTGCCGTAGGCGACAAGCATGACAAAGGTGAAAACACAGGAAAGCACCAGGGCCCAGAACAGTGACATCCCGTAGCGGCTTCCCGCTGCCGCCATCGTGGTGATGCTCCCCGTGCCAATGTTGTACCCGATCAAGAAAAGGCCCGGCCCGACCGCGCTCAACAGCAAACCTGTTTTTTTCAAAAAACCCCTGCGTTCGGCATTCACTTTAGCTTACCCTCCTTCTCCGGTAAAATTTATTTGGACCAAAAATAATTGACCTGAAAGGATATTCAAGTTAGGGCCGCTGTTGGCCTCTTGTCAAATTAAATCATTATTGATTTGACAGCCTGGCCGGTTGGATTATTTTAGAGAGGAGCCCGGGAACAAGGGACAAGCGGGCCGGGGCACGGGAAACGGGACGTTTCATCGCCGTGAAAGACCGGCGCCCGGCCCCCGGGTGCTTAAGCCCGTCGAAGGGAGGAAATGGCACTGTCGCCATAAATACATATCACGGCGATCAAAACGGAGTTTTGCCGTGCCCCGGCCGCCTCCGGCCGCCCCCAGAGAGAGAAAACAGTGCAATATACTGCCGATATCCACATCCATTCTCACTACTCCATAGCCACCAGCAAGGCCAGCGATCCGGAACATCTTTTTCTGGCTGCTGCGACCAAAGGGATCAACCTGCTCGGTACCGGGGATTTCACTCATCCCGCCTGGCGCAGTGAGTTGCTCGAAAAACTCGAACCGGATGAAAGTCCAGGATTCTGGCGCCTCCGACCGGAGCTCGAGAAAACGCTGCGTGAAAAACTTCCCGGCCGGAGCAGGAACCTGCCGGTGAGCTTTGTGCTTTCCGGCGAATTAAGCTCGATCTACAAAAAAATGGGCCGGGTAAGAAAAGTGCACAACCTGATCCTGATGCCGGATATGGAAAGCGTTGACCGCCTGTGCGCCACCCTTGAGAAAATCGGCAATATCCGCTCCGACGGCAGGCCGATCCTGGGACTCGACTCCCGGGACCTGCTGGAAATGACACTCGATGCATGTCCCGGGGCCTGCTTTATTCCCGCGCATATATGGACCCCGTATTTCAGTGTATTCGGCTCCAGAAGCGGTTTCGACCGGATCGAGGATTGCTATGGCGAGTTGACCGGTGAGATCTATGCTGTAGAAACGGGCCTTTCTTCTGACCCGCCGATGAACTGGCGGGTATCCGCCCTGGACAGGTACACTCTGGTTTCCAACTCGGATGCCCATTCGCCTGAAAAACTGGCCCGGGAGGCGAACCTGATCGATGGCGAATTCAGCTACAGGGGATTGACCGAGTCTCTCAAAGGCAGCCAAAGCTCGCGGTTTCTCGGAACAGTGGAATTCTACCCTGAGGAGGGCAAGTATCACTATGACGGCCACCGTGCATGCAATGTAAGGCTCGCTCCGGAGCAGTCTGCCCGGCTGAATGGCACCTGTCCGGTCTGCGGGGCAAAAATCACCGAGGGCGTGCTCAACCGGGTAGCTAAGCTCGCTGACCGCCCGGCGGGGTCAACCCCTGCCGGAGAGGCTGCACGGCATTATGAACGCCTGATTCCGCTGATCGAGGTGCTGGCCGAAAGTCATGGGTCCGGCCCGGCGGCTAAAGCTGTCCAGCGCAGCAGAGAAAGGCTCATTCGGGAAATCGGCCCGGAGCTTTTCGTGCTGCGCGAGGCACCGATCGAGGAGGTAAGCCGCGTAGCCGGCCCGGTAGTGGCTGAGGCCGTGCGGCGCAACCGGGCCGGCGAGGTCAGGATCGAGCCCGGCTATGACGGCGAATACGGCACCGTGCGGATTTTCGAGCCGGGAGAGCGGGAAAAAAGCACAGGGCAGATGTTTTTCTTCGAGGAGCTGGAGACTGGGAAAAAAGAACCTGAAACTCCGCCTGTGTTCCGGGAAAAACCAGCCAGATCAGCCACTCCGGCTCCAGTCTCCGAAACCCGTACCGGCTCCCGGAAAACAAGCACAGACACTCCATCCCATGTTCGGGTGCCGGGCCTGGATATCGAATTAAACCAGCGCCAGTTCGAGGCGGTCACCCACGAAAGCGGCCCTCTGGTTGTAATTGCAGGTCCCGGCACGGGGAAAACACGGTGCCTTGCCGCTAGGGCCGGCTTCCTGGTGCGCTCCCGCCGGGTATCGCCTGAGAAGATACTGGCAGTGACTTTTACCAACCGGGCCACACGCGAGATGCGAGAGCGTATCCGGGCCTTACTCGCCGGTTCAGGTGCTGACAGCACGGAAGTCGCTGTCTCCACTTTCCACGGATTTTGCCTCGATTTTCTGACATACACCAGGGGATTTTCACCTCTCGTGGCCGATGAGACAGACCGCCTGAGCCTTCTGCGGGAAGCTCTCGCCCGGGCCGGGGAAACTCTCCGGATTCGGGAAGTCTCCGAGGCAATCGGCCGCGCAAAGGCCCAGGGCCAGACCCCTGAAAATTACCGCGGCCCGGAGGCTGTCAGGCGCGCCTATACAGCATACCGAGACATCTGCCGAAAACTCCGCGTCTGTGATTACGATGATCTGATTCTCGAGGCTCTTTACGAACTTCGCTCCGCCCCCCATAAACAATCCGATCTGCGAGCAAGGTATCCTTATTTGCTGGTCGACGAATTCCAGGACCTGAACCCGGCCCAATACGAGTTGTTAAAAATCATGGCGGGCAACCGGGCAGCGGGCCTGTTCGTAATCGGCGACCCGTACCAGTCGATCTACGGATTCCGGGGAGCTGACGGCCGTGTTTTCGAGCGCCTCAAAGAAGATTTCCTCCACCTATGCCAAATCAATCTCGAGCTGGGCTACCGTTGTTCGCAGACTATAACCGAGGCTTCCGCTTCCCTTCTTGCCGGCGGCGGTGCAGAACCAATTGCTCCCCGCGCTATTACTCCCGGCGGGGTTGCGGTGAAAGCCGTCCGCTGTGCCGGGGAAATGGCCGAATCAATAGCGATCGTGCGGGAAATCGGCCGCCTGGTCGGTGGTACAGGCATGCTTGAAGCTCACGGGGAGTACCGTCCCAGAGGCGGAGAGGAATTAGACACTCTTTTCAGTTTCGCAGATTTCGCTGTAATCGCACGCACCGGCGCGCTCTGTGAAAATCTCGAAACAGCATTTGTCACCGAGGGCATTCCCTACCGCCTGCGGGGAAACAATTCTTTCCTCAAGAACCCGCAGGTCCGCCAGGTCGTAGCTTATCTCAGGCTGCTTGCTAATCCAGCCGACGATCTCCGTTTCCTGGACGCCGTGCGCCTGACCGGTCTTGACCCTGGCGATAACTTTTTCTCTGCGCTGCGCAAGGCTGCTTCCCGTGCGGACAACTCGCTGACCAGCGAACTCAAGCGCTTTCTGAGCCATGAAGTTCCGCTGAAACCCGCAAGCGCACCGGCGGCTGAATTCCTGCTGAAATTCGGCAAATTCCGCCGCCAGACATCTCTGCCGCCCGGCGAGCTCCTCCGAGCACTCATCGCCGACTTTGTCGGCGAGCCGCCGGCAATCTCAGACCCGCTGGGCCTTCTGCTTGCCACTGCCGAACAGTTCAGCGATCTCGGAGATTTCCTCGCACGCCTGGTGATGCATACCGAGGGAGATATTGAAAGGGCGGGGAGAACTTCGTCCGGGATTAAGTCCGAGGCGGTTACAATCCTGACCATGCACGCTGCCAAGGGGCTCGAATTCAAGGTTGTATTTATCTGCGGCGTCGAGGAGGGGATCATTCCTTTCACTTACCGGCAGACCGATGCTGAGGAGGAGCGCAGGCTGTTCTACGTCGCTCTCACCCGGGCCTCCCGGATAGTTTACCTGACCAGTGCCGCCCGGAGAAAGCTCCGCGGCCGGATAGTCCAGGCCGGATGGTCGCCTTTGTTGAACGACCTTCCCTCCTCCGTCCTGGAAAAAATCGAAAGCTCCCTGCCTCCCCGCTCCGCAGACAAGCAGCTGGACCTGCTCTGAGCAGTCTGTCGAGCCGCCGAACCTATCAGCAGCCGAAACACGGTTTTTCATTCGCACCAGCTCAGGCAAGCGGGGGGCTGCGAAATAGAAAGTCAACGTGAAAATTTGGCTTGTATTTAATTTAACACTATACTATTTTGCGAAATAGAGCAGGGCCTGAGCATTTTTCTTTACAGACCGCTTGGTGGGACTGTATTGAGAGCCCTCCATCCTAATCAAGGAGAGTGCAGGGATGCTGATCCTGACCAGAAAACAGGGCGAATCGGTCGCCATCGGCGATGAAATCCAGGTAACGGTTGTCGAGATCCAGGGCAAACAGGTCAAGCTGGGAGTCAGAGCACCCCGCGAGGTTTCCGTTCACCGCCAGGAAATCTACGAGAAAATCCAGCAGGAGAACATTCGTGCCTCGCAGGTGGACGATTTCGATCTTTCTGAAATCAAGCAGGCTTTTGACGGGGAAGAATCCGGTGAGCAAAGCGCCCGGGATGAAAAACCTGAAGATTGACTGCCGGGGCTGCAGGTGAGCTACAGTTCCAGACCCCGTTTCGCCAAGCTTCCGATGCAGATTCTGTAACACTTCGGCAATGACAGCCGTTATCATTTTAACAGGCGGCTCCAAAGAAAAGGCGGGGCCAGGCGGTGCGGACACTTAGACGGCCTTGAAATTTGTCAACAATTAATGGTATTTTTTTCTTTTGCGGTGAAAAAAATGACGGATGATCCCCTGGCTAAAAACCAGTTGAATCTCTGGGAGAAACTGAACCGTCTCTATGGGGATGAATCCGATTCTCAGTCCGGGGAGAAGGAAAGCCCCGGAAAAGAACCCGCAGCGCCGGACCAGGAAACTCACCCGGAGGAAAATGGCGCTCCCGGCTCACACCAGAAAGAGATTGCCGGGGAGTTCAGGCCGAACAAGATCTGTGTCGAATGCGACCGGGACTGCAAGCAGCCTGAGGATAATTTTATCCTTGCCCACTGCCTGAAAGCAGTGAGCGAAACTGAAATTCAGGGCGGTACTCAGGGCCAGAGCGTGCGAAGTTCGATGGGTTATGAAAAAATAAACGAAACCTGCAAAGTCTGCTGCAAGAGCTGTAAACAGACAGCCCGAAAGTTGAATACCATGCTTTGCCTGGGATTCGAGCCCTTGGCCCCTGGGGAGGAAAGCCCCTGAATCAAACGATTTTTTACTGGTTATCATTCAACTGACAGAGGCTCCACATGATCATTACCTGTCAGAAATGCGGAGCGCGCTATAAGATAAAGGACGAGTTGGCTGCCGGCGGTGCCAAGCGCGCAAAATGCAAGAAATGTGGTGAGCCGATGTTGATCAAGCCTCCGGCCGATAAGCCTGAGGCAGCCGCTGCCGTGGAAAGTGTTTCTGCGCCCTCTGTGGAAGATTCGGTGCAGGTTCCTGATCAATCTGCCGATGTAACTAGCGAACCCGCAGCCGAAACAGCCCCGCAGGAAACCCGGGACGGGGAAAAAACGGAACAGGCCGCCGTCGGCAGTGAGGCTCGAACAGATGCACCGGCCGCCGCTGCTACACCGGAACAGGGGGAGGATGCAGGCCTGGAAACCTCCGGGCCTGTGCAGAGTCAAGAGAAAACGGCCGAGGCCGGGGAAGCCGGATCCGCCGAATCAGAAAGCGAGGCAAGCCGATCCGAAGCGAA
>Ga0272442_10003239_pt1 | contig 22979 bp, 22 predicted proteins | sample SSMForm2O_FD_200262 | JGI IMG/M metagenome (GOLD analysis project Ga0272442, IMG submission 200262) | Marine sediment archaeal communities from Little Sippewissett salt marsh, Falmouth, MA, United States - SSM-Form-2O | ecosystem: Environmental > Aquatic > Marine > Wetlands > Sediment ...
TTTCTGTGAAAAAACAGCACAGACTTTCTTCGATACACTACTGGAAATAGCACTCAGTTACGTCAATCTGTCAAAGAACAGAGTTATAATTAATGAAATCTAAACCCGAAAGTTGAGTTAAATAGTCGAAGGGGGATTATATGCTGAAAAAAAATCTTTGGATTCTCTTCATACTGACGGTAATCGTGTCTGTACATGGCTGCGATACGGCATTCAAAGTGGGAAATTCGACTGTCGGCATCCAGTCGGGCAAATTTTTCTATACCGATGGAGTGTTGCGAACAAACTATCACGCAGAGTTCCAGAAGGTGTGGGAAGCCTGTATGAAGGCCATGCGGGATATGAAGGCCGTCGATCTTGTCAAAGACAAGAAAATATCAAAGGGAACGATTGAAGCGAAAGTGTACGATGAAGAAGTTCGAATAGTCGTTGAGTATACAGAGAAAAATATAACGCAGGTTGCAATCCGTATTGGTGTTTCGGGAAGCAATATCTCGTCACAGCTGCTCCACGATAAAATCAAACAAAATCTCCTGATAAAAAAATAGTCAGCGACAAAAAAAGGGAAACCACTTTTTGGCACAGAATGACACAAAAAAAACAGTGAGGGTTCTCGGGTTCGAATCATTTTTCAATGATCTCGGGTCAGACGTGATTTATCCTGCCTGGCTTTTATTTTTAACCACCGCAGTAGGCGCAAACATGGCCGTCGGTTTCTGTGCACTGCCCGCTTCACTGATTGCCGGTATACTTTGGGATCAAATCGGTATTTTCATCCCCTTTTACTTTTCTCTCATTCTGACTAGTCTCTTGACCATACTGTTATTATTCGTAAAGGAAACCTGTCAGGTATGAATCCCGATTCACGACTGGCCCTTTTCCCCCAAACGCGAAAGGCTTCCTTCATACGGAGGCTCAACCGTTTTGTCATAGAATGTTTAATCGACGGCACGGTAGCGACGGTTCATCTGCCGAACCCGGGACGTCTCTGGGAACTTCTTTTTCCCGGCAGAACGATCTATCTTTCTGAAAACAGGGACGAATCCAGAAAAACACGCTATACCGCCGTCGCCGTGGAAAGAGAAGGCACGCCGATTTTTCTTCATACCCATAAGACAAATACCGTTGTCAGGTGGCTTCTTGAACGTGGTGTAATCCCCGAACTTGAAAATGCAAAAGTCGTTAAGTCTGAAGCATCCGTGGGTCACAGCCGTTTTGATTTCCTGCTCTCAAACAATGACCGTCCACTTTTCCTTGAGGTCAAATCGTGTACGCTTTTCGGTAAGACAATAGCCATGTTTCCCGATGCCGTAACCGCCCGGGGACGAAAGCACTTGCGAGAACTGGCTGAATTATCGCGTCAGGGAACTCCAGCGGCGGTTATTTTTCTCGTTCACTGGCCCCATGCCCGTTATTTTCTTCCCGACTACCATACGGATTTCGACTTTGCCCGCACATTCATTGAATCGAGAAATGACGTCATGATGAAAGCGATAGCGGTGGAATGGTCTCATGACCTGTCTCTGGATTCACATATCCGGGAACTCGAATTCCCGTGGGACCTGATCGACAGAGAAGCACGTAACAGCGGAAGCTATATCATCATCCTGAATATTCGAGAAGACACAAACATTTCCATTGGGAAACTGGGAATGATTCACTTTTCGAAAGGCTTTTACCTCTATGTCGGGTCCGCCAGACGACACCTTACACAGCGTATACAGCGACACCTGAGAAAGCGGAAAAACTTTTTCTGGCACATCGATTATCTGAGAAATCATGCCGATCAGTTCACGGCACTGCCCATCAGATCCAGTGATCCGCTCGAACATGAACTGGCTGAAGCACTCAGCACGATTTCACACTGGCATATACCGGGTTTCGGCTCATCCGACTGTTCCTGTGAAACTCACTTATTCGGTATGCACGACAATCCTCTTGATAATCTGCAATTTATAGATATACTCTTGGATTTCAGAATCAATCGACTTGAGAAAGAACTCCCGTAACATCGGAGTGGGAAAAGTAACCAATTGTATGATATGTTATCTCAGATCAACAACCACGGAACCATGCACAATGTAAGCTTGAAACAGGGAGAACATGACATATGCATCAAATCTCTATCAGACGAAAACCTGTTATTATCGGAATTATGGGAAGCCATAAAAACGATTCACCCGGTATTAAGGATGCATACGCACTGGGGGAAGGAATTGCAGAACGGGGTTATGTTCTTCTTACCGGCGGTGGCAGCGGCGTGATGAAGGCAGCATCCGAAGGGGCTCATCGTTCCGGCGGTCTCGTCATTGCCATTCTTCCCAGCGAAAAAAAGCGCCCCCTCAAGGGGTACCCGAATGAATTCGTCGATATACCGATCTATACGGGAATGTATGATGCACGAAACATCATCAATGCCAAGACTCCCGATATTATCGTTGCATTAGATGGGGGTACCGGAACGCTTTCTGAAATCGCCATCGCACTGAAAAGCGGAACACCGGTCATCGGGCTTCACTGTCCCCGCATCGATCATATAGACGACGAATACGAATTTTTATCTGTCAATACCGTCGGTGCGGCAATTCAAAAAATAGACGAACTCGTCAAAACACTGAAAAAAGAGTGAAAGGAGCAACCATGAAACTGCATCACGCCGCCGTTGTCTGCAGCTCCCGGGACAATGCAGACCGTTTCTACGGAGGAATACTGGGGCTTCAGCACATGAAAACGGGGACCCTTGATTCGACATTGGCCGAAAAGATATTCGGCACCGCCCGCGAATGTCAGTTCATGCTTTTTGGAAATGAACAGTTCGCCGTCGAGATATTTATAGCGGATATCGATCCTCAAGCGTCGCCCTTATTCGAACATCTGTGCCTGGAAGTTACAAACAGAGATCAATTTGCAGAAACGTGCGAAACGCAGGGTTTGGAAGTAAGACGAATCCCCCGCGGTGATACATACCTCCTCTTTGTAAAAGATTATGATGGAAATCTTTTTGAAATAAAAGAATTGTCTTAATCATTCGGAAGAATGAAAAATCGGTTTTTAGAGAAAAGGTTGAGAAGCTCGAATTAGTACTCTTATCAGTACCAGTTATAATGTAATATTTGTATTCTTTGCTTGATGAGTAACACCGATTTGAAGCGGCGTTACTCGTTTCTTTTAACTCTCCCTGTCAGTTCGATTCGAACTCGACCACTTATCAATTTCCGTGCTGTCAAATGCTCCAGAGAACGTTTTCACGACCGTCTCTGTCAAATCTCTCGTACAGGTCTAGTGGTGGGGGTGTAACGGATACTCTATTTTCTCCGAGCATCCTTATGACCGTTCTCGCATCGAGAAGTGAATACCAGTCACCGATATCATTGCCTTTGTCATCCAAAATATTAAATCCAGTCAACGAGAAATAAGCGTGTGAATGCGCCATTTGTTCCATCCCTTCGACATAATAACGAAGCGTAAATTTTATCCCGAGGGGGTATGGAGCATCCTTGGGGTACAAAGCTTTATCGGGATCAATAATGCTTTTTTTCCACAACTTGGACACCAGTGTATATTTCTTATCGAGAGCGATAATCGCCGTCGGATGACTATCGGGACCACTATAGTAATACACATGATCCGGTTTTACCGTAAAACTTTCAAATGCCTGTGTAACCGCTGTATTCGGTCTTATTGTTCCGTACGCTTGTGTGTTTACGTACATTCCTGCACACCCTGAAAATAGAAACAGGGCAGTTATGGAAACCAGGAATACTGTAAAAACCCAATTTTTCCTGTTCATTTTTTTCCTCCATGCAGTTTTGCTATATAAGATGAAGATTTCACGTTTTCCCCTTCGACTGTTAATATTTGTTACCCTTTTAAACGCTCAATAACGTCTTGATTATAATATATGCACTGGCAAATTACCTGTCAAAACATATGCTGAAAAGCACACATGATCAATGATAGCTATAATATATGGCCAAATAAACCCCTAATATTCAAATGAGACTTACCATAAGGTGATCGAAATTTTTGAGAAAAAGTGATTCTTGTAAGATTTGTTGAATGTTTAGTTGATGCATAAAAGACACTATAGCGTGTAATAAATTTGCAACGTTTTTATTCTAAAATTTTCGTATCATATCCTCCGAATGTTTATTTTTCATACAAGGATCATCGCTTCCTGTACTTTTTCAGCAGTTTTATCATTTCATCGTATCGTTTAACCTCTGCCCACATCAATGCCGTCAGGGTAAAGCCATCCTTTACTTCCGTATCTGCACCGTTTTCGATCAGTAACTTCGCCACATCCAGTGAATTTTTCATAGCCGCGTATATCAAAGGCGTTTGTCCGTTCTTGTCCTTTGCATTGATGTCGGCACCATTTTCAATCATCAGTTGTGCAACTTTCAAAGAATTCATCTCCGCAGCCCACATCAGCGATGTCTGACCGTCTTCATCTCTCTTGTCCACAGGAGTACCGTCTTCAAGTTTTTCCTTCAACTGTGTGAGCAGTTCTTCCTCGGTTTGCTCAGAGGACCTTGACGGGCCGAGCATACCGCAGGCAGTGATAAAAACGAAAATCAAACACAATCCTGCTACCACTAACGTCCGTCGCTTCATAAGCATGCCCCCGTGTGAGATGGCGCATATCTTACCATCATAACTGATTAATACAAAATAATTTTATCGGCACGTTCACGGTTTCATTATCGGAAGCCAGGCAGTGAGGTCATTTATTGAATGTAAGAAGGATGACGTCAATACATAGATAGAGTCGTTTTGACAGTGGCAAGCTGTTTTCAGTTTTTGTTTTTAAGAAATTTTTGAAGCCAGTAAATGCATAGCATGAGTTTTAAGCTTCTTTTTTTAATCTGCCATAACATTTTTAAACTTTTTTTTCACATCAAGCACCGGCACAGTCACATATAAATCATCAAAAATTGTAAAATCAGTAGTAAAATTGTCGGGATACTTTACAATTTTGAAAATTGGCTTTGATGTAGTGTCTACAAAGGTTTCAATGATTTGTTACTCTTTATTTGTAAAAAAATGTCGAGCTTCTTTACAATAATGATACACTCTCAGGGCATACTAAGTTATAAATATTTAATAATATAAGCAAGTTACAATGTTGGCACGTCTATTGCTTAATATATTCCAGAAGTTTATGATGATGAAATATTTATAGAAAGGAGGCAAATGGTGAAGAAATATTCAATGATTTTGGGCTTGATAATAGTTTTGGCAGTTGCTGTGCCGGCAAGTGCCTATTATTACAACTATGATTATGCCAATGGGAATGGAGGTTACACGTCACCTTACGCTGGCGCCATAGTTGAAACGTTCGATCCGTCGGGTGATTTAAACCAAGATTGGTCATTAGCTGGAAATTATGCTATCCGCGAAGGGAGCATCACTCAAGCTGCCTCTCCTTGGTATGCCGACGGTTCTGCAACTGGAACACGCGATGTAACATATTACCTGACAGTGCCTGAGATCCTAACCGGATCACTGTCCGCTACAATCTCTTTTAAAGGTGCTTCCTACAACTACTTTGGCATCTGGTGGGGATCAATGGATACCTACAACACGCTTGAGTTTTTAGGTTCGGATCTCTCAACAGTCGTTGATACCGTTTATGGTACAACTTTCAGCAGTGGATCTGGTGCTCAGGATGATGCTGAAACGAATAAGTACGTGAATTTTTATGGAATGCCTGATTTCTATGGAGTCAGGTTAACTAGCACAAAATTTGCGTTCGAGGTCGACAACATTGCAGTAGGTAAAGATGTTGTTCCTGAGCCTGCAACCATGCTTCTTTTAGGCTTTGGATTAATTGGACTTGCAGGGTTAAGGCGGAAAGCTTAGGAAGAAAGAGCCAGAAATACTCGCATTGGAAAGGCAGGGGCATATAGTCCCTGCCTTTTTTATTACTAATAAAATTCATTATTGTTAGCACATCAATTTAATATGGTGGTCTTGAATGTATGAATACATAACATGAATGGGAAAATTTTAAGATAAGAATCGCATATCGTCACTACGTCGTAAATTTCAAAAGTAAACATATCTGCTATTTCAAATATTCAAGCAGTTCTCTTCAAGGCTTTGCATAAAAAAAAGGGGATAGACATTACACCTAACCCCTTTCGTGACGTTGAAAAAGTCGTTTCCAACCTGTTAACCGTTAAGCTTATTCTGGTTCCTCAATTTCGCCGAGTAGCATTTTTTTTTGCTCCGGTTCCGAATATTTAATTTTCTCAGCTAATCCGTATTTCGTCCGTGCCTCCTGTTGCATATCAATCTCTTCCTCCAGATCGTGCACCCCATCTTTAAGTTCAGCTTCTTTCCCCATCTTTTTCAGGACGGCCTTAACGTCTTCAATGTAATCGTCTGGCCTATGCTCATACAACAGACTTTCAAGTTGAATCTGTTCGTACTCAATCTCATCAATCTCATCTAGCTCATTTTCTAACTCGCGATACCGTTTGTTCAATTCAATATAACGCCTGACCCGCTGTTCTATTATCTTCCGCCTTTTTTCTTTGGTAATTTTCATTTCTTGCCCTCTGTCGTTCTCCCGGTGATCTTCAGTAAAAAATAATATTATATCATAAATACTCTTGCCAGCCAAAGTGTCGATTTTTACCTACCTTAATGGAAAAGGCATTGATAGCCCGCCCAAGCCGTACAACGCTCTTTTATCCATACCTAACCCTTCGTCAGAAATATTTTTCCAAAAATCCCGACTGTGCTGCGGGATACAGCTAAACTTCGCCCTTCTTAGGGTATCTTCGAGGAATTTATATTGTAGATTTGAAGTATTTATGTTTTTATCAAGAACTGTATAAACATTGTTAGACCAAAAAGGAGAAAAAATCTCATGATAGAAGATCCAAAAAAATTTCTAGACGAATTTCAAGGCGCGATGGGACGATTTTTCAAGGCCAACAAGGAAAGCATGAAGGCATTCGGTAATCTCAATGAAACCGCTCTCCAATCGGGTGCACTGGATCGAAAAACGAAGACTTTGATGTGTCTTGCCATCGGCATAGCAAATGGTTCTGAGTACTGTATAACCGCCCGCGCTGCTCGGGCGGCTGAGGCCGGTGCGACCCGCGAAGAACTGTTGGAAACGGCCTCGGTTGGCCTGTTGATGGGAGGCAGCCTGTCGATTGGCCCAATTTTGATGGTTTTCATGGACACGATCAATATGCTTTTTCCAGAGGTCTCTGATAAGTAACACGGTTGAATTTTTTGCACAGCGTGCTTAATCGTTAGAGCAATTGAGTAGGACTTCCTTTTTAGTTCGGTTCATAATTGGCTAACAAGGCTTTTGCAGTGGATAGAAACAAAACGCGCCCACTGAAAAGCAATACTATGCATAACAACGCTTCATTACTTATTGTTACAAGATACAACAGAATATGTTACGTACAGCTGCTATCTGTTTTCGCCCAGCTAATATGATTAAATCTAAAGAATATATAATAGTCAAGACGTAACCCTTACCCGTCCCGGAGCACTAACACGCACCACCAAGTGAAACCCAACATGGCATCACAACGTTCTTTACAGTGACGCCCCGGTCTTAATCTCTCCCATCCCTTCTACAAGCTTGCCATGTAAGTAATTGAATCTGTTCACCGCAGCCTCATTCTCTATCCAGTTTTCGACCCCGACCCTCTTGATCCTGCACAGGTTGTAAAGTTTTAAATTATGGGGATACCAGCAGAGACCGTCAGCGACAGGCTGCATCTTGTTACACGGAAATTGATCGCACTCAAAACAAAACTCAACCCCTTTTTGTGATGCGCAATTAAACGTTGAACATTCAGAGAAATTCAGTCTTTTGCCCCTCTGCTCCCTGCAGCCTTTGCATGGCACAGAGTCTTCGTCAATACTCAACAATCTGGATAATCGTGATTGTGTAGCTGGGGTAATGTTTTTGTAATAGACCTTGCAATTAAAGCAGTCCAGACCGCAAGGCGCCGTCAGGTTTCTTCTTGATTCCATAAGCCCCCCCTTTTTTGCTTTTTTGACAGCAAACCCCCGAAGAATATGAAGGCATGTATAGAATTGTTATACAATATATTTTATGTTGGTAATGTATGCGAAAAACCCTTTGTAATCAATAGAAAATTTTCATGGGTCCGATGTTTTGAGGAAGAAAAGCTGAAGGACAATAAAGGAAGGGTATCTTCAAACCAGATAATTGTTACAACCTGGTCTCTATAATTTCACTCGCTCCACTTGAAACCTTTTTCGGTAAAAAGTACGGCACAGGCATCCACGACATCAGCATCATATAAAAGATTTTTGTATCGTGTTATTTCTTTTAATGCCCTGTCTATACCGAGAGCCTTTCGGTATGACCTCTGAGACGCTATTGCCTCAACCACGTCTGCTACTGCCATAATTCGCGCTTCCAGGATAATATCATCCCCCGAGAGACCCTGGGGATAGCCTGATCCGTTCAACCGCTCGTGATGCTGCAAAATGATACGGCCGATTAAATGTGGAAATTCAGCCCGTTCCAGTATCTCGTAACCGGCTTGCGGATGGTTCTTAATTATGTTGTACTCGGTTTCCCCTAATCGATCAGGTCTTGTCAAAAGATCCGCAGACACGGAAACCTTACCGATATCATGGATAAGGGCTGCTAATTTAATCTCTTCGACTTTTTCTTCCGGCAAGCCCATTTCAGCCGCTATGGCACAAGCAAGCTCAGCCACACGTTTCTGATGTCCGGCCTTGAACGAATCCCGCATGTCGACGGTTGATGCCAGTGTAATCATTGTATCCTTTATGACGATTTGTAATTTTTCAGCATCCTGTACCAATGATTCATGTAAACGGTCGAATTCGGATTTCGCCGCTTCCAGTTCGACAACCCGTCGGCGTATCACCACCAATTCATCGATGAGTTGTTCTTTCGTCTTATTTTTGTCTTCCATGGAGACAATACCTTGATCATTTATGTTCCGGGACATTACAAATATTCACGGATAACTTGTTTAATACAAATTGTGATTACAACAACCATATTCCCCTTTGATTCTTTTATGTGATAAGGTCGCAAATAAACCCCATCATCTCATTGAGTACCTCTTCCGTGGCTTCATGATGCGGGATGTGACCACAATTCGGAACGAGGCGGCTTGTAACCGGTCCGGCAACCTGTCCGGCAATCGCCTCAACCTGGGCAGGAGTACCGTAAATATCATCCGCACCCTGAAGAGCGAGTACGGGCGAAACAATCCGCGGAAGAAATTCTTCAATATTCCAGTCGCGAAATTCGGGACTCAGCCAGGTATCTGCCCAACCGTAAAACATCTTTTCCGTATTATGACCATGATACTTCGTCAACTTTTCTTTCAGGTCCGTTCTCTTATATATTTCGACAGCTTCACGAATTCCTTTAAGAGTTATTTCTTCAACGAAGACATGGGCCGCTTCCGTTATGATTCCACGGACGGTATCAGGATAGACTGCAGCATACATGAGAGCCATAGACCCCCCGTCACTATGACCGATTAATACGGCATTATCAATATTGCACTGTTTCAATACTTCGGGCAGACTGACAAAAGCTTCTTCGTGAAGGTATGATGGCGCTCTCGGTCCGACCACCGGAAGCGGATCTGATGTGCCGTATCCCCATCGATCGTATATTAACGCCGGACACCCCGTTTTCTCACACAACAAAGAGGGGAAATTTCGCCACAACGGTATGCATCCCAAGCCTTCATGGAGAAAGACAAGGGTCGGCAGTTCACCGGTGTGACTGCCGGTTGAAGGTTCGAGAAACTCAGCGGAAAGGTTATGGTGAGCCGCGGTGACCGTAAAAGACCGTCGTAAAATTGTTTTGTCTTCAGTCATAAGCTTGTCTCAGGAGGCGGTTGAACAAACCGTATTTACAAGCATGGGGCACAATACTTGATTCATCCGCAAAGAATAACCGCTTGTTATTATTTTACCCTTGCTTTTTATAAGCAAAAGAACCATTATTATCAACAAAAGAATAGAAAAAACGTCACAGCAAACATTTTATTTTGAAATGCTTTTTCCCCCATCATATTCTAACCGGACAGATTGATTTTTTTTACTGAGTCATTATATTTACATCACGGAATGAAGTGGTGGACAAAAATTTGTTTTTGATATATGGAGCAATACCCTGATTCATGACAGTGTGAGGTGATTACTATGTTAATCATAGAAGATTTAAAAGTAAGACTCGGAGATAAAGAAATTCTGCAACACATAGATCTGGAAATAAAGAAGGGTGAAACTCATATCCTCTTCGGTCCGAACGGATCGGGCAAAACCTCTCTCCTTATGACTATTATGGGATATCCCCACTACGAAGTGACTGCGGGAAAAATATATTTCAAAGATCAAGACATTACTCATATGAGCATCAATGAGCGGGCAGCTCTTGGAATCGGCATGTCCTACCAGAGACCGCCCAGCATTCACGGTCTCAAAACGCGACAGATGATAGAAATCTGCAGCAATAATGGAGCAGAGGTGAACGATCTCGCTCAGCAGGTTAATTTTTTGGAATTTCTCGATCGTGATCTCAATGTCGGTTTCTCGGGGGGTGAAATTAAACGGTCGGAACTGTTACAGTTAATGGCCCAGGATCCCGACCTTTTGCTTTTTGACGAACCGGAATCCGGTGTTGACCTTGAAAATATTGCCCTGATTGGAAATGCGATCAATCATCTGCTTCAGCGGGATATTCATTCAACACCGGATAAATCGAAAAAACAACTGGTACAGGAAAGATCCAAAATGGGCCTTATTATAACACATACCGGTTTTATCCTTGATTACGTATCGGCAGATAAGGGTCAGGTTCTCTACGAGGGTATTCTGGCATGTAGAAGTAACCCGACGGAAATCTTCAAGCAGATAAAAGATGTAGGATACGAGGAGTGTGTACGATGCGCGTCTTAAATAAAAAAGCCTCGGAAGCAAAAGAAAAGAAGGCGGTACTCGGACCGGACATTAACCTGGAAGATTATTCATCCGATCATACACCGCACAGCGTTGTTGATACATTGGGAATGCTGTCCGATACCGACAAACAGCGAATGATTCTGGCAGGGGTCGATGCAAGTGAAGAGGGTCGATCGGGAACGTATATCCAGAAAGACACAACAGCTATTTTTTCACAGTCAAAGCAGGACGGACTGGAAGTTATACCGATTAAAGAAGCCCTCGAAAAGTTTGACTGGGTTCAAGAGTATTACTGGAAGCTGGCATCGGTAGATACCGATAAATACACCGCCCGTGCTCAGCTTGACCTGCATGACGGCTATGTCATTAGGGCACTTCCCGGCAGCACGGTTGTATATCCTGTCCAGGCCTGCCTGTATCTGGAGAAGGAAGGTCTGAGCCAGAATGTGCATAATATTATTATTGCGGAGGAAGGATCGGAGCTTCACATCATAACGGGTTGTGCCACGGCCGCCCACCTGAGAAGCGGTCTTCATGTCGGCATCTCGGAATTTTTCGTGAAAAAAAATGCCAAGTTGAGTTTCACCATGATTCACCACTGGGCTGAAGACATGATGGTTCGCCCTCGATCCGTCGGTATTGTTGAAGAGGGAGGCCTCTTTTTGAATAATTATATCTGTATGAGGCCGGTAAAATCTCTGCAGATGTATCCCACAACGTATCTGGCCGGAAAGGGTGCCGTTGCCCGTTTTTACAGCCTTCTTGTGGGAAGTCCCGACTCAGAAATCGACGTGGGTGGACGTATGTATCTGCAAGAAGAAGATACACGGGCTGAAATTATCTCCCGTGCCATCACTAATGGGGGAAATATCGTTGCACGGGGAGATTTGATCGGTGAAGTTCCCGGCAGCAGGGGACATCTGGAATGCCGCGGTCTTATTCTGAATGGCGGACTTATCCATGCTATCCCCGAACTACAGGGCAAGACTGATGGAGTCGAGCTGTCTCATGAAGCGGCAGTCGGTAAAATCGCCCAGGACGAAATCCTCTACCTCATGTCCCGGGGCTTGACGGAAGATGAAGCAACGTCGACTATCGTCCGAGGATTTCTCAGCGTGGATATACCCGGTCTGCCATCGGCTCTGAAAGCCGAGATTGACCGGGCGGTGGATCTGAGTCAGCAGGATGTTATGTAAAAGAAGGTGTGCCACGGACACATCGATCAAGGATCAATAACGTTCAATACCATTTAGTAAAAATAGTGATACTAAAAAAGGGGAACAGAAGTTCCCCTTTTTTTGCGTCTTTTTAGAAACCCAGATCTTCGTTAATCAGAACAACGTTCACCCTGCCTTTGGGAAATGATTTTTCCGTAATAGTCCAGGTATTACAGATACGATCGGGACTGTTACATTCGTCACAGTATGAGGTTGTGGCACAGGGCACTTTTTTACCCAAACGCATGGCATTAACCGGTGCCGCATAATTTTTGACCCGGAACATTGCATCGTCTACATCAGGAACAATTTTATTCCGGCCGACCAGTATGATGACATTTTTCGGACCGAAGGTGATTCCTCCGACGCGACTCCCGTACATGTCAAGATTAACGAGGATGCCCGTCTCGGTCACCGCATTTGTTCCCGTAATAAAGAGGTCAACCAGAAGTGACTGTCGACGGCATTCAAGCTTTTCCTCCGGAGACATTCCCTTTGCAAAGGTGTCCAGCACCTCAAAATCTTTACTGTCCTTCAGCGATTCATAGATTCCCGTTGCGAGGTATGTCATAGAACCACCCCAGGAAATACTTTTCGCCTCTGTTTTGGGAATAATGTCTTCCAGTACGATTTTTTTTGCTTCATCTCTGTTCTCTGCAATGAAAACTTCGAAATTATTCGACTCCAATTCCTTCTTAACACCTTCCAGCCTCTTCTGCCAATAATGTTCAACAGGCTGCATAATTTACCTCCAGAATATGTTATTATTTTTGGTTTTTCTCCAATTTAGTTGCAGAAAAGGATTCAGGGCCCCTTGAATCCTGAAAAAGACAGCAACTTTTTCGGAGATGATCCTTATTTTTGATCTTTGTAAAAACGTATCCCCTGTGGTACCGAATTTATGTTGTGCCGAACTGTAAGCTACGCCGAACAGAGAATATTCCCATTGTGTTTCAAGATAAAATCCGATATGGATGCTACAATTCTTTGCACATCGGGACAGATGAGTAAGAAGATTGCTGTTGTTGATTTCATATACCTGACGTTTCTGCATAAATTGTATAGTATTCTTATGACGCAAAGAGTATATGGATATAACAACATGACGTCAAGAATAATGAATATTCTGAGTTCCATGATGCACACAGCAGAACAGTGTGACAAAATTGAAACAATACTCTATACAACAACAGGAGGTTCGGAAAAGATAATGCACCTGGTTGAAGAAATTACCCTTCCTAATGAGTTGGTCGTTGAAATCTGGGATAATTCACGTCCCATATCCGACGACACTGTTCAGGTCAGGCTGGTTATTAAAATAAAGGTTGACATGAAAGAAGAGTACTTCAGCGAGACCGAGCACTGCAAACAGGTCAAAAAAGTATTCGGCTCTGAAATCTATTATGAATATCAGAAAGACCGAACATTTGTTAATAAAAACAAAAAAGATACGGTTTTCAGTGAATTTTTAAATGAGTTCAAGAGAGACTCGCTTCCGTACTTCAAAAAACCACAGTTCCCTTCGCGCTTTGCAGTGTCGAAATATAAGGAAATTCAAAAGAGATTATACAAGTATCAGCATCTTCTGAATGAGTCCGAATGAAACAAAAAAGCTCGGGTTATTCATACTGTCAGGAAGAGCTCATAAGTCATCAATAACGGTTATTATCATTTGAACATATCTTTTCACCGGTGCTCTTTTATGGTAAGTAATCTTACGAAGTATGGCTGGTATCCATCCCGTTGACGTGATTACACACAGTGAGGGAAAGACATGAAGCACAAAGTATCAGTTGTCGGAGCCGGTTTCGTCGGCACCATGGCGGCACAGAGAATTGCCGAAAAGAATCTGGCAGATGTTGTTCTCGTCGACATCATAGAAGGAATACCCCAGGGAAAGGCTCTTGATGTGGCCCAATCCTCATCAATGGAGGAAATTGACGTTACCATAAGAGGTACGAATGAGTTTTCCCATGTGGAGGGTTCCGATATTGTGGTCGTCACGGCGGGTTTCCCGAGAACCCCAGGCATGACGAGAGAAGAACTCAGCTTAAAAAACGGCACGGTGGTGAAATCGGTTGTCGAAAAAATTAAAGAGTATGCCCCGGCATGTATCATTATTATCATTACGAATCCCCTGGATGTTATGACTCACCTCGCCTGGAGAGTCTCCGGATTCGAGTCTTCACGGGTTGTCGGAATGGGAGGAGTTCTCGACACGGCACGGTATAAATATTTTCTCGCCGAGGAACTCAACGTTTCCGTGAAGGATATTGAGGCCCTCGTCCTGGGAAGTCATGGGGATACCATGGTGCCCATCGACAGGTATACGACACTCAAAGGAATTCCCGTCAATCAATTCATCACCAAAGAAAAACTGGATTCGATCATTGAAAGAACAAAAGGCGGTGGAGCAGAAATCGTAAAACTTCTTAAAAGCGGGAGCGCCTGGCATGCACCATCATCATCAGCCGTCGTCATGGTGGAAGCAATTCTTCATGATAGTAAAAGAATTGTGCCCGCATCCGCTTATCTGAATGGAGAATATGGCATTACCGATACGCACATCGGAGTACCTGTTAAACTGGGCGCTTCGGGAGTGGAAGAGATATTCGAGATACCCCTTACCGATACTGAACGTGACGCCCTCAAGCGCTCGGCGGATATTGTGAGGGAAACGTTTGATAATTTAAAAATTGTATGATGCATATATCAATAGATAACATACTGCCCCATGTAGAAAAACCGAGCAGATATATCGGGGGAGAAGTAAACTCGATCAAAAAAAACCTGGCATCATGCAGGCTAGCCGTTGCACTGGCATTTCCCGATGTCTATGAAGTGGGGATGTCCCACCTGGGCATTCAGATTCTGTATTCAATCTTAAACGGACAGCCTGATATTGCGGCCGAGAGGTTCTTTGCCCCCTGGCCGGACATGGAAGCATGGATGAGAAAAGCCGGGATTCCTCTCTCTTCGTGTGAATCGCGCATTCCATTGTACCGGTTTGACATTGTCGGCTTTTCGCTCCAGTATGAACTGTCCTATACGAATGTCTTAACAATGCTCGACCTTGGCGGTATACCTCTGTATGCTATAGATCGGGACGACACTTCTCCGATCGTCATCGCCGGTGGACCGTGTGTCTTCAATCCGGAACCCGTATCGCCATTTTTCGATGCCTTTGTTATCGGCGAGGGTGAAGAAGTTATCGTGGAACTCTCCCGCGTCGTGATGGAAGCGAAACAAAGGAACCGGCGAAGAAAAGATACGCTCGCATCAGTTGCTGCCATCGAGGGGTTGTACGTTCCATCGATACATACCGGAGGAGAAGTAATCAAAAAGAGACTTCTCACGGATATTAATCAATGGACACTTCCCCGGAAACCGATCGTTCCCGTAATGAATACAATTCACGACAGGGTGAGCCTTGAAATAACACGGGGTTGTTCCCGGGGATGTCGATTTTGCCAAGCGGGTATGGTCTGGCGGCCGACGAGAGAAAGAAGACCTGACATACTCGAAGATATGGCAGATTCAATGCTGGCATCCACAGGTTATAATGAACTCTCTCTCCTCTCGCTGAGTTCGGGGGATTATTCCTGTATTGAATATCTGCTGACGTCACTCATGAACACATACTATGATGAAAAGATTGCCCTCGCTCTACCTTCAATGAGAGTAGAAACCCTGACAAAAGAACTTATTGAACAGATCAAACGGGTCAGGAAGACAAGTTTCACCCTTGCGCCGGAGGCGGGCACACAGCGACTCAGAAATGTTATTAACAAAGGAAATACAGAAGAGAATCTTCTTACAACCACGCGGCATGTCTTCGACGCCGGCTGGAAATCAGTAAAACTGTATTTTATGATAGGACTGCCGATGGAAAAACACGACGATCTGGAAGGGATTGTCGACCTCGCCTATAAAGTCCTCCATGAAGGAGGGAAAAAAAGGCAGGTTACCGTGAGTCTCTCAACGTTTGTGCCGAAGCCTCATACGCCATTTCAGTGGGAGCGACAGATCGGCCTTGAGGAAATCAACAAGAAGCAGGAATTTTTTAAAAATACTATCCGTCACAGAAATCTTAATCTCAAGTGGCATGACGGGGAAATGAGCCTTCTCGAAGGAATACTGTCCAGAGGAGACAATTCTTTGGCAACAGTTATAGCAAAAGCATTTTCGCTGGGATGTCGATTCGACGGGTGGAGCGATCAATTCAAATTTCATCTCTGGGAACAGGCATTCCGGGAATCGAACATCGTCGCAGAGAATTTCCTGCGGGAAAGGGACCCGAAAGAAGACCTGCCATGGGATCGAATTGACAGTGGTATAAACAAAGATTTTCTCATCAGGGAATATCACAAATCTCTGAAGCAGGAATTGACTGAAGATTGTCGTTTGGGTCCATGTCATAATTGCGGTGTCTGTAATGAAGAGGTAAAGGTCATTCTCGCGAAAGATCAGCCGACTGCGACTGTTTCGAATGATAAGAAAAAAGCACATAAAGGGGCTCGTGCTGCCGAAAAAAAATATCGAATCATGTTCATCAAACAGGATGGAGCACGTTTGCTTTCACATCTTGAAACATCGAAAGCCATGATCCAGGGGATAACCATGAGCGGTCTTCGTTTTGCATTCTCACAGGGGTTTCACCCTCATCCCAAGATATCTTTCGCCTTTGCAACACCGGTGGGAATAGAAAGTAACTGTGAGTATGTCGATGCAGTGATTGAAAAGCCCGTCCAGAACATACAAGAGTACATCGAAAGGATAAATGCATCGTTACCGTCGGGATTAAAAATAACTGACATTGAAGAACTGACGTCGGCGGCTGATTCACTGGCGAAAACGATCACGGGGTATCATTATAGTATGTACCTGCCGAAAGAAGTAACGAATTCAGGTCGAAACAATCTTGAAGCAAGAATTCGGGATTTTCTTGCTATGGAAAACTTTACTATCATACGAAAGAAGAAGGGCAAAACGATCGAGAAAAATATACGTCCTTTCGTCAACACCCTCTCATTTAACAGGATGAATTATTCGATTGACATGTCATTGCATTTCGGGTCAGATGGAGGAGCAAATCCTTGGGAAATCTTAAAAAAGGTCATCGGGCTGGATGACGAGACGGCACAAAGTACAAGAGTCATCAAAATAGCCCCCATTTTGTCGGACAGGAAAAACTGACATGGCAAAAGAAATGCTTTTCAACTGCACGGAACATGAAGTGAGGATCGCACTCCTGGAAAATCATATCATGTCAAATTTATATATCGAGAGAGAAGGTGAAAAATCAATAGCCGGAAATATCTATATCGGAAAAGTGGTTCGAGTGCTCCCCGGGATGCAGGCCGCTTTTGTTGATATCGGTCTCGATAAGGCCGCCTTTCTTCATGTATCGGACACCTCATTCGATTTTAATGAACTCGAATTTCTCATGAACGATGATGAAATGAGAAATCCCGATATCATTGATTATGAAAGAAAGTGGTATCAGAAAGAACCTGAATATCAGATAGAAGATATGCTGAAAGAAGGACAGGAAATTCTCGTTCAAATATCAAAAGATCCCATCGGAACCAAAGGCGCACGAATCACAACACATGCATCTCTCCCCGGAAGAAAACTGGTTTTAATGCCGACGGTACAGCATATCGGTATTTCAAGACAGATAACGGATGAAACAGAGAGACAGCGGCTGAAAGACATTGTTGAAGCGATACGGCCCGAAGGGCACGGTATCATAGTGCGGACGGTGAGTGAGGGTAAGACGGAAGATGAACTGATCACCGACATTGAATATCTCACCAGAGTCTGGGAATCGATTAAAAAAAAGAAGGATCACGTCAAGGTGCCCGGATTGGTTCATGAAGATATCGGTGTCATTCCGCGGGCGATACGTGATCTCTATACGGATGACGTCGAACGGATAGTAATCGATTCAAAGGAAGAGTATCAAAAAATCATCGACTTTATGCAAACCTTCGTTCCGAGGGCAAAATATAACCTGATACTCTACGAGGGAGAACAGTCGATCTTCGATACTTTCGGGATCGAACTCGACATACAACGGGCGATGAACAAGCGAGTGTGGCTGAAATCAGGTGGGTATATCATCATTGAAGAAACGGAAGCACTCTGTTCAATTGATGTCAATACGGGAAAATATGTGGGTAAAAGAAACCTGGAAGATACCATTTTGAATACAAATTTGGAGGCGGTGAAAGAAATTGCATACCAACTTCGCGTGAGGAATATTGGGGGAATCATTATTATAGACTTTATCGACATGGAATCCGAGACAAACAGAGAAAAAGTTTTCAATGCCCTCAAAGAAGAAATGGAATCCGACAAAAACAAAACCAAGATTCAGAAGATATCTGAACTCGGCCTGATTGAGATGACCCGCCAGCGAAAAGGCAAAAGCCTGGAAAAAATCATGTGCGAACCCTGTCACTGTTGTGACGGCACAGGCATGGTAAAATCAAAAACTACGATCTGCTACGAGATATTCAGGGAGCTTCGGAGAGAAAGAACAGCCCGCTTCGAAAAAAAGATCTGTGTTCTTGTTCATCCCGATGTGGCTAACGTCCTTCTGGAAGATGAGCGACATGCAATAGAAACACTTGAAAAAGAACTCAACAAAAACATTATCATCAAAGTTGACCATACCTTCCATCAGGAATACTACCAAATCATACCCCTGCAATAATAATCCGGAGCGATGAAATTCATACCTTTCAGAAACCATTGAAAACAATTTACACTGTCGGCACCAGTAATCGCACGCTGGACGATTTCAGGAATCTTCTACACCATTTCGACATACAGACACTGGTCGATGTCAGACGATTTCCAACAAGCAGATTTACGCACTTCAAGAAGGAAAATCTCGAATCATTTTGTTATCAACAGGAAATAGCATATCATTGGATGGGAACACTACTCGGTGGTTTTCGCTCAGGCAGTTACGATCTCTACTGTCAAACCGATAATTTTAAAGATGGATTGGAACAAGTAAAACAACTGGCACTGGCAGATACAACCGGTTTATGCTGTGCAGAGCGTCTCCCCTGGGAGTGCCACAGGCGATTTATTGCGAACCAACTGGAGAAACAGGATTGGAATGTATTACACATTATCGATGAAGATACTATCTGGAAAGCGAAACAGACAGAATTGTTTTGAAGGTTTATTTTCAGGTGCTTCTCCAATTTTGTTGGAGAAGAGGGCCCACGGATTCCAGGAGTCAAGGATTCAAGGGTTTGTTTTCCAAAGACTTTATAAACGCTTTTACCGTTCTTTCAATTTCTGATATGCCTTTTTTAGTGTACCCCTTTCACCTTTTTCAATGAAATCTAAATCCCCTGCTCACACTATCTGTGTTTCAAATTCGCAGACAGAACCATACGATAGGTCAAGCATCCTGATGTAATCCAAGGTTAACTTTCTTCCTTTGGAAATTATGCTGTTATTCGATATACCTCTAACCAAAGTGCGTATGACATTTGCCATATTTTCAACTATTGGTAATTCTTTAGCATTTCACTTGAATCCCTGGCCCAGACCGTTCACCAAAAGGATAAATTGCGGTCTAAATTCAAAGATTCTTTCTGTTCGCTTGTCCAATAACCGTTTCAGTCGCGCCAGGGCGGGCCCTGAATCCTTGAACCCTTGTATCCTCTGTGATCATACCCGCTTAATTTGATACGTTACCATAATTAACTTCAACTAATCGGAAGATGATCCTCTTTTTTGACTTCTTCTTCCGATCCGCCCCTTTTTCAAATGCTCCCATAACGGCCCTTTGATACCGAAGCGACGCAGAATCCTTTGCTGACCGGGATTCATGTTGATATTCATTCCGGGGAATATCCAGGTCGGGTTTTTTTTCGAAAATTCTTCTATGAAGGGCAGTATCTTATTTTCTATCGCAGGAGACAGGTAAAATACAGGCTTCAAAAAATCCTCTTCGGGGCTGAAGCTCCCTTCTTCAAGAGCGATATGAAATAATCTCGTACGGGGAAACACTCTGATGCCCACCATGCAGATAACGGCGGTTGGAGACATATCACTTATAACAGCCACGGTTTGACGCACGGTATCCATTGTTTCTCCCGGCCCACCCAAAAGAAGAGAATGGCAAAAGGACATCCCCGATTCTCTGCAGATCGCCGAGGCGTTCCTGAGATCATCAACGGTAAAGTTTTTACCAAGATTTCCCAGCATTGCATCGTGAGCAGCATCACTGCCGAATTCAACACTCGTACACCCGGCAGCAAGCATTAATTCTACGAGCCAACGTGTAATAAATTTCGGGTTTGCATAACAGCTCCATTTGACCGGGAGCTGCCGTGTGATTATCTCCTGACAGATGGCTTCAGCATGATCAATCGGATAATTAAACACATTATCGACAAAGAACAGATTGTCTATCCCTTCCTGCAGCATACGCTCAATCTCATCACCGATATATTTCGGATTTCGCACTCTAATTCTGCTTCCTTCAATAATCGGATACGTACAGTAAACACATTTGAAGGGACAGCCTCTTTTTGTCTGAATATTGCCCATCCCTCCCCACTTCAAATACGCCCCGTTATCGAACCCCGAGCGGTCCGGCATGGAAATCGTATCAGGCTCCAGAAAAACTCTCGACGCATCACTCACAATCTTTGGTCCGGGAAAGCCCTGAATGTTTGCATACTCATCAAGATCTTTGATGAGTCTTATAAAGGCTGCCTCACCTTCACCGATAACACCAAAATCCGCATTCAGGTGATTTAAGAGCAAATCGGGAACAAGAGCAACGGCACTTCCTCCGATGATGATAGTTGCGTCACTTTTTTCCCTGATCACTGTTATAACCTGACGATAAAAAGGCAGATACGTAACATAATTGGGGTAGCTCACGTTGTCAACGTTTCGCAACGACAGGCCGACCACATCGGGATGGAAATCATCTATTGCCGTTTGTATTGAGACTGCGTAATCATCGGCAAAGCAGAGATCAAGAATCCGGTATGGAATGTGATTGTCCCGTAATGCCGCGGCTACGTATGCTAACCCAAGGGGAAAAACAGGATCGGGCAGTGTTTCAATATTGGGTGAAACAAGCAGAACGTTCATAAGAATATGGTCTCAGTACTTCGTAAATATGAGACTGCAGCTACTGCCACCGAATGTGCTGCTCGTCATCAGGACGTTATCGATGGTGCCGGTCGATTTAATATTCCACTCCGGGCAGGTGTGCATTTCATTTTTTAAAGCATCAGCATTGATTGTCGGCAGGGGCGCCTGCCTGGAAATGCTCAAAAGAATGGCAGCAGCTCGTAAGATACCCGCACCCCCAAAATCACCCATAAGATATTTTAGCGGTGTCAATTCAAGATTGCCCGAACGGTTATTAAACACGCGCATAATTTGATCACATTCGATGCGGTCGAGTTCACCGGAACGGTTGGCGGAAATATCTATGGAATCAATGTCGTCACGTCCGAACCCCGCCTTTTCCATGGCAAAACGCAGAGCCCGAGTCATCTGTTCACCACTTATTTCGTAATGACCGATAGAGGTTAACCCTCCCGTAATAACACCCGACCGCAATAACCCATAAATCTTAGCATCTCGTTCACGGGCGAAATCCAGTCTTTCCATCACGACAATACCGGCCCCTTCACCGAGGACAATCCCATCACCGATCTGGGGTGCGATGCTTTCATCATTGTCTACTTTAAGCCTGTTCAGGGCGAGGACGGCATCATAACAGGAATATAACATGGCGGATAACTCCTCCGCCCCTCCCACCAGAACAATATCGGCATAATTCTGTAACAGGAGATTTCTGGCATACATTATAGCATTCTCTGCAGATATGTCATTTTGACAAAGCGTGCTGTTCGGTCCTGTTATGCCATGAAATATAGCGATATGACTGGCCGGGGCATTCGGCACCGTTTCGGGAAACAGAAATGGTTGGGCTCCCCGGGGTCCCTCTTTGAGAAGACTGACAAAAAAATCTTCCACATGGGAACTGCTTCCGTAGGAAGTTCCCACAATAATGGCAATTCTTTCCCTGTCAAGAGACTCCAGGATAAGACCACTGTCAGCAAGTGCTTCCACGCTGGCAGCAACGGCCATTCTCGAAATGCGGCTTAACCGGCGATAGCTTCTCGACGACATGTAGCGGCCGGGATCGAAATCGTCAACCCAGCCGGCTATATTTGATCGAAATGACGATGTTTCGAAATGAGTAATCTTCTTAATGCCCGATTTTGCCTTCCTTACATTTTTCCAGAAGGTCTCTCTCCCGACACCGAGAGGACTGATAACGCCAATACCTGTAATTGCTACATCATTCGTGTTCATCTGTTCAAAACTTCTCTCATCACTTACACTCTTCGAAGGACCAGTGCAGCATTATTCCCTCCGAATGCAAAGGAGTTGGTTACGGCAATGTTAATATCCTGTTTTCTCGAAATGGCGGGAACATAATCGAGATCACAATCCGGATCGGGAACTTCATAATGAATAGTCGGTGGAACAGTCTGTTCACCCAAAGCGAGGACCGTTGCCAGACATTCGATCGCCCCCGATGCCCCGAGGCAATGCCCGACCATGGACTTGGTTGAACTGACCGAGATCATGGTGGCATGCGGACCGAATACATTTTTTATAGCCAGGGTTTCCATGTGATCGTTTATCGGAGTAGCCGTACCATGGGCATTGATATAATCGACATCCTCCACAGATACACCGGCATGTGCCAGCGCTTTTGTCATCACCCTG
>Ga0272442_10003240_pt1 | contig 22977 bp, 20 predicted proteins | sample SSMForm2O_FD_200262 | JGI IMG/M metagenome (GOLD analysis project Ga0272442, IMG submission 200262) | Marine sediment archaeal communities from Little Sippewissett salt marsh, Falmouth, MA, United States - SSM-Form-2O | ecosystem: Environmental > Aquatic > Marine > Wetlands > Sediment ...
TGACGTCGTAAGCGTTACCAGCCATGTTCGACCATCCCAACCAGGGAATCGTTCAGATTCCCTGTCCGACTCGACGATGACGATCGGGTCGAGTCGGCCACCGCACCGATGACGATGACGATGACGTCAAACGCCTTATCCGCCATGCTCGACCATCCCAACCGGGGAATCGTCCGGATTCCCCGCGCGACTCGACCGAACCCGTCCCGTCGAGGTGTCTCCCGCCAGCGTGCCCAGTGGTACCTCGATGAAGAGCGGACGAGGAACCGCATCGATGATCTCGTTTTCGAGCACGCCGCATTCGCGGAACAGACGAAGAATCAACGTGCGGCACGTCTTTCCCCCACAAGCGCCCATGCCTGCCCGTGTCAGCGCCTTGATCTCGTTCATGTCCCGATGCCCGGCGCGAATCAGTGCGCGGATTTCTCCTGCGGTGACGCGTTCGCACCGGCAGACGATGTCGTGATCGTGCAGCGGCTCCACCGCCTCGGGAAGCGGTTCGCCTACCCACGATTCCTGCATACGGATTCCCGCGATTCTTGGGGCCACGTCCGCCGGTGCCTGGATGCGTACGAGGATCGTCCGATCGTTGGCCGGAAGATCGACGATGTCGTGGACCACGAACCGTCCGAGAGGTTCCCCTTCGGCATCCAATGCGAGAACGGTGGATCCCGGTGCGACGGCGTCCCGCCCGAACTCGAGCGGAACGACGACGGTGGGATGTTCGGCATCTTCCCGCGCGTCCACCAACGTAATCGCAAGGCCCGGACATACCGCAACGCACCGCATGCAGCCGATGCAATCCTTCCCGACGCGCTCCGCCACGTACTCGGGCGTGTGTCGGATGTCGGATGCATCGATGTGGATCAGCCCCTGGGGACAGACGGAGGCACATGGGTTGCACGGAATCTCCTGCGAGCAGTGAAAGACCGGTGTAACCTTGCCGGCCGCCTGGGACGCCTCTGCAGGGGATCGGTCTACTGTCTTCCCGGGTCGGGACTTCAGGATCTCGGACATGCGCGCCCATTCGTCGGGGATCGAATCGGTAGTGGCGCCGAGGTCGAGCGCAATCTGCCGTCCGATCATTCTGCCCGAGAAGATGGCCGCCGATGCCTCGGCAATCTCGGCGGCGTCGCCCGCGGCGTAGACGGGGAGTGCAATGCGCTTGGCCGCGTCGGTGAATTCGTCCACCGGATCGAGGCCGACGGCGATGAGGACCGTGTCGCACGCGAACGTCTGTTCAGTGTTCGCGATCGGAGAGAACGCCTGATCCAGACGTGCGATCGTTACCGACTCGACCGACGACGTGCCATTGGCGGACAGGATCGTGTGCGAGGTGTAGATGGGGACGCCCATCCGCGCCAGTTTGTCGCGATGGACCTTGTACCCCCCGCATTCCGGAAGGGCCTCGACCAGTCCCACGACCTCGATTCCGGCCTGAAGAGCATGGTATCCGGCAATGAGGCCGACGTTGCCGCCGCCGACGATGAACAGCCGCTCGGCCGCCTTCACCAGATCGCGATTGACCAGCGTCTGAAACGCGCCCGCGCCGTAAACGCCCGGGAGGGTGTTGCCTTCGAAGACGAGGGACTTCTCCCGCGCACCGGTCGCGGCCAGCAGGACCTTCGGTCGCACGCGGACGTACGCGCCATCCTTGAGCACGCCGACGACGCCGTCGCTGTACACGGCAACGGCGGTGCTGTTCAGCCAGACCTGGGCGGAGTCGCTTTGGGCGAGCGCATCGGCAAGGCGAACGCCGATGTCGATGCCGCGCGTTCCGGCGTACACGGCATCGGTCGAGCCGAAGAAACGATGCGTCTGAAGGACGAGTTTTCCTCCAAGCCGATCCTTGTCATCGACCAGTAGTACCGGAACCGACGCGCTTGCGAGTTCCAGCGCCGCCGACATCCCCGCCGGTCCGCCGCCCACAATCAACACATCGATGTCGCTTGGTTCCGCTTTGGGAAGGTTCGCAGGCGGGGCGACGTCAGGAAGTTCGGGCAGTCCGGCCATCGATTCCACCGCCATGTCTGGAGACACGGGCGTCATGCATGCTTTCACAGGCGTCCCGTCTGCCATCACCATGCATTGGGCGCATTGCCCGTTGGCGCAGAAGATGCCCTGCGGCGCGTCGTCCTTCGGATGCGTGCCGAAGATGCGAATCCCTGCCGCAAACAGTGCGGACGAGATCGTCTCGCCGGGAACGGCAAGCAGCGGGCGGCCGTCGAACGTGAACGGGACGGATGCCGGTGGCTTCGGCTTCAGAATGGGATGTCGTTCGATGCGTGCCATCTAGCCTTCTTTCTCGTCCGGAGATGTCCTCGATGGGCGCGGAGGAAGTTCGACGAATCTTTCGGTGACCGCCATCAGCACGGCCGCGCCCTCCGAGGAAGATGTGTGATAGCTGTGCGGCTGCGATGGGGCCACGCGATAGCTGTCCCCGCAGTGCAAGTCATGGCGATCGTCGTTGACGCACAGGCGAAGCGATCCTGTCAGGACGTATCCGAGTTCCTCGCCGGCATGCGACGAGTGGCGTTGATCGCATCCCGGCGGAAACTCGGCGATCAGCAGCTCTTGAATTGGGGCGTCGGGCAACTGGGCGGACAGGTACTGATAACTGATCGGCGCCGTGCCGATGCGGATGTGAAGCTGCTGATCGGCTCGAGTCACGGTGGACGGCGGGTCGTCGATCGGGCGATTGCTCGAGAAGAGGGAGGCCATCGGGAGGTCGAGGGCACGACAGATCGCCGACAGGGAAACGATCGACAGTGTGGTCAGTTCACGTTCCACCTGGGAAAGGAAACCGGTGGAGAGACCGCTCCTCGTGGCCAGGGCTTCGAGGGTCCATCCTCGGTGCTTGCGGGCGGCGCGGATCTTCGCCCCGAGATCGTCCATGCCTTCAGTATATCGAAATGGAATTTCGAAATGCAACACATGTACGCGATGCTCGAAACGCTGATTCCGCGTGGAGTTCGCTGCCACGAGACGATACACTGGCAGCATCGAGAGGAGGAAGTATGGAGAAAGCACGACTCGAGTTCTTCAAGCAATTCATGGCCACCATCTGTCCGACAGGGTCCGAGGAAGAGGCGACGCGCGTTTGGTGCGAGGAAGCCGACCGGTTCGCGGATCGCACGTGGGTGGATCTTCACGGGAACGCGTTCGCCGTCGTCAACGAAGGGGGGAGTCCCCGCATCATGTTGGCGGGCCACGCCGACGAGATCGGCCTGCAGGTCAGCTACGTCGACAAGAACGGATACCTGTATTTCTCCGGGCTCGGCGGTTGGGACCCGCAGATTCTCCCGGGACAGCGCGTGCGCATCAAGACGGCCGAGGGTATCGTGCTCGGGGTGATCGGTCGCAAGCCGATCCACCTGCTGGACGCAGATGAGCGCAAGAAGGTGGTGAAGCTCGAAGACCTCTGGATCGATATCGGCGCCAACGACAAAGAGGAAGCATCGAGCCTCGTCGCGATAGGGGATCCGGCCGTGCTTGACTACGATTTTGCAGAGCTGCGCAACGGGCTCGTGGTGGCGCGCGGCCTGGATGATCGAGTGGGTGCGTTCACCGTGCTCGAAGCGGCCCGCTTGGCTGCCGGCTTGAACCCGAAAGCAGCTATCTACGCAGTGGCGACCGTACAAGAAGAGATCGGCTGCCGCGGAGCGACGACGTCCGCCTTTGACATCGATCCCAAGGTCGGTATTGCCGTCGACGTGGGACATGCGACCGATACGCCCACGCTCGATTCCGAGAAGAAGAGGATCGGCGAGGCGTCCATGGGCAAGGGACCGACGATCACGCGCGGACCCAATATCAGTCCGCGGGTATTCGCGCTGTTCCAGCAGGCCGCGGCGAAGCACGGCATTCCGGTTCAAGAGAATGCGTTTCCGCGCCCGACCGGCACGGATGCACGGACCATCCAGGTGAGCCGCGCGGGCGTTGCGACCGGACTGGTGGGAATCCCCAACCGCTACATGCACTCTCCATCCGAGATCGTGCATCTGGATGATGTCGAGAATGCCGCCAGACTCATCGCCCACACGGTTGCAGAAATCGACGACGACACCAACCTGATTCCCGGCTAACCAGCAGGCCGGCACGTCGAGACGGGGCCCATCGAGGGTCCCGTCTTCTTTTGCACACACCCCCCCCGATCGGCTACAGTGACGCCGTTGGGGAGCTCATAAGTGGGCTGAGAGGAGGATCAACCTCGACCCGTTGAACCTGATCTGGGTAATGCCAGCGCAGGGACACTCAACGAGTCCGGCCGCATTGTCGGCGCATCGGATTCGAACGTCCTGCTCTCACGCCACACCTGCGTTGCTTCCCGGCAGGAGGACGTCGTGAAGCAGGTGCTGATTCTCGCTGACGGAGACTGGGGTACGGAGTCCGACATCGCTGCGGTCAAGCGCCTTGCAAGCGCCGCCGATCACGTGATTGCAGCCGACGGCGCGTTGGATCAGGCCCGGGAGTACGGGATCCGCGTCGACACCGTGATCGGCGACATGGACTCGGTGAGCGATGCGGATGCGCTCGATGCGTCACCGGAAGAACTGTCCGTCGTGCGCTTCCCCCCGGAGAAGGATTGGACCGATCTTGAATTGGCGCTTGACCGGACCCTGAAGGAATCGCCGGAACGGGTCATCATCTACGGGGCCACCGGCGGGCGGATCGATCACACGATGGCCAATCTCGCGCTGCTGGAGAAAGGGCTGGCGACGCGGACCGCAATACGCCTCGTTGCAGGCCGCGAGACGGTCCAACTTACGCAAGGCCATCTTGCGTTGGACGATGCCGCCGTCGGAGACAGGATTTCCCTTCTGCCCGTGTCCTCGTCGGCGACCGTCACGACGACCGGGCTGAAGTACCCGCTGGCCGGTGAGGCACTCCTGCGGGCGGCGGGCCGCGGTGTGTCCAACGAGGTGGATCGCCTCCCTGCATGCATCGACGTCCACGAAGGGATCGTCGCCGTCGTGCACGCGCGACGAGAGGCGGAGGGAGTAGGATGAGCGGTCGGTGCGGTGTCAGCAACCGAACGAGGGCGGCTGCCTGGCGTCGGGGCGCGGTCCGGTGGGTCCTCAGTCTATCGCTGTTCGTCCTGCTCTGGCTTGCGTTGATCTGGATCTTCCGGTTTCCCGCCTACGTGTTGCCGTCTCCGGCAACGGTCGCGGCGACGCTGTGGCAGGACGGTCGCTTGCTCATCGAGCACGGCCTGATGACCCTCTACGAGGCCGTCGTCGGGCTGGCGGTTGCGCTCATTCTCGGGGTGAGCGTTGCACTTGTTCTTCACACCTCGAAGGCGCTTCGGTACCTGACGTATCCTCATCTGGTTCTGCTGCAGGCGGTCCCGCTGATCGCCATCGCGCCCGTCGTCATCGTCTGGTTCGGCTTCGGCCCCCTGGGAAAGATCCTCGTCGTTGCGTTCGTGTGTTTCTTTCCGGTCACGGTCAATGCATACGAAGGATTCCGAACCGTCGACCCGGCGTATCGTGAGTTGCTCGATACCTACGGTGCGTCCCGCTGGAATCGGTATCGCCACCTATACATTCCGGCGAGCCTGCCGGGCATTCTGTCCGGAGCGCGTATTGCGGCGACCTACAGCGTGCTCGGGGCCGTGATCGGAGAATGGCTGGGAGGTGCCGTCGGGCTCGGCGTGTACATGACGCGCGCCCAGCGGTCGTTTCGCACCGATCGACTGTTCGCCGCCATCGTCGTGGTGATGGCGATGAGCCTGGCGTTGTTCAAACTGGTGGGCGCCATCGGCGATGCGTTGACGCCCTGGACGAGGAGGGATCGTCATGACTAGCTGCCTGAGAGGACTCGCGCTCGTGATCGTTGCTGTGCTCGTCGGGGGCGCCGGCGTCGGCGCCGACGAACGCGTGAGCATCGCACTGGACTGGACTCCGAACACCAATCACACCGGCATTGTCGTTGCATGCACACTCGGCTACTTCGCCGAAGAGGGATTGGCCGTGGACATCGTGCAACCGGGACCCACGATGTCCGTTCAGCTGGCTGCGAGCGGGCAGTGCGACTTCGCCGTGTCCATGCAGGAGTACGTGACGATGGCGCGGGCACAGGACGTCCCCATCGTGTCCATCGCCGCCGTTTTCCCGCACAACACATCGGGATTTGCATCGCCCACGGCGCTCGGAATCTCGTCACCCGCCGACTTCGAGGGGCTGCGATACGGAGGATGGGGAAGCGATCTCGAGGGCGTCATGATCCGCACGGTGATGGAACGCCTCGGTGCCGACGCCGACAGCGTCGAGCTGTACAACCTGGGTATGCTCGATTTCCCCACCGCGGTCGAACGTGGCTTTGCCGATTTCTTCTGGATCTTCTACGGCTGGGACGGCATCCACGCCCAGCTTCGCGGCATCGACTTCGACTATCTGCCGCTTCGCGAGCTCGCGGACGTACTCGACTATTACACGCCGGTGATTGTGACCTCCGAACCGATGATCGCGGCTTCTCCCGATGTCGTTGAGCGTTTTGTGCGGGCACTCGCGCGAGGCTATATGTTCGCCGCGCAAGCGCCCGCGGAGGCGGCGGACATGTTGCTCGAATACGCTCCCGAGCTCGATGCCGAGCTGGTTCACGCCTCGCAAGCGTGGCTCGCAACCCAGGCAGAGGTGGAACCGGCTCGCTGGGGCGTTCAGCGCGAGTCGGTCTGGAGCGGATTCGCGGAGTGGGCGTATGACAACGGCCTCATCCCGTCGACCATCGACCCGCAGGCGGCGTTTACCAACCGCTTCGTTCCCGGCGAGGCGGCATCGTGACGGCGGTTCTGGACATACGTGGACTGAGAAAGCGGTTTGGCGATCTCGACGTCTTGGACGATGTGTCGTTGCGCGTCGAGGCCGGCGAGTCGCTCGCGATCCTCGGTCCGTCCGGCTGTGGGAAGACCACGCTGTTGCGCATTCTCCTCGGACTGGAGACGGCGGATGCGGGCGTGGTGGCTCACGCGCCCGATCGTACCGGCTATCTCCCACAGGGCAGCCTGCTCCTGCCGTGGAAACGCGTTTGGGACAATCTAGATCTGCCGATGCGGGTCCAGAAGATCGGGCGGGAGGACCGTGCGACGCGGATTCGAACGCACCTCGATACGTTCGGCCTTCGCGGGTTCGAGCGTTCGTTTCCGCACGAGCTCTCCGGAGGGATGAAGCAGCGCGCCGCTCTGCTTCGTGCGATCTTGGCCGGCGCCTCGACGTTGCTGCTCGATGAGCCGTTCGGCGCATTGGACACCGTCACCCGGCATCATCTACAGGATTGGCTGTACGAGATCAGCACGCGCCTCCGGCGGCCGGTGATCTTCGTGACCCACGATCCGGACGAAGCGCTCGTGCTTGCCGATCGGATCGCCGTCTTGTCGAAGCGTCCCGCTGTCGTCCTCGGTCAACTGGAGCCGAAGCTGACCGCTCAGGAGAGAGGCCGACGCTTGTCCGCTGCATTCCTGCGCGCGCGGGAGGACCTGATTCGCCTCATCGATCCGAAGGGAATCCATGGCTGAGTGCCCGTTTGACACGCGAGCCGATGCGTACGATGCGTGGTACGACTGTTGTCCGCGGACGTTCGCGTCCGAGCTACGAGCGCTCCAACGCCTGCTGCCCTCCTCGGGGGACTGGGTGGAGGTGGGCGTGGGAACCGGACGGTTTGCCGCCACGCTCGGCATCAAAACCGGTGTGGAACCCGCGGCCGCCATGGCGGCCTACGCCCGCGCCCGCGGAGTGACGGTGCATGAGGGGGTGGCGGAAGCCCTGCCGCTTCCTTCGGAAAGCTGTGACGCCGTCTTCTTCATCACGGCGCTGTGCTTCGTTCGTGACGTCCGCAAGGCATTCGCCGAAGCGTGGCGCGTTCTGCGTCCCGGCGGAACGTGCATCGTCGCCATGTTGCCCAAGTCGAGTCCGCTGGGCCGTTCGATCGACGCAGCGCGCGAGGGCGACGTCTTCTTTCGGCACGCCGTGCTGCGCGAAACGCGCGATGTGGTACGAGATCTCGAACACGCCGGGCTGTCCTTCCGTGGCGCGGTCCATACGTTGCGCGGATCGCCGGCCCGCTTCGAGCACAGAACGCAACGGCCGGGCCGCGGACTCCGGCGGGGCTCGTTCGTCGTGCTGCGCGCGGTCCGGGAATCCGGCGGTGCAAACGAAGGTCGGCCAAAAGCTGCTTGACTTCACTGCAGAGAGGGCGGTAGCATCCTGACATGGAGGCCAAACCGAAGTTCTTCCTCGTGATCAATCTCATTGCCGGGCAGGGACGTTGCAAGGAGTTGTATCCCAAGGTCAAGCTGGAGCTCGATCGTCGCAAGGTCGACTACGATCTTCACTTCACCAATGAGCCGCTGGAGGCGATCGACGTCGCCAAGATGGGGATCGAAGCGGGATTCTCCCATATCGTGGCCATGGGCGGAGATGGGACGGTCAACGAGGTCGTCAACGGCTTGCTGGGCTCGGATGCCGTACTCGGTGTTCTGCCGGCCGGCACGGGCAACGACTTCATTCGGATGCTCGGCATTCCGGGGAACCCGCTCCAGGCGGTCCATACGCTGCTGGAGGACACAACCACCACGATCGACTTGGGATGCGTCGGCGATGACCGCTGCTTCCTCAACGGCCTGGGCATCGGGATCGACGCCCAGGTGGCACGTGCCGTCTTGAAGATGGAGCGTCTGCGAGGCGCTCCGGCCTACATCTCCGCCGCGGTGCGCGAGGTCTTCCGGTTCGAGGCGTTTCCGGTGACGGTCTCCACGCCGGCGGAGGAACTCGAACTGTCCTGTCTCTCCCTCGGTATTGCCAACGGCATCTACGCAGGTGGCGGGTTCAAGCTCGCTCCCCGTGCCGATCTCCGCGACGGGCTGATCGACCTTTCCGCCGTGGGGGACTATCCGACGATGGAGCGTCTCGTTCGTCTGCCGCGCGTCCGCGCCGGCAAACACGCGAACTGGCGTCGCGTGACGTATCGGCAAGTGCCCGAGGCAACCATCTCCTCGAGCGCGAAACTCGTGGCCCATGTCGATGGCGAGCCGTATCGCCTGCCGGGGGAATCGTTCGTCGTTCGCGCGCTGCCGAACGCGCTCCGCGTGCTCGTCCCAGGCGGGACTACGCCCGCTTGAACCGCTTGTCGAGATCGATCTTGTCGTAGCTGACGATCACCGGGCGCCCATGAGGGCACGTGTAGGGGTTTTCCATCTCCATAAGTTCGTCGACGAGCTCTTGCGCCTCGATCAAAGGAATGGATTCCCCCGCCTTGATGGCGGCGCTGCACGCCAGTTGGCTGAACATGCGCTCGTACAAAGCCTCGGCGACGCTGCCGTCATCGGCAAGAACGTCAGCCAGCCCTTCGATGACCTCTTGGAACCCCCGCATCGATTGGTAGTTGGCCAGCGCCTGAGGGAACTCGCGGATGAGGAAGGTTCCGCCCCCGAATTCGTCGAGCACCACGCCGATTTCCGCAAGCTCGTCCGCGTGAGACGAGAGGATATTGGCCTGCTCGAAGGAGACCTCCACCCTCGCAGGTAAGAGGAAGACCTGGGTCACGATGCCGGCCGGCCACTCCCCCTTCATTCGTTCGTAGAGAATCCGCTCGTGCGCGATGTGCTGATCCACGATCTCCATGCCTTCGGGCGTTTCAACGACAAGATACGTGTTGTGCACCTGTCCCAGGACGCGACGGTCACCGCGAACACTCACTTTTTCGGCCTCATTCAGCGTCTTCGAGACGCGACGCTCGACGGAAAGGTCGAATCCCAGCTGACGTTGCGGCTCCCGCGTGGGACTTTCCACGAAGCGAGGCGATTCCCCGGACCTGTTCGTTCCGGTCGCTGTCCGATCCATCGGCATGACGATCGCCCGACTCGAGAGAGCCTTCTGCAGGGCCGCGGACACGGCGTCTTGCACCGCCCGAGGATGCGCAAACCGGACCTCTTCCTTTCGCGGATGGATGTTGACGTCCACGTCCGCCGGCGGCATGCGAAGACAGAGGACGGCAATCGGGAAACTGCCGGGACGAAGAATCCCGCGGTAGGCGCCCGACAGGATGAAGGACAACCCCCGATCCGAGATGGTGCGGCCGTTGACGCTGAACATCTGGTCCCGCCGATTGCCTCTGCGGAGGTCGGGACGGCTGACGAACCCGCTCACCGCCACGCTATCCCGGCTCAGCTCGATAGGAATCATCCCATCGACGACGTCAGATCCATAGATCTGGCCGATTCGCTCCAGCAGCGTTTCCACACGGGGCGCGGAGAGCACCTCGCGATCACCATGACTCACTTTCCATCCGATCTCCGGGTGCAAAAGCGCCATGCGCTGGACGATACGGTTGATGTGAAGAGACTCGGTTCTCGCCGTCCCGAGGAACTTCGCACGTACCGGGACGTTGTAGAAAAGGTCGCGAACCTCAACGGTCGTGCCGGGCGCTCGAGCCGCCGGCCGGATCCCGAGGACGTGCCCGTCCTCGGCCGTCAATTCGTGCCCCTCGCCGGACTCGCCCGCGCGGGTGACGATACGGAGTCTTGCCACCGCGGCCACACTGGCGAGTGCTTCGCCTCGAAACCCGAGGGACTCGATATCGTAAAGGTCCTCTTCGGTCGCGATCTTGCTGGTTGCGTACCGCTCGATCGACAGCTCGAGATCCTCCGCAGTCATGCCGGAACCGTCATCGCGAACGACGATCCCTTCCTTGCCACCGGCGGCAATGGACAGCTCGATACTCTCACTTTCCGCGTCAATCGCGTTCTCGATGAGTTCCTTGACCACCGATGCCGGCCGATCGATCACCTCACCGGCCGCGATCTTCTGAGTGAGGGCTTTGGTCAGGCGTTGGATCGTCATGAACGTCAGGCTATCCGATCTCTCCCGGATCGGCAATCATTGAGTTGGCGGAAGCGTACCGAGTGGGCTATCGTTGATCGGAGGCGCCATGCACACGATTTCCATGCTCCGTCGGACACTCGGCCTGTCGAGCGACAACCAGGTTCGCAATCGCATCGAGCGAATCAAGGATCTTCTTGCCGAGCACATCCGGCGAGGTCCGAACAACCAGATCTTCCTTACCGATATAGGGCTCGATCTGCTCAAGCAACTGCAGGAGCTGTACGACACCGGGCTAACGTTGGCAGAAGCGAGTCATGTCCTGCGAGCCAATAGCTATAATAGGGAGATAGGACATCATGAGGTTTCGTCCGGTTCGGTATTAAACCAAGTCAATCCGGCACGTCTACCGGATGGTCCCGACACACTGACGCACGAACTCAAGCAGTTGCGCCAGCAGATTGCGGCACTCGAGCGCGAACTCGTGCAACGCGAGACGGTCGCGGGGGGGCGAAGCGAGCCCGACCCGTGGTGGAGCCGCCTCAGAGAGGATGTCGATGTCACTTAACGTACCCGTACAGCAGAACCGCCGCCTTGCCGATGTTGTCGCCCGGATCGATGCATCCGACGAACTCCGCGCCCTGTGGAGCAGCTCGAACATCACGGCCATCGACCGAATGGGGATCAACGACCACGGTCCGGTGCACATCAAGATCATGACGAACATCGGCCTGAAGCTGTTGCGCCTTCTTATCGAAGGCGGCGTAACGCCGAGTGTCGTTCAGCACCACGATATGGATCCGGAGGATGCGGAAGTCGTCGTGGTCCTCGCCTGCGCCCTGCATGACATCGGCCACGTGATCCATCGTGAGAATCACGAGTTTCTCTCTCTGATGCTCGCTCCCCCTTTGATCGATGCGTTTTTGGAGCCGGTCTACGATCTCCGGCAACGCACGATACTGAAGGGGGAGGTGCTTCACGCCATCTATGCACACCAACGCGAGATCAAGACGCTGACGCTCGAAGCGGGCGTCGTCAAGGTATCGGATGCGCTCGACATGGAATCGGGGCGCGCGCGCATCCCATTCAATACCGGCTCTCCGACCATCCACTCCGTGTCCGCCATGGCCATCCGCAAGGTGAGTATCGACCGCGGCGCCGAGCGACCGATCAAGATTGCGATCGAAATGTCGAACTCGGCCGGGATCTTCCAGGTCGATTCGCTGCTTCGCGAGAAACTCCGCAACTCCACCCTGGCGCCGTACGTCGAGGTGGTCGCGGAAGTGACGGCTGAAGAGAAGAAGATCCTTCATCGATACTCGATCGACTGAGAGCCCCCGTAAATCGCCCCGAGCGGGCCTCTCGGGGGTCGGGATCGGCCTCCGAGGAGCCGGCCGACGAAAACGCTTGACTGCACCGAGCGCTAGAAGCCCGTTCTGTAGGGCCTTACCGCCATCGTTCCCGCGTTTCGCAACAAAAGTACCCTTTTGTTGCGAAATCTGTCCCGCTCCATCTCGTCACGTTCGCGTACGGTGAACGGCGTGAAAGGAGCGAGACATGCCCCTGGAGATTACCCACGAAGACTTCCTGACGCCGTCACAAGTGCTCGCTTTGAAATCGTACTGCCGCGAGCAAGCGGCTGAAGCACATGCAAGCGGCAAGAAGCAGGCCGTGCGCAACTGGGGCATCCTCCACGTTGCGTTGGATGCGGGCCTTCGAGTGTCGGAAATCTGCGACCTGGAGATTCGTGACGTCATTCTCGATGCCGAGCATGCGTCCGTCATCGTACGTGACGGCAAGGGCGGGAGGAAACGTGGGGTCCGCATCGGTTCCGCGCTGCGGCAGCATCTTGCCGACTACGTGGCGTGGAAAGAGCGTGTGGGCGAATCCACCTCGGGCCGAGCGCCCATGTTCGTCTCGAGTCGAGGGGGCCCGTTGACGCGTACCGCCGTCTACCGCATCTTTCGCAAGCACGCCGACGATGTCGGAATCCCCAAACGTTTCTCGATCCACTCGTGTCGCCACACGTATGCATCGCTTCTGTACAGAAGTTCCGACTTCAACCTGCGGCTGGTTCAGAAGCAACTGGGGCATCGATCCATTCAAACGACCCAGATCTATGCGGACGTACTGAACGAAGACGCCGTGGTCGCCGTAGAGAACCTGCCTCAGTAGGCTATGCCGACGGAGCCGTTCTCGTCAGCGTTTGCGAATCGCTGCTCTTGACGAAATCTTCACATCGTTGAGCTAGTCTTGCTTGGATGAAGCGCTATCCCATTCTAGGTCGTTCCGTCTTGGTGGTTGGGTTGAGCTGCATTGCCTTGTCGGCATGTGTGGGATCATCTGCTCAGGCCCAAACACGACTGTCGGTTGCGTTGGGATTCGAGAATTGCACGACGCCGGGTTGTTACGCGCCCGCAACGATCGATGTAGAGAATCTTGCACCTTCCGAGACTGCGCGATTACAGATCGTTCAGGCGGTGGGAAACGAGTGGCGTGGAGAAGCGGAGATGCGAATCGAGCTGCCTCAGAGCATTCAGTCGGATGGCACGTACACAAGCGTCATCCCCGTCTACGATCCCGCCAACGCCGTGCAGTTCGAACTGTGGTCTTCGACCGGGGAGTTGCTGACAGAAGCGACGCTCGATCTGCGGGAGGGTTTCCGTGCAAGTCCTTTTCCTGTCTATGATCGAGCTCTGCCGCGGTTCGATGATCGGGCCGCATTGGTGGATGTCGGCCGCCTGCCCACGGACTGGTGGGGCTACGATAGCGCAGAGAGCGTGTGGATCGCCTCGTCGCTGCCGGACGAGGGCTGGGCGACGCTTGCGCAATGGGTACTGGCCGGCGGGTCGCTGGTCATCGTGACCGGAAGCGACTTCTACCGGATGGATACCTCCGCACTGCGCGGGCTTCTCCCCATTGAGGACCCGTATGTCGCGGTGTCGGACTCCGGAACATCGTACGTCTCCGGCACGTTTGCCATGCAGAACGTGCAGCTGGTTGCGGGCGACGGTTTCCCTCTGCTGATTCAGACCGAGAACGGCGCCGGAACCGTATCGCTGGTGACCGTGCGTGCGGGCGCATTGACGGCAACGGAGCTTTCGCAGATTGCGGAGCACGTACCCAATGCCCAGTTGATCCGGTTTGACGAAATCACCAGCTCGCTTCTCGGCGCGCAACGCGTGGCCACGTTGAACAAACCGATGCTGCTCTTGCTCATGGGACTTGGAATCGCCATGGTCGCCGGCGTGACGGTGGCCGGACGGCGCAATCCGCGCTGGGGATGGATCGGAATCGGGGCCGGGATGGCAGTCATTACGGTTTTGTCCGGTTTGATGGCAAACCCAACAGATCAGCTAGTAGGTGTATATGCATATAATACGGACGTCACGCTTCTAACAGAGGTCGGTATTAAGGTGGTATCGTCCAGTTTGTATTCCCGCACGGACCAATCGTTCCGGCAGACGTATCCAGGCGACTTGATTCCGAACGTCTCGCTGCCGCGGACGCTTACGGGCGCTGATTCCTACAGCGCATTCGCGGGATCGTCATCGTCGCAATGGCTCGTGATGCCCGGAGAAGTGAGGGATTGGCACGCGTACGCTGCCGCCATCCCGCTTCTTCATGTGCATCGTGAGGATGCGGCGACGGTTCGCATCAGCAACTTCCATCCGACGGAGTTCTCCGATGCCTGGGTCATCGTCGACGGCTACGTCCATACGTTGGACAGTCTTATCGAAGGCACGCGGCGCTACGAAATCGGCAGTACGGGAACCCGACTGGCCAGGTTCCTTGTCGAATCCGGCGATCGGCCGTATCGCAGTGCGGCGCAGCTTCTCGATAACGTGGGTCTCCTCGTAGCGCTTGAAGACGGCGTTTGGCTGGTTGCCTCAGCGGTTCAGGAGCGAACGGCCGAGGACGGAGTGTCGCAAAAAGTGAGGGATCTGACGATGGTGATCGCTCGAGATGGAGGAGGGATGTATGCGTACTGATTCCGTCTTCTCCGCGAGTGCCCTGCAAGCACATATCGCCATGATCCTGATCTCAGGGATCTCGCTTGCCGTGTCCATTCAGCCTCCAACTCAGATCTCGGCGCTTCGCGTAGCAGCGCTTGCGTATTCGCCCATGATCTTCCCGGTGGTGACGACGCTCGTTTTCGGCCTATTCGCGGTAAGTCGGGGAGCGCTGCTCGCGAGCGAAGCCGGCAATCGACTGGTGCGCTCGAGACTGGTTCTCCGGGCGATGCAGCAGATCTCATTCGGACTGTTGGTGCTGCTCCCGTTTTACGTGTTCTCCCGCGCATTGCTCCCGACCGGGACGCGGGGCGTCCTCGCCCTTCTTGGCTACTCGCTTCTGTTCGGACTCTTTGCCTGCGTTGCTTCGTTCCATCTGGAGAGCCACCGCGTTCGAGAACGACGCAGTGCGTTTCTGCTGCGGTACACCTTCTACCTGGCTTTCTGTCTGATTCCGTTCGCACTGGGAACGATCTCTGAGTCTGTCTCATTCTTCTTAAGTCTGAGCCCGATGGGGTTTGCCATCGAGGTCGTTCAAGGCATCTCGGCCGTTCAAGCTGCGCTTGGCTGTGTCGTGCCGTTTCTTGGGTTGATCATCGTACTCATGCGATTGCAACGAGCCGATCGGAGGCATCATGCGTTTTGACTTTGCGGTGTTCCTGGATGCAGTCGAGCGTCGTGTCCGTCGCATCAAGGGCGTTTCCGTCGCGGCGAATCTTCTCCTCTGCGCGGTGCTGACCGCGCTTGTCGTCAACCTTCTCCTCCGGTTCGCATTCCGTGCGATACCGCCGACGTGGGGATACGTCGCCCCGGCGGTACTCCTGGCTGCGCTGCCGGGCGCGTTCATCGTCGGCTGGTCCAAACGACCGGTTGCCGCCCACATGCTGTTGCGTCTGGATGACGCGTTGGGTTCTCACGCGCGAATCTCGTCCCTCTACGAGGTCGTCACGGCCGATCGCTCCGGCCTTTTCCGGGACCGGTTGGAAAGCGCCGTGGCTCAAGACACAACGGACTGGAAACGAGCGCTCCCGATCCCCAAGCGGACGGTCAGGACGCTGTCCGCGGGGTGTGTTGGACTGCTCCTCGCCTGCGTTCTTCCGTTGATTCCACTGCCGCAGCAAGATGCAGTGGCGTCGGCACTTCCGGACGGAAGTGAGACATCGGCATCCCAAGTGCTTCCGTCGTCACTTCCGGAAGCGACCGATCCGGATGGAAGTGCCGATCGGGACGACTCGCCGACACCGATGGAAGCGGAAATCGACGTGTCGCCGCGCCAGCCCACCTTGGAGACGTCATCCAACGGAGAGAACGAAGAAGTGACGTTGGATTCCGTTCTGGACGACCTGAGTTCACTCTCCGAAGGCAGTGCGCAAGTGGACGCAGTTCCGACGACCGACGAACTCAGGGAGCTTGCGTCCGCACAAGAAGCAGCGCGGCAAGCCCTTACGGACATGGTGGACAACCTGCGTGAGCAGATGAGCCAGAATCCGCGCCCGCTGACGCAGCAGGAGTCCAACACATTGCAGGACCTGGCGTCGCAGACGGGGGACCCTGAAATCGAGGAACGGACCGACGATGTGGTTGACGAACCCGATCCGGATCAGATTGGAGAGAAACTACAGGATCTCCTTGAGGAAGCCGATCCCAATGCAGAGCCGCCGGAGTCATCCCCCGAGAGCCAGGAGAATGACGGAGGCAGTTCCGGTCCCTCGGAAACACCGCAGAGCACGGAGATCTCCGGGGATGAGGAAGCCGGTCAGCGGTTCCTGGAACGTGCGGCCGACGAACTACAGGAACAGGCCGATGCGCAGGCGGAAGGGGATGGACAGCCCCAGTCGCAGTCCAAGCCGCGAGACGATAGCGACGCGGAAGATCGTCAGGATGAGAACGGTCAACAGGTGCAGTTGCCGGGCGACCCGGACGATCTGGCTCAGGAAGGCGGCAGTGACGGACTTGGCGGGCCCACTGAGGACGCTCCGGACGGAGAGGTAGGCTTCGTCCATGAAGAAGCGCCGTCCACCGTCGGAGAAGAGGGCGAGTTTCTCGATGAGTTCGTGACCAAGGGCGTCCCGGTGGAAGTGAGCACGACAAGTGAGGGGACCACGACGCGGATCGTCGACTTCGAACAGATGGCTTCCATCGTGCATGAGCGAGGGCTCCCCGAGGAGGCCTTGGAATCGGTGCGTAGATACTTCGAGTTGATCACCGGCCTTGAAGGAGGATCATGATTTCGGAACAGGATTTCCAAGCAGCTGCGACGACGTTCGAGCGTTTGCGAGCGGCCGTCGGCGAAGTCATCGTCGGCCACGACGATGTCGTCACGTTCGCCCTGATTTCGCTTCTCTGCAAGGGGAACGTGTTGTTCGAGGGCGTCCCCGGATTGGGCAAGACCCTGCTCGTTCGCACGCTGGCGAGCGCGCTCGGTCTTGACTACTCCCGCATACAGTTCACCCCCGATCTGATGCCGGCCGACATCGTCGGGACGGACATCATCACGGAGGAGGGGGGGCACCGGGCCTTCACCTTCGCTCCCGGGCCCGTGTTCGCCAATATCGTGCTCGCCGATGAGATCAACCGCGCCACGCCGAAGACGCAATCCGCGCTGCTGGAGGCCATGGAAGAACGAACCGTCACCGTCGGATCGGAGACGTATGAACTCGAAGAGCCCTACATTGTTCTCGCCACACAGAACCCGATCGAGATGGAGGGGACGTATCCGCTGCCCGAGGCGCAGGTCGATCGATTCTTGCTGAAGGCGAAGGTCCCGTTTCCGTCGCTCGAGGAACTCGTGCAAATCACGGAGCGCAACACCGAGGGCGCCGGCATCCAACTGCCACGTCCGACCGCGAGCGCGTCCGACATTATGACGGCGCGTGAGATCGTTCGCGCGATTCCCGTGGCCGGCGCGCTTCGAGAGTACGTGGGGCGCCTGGTGCTCGCCACCCATCCGGAGTCTGCCCACGCGCCCTCTCAGGTCAAGGAGTACGTCGAGTATGGCGGGAGTCCACGGGCCGCGATCGCCCTTATCTTGGGCGCCAAGGCGCACGCATTTTTGGCCGGCGAGGTCAACGTCCGTCGAGAAGACATCCAGGCCGTGTTCAAGCCGGCGCTAACGCACCGGCTGGTTCTGAACTTCCGAGGCGAAGCGGAGGGCATCTCGGCGGACGCCCTGCTGGATGACGTCTGGGCAAAGACACCTACGAACTGATGCCACGCTTCATTGACGAAGCCTTTTTGCAGCGTCTGGCGAACCTCCGGTTCATTGTAAAGGGACGGAGGAAGGGGCAGCTGTCAGGAATTCACGCATCGCCTCGCGCAGGCGTGAGTCTGGAGTTCTCGGACTACCGAGCGTATGCGCCCGGTGATGACTTCCGCTACATCGACTGGAACGTCTACGGACGGCTGGATCGCGTGCTTGTCAAGACGTTCGTGCACGAAGCGGATCTTCCCGTCTATTTGCTGATCGACTTCAGCGCGTCGATGCGGGTGGGAACGCCGAGCAAGGCGCAGTATGCCGCCCAGTTCGCTGCGGCGATGGCCTATCTCGGGCTGAAAGAACTCGACCGAGTCGGCATCTATCCGTTCAGCGACCGTTTGATTCCCGGCCTTCCCCCGCGCCACGGGATGGGACAGATGGGAAAGATCATCAGGCTGCTGCATGAGACCGAGCCGGGAGGGCACACGTCGATCGATCAAGCCATCACGGAGTTCCTCGGCCAGACACGCGAAAACGGTATGGTCTTCCTGATCAGTGACTTCCTCGGTTCGGGCGGGTACGAAGAAGGCTTGTCACGGCTCACGCACCGAGGCGACGACGTAACGGTCATTCAGATCCTCGATCCGTCCGACGTCTCTCCCGCGACGGTGGGGACGACGCGAATCGTGGACGTCGAATCGCAACAGCGCATGGTTCTCACGATCGGGCACCGCACCAAGGAGCAGTACGAGCAGCGTTTCCGGGAGCATCAAACCGCACTTGCGTCATTCCTGCTGTCGCGACGCGTCGCGCACTTTCCCGTGACGACCGATCGGCCGATGGAACGCTTCATCCATGAGGATCTTCGCGCGGGGGGAGTTCTATCGTGAGCCTTCTTCATCCGAATGCACTGTACCTCCTGTTGGCCGGCCTGTTCATCCTACTCCTGCACTTCCTGCGATCTCGGGAGCGGCAGCGAGATGTCTCTTCGTTGGTACTGTGGCGAGGCTTGCCGGGCGATCCTCAATCCAAAGCGGCGCGCTTTCGCCAGCATCTCGATCCCCTTCTCCTTCTGCAACTCGGGATCCTGGTCGCGCTGAGCTTCGCCCTCACACAACCGCAGGTGCGAGTGGACCAGGGCTCCCCATCCAGCCTGGCGATCGTCATCGACGGAAGCGCGAGCATGCGGACAACGACGCAGTCAGGCGCCACTCGATACGAAATGGCCGTTGCCGAGGCGTCTTCACTCCTCGAGAACGTCCCTCCGGAGCGTGCGCTTGTGATCGAGTTCAGCGAGCATCCTACCGTGCTGTCCGCGCCCGCCGATCTTGCCGATCCGGTGGCCGCTCTGCGATCCTCTTCCCCCACGTGGTACGCCGATGGAAGCCTCGACGGACTGATGACCATGTTGGGCAGCGTCGGAGGCCCGGACGAATTCGCGCGCATCGTCGTCCTGTCCGATCGCACGCTCTCCGGTCTTCCCGACAACGCGGTAACGATCCTGTTCGACGAAGGCGACAACATCGGCATCACAGCCTTCGCGGTACGCACGCATCCAAGCGGCAGTGGGATCACCGCCTTCGTCGAGATTCTGAACGCGACGGACGACTACGTAAACACCACCGTGCGGATCAGCGACGGCGAGAGTCAGGCCACGCTCGCGCTGATGCTTGCCCCGGAGGGGGCGGATCAATACGTGATCCCGTTCCCGGCGTCGCGCGGATCGGTGTTCACGGCAAGTCTCGACTACGACGACGACCTGCCCAGCGACAACGTTCGCCACTTCGCGGTCGACCGCGCCATCGACGTCCGCGTCTACTGGGTCGGGGAACGCAATCGCTACCTGACCGCCGCCCTACAAGCATCCGTTCCCGTCACGGAGGTTGAAGAGGTCGACGATGCAGACCTCATCATCGTCAATCGCCAGGACGTGCCCGCCGTCGCGGATGGGGTCGTTCTCCTCATCCAGTCGAGCATGGAAGACGTCGTAACACTCGGCGACGCGCACGATGTGGGCACGGTCACGGCCGTGTCCCCCGATCACCCGCTGCTGCGGTCCATTGACCCGGACGATCTGAGAATCCGGCAGGCATTCGATGTCGAATTCAACGTCGATGCCGACATGCTGCTGGCAGCGGACGGGCTTCCCCTCATCAGCGAGATCCAAGATGCGTCACGGCGACTCCTCATCCTGTCGTTCGATCTGATGAACAGCAATCTCCCCGTAACGGTCGACTTCCCTCTCCTCCTGCGCAATCTGACGTACGAACTTGTCCGCGTCCCGCCCACACTGACCTTCCAGTCTCCCGAAGTCGGCGACGTCCTCTCATTGAGCGGCCGAGGGACCATTCAGTCTCTTGCGGATGCGGACGACCAACTGGTCGGCTACTCGGACACGCTGTTGACGTTCACGCCGTCCGAGCCGGGAGTCTACACGTTGACCACCGATCGCGGCGCGTTCGCATTGGCCGTCAACCCACCGGCGTCGGAAACACAGCTCCCGACGCAACCCGAGGAGCCCACGGAAGCGGCGGTCCGTCCGACCTCCGACCGCCTTCTCCCCCTGTGGTCCTGGGTGCTCGCTCTCGCGGCTCTTCTGTTGCTCGTCGAAGCCTACCTTCACCTCGGATACCCCCTCATCTCGCGGAGGTCGACGTGATCCAATTCAGCCATCCTTACGTTCTTCTCGCCCTCGTCCCGCTGCTCGCCGCCGTGTCGACCCTGGCCGTGAGGAAGCGACGCTTCCCGTTCGTGCGGACCCTCATCCTCGCACTCGTCATTGTGGCTCTTGCCGGTCCGTTCCTCGCGCAGGAGACGCTGTCGCACACGATCCTCTTCCTGGTCGATCGTTCAGCCTCCGTCACGCTGACATCGACGGATGAAGAGGTTCAGTCGCGCGTGCAATCGATCGTAGACGAAGCAAGCGAGGCGCAGTTCGGCGTGATCGAGTTCGCGAAGACCGCGGCCGTGACCGTTCCGTTGGGGTCGGGCACACCGGCGCTCGGCATGGCGTCGCTGGACGACTCCGTATCCAGCCTGCAATCCGCCGTCGATCTCGGGCTGTCGCTCGCTCCCGACAAGGAGGCGACCCAGCTCGTGCTTGTCAGCGACGGCCGCTTCGGCGATCTCGTCGAGAACTCGCTCAGCCTGGCACAGCTGTCCGGGGTCCCCATCTTCGTGCTCCCCGTCGGCCATGAGATGCCATCCGACGTCTCCGTTGCAACGCTGTCGGCGCCAAGCCTCGTGCAGGTTGGGCGGCCGTTTGAGATCGTCGCCGAGCTGGCGTCTCCCAGCGGCGGCCCTGCGCGCCTCGTCCTCTACCGGGACGACGACATCGTGGACATTCAGGAACTCGACCTCTCCCCGGGCACAACCGAGGTTTCCATCACCGACACGATGGAGCAACTCGGTGCCTCCGTCTACCAAGCCATCGTCCGGGGATCCGACGATCCGATCTCCGCCAATGACGACCTGTCCATCCACGTACGCTCCACCGAGTCTCCCACCGTCCTGCTGATCGGCCGCGACGACGCCAGTCGCGTCTCCGACCTCCTCGAAGCGCTCGGCATCACGTATGCGACCGCGGACGACGTCCCGCCGCTGGAGGTACTCACCGAGTATCGACAAGTCATTCTGGCAAGCGGCCGCCTCCAGGACATCGCCACGACGGAGATCGAAGCCCTGACGCAGTTCGTTCGTCATCTGGGAGGAGGCATCCTGGTCGTCAATGGAGAAGAGGAAGTCCGCGGATTCCAAGCCGGCGCGATCGAGGACCTGCTTCCGGTTACGTTCACGCTCCCGGAGAAGACGGAGGAGGCCAGTCTGGCCATTGTCTATCTGTTGGACCGGTCTGCGAGCATGCGATCGCGCGTCGACGGCGTCGTGAAGATCGACGTACTGAAAGAGGCTGCGATCGCCAGCATCAATCTTCTGGACGAGGAAGCGCTCGTCGGAATCGTGGCATTCGACCGCGTGTTCGATTGGGTGCTCCCGATCGCCCCGATCGATTTCGGCGCCATTGCCAGTGCACTGCACCCGATGGACGCCATCGGCGGAACCGACATCTACTTCCCGCTGGTTGACGCACTGGATCGCCTGGATGACGTCGAAGCGCGATCCAAGCACATCTTGATCATTTCCGACGGGAAAGCGGGTGACGAGGTCCGGGATTATCCGGGGCTCGTGCAGCGACTGGCATCCAGTGCCGACACGACGCTGTCCGCCATCGCTGTCGGCAGCGCGCCGAACACGACCTTGCTCGGCACGCTCGTGACCGCCGGGGGCGGCTCACTGTACCTGGCGGATGACTTCTCGACACTCCCGCAGGTATCCATCCGAGCGACCCAGCGACTGAGCCGGGAGCGGTTCGTCACCGGCGAAACCAGCGTAGAGGGACGACTGGCCGAGCATCTTGTGCCGGAGTCCATTCCCGATCTCTCGGGCTACGTGGTGAGTTACCCCAAGGAGTCCGCCCAGACCCTGTTGTGGGCAGGTGACGATCCGATTGTCTCGACCTGGCGCATCGGGCTCGGCACGGTGACGGTTCTCAACACCGACATGAGTGGCGTATGGACGAATGCCTGGTTCGAGTGGGTGCAGCTCCCACGGCTGTTCGATGAGATTCTCGCGACCACACAGCCCGACACGGCCGCAACGTGGGGACTGGCCGCGTCGACGTCGTTCGAGGGCACCACGACCTCGGTGCTGGTGGACGCTCGAAACGATGACGAGTCGTACGCCGACTTTCTCGACCTCCGTGCGGATCTGCTGCCGCTGGAGGCGTCCTACGAGATGAGCCAAGTATCTCCCGGACTCTACCACGCGTCGTTCCCTACACCCGCCAAGGGAGGCTACACCATCTATGTGGAAGACATGACGCGCGAGCGCAACCTGTCCGTTCCCCTGTGCGTGCCGTACTCCGAGGAGTACATCGCCTTCGGGCCGCAGATGGAAA
>Ga0272442_10003241_pt1 | contig 22975 bp, 19 predicted proteins | sample SSMForm2O_FD_200262 | JGI IMG/M metagenome (GOLD analysis project Ga0272442, IMG submission 200262) | Marine sediment archaeal communities from Little Sippewissett salt marsh, Falmouth, MA, United States - SSM-Form-2O | ecosystem: Environmental > Aquatic > Marine > Wetlands > Sediment ...
TCTTCCTCGAGGATTTCGATGGGCAGGCCCATCTCCCGGGCGGCCTGGACGTCGATCAACCGGGAGGAGCTGGTGAAGGCTTTGCTTCCCACCAGCCGGGCGGCGACCTCGGCGGCGCTGCCGGCGGGGTCCGGCATGCCTTTGAGCAGGTGATTGGCCAGCCAGGTCTCCAGCAGCTGCCGGGAGAGATTGAGGGTGTTCTTACAGCGCATCAGCAGGCCCGGGGGAAACTGCGCGAGCCTCTCCTTCCAGAGCGGCGCGTCGCCGCCGCTCTTTTCCATCTGCCCCTGAACGATGGCCAGCTCCCCCAACAGGTTCTGGGCCGTCTCGGTGTGCTGTTCCCGGCGCTGCTGCCAGGATACGTCGGGATCGATGGGGCTCAAGACGGCGGTCTCGTCCATGACCAGCACATCCGCCGCGCAGGCCAGGGCGGCGGCCGCCGAGAGCGCGTACTGAGGCACGATGACGCGGATATGCTGAAAGCGCCGGCGCAGCATGCCGACGATCCTTTCGGTTACCTCGATGGATCCCCCGGGGCTGTGGAGGATCAGGTCCAGGCCCTCTCCCTTCAGCCCGGTCAGGGCCGCTTTGAAGAGGCCCAGGTCCTGGCGGGTGAGCCGCAGCCCGGCGCTTGCCGAGGTGTCCAGGTGAAATGCGGAGGCGTAGAGCAAAGTGGCCCGGCCCGTGTGCTTGGCCAGGCGCTTGAAGTATTTCTTTCTGACCGCCTCCGGGGGGGATTCCGGCCGCGATCCGCCGATCTCGGCGTTTATAGCTTTCTGGGTCACCATCGCTTGCCTCCTATTGTCAATTCTAACCTCTTTTCACGGGGAAATAAACGCACTGTGAAAAAAAAGCGGATCGAGTGCGTGGCTCAGGTCACGGCACTTTTTTCGTCCGGGAAGGCCTCGTATTCCCGGCTGTCCAGGATCTCTCTGAGCAGGACCAGGGTGTCGCGGACCTCGCCAAAGCTGTTGTAGAGGGGGACCGGGGCCAGGCGCAGGATTCCCGGGGGCCGGAAATCGGCCACCACTCCCCGGGCCTTGAGTGCCTGGTAGACCCGCCACATGCGCTCGTCGCCGGCCAGGGCCACGTGCCCCCCCCGGCGGGAATGCTCCCGGGGCGTGGCCACGCGGATGCCGGTCTCGGCTTCCGGCAGCAGCCGGTCGGCCAGGAAAATGAGGTAGTCGGTGAGCAGCAAAGACTTTTCCCGGATACGCGTGATCCCCGCTTCCCGGGTCACCGCCAGGGCGCCTTCCAGGGGCGCCATGCTCAGGATGGGGGGAGAGGAAATCTGCCAGCGCCCGGCCCCCGCGGCGGGCTCGAAATCCAGGCGCATCTTGAACTGCGCCTGCTTGTCGGAGCCGAACCAGCCGGCCAGCAGGGGCCGCCGTTCGAAGTGACGCCGGTTCACGTACAGGAAGGCCGTGGACCCGGGCCCCCCGTTCAGGTACTTGTAGCCGCACCAGAAGGCGAAGTCCACAGCCCAGCGGTCGAACTGATGGGGAACCACCCCGGCGGAATGGCTGCAGTCGAAGCCGATGAGAATGCCGCGCCGGTGGGCCTCCGCGGTGAGGGTGGCCATATCCAGGAGCTGGCCGCTTCGGTAGAGCACCGAGGGCAGCAGCGCCACCGCCACTTCCCGGGTCATGCTGTGGATAATGCTATCCTCGTCGAGCAGCCCGGAATCGCCCGGTGAAGCCGGGGGGGAGACCAGGGCCAGGTGTTCCTCCGGGGCCAGGCCGCGAAGAGCAAGCTGGCCCTGGAGGGCGTAGATGTCTGAAGGGAAATTGAGGCTGTCGGCCAGAATGCGGGTTCTGCCGCCCCGGGGCGTATAGAAGCTGGCCAGCAGGGCGTGCAGGTTGACCGTGGTGGCCCCGGCGCAGACAACTTCATCCGGATCGGCGCCCACCAGGGCGGCGGCCTTTTCCCCCAGGGTTTCGGCCAGGGTGAACCAGGGCGATCCTGCGCCCAGCCAGCCGCCGATGCCCTGCTCCCGCCATTCCTTCGTTACCCGCTTGAGGGATTCTTCCGCCTGGCGTGAGAGGAGACCCAGGGAGTTGCCGTCCAGGTAGATGGTGCCCTGAGGTATGGAAAAAAACTCTCGGAAAGCGGCCAGGGGATCTGATGCGTCCAGGCGTTCGGCGCAGGCCGCGCCGGTATCAAAATTGCTGCTCATGGTTCACCTCGTGTCGGCCAGAAGATAGGGGAGTATACACCGTGGAGCCCGGCGGGAGTCAATCTCCACCCTCGGGCGTGGTCCCTGAGGACACCATTATCCGGTACGTTGAGCTCAGGGGGCTCGCCCAGATTTCGGCTTTCAGCTAAACTGAAGATGAACCGCCGGAATACGACTGCGGCGCGGAGAGGAGACAGAAGGGGCATGAAATATGAAACATAAAAACATGAAAATCGGAGTGCTCAACGGACCCAATCTCAACCTGCTGGGTTCAAGGGAACCGGAGATCTATGGAGCTGAAACCCTCCGGGACGTGGAGGAGCGCCTGCGCCGGCTGGCAGCGAAAGCCCCGGTGGAGCTGGATTTTTTTCAATCCAACAGCGAGGGAGCCCTCATTGACGCTCTCCAGCGCCTGGACGGGGAGGGCGCGGCCTACTGCATCTTCAATCCCGGGGGCTATACTTTTACCTCAGTGGCGCTGCTGGATGCGGTGGCGGCGGTGAAGATGAAGGTCATCGAGGCGCATCTCTCCAACCTGCATGCCCGGGAGGCTTTCCGCCATACCTCCCGCCTGGCCGCAGCCTGCGTGGGGCAGATCAGCGGCTTCGGGCCGGCGAGCTACGAAATGGCTCTCTTCTATATTTTGGCGCAGGAGCGGCTGCTCTCCTGAGGCGGGTCACCCGCCGTGAAGCCGGCCGCGGAGGTTCAGCGATCTCTACACATACTTTTTTCCCGGGCCCGCGCTGTCCGAAGGACCGGAAGGCCTGCCTGATGGTTTCCGCAGCCTGAAGCGGCACGGTCACGAAGCTGTAGATGTCGTAGACCTGGACCCCCTGGATCATCCAGCCGCGAACGCCCGACCGGGCTTCGATCAGCTCCACCAGCCGGCGCCTGCTTATGCCGTCCCGCCGGCCCAGCTGGATGAACAGCCTCGCACTTTCCTTTTTGTCCGCCCCGGCCTCCCGGATCTGCCGGTACTTGCCGCTGTCCAGTTTTCCGCGCAAGGCATAGGCGAGGACCGCGGCCAGGACTTCGCCGGGATCTTTCTCCGCCAGCAGCTCGGCGGCCAGGGCCCGGTAGGCGTCGTTTCCGCTTTCGGTCAGGGCTTCGATTTCGCCGACAATGCGCTCTTTCCTGGCCCGGAGGACATCGTCAATGCGGGGAAGGCGGCGCTTGTGGATCTCCACCCGGGCGGCCCGCTTGATGAAGGCCAGCTTCCTGTATTCCCCGGGGGTGAAGAAGGTGACGGCCGTGCCGCTTTTCCCGGCCCTGCCGGTTCTGCCGATTCGGTGTATGTAGGCATCGGGCCCCTGGGGCAGGGAGAAGTTGATGACATGGGTGAGCTCGACGATATCGATGCCCCGGGCCGCCACATCCGTGGCCACCAGGACCTTGATTCTCCGCCTGCGGAACCTGTCGAGAATTGTTTCGCGCTGGACCTGGGACAGGTCGCCGTGCAGGGCTTCCGCCTCGATCCCGCGGCCCGCCAGGCGTTGGGCCAGCTGATCGACCATTACCTTGGTCCGGCAAAAGACCAGGCCGTAAAACTCTTCCTGGATGTCGATGATCCGGACCAGGGCCTCGAGCTTGTCCTCCTCGTGGACCTCGAAGCAGATCTGCTCGGTCAAACCGGTGACCAAACGCTCAGGCTGCACCGCCACCAGCTCATGGTCGCCCAGGTAGCGGGCCGCCAGGGCCCGGATACGCCCAGGAAGGGTGGCGGAAAAGAGCAGCATCCGCCGCCCCGGGCCGACGGCTTTCAGTATCTCCTCCACATCCTCGATGAAGCCCATGTTGAGCATCTCATCCGCCTCATCGAGGACCAGCCAGGAGAGCTTCGCGAGGTTGAGGGTTTTTCTCTGGATATGGTCGATCACCCGTCCCGGGGTGCCCACAACGATGTCCACGCCCCTCTTCAGGGCCTTGATCTGTCCCCCGATGGCCTGACCGCCGTACACCGGCACTATTTTGACCTTTTTTCGGCCCTTCAGGGAATTCAATTCCCCGGCGACCTGGACAGCCAGTTCCCGGGTCGGCGTGAGAATCAGGGCCTGAACACCGGATGCGGAGGTGAGCTTTTCCAGAATCGGCAGGCCGAAGGCGGCGGTCTTGCCGGTGCCGGTCTGAGCCTGGCCGATGATATCCCTTTCGGTGTCCAGGAGCAGGGGAATGACCTGCGCCTGGACGGGGGTCGGTGTTTCGAATCCCCGGCTTTCCAGGGCTGTCAAGGTTTCCGCACCGAGACCGAGACCGGTGAAGGAGATGCTGCTGTTCATAGGTAGTGGTACCTGCCGTTTAAAATTTTTCCGTAAATACAGGTCCTGATCGTTCGGTGTCCGCGGGGAAGTTGAAAGGATAGGAAACGTGTTTACGCTCTTTATTAAAGAGAATATACCAAAACATCGGCATCAGGGGAAGCGCTTGAGAGAATAAAGTCTCTTTCCCCCCGGCCTGCTATTGTCGGCGCCTTAACGGGGCTCTATAATACTTTCCAGGATCACCGCCATGAGAAACACCAATAAGGGCGCCTCCGCCTCCGGCCAGACCCGCTTCGTGATCAGCAAAGAAGAGATCAACCGGCTCCCCCTGCGGAGCTTTTCCGGTCATATTCACCTGATCAACCGGGAGCAGAGCCTCTCGGCCGCCGCCGGGCTGCTGCCCCGGCTCGAGCGCGCCGTCATCGGCCTGGACACGGAATCCCGGCCTTCCTTCCAGAAGGGGGAGTATCATCCCATCTGCCTGATCCAGCTGGCGACCCGGGAGGAAGCCTTTTTGTTCCAGGTTCGGCCGGGCGAAATTCCCCTCCAGCTGAAGCGGATCATCGAGCACCCGGGAATCCTCAAGATCGTGCAGGGCGCCGCCCAGGAGCTGCAGGACCTGTTTCGGGATCACGGGCTGCGGGGCGCCGCTTTCTTCGACCTTCCCGGGGCCGCCAAGGAGTGTGGCTGCTCACCCCGCAGCCTGCGGGGCCTGACCGCCATCTTTCTCGGCTTCCGGGTCTCCAAGTCCGCCCAGCGCTCCAACTGGGAGCAGAGTCCGCTGACAACGAAGCAGCTGCAATACGCGGCCACCGACGCCTGGGCGCCGCTGATGATCTATGAGAAGATGAGAAAGTCCGGCTTGATCGCCGGCCGGGTGAAAACCCTGGCCTACACCGAGCCGACTCCCGGAAAGCCCTCCCGCCGCAGATCCCGTGGGAAGCGAACCGGCAGCTAAAATTCCCTCGGAGAACGATCAATGGTCAACTCCCTGCTCATCGGGTCGATCGGGATCGCCCTGGCATACAGCGGGGCTGGCACCTCTCCGCTTTCCACCTGCTGGGCGAGGTGGGAAAAGAGCTCTTCGGGGCCTTTTTATCGGAGAGAACCCTGCTGAAATGGAAGAGCTGGACCACCGGTGAAAAAGACGTCCTGGAAAACCCGGCGTCCGAGAGGGGGGACGCTCCTTTATGGTGTGCGGCCTGACGGAAGAGCCGATCGATTGGGAGGCGCCGGACGGATACGGCACAAGCTGCGCGCGGCGGTCAGGGAGCGTTCCGGCAGCCTAAACGCCGATTATTAGTCAGTGCCGCCGACCGTGCGGATATAGCGCCCCACGTCGAATTTCCGGGCGCAGCCGCCGTAGCTCATGTAACGGATCTTGCCGAAAATCGGCCGCTCGAACCAGGGCCGGTCGTGAACCCCGCCAATCGACCAGGCGATTCCCGCGTAACCGTTGCTGTCCCGGCCATCGAGCTGGTAGCGGTCATTGAGGTGGACCGCCGTCCGCATCGCCCGGGCGGCGGAAGGCGACCATTCGAGGATCTTCTTGGCCCAGTACATGCGCAGGTAGCCCGGCATGGTTCCCCTGACCAGGAGCTCCTTCTGGGCCGCGTTCCAGAGCTCGTCGTGGGTGTGCGCAGCCTCCAGTTTTCGGAAAGTATAGCGGTGTGGGCGGGGGTCGTCAGCATGGTCGGCCAGTGTTTTCCGGGCCCAGGCGGGAAAGCCTGCGACGCCGGTGAAGGCGGGATTGAAGGCGCAGAAATTATCCGCCAGCTCGCGGCGGACGATTAATTCTTCCAGGAAGGCGTCCTTGTTGCCGCCGCCGGCATTTGCGGCCAGCGCGGTCAGGGCGGCGCGCAGTGAGGAGAGCTGGCCGAAGTGGAGATAGGGAGAAAGTCCCGACTGAACGCACGAATTGGGATCGTTGCGCTCGGCGGCGTAGCGCTTCAGGGGCCCGCTGCAGAAAGCCGCCAGGCGCCCGCGGGCGGCGCTTTCCCCCGGCTCGAGCCAGCTCACCGGCGCTACCGTCTTGTCTGCTTCCAGGCGGCTGGCAGCATCTTCCCAGCGGGGCGGAGGCCGGCGGCGGGGCCAGCTTTTCGGTTGGGGAACCAGGGGGGGAGGCTCTTCCAGGTACTCCGGCAGCAGTGCGAGAAGCTTGGGGCGTATGGTGTGGGCGGCGTACTCCTGTTTGCCCGAGGCCCGCCAGCAGGGGACGATGTTGCGGCTGTCCGCTTCGCAAACAGAAACTGCGTCCAGGGAGCGCAGGCACTGCCCGAGCCAGGCGCGCTTGAGGGGTAAGGGATCGAAATCCGTGACCAGGAGGCGGGCGCCGAGCTCAGCAACGACCCGGGGAATCTCGACGCCCGGATTACCCTCGAGCAGCAAAAAGGGAATGTTCTGCGCCGCCAGGGCACGGGCGGTTTCCCGCAGTCCCCGGAGCAGAAAATCGTACTGCCGCCAGGCGGCTTCCAGGAAGCGGGGGACCAGGCAGAACAGAACCGCCAGGGGAGAGTCGCCCCTTAGGGCGCAGGCTTGAGCGTAGAGCAGGCCCCAGTTGTCCGCGGCCCGCTGCTCACGGCTCATCCAGTAAAGCACCGGACCGGATTCGTAGGCTGCCGGATTGAGGGCCCGCACCCGGCGGGCGGGGGAGTCCTGGGAGGCGGGTTCGGGCTCGAGCTGATGGTAACTGACCGCCACAATAATCTAATTATAAACCAAAGCGCCGCGGACGGCAAAGCGCCGGCGCTGCATCGTTTCCTCTTTGTTTCTTGGAACGGTTTTACACTATACTAGATATCATGCCACATATACTGCACGAAAAAATCCGGGTGGGAGTCAGCGCCTGCAACGCCGGCGCGCGGGTGCGCTGGAACCGGGCCGGCTGGGATCGCCTGGCTTTGCTGGGCAGGGAGAAAAGCAGCTTTATCTGGACCCCGGTCTGCCCCGAGGTCATGGCCGGCCTGGGGGTGCCTCGCCATCCCATCCGGTTGGTTTCGGGCAACGGCGAGGATTTCTGGCAGGGAAAAAGCCGGATGAAGAACAAGCAGGGAGAGGATGTCAGCGAGGCGCTGCGGGCCGGCGCCCTGGCCTGCCTGGAGGCCGTGAAGCGCGCCGGGGTGGAAGCCTTCGTGTTCATGGAAGGCAGCCCCAGCTGCGGAGTCTACCGGACCACCCTCAAGAACCGCCGCCTGGGCAAGCCGCCCGGGGTGTTCGGCAGCCTGCTGATGAATGAGGATTTCTTTCTCATTCCGGCGCTGGATTTGGAAAGCCCCCTGAAGCGCTGGGACTGGCGGCGCCGGCTGCACGCCTTCTGCTGGCTGAAGCGCCGGCATATCGAATCCAAGGACGAGCTCTACGGCATCTGGCATGATTTCAAATTTATCTGCCAGGAGGTGGATGATCCGGAGGCGCGCAGTATCGGCGCCGGTCTGGCGGAGCTGCCCCGGCGCCTGGAGCCGGAGCTGATCGAAACCTGGAGAAGCCGCACTTTGCGGCTGCTGCGCCGCCCTTCGACCCTCAAGCGCATCAACGCGGTCATGCAGAAGCACTACGCCTATTACCGCAAGCAGATCGGCGGCGATACCCTGTCCGCTCCCGAGCCGGAGCTCTCCAAGCACCGCTACGTGGAGGAGCTGATGGAGATGGAGAAGCGGGCCTTCAAGGAAGGTTTTTCCTTTGCCGGCACCCCGGTGCTGTTCAGGGAGCGCCGGGCCTCAGCGGAGCCGGATTCCGATTAATCCTCCCCGGGGATGTGATTTCAGAAAGCCCCTGGTCTGCGCCGACGCCTGCCCGTTCCGGGGGGCGGGAGAAATATCCTTTCCGAATTACAGGAGAGCAGGAAAACAGGTTTTTCATTTGACCCCTTCCCCGGCTTCGCCTACCTTTGATAGTAAAGCAAGGAGGCGCGGGATGAACAAGCTCAAACAACTGGCGGACCTGGGGCAGTCGGTCTGGCTGGATTATATCCGCCGGGCCTACATCGATTCGGGGGAGCTCGCGGCCCATGTCGAACAGGGCCTGCGGGGCGTAACCTCCAATCCGACGATCTTCGCCAAGGCAATAACGGGCAGCGCGGACTACGACGAGCAGCTCAGGGAGTGCATCAAGCGGGACCTGGGTGTGGAGGAAATCTACGAGGAGCTGGCTTTGCGGGACATCGCCGCGGCGGCGGATGCGCTGCTGCCGGTTTACGAGAGTACGGCGGGCGCGGACGGCTATGTGAGCATCGAGGTCAGCCCCGTGCTGGCCGCCGACACGGAACTGACCGTTGAGGCGGGCCGGAGGCTCTACCGGGCTCTGAAGCGCCCCAATGTGATGATCAAGGTGCCCGCCACCCCCGCCGGCATGCCCGCGGTTCGAACCCTCATTGCCGAGGGCATCAATGTCAATGTGACCCTGATTTTTTCCCTCGGCCATTACGAGGCAGCCGCCGAGGCCTATATCTCCGGACTGGAGGATCTGGCGGCCGCCGGGGGGGATCTTTCCCGGGTGTCCTCGGTGGCCTCCTTCTTCGTCAGCCGCCTGGATACGGTGGTGGACAGGGAGCTGGAAGCCCGGGGGGAAGCCGGGCTCGCCGATGGGCTCGCCGACGGGCTCGCCGGTAGGCTCGCCGACGGGCTCGCCGGTAGGCTCGCCGGCCGGATTGCCGTGGCCAATGCCAAGACATCCTATGCCCGCTTCCGGGAGCTAGTCGCTTCTCCGCGCTGGCAAAAGCTGAAAGCGGCGGGGGGGCGCGTGCAGCGCCTGCTCTGGGCGAGCACGGGGACCAAAAACAGCCTCTATCCGGACACCCTGTACGTGGACGAGCTCATCGGCCCCGATACGGTCAACACGGTCCCTCCCGCCACCTTGGTCGCTTTCCAGGACCACGGGACAGCAGAGGTGACCGTGACCGCGAACCTGGCGGCGGCCCGCAAGCAGCTGGCCCGGCTCCAGGACCTGGGCATCGACCTGAACGAGGTGACCGCGAAGCTGCAGGCTGACGGCGTGGCTGCCTTTTCCGCCTCCTTCGAGAGCCTGCTGTCCGGTATCGCCGCCAAACGGGAAGTGCTGCGCCGGGGGGAGCGCCGCCTGGAAGCTTTCCCGGCTGACCTGCGGGAAACAGCGGACAAGGGACTGGCCGCCCTCGAGGCGGAACGGGTTATGGCCCGCATCTGGGATCGTGACCACACGGTCTGGAAGCCCGAACCCAAGGAGATCAGCAACCGCCTGGGCTGGCTGGATATCGCCGGAAAGATGCAGGAGGCCGTCTCCGAGCTTCTCTCCTTTGCCGATTCCGTGCGCCGGGAAGGCTATGAGCGGGTTCTGCTTTTGGGCATGGGGGGCTCCAGCCTCGCCCCGGAGCTGTTCAGCAGAACCTTTCCCGTCCGTCCCGGGTTTCTGCCTGTGCAGGTGCTGGACAGCACCGACCCGCAAGCCGTGCTGGCCGCCGGGGGTGATGACCTGTCGCGGACTCTGCTCATCGTGTCCACAAAATCGGGGGGCACGGTGGAAACCCTGAGCTTTTTCAAGACCTTCTACAATCGCCTTCGGGACCAGCGGGACGAGGACGAGGCGGGCCGGCATTTTGTCGCCATCACCGATCCGGGCAGCAAACTGGCCGACCTGGCCCGGGAAAAACGCTTCCGCAGGACCTTTCTCAACGACCCGAACATCGGCGGGCGCTACTCGGCCCTCTCCTATTTCGGGCTGGTTCCGGCCGCCCTCATGGGTTTGGATTTGAACCTGCTTCTCGACCGGGCCCTAAGCGCGGGCTCAAACTGCGCTTCCTGCAACAGCCCCCGTCAGGGGGACAACCTGGGAGCGCAGCTGGGCGTCTTCATGGCCGAGGCGGCCCTGGCGGGACGGGACAAGCTGACCTTTCTGCTTTCCCCGCCGCTGGCCAGCTTCGGCGACTGGGTGGAGCAGTTGATCGCCGAAAGCACGGGCAAGGAGGGCCGCGGCATTCTCCCGGTGGTGGGCGAGGCGGCCGGTAGTCCGGAAGACTACGGAGCGGACCGGATTTTCGTGGTCATGCGCCTGGAAGAGGACGGCAGTTTGGACGCTGACGCCGCGGGGCTGCAGGCGGCGGGATTCCCCCTGCTGCGGCTCACCCTGAACGATGTCTACGACCTGGGAGGGCAGTTCTTTACCTGGGAGATGGCCACCGCCGTAGCCGGCTGGCGGCTGGGCATCAATCCCTTTGACCAGCCCAATGTGGAATCCGCAAAGATCCTGGCCCGGGAGATGGTCGCGGAGTACGCCGCAAGCGGCTCGCTTCCCGGGGACCGTCCTCTCCCGGCCGAACCGGCCGTGCTGGAGGAGTTTCTGGCGCAGGCCAAGACCGGGGATTACATCGCCCTGCAGGCCTACCTGCAGCCCCGGAAAGAGACCTCCGCCGCCCTGCAGGCACTGCGCACCAGGCTGCGGGACAGGTACCGCCTGGCCACCACTGTGGGCTACGGGCCGCGCTTTTTGCATTCCACCGGTCAGCTCCACAAGGGCGACGGCGGGAACGGCCTTTTTATCCAGCTGACCGCCTCTGACCGCCGGGAGGTCATGATACCCGAACAGGCGGGCGGTGCGGAATCCGGGCTTGGTTTTGCCACTCTCAAGCTGGCCCAGGCTTTGGGGGATAAGCAGGCCCTGGTCCGGGGCGGAAGACGGGTGATCCGGCTGCAGCTTCAGGGGGAGCATCCGGCCGCCGTCAACACACTGGCCGCAGCCTTCTGACCTGTTTCAGGGCCGGCTGCGCCGGCCGGGGCGGGTCAGGGCGGCTATCAGCTCCGCCTGTTCCGGGTGAGAGGCCAGCAGGATTTCCCGGTCGGCGAAGCTCACGTCTGCGGGGATGTACCCCGGCGCCACCGTGGTGCCCAGCAGGGCGAAGCGCCCCCCGGGCCGCAGGCGGGCGCCCTGAATGACGCCCCGCTTAACGGTAAGCTGGACCTGCTGGCCGCCCGGAATATCGGGGCCCAGCACGGCTGCTTCTGAGCGCCCTCCGGGATAGAGGAGCAGCATCTCCACCGGATCCCCCAGGTAGAAGTGCCAGACCTCGTCGGAAACCAGCTGGTGCAACGCGGAAAAACAGCCGGGCTCGCCGGTCAGCAGGTAAAGAATCGCTGTGCTCAGGGGGCGGGCTGAGTTGTATCGCTCCGGCAGACCCTGCGCCGGAACCTCTTCATCGCACAGGTAGGTCTGGACAAAGTAACCGCCTTCCTCAGGCAATGGCTCGAGGCCGTATCGGGCGATCAGGTGTTCGGGAGTCAACATTTCCACCCTCCTTTCCGCGCCGCTCTTGCCAGGACGTCTGAATCGGCTATGATAGAATTCAGCCAAGGCGGAGTCTCGGCGACGCCCGGCCGGCAAGCCGGCGGCTCATTATAACATCGCCGTCTGCCCGCGGAAAGGAAGGAGCTGATGAAGGATTCTGATCAGGTAATTCCCGCCCCAGGCGAGCTTCTGGATCTCAGCGACAAGGTGGTTCTGGTGACCGGTGGGGGCCGGGGCATCGGGGCCGGGATCGCCGCGCGTTTTGCACAGGCGGGAGCTGATGTGGTGGTGAGCTACCTGGCAAGTGAGGCGGGAGCCCGGCAGGTGGTGGACAAAGCCCGGGCCCTGGGCCGTCGGGCGGAGGCCGTCCGGGCGGATATCCGCCGTCAGGAGGAGGCGGAGGCTTTGATCGCCGCCATTGTCGACCGTTTCGGCGGCCTGGATGTCCTGATCAACAATGCCGGGACCTATCCCCTCTCCTCCCTGATGGAGATGGAGATTTCCGAGTGGGAAAGGGTGCTGGACACCAACCTGCGGGGGGTTCACCTCTGCACCCAGGCCGCCTCCAGGCGGATGATCCGCCAGGTTCGGGGAGGAGCGGTGGTGAACATCGCTTCCATCGAGGCGGAAAATCCGGCGCCCCGGCACAGCCACTACAACGCCGCCAAGGGCGGCGTTGTGATGTATACCCGGGCGGCAGCCCTGGAGCTGGGCAGGCATAATATCCGCGTCAATGCCGTTTCCCCGGGGCTGGTCTGGTGCCCGGGCATCGGGGAGAGCTGGCCGGACGGGGTTGAACGTTACCAGCGCAGCGCGCCCCTGGGGCGCCTGGTCATGCCGGCGGATGTTGCCGACGCCTGCCTGTTTCTGGCCTCGGATGCGGCGCGCTCCATAACCGGCGTCAACCTGAGGGTCGACTGCGGCGTGGGCGCCACTCCCGGCTACTGAGTGTCAGGGGCGCCGGAACAGCTTTCCCGGCAATCACTCTCAAACATTTAACCCGTCTTATTCGAAATGCCTGATCCTGGGCCGGTATTTTTCCCGGTATTTGCGGTTGTACTCTTCCCCCCCCGCGATGTTTCCCGAGAGCATGACGGGAGGCTCCGCTTTATTCTCCAGGCAGATCTCGATGGCCCGCACGACGATGGCATTCACGATGAAAATCATGGGGTAGGTGGAACCGGCGCCCACCTTGACGGGTATTCCTGGAACCTCCAGCAGTGCGTCCCCCACGGGAACATTGGCGTCCACCACCAGGTCCACCAGGTCGTGCAGGTTCTTGTTGCTGGGATGGCGGTTGGGAATGTTCGGCTCCGCCTGCTCGGCGAACTGGACCGAGGTGATGCCGATGGTTTTTACACCCCGTTTCTGTGCTTCCAGGGCGGCGTCGATGGTCATGGGATTGATACCGTTCACATTGCAGATGAGCAGAAGATCGCCCTTTTGAACGCCGTAATAATCGAAAATGCGCGGTGCGAAGCCCACGATGCGTTCGGTTTTAGGGCTGCCGTTGAAGTCGGTTACCCCCGGGGGGAAGATCCCCTGCACATTGCACAGACCGCCGGCGCGCAGGAACAGCTCCATGGCCGGCATGATGGAATGCGCTCCCGTACCGAACACGTAGAACAGCTTGTCTTCCAGCACCGTCTGGGTTACCCATTGGGCGGCCTGCTCGATATGCTCCCTCTCCTTCTTCAGGATGGCCACGAGAATCTCGTTGATGCGTTCGTAGTAGGTGGCAACTATATCCACTTGTTTCCTCCAATTGGGTATGTATTAAAAATTGAGGCGCCTCCTCAGCCGGAGGAGGCGCCCCGGTGGGTGTCTAAAGACCTTCGTTGATCCTCTTCAGCTGCATCTCGGCGTCTGCCAGCGCCTGTTCGACGCTTTTCATGCCGCTGAGGGCGGCATTCAATTCGGGCCAGAAGGCCCGGTCCAGCTCGCCCTGCTTACGGGCGCGCTCGATCTGTACGACCTTGACTGCCTCGAGGATGCGCGACTGGAACTCGGTCCACTGCTCCAGGGACACGTTGACCTTGGCGAGCTGCTCCGGCGGCGGGTTTTTGACCCGGTCGTCCTCGTAGACCTTGGGCATCAGGGCCACGTTGCCGAATTCCCGCACCACTTCCGTGACCTGGCCTTCGTAGCTGGTGTAGTACTCGATGAAGTCCTTGGCGTAGGATTTATATCTGGAAGCCTTGTTCAGCACCAGCGGGGTGGTGATGGTGAGTGAAGAGGGCTTGCCGCCGGGCAGTACCGGCAGGAGTGCCCAGCTCCAGTTGTCCTTGATGGCCGAATCCTCGGCGTTGAGAAGCTTGGCCATCCAGGTCCAGGAGAAGACCATGGCGGCGCTGCCAGCCTTGAGGGCCTGGAGACACTCATTGGAGCCGTAGGTGTTCACTCCCGGGGGCGAGATTTTGTGCTTGTTGCGCAGGTCCACGATGGCCTGCAGAGCCTGCCGTGCCTCAGGGGAGTTCACCGTGATCTTGTTGTCGTCGTAGACCTTGCCGCCAAGCTGGTGCAGCAGAGTTACCACTACGTCGCCGAAGTGGGTCTCCGGCACGCCGGCGTGCACCACGCCCCACTGGTCGATGGTTCCGTCTCCGTTCAGGTCCTTGGTGGCCCACTTGCCGAAGGCGATCAGCTCGTCCCAGGTGCGGGGCGGCTCGGTGCGTCCGTACTCTTCCAGCAGGTCCTTGCGGTAGTACATCATCATCACCATATTGCCGCCGTGAGCGCCGTAGTACTTGCCTTCGAACTTGAGCTGGGCGTCGGCGCCTTTGGTGTAGAAGGGGATGGTGTCCTTCATAATCTCATCCAAGGGCTCCAGCCAGCCGGCGGCGGCCCAGTCTTGGATCCAGCGCTCGTTGGCGGCCATGATGTCGATGCTCGGATCGCTGGACGAGAGCGCCGCCAGTTCCTTGTCGAACAGGTGGGTTTCCGCCTGCTCGATCACCTCGATGGTAATTCCGTTTTGCTTTCCCCACTCCTGGCGCATGTAGTCGATGCCCGGATCCCCCCCCAGGCTCCCGGCGTTCATCAGTACCATCTTCTCCGGCTTTTCAGCGATCTCTTCCTGACCGACGCTGACCACGGCGAAGGGTACGCCCATCAGGAAGACAAGCAGAAGCAACAGTGTCAGCTTTTTCATTCCTTTCCTCCTTAAAAGATCTTGATCAATATCCTTAAAGGTCGCTAAGACCGTTAAGTTCGCAGCACGGTACGGCCCCGGGATCACTCACTGATCCGCAGTCATCAGCTTCAAATACACCGCGGCGATGACCAGGGTGATGACCATCATCAGCACCGAGAGCGCGCCGTTGTAACCGAAGAGCAGGTAGACCATCTTCTGCTGCAAGAGCAAAGACAGGGTTTTGGTGCTGACGCCTGGTCCGCCGCTGGTCATGGTGTAGGGCAGGGGAAAGTGCCGGAAGGAAAACATGGTCTGGATCAGGAGGACCACATAGATCTGGGGCTTGAGCATGGGCAGAGTGATCCGGGTGAGGCGGGTTATCCACCCCGCCCCGTCCATCTGGGCGGATTCGTACACGCTTGGGGGGATAGACTTGAGCCCGGCCAGCAGAATCAGGGTGGCGAAGGGTGTGGAGGACCAGAGGTGGGTGCCGATGATCGAGGCCATGGCCAGGCCCGGCTGGCCCAGGAAATTGATGGGCTGCCTGATGAGATGGAGGCCCCGCAGGATGGCGTTGATCAGGCCGAACTCTGTGTTCAGCATCCAGCGGAAGGTCACGCCGCCGGCGACCATGGAGACCATATAGGGCAGTATGGCGATCAGCCGTACTGCCGCTTCCCCGCGGGCCGCCTCGTTGATGGTCAGGGCGAAGACCAGGGCCAGAAACAGCTGTCCCGCCACGCTGCCGGCGGTGAAGATCAGCGTCGCCTTGAGGGCGGTATAGAAATTGGGATCCGTGAGGATGGTCAGGTAGTTCTTGAAGCCCACGAAGCCCGTGCGCTGGCCGTAGTAGAAGCCGCTGAAGCTGAGGTAGATGACATAGAGGATCGGCAGCACCACCACCAGCAGCAGGGTGAGGGCACTGGGGGTAATCAGCAGGTAGCCGCTGATTACGCTCTTTTTCGACCTAGGTAAGGCCATATTTGCTCTTGTCAAACAAATTCATATTATGATATCATCATATAACTAAAAGAGTGGGAACTGTCAAGACGTAGATCGCTGTTTTTTTCAACCGTCAAGGAAGGGTTATGGAGAGAGTCAAGGAATATTACAGGAAAGTGTGCGGACTGCTGGAAAGAATCGTGGACACCCAGCTGCCCGTTATTGATCAGGCCGCCCGGGAAATCGTCCGCCGCATCCGGGAGGACCGTCTCATCTACGTGATTGGAACGGGTGCCCATTCCATGATGATGGCCATGGAGATGTTCAAGCGCGCCGGGGGATTGAGCCGCATCAGCCCCCTCTTTCCCCCGGGGCTGGGGGATTTCGAAGGGCACCCCAAAACCGAGCGCCTGCAGGGCTACGCCGCCCTGGTGCTGGATTATTATAGAGTGAAAGAGGGCGACCTGCTCATCATCGCCAATGTGAACGGGATCAACGCCCTGACCATCGACACTGCTCTGGAATGCCGGAAGCGGGGCATCACTTCCGTGGCCGTGACCTCCGTAGCCTTTTCCCGGGGTGTGGCTCATGACATTCCGTCCCGGCATCCCAGCAACCGGAACCTCTGCGACCTGGCCGAAATCGTCATCGATGCCGGCGTTCCCCCGGGGGACGCCCTCCTGCAATTCCCGGAGATAGCGGATGTTCCCGTGGGGCCCGGCTCGACCTACCCGATGGTGTTCATTGTGAACGCCCTGGTCGTAAGGGTGGTGGAGCTGCTGCTGGAAGCCGGGCTGGACCCGGAGGTGCGCAAGAGCGGCAACTTGCCGGGAGGGCTGGAGCGGAGCCGGGAGCTCTTCGATTCCAGGTATTACCCCCGGATCAAGCACTATTAGGGAGGATGGCATCCATGAAACTGATTACTTCCAGCGGCACCCTGGATTCCAGGCTGTTGACGCAGCGCACGGTCCTGGCGTTCATGGTCCTCTTCATCGCCGTTTGGTCCCTACTGCCCCTTTACTGGATCTTTATCACCGGGCTAAAACCAAGCGAAGAGGTTTATCTCTATCCGCCTTCCTTTTTTCCCCGGCAGCTGACCTTCGAGAGTATCCGCTATATCTTCACCGAGCGGCCCTTCAGCTATTACCTGCGCAACTCCGGGATCGTCGCGGTTTCAACGGTGATCATTTCTACCACTTTCGCCACCCTGGCGGGCTACGGTTTTGCCAAGTTCCGATTCCGGGGCAAGGGGTTTCTCCTGCTGCTGATCCTCCTGACCCGTACCGTACCGCCCGCTTCCCTGCTGGTGCCCTTCTACGCCATCGGCCGCAAGCTGGGTCTGATCAACACCCATGTCATCCTCATCCTTGGCTATATCTATCTCACCCTGCCGCTCAATATCTGGATCATCATCGGGTTTTTCGAGCAGTTCCCGGACGAGTTGATCGATGCGGCGGAGATCGACGGCTGCTCGCGCACGGGCGCCCTCTTCCGCGTGGTCATGCCGAGCCTGCTGCCCGCGCTGACGGCGGTGGGCATTATCACCTTCATGCTGGCCTGGAACGAGCTGCTCTATGGCGTGGTGCTGGTGAACACCAAATTCGCCAAGACCCTGTCCCCGGGGCTCACCGATTTCTTCGGTGATTTCCATATTTTCTGGAACCAGCTGTCGTCGGCAGCGATTTTCGCTATACTGCCGGCACTGGCGTTTACCCTGTTCTTTTCCCGCTATCTGATTTCGGGTCTGGTCCGGGGCGCAATCAAAGGCTAGGAGTGAACCATGGGTTTTCATGGAATTTGCCGCATCCCCGGCAGGAACGGTGTATTCAATGTCAGTATCGAGAAGGGCGTTCTCGACAGGCTGGAGCCAACCGACGAGCGCCAGGCGGGAGAGCACTGGCTGTCGCCGGGACTTTTCGATATCCAGGTCAACGGCATGCTGGGGTACAACCTGTCCAGCGAGGACCTGACTACGGAGAAAGTAGTTGAAATTGAGCATGCCCTGGAGTTGCACGGTGTCACCCGCTGGTGCCCGACGGTGACCTCCCAGGACCCGAAGATCGTGGAGAGGAATCTCGCCATCCTCGGTGACCTGATCGAAAGCGGCGGGACGCCGAACATTCACTGTATTCATCTGGAAGGACATTATATATCCGCGGAGGACGGCTACCGGGGCGTGCACTTGGCTCGTTATGTCAGGGATCCGGATATCGCCGAGTTCGACCGCTGGCAACGGGCGGCGAAAGGGCGCATCGGCCTGTTTTCCCTGGCCCCGGAGCGGAAAGGCGCCCTGCAGTTCATTTGCGCTCTCAAGGACCGGGGCGTGAGAGCGGCTCTGGTGCATCATCACGCCGACCATCAGACGGTCCGGCAGGCCGCCGCCGCCGGGGCGGACCTTGCCTCCCACCTGGTGAATGGCTGTGTTCCGCTCATAAACCGGCAGCATAATGTCATCTGGTCCCAGCTGTCTTTGGACGAGCTCTGGGCCAGCTTCATCGCCGACGGCTACCACATTCCCGACTATACCCTCCGGGCCGTCATCCGCTCCAAGGGATTGGGGCGTTCGATCCTGGTCTCCGATCTCGCCCACCTGTCCGGGCTTCCCGATGGAGAATATATCAAGATGGACAAGACGGTGGTTCTTAAGGACGGCGGCCTCTGGGTCAAGGGGAAGGGCACAAACCTGTTGAGCGGCGCGGTCAAGACCCTGGAACAGGGCTGTGCTTACCTGGCCGCGCAAGCGGGATTCTCCCTGGAACAGGCCTTGCTGCTGGCCTCGGTAAATCCGGCCCGATATTTCGGGATTGAGGAAAATTTTCAGCTCTATCCGGGCCGGAAGGGCCCTCTGGTCGTTTTCAGCAGGAAGGGACAGGAATTAAAAGTCAAGGAGACCTGTAAATAGCCATGGAAACAGTTCTGCGAGTCAACCTGAGCCAACTGGTGGCTGACAAGATACGCCAGGATATCGTAAACGGGAAGCTCTGCGCAGGCGAAAAGCTGCCCACCCACGAAGAGCTTTGCAAGCGCTGGGGAGTCAGCCGGGTGACCATCCGCGAGGCCCTGCACAAGCTTCAGGCCACCGGTCTTCTGGAAATCCACCAGGGGCGGGGCACATATGTTCGCAAAGCCAACCGGGCCTTTTTCGACAAGCAGTTCGAAACCCACCTGATCCTGGACCGGGAAACCATTCTCTCCCTCCTGGAAGCGCGCAAAACCATCGAAACAGCCCTGGTCCGCCTGGCAACCCGGCGCGGAAACGAGCAGGAGATCGGCGTGGTCGCCGATATTCTCGAACGTATGAAAGCCGTTGCCGCGGAGGATGATTCCCTGCAATTCGCGGTGATCGATTTTCAGTTTCACAAGGCCATCGCCTTCATGGCCAAGAATAAATTCTTGAGCTTGATGCTGGAGAAGATCCAGTATTTCATGGAGAGCCAGCAAAGGGACATGTTCTCCTACTCATTATCCAAGGGCGTTTCCGGCAATGTGAAAAGCCTGCGGGACCATGAGGATATCTTCCGGAAGATCGCCGCCCGTGACGCTACGGGAGCTGCCGATATGATGTTGAAGCACATCACCAGGATCGAGAAGATAGTAACCGCCTATTACGAAAAACAGGAGCAGGCATGAGCACACACATACGGACGGCCGATTTGGATGAGAAGCAACAGGAGTGGGGCGGGATAAAGTCCGTCTTCGAGAGCAGTAAGGTGGTGCCCGGGTCGGGCTTCACCTTCGGTACCATCCGCTATGATGCTCCCCATCATTCGGGCCGGCACGAGGACCATGAAGCCCTGTACGTGCTCAACGGTTCGGGGGTCGCTCGGCTCAGCGAGGACCGGATCACCATCTCGGCGGGTTCCTTTCTGCATATTCCCGCCGGCGTCGATCACGGGATCGAAGAGATCCTTGCATCCCCCCTGGAGTGCGTCCTGATTCATTTCAGATAGCCGTACCCCTGCTTGTGTCGATGCGCTTATTTCCCGAAGGGGATACCATTTTGCCTCAGTGGAAGAAGAATCTTTACCTGACCTGGATCACCCAGAGCCTGTCCATGATGGGCTTCGGGTTTATGCTGCCCTTTATACCCCTTTATATACAGGAGCTCGGCGTTACCTCTGCCGCCGAGCTGCGCGTCTGGGTCGGGCTGCTGATCGCGGTGCCCAGCTTCTGTGCCGGTCTCATGGCGCCGCTGTGGGGGTATCTGTCGGACCGTATCGGCCGCAAGATCAACATGCTCAGAGCCTTTGCCGCTGGTGCACTGGTCGTGGGCTGTATGGGACTTGCGCAGTCCGTTGTCATGGTGCTGGTGCTGCGGATATTTCAGGGTTTGTTCACCGGGACCATCACGGCGAGCACCACTCTGGTGGCGGCGGGTACGCCCGGGGAGAAGCAGTCTTATGCCCTGGGTTTTTTAAGCTCCTCCACCTTTATCGGTCTGTCTCTGGGCCCCCTTATCGGGGGTTTGTCCGCCGAGGTGCTGGGGTACAGGAGGACCTTTTTTATCGGCGCCATAATTCTGGCCGCCGCCTTTGTGCTGGTGCTCGTTTTCATCAAGGATTCGCGGCGGGGCGGTCAAGATTGTGCGGCGACGCCTTTCAGGTTGAAGGTGCTGATCACCCCCGGACTAATAGGTCTCTACCTGCTTTTTTTTCTGTTCCGTTTCTGCCGCATGCTGACCAATCCCTTTGTGCCTCTCTATGTTCAGGAAGTGCGCCGGAGTATTCAAGGAGCCCCGGGGCTGACGGGCATCATCATCGCGTCAGCGGGAGCGGCGACCGGGCTGGCGGGTTTGACCCTGGCCAGGCTTGGGGACCGCTACCGGAGAGCCGGGTTGCTGGCTGTCTTCAGCGGGCTGGCGGCCTTGGCGGCGTTGCCGCTTTTCTTCGTGCAAAGACTGAGCTTATTCATCTGCCTCTATCCTCTTTCCTTTTATTTTATCGGAGCCGTGGAACCCCTGATCCAATCCCACCTCAGCGCCAGCACCCCATTGAGCAGCCGGGGTACCGCCATAGGTCTGCAGACCCTGTTCGGCAGCCTGGGCTGGTTCCTGTCACCCCTGGCAGGGAGCGCGGTTGCGGTCGGACTGGGTATTCGGCATGTTTTCCTTTTGTTCAGCCTGGCACTGTTCGCGCTTTTTATAAGCGTACTGGTCTACAGGCGGCGCGAGAGTGTTCCGTAAGGCAGCTGACAGTCTCCGGCTGTTCCGGAGAGAAGCCACAAAAAACGGGGGGAGTACCCGAACCTGAGTCCGAATACTCCCCCCAGCCAGGGAGGTACTTTTTGTATGTGACTTTTTAACCACTCGGCCGTTCTTCGCTCCTGCTTTGAAACAGCCGTGTTGGTCATGCCAATGCTCCGGTTTGGCCGGACATTCGCTTCCAATTATTATTAAATCCCGAAAGGCGAAGCATTGAAATTCACCTTTTGATGCATTTTCAGGCCCTGGGACCGATAAGATGCTTCTTTTGTACACCAAATGGTGTATAAAAGATTGTGGGATGCTCAGATCAGCTCTTCGTCGATAACCTTTTTCACGAATTCGGCCTTGGAGGAGACATTCAGCTTGCGGTAGATATGCAGGATATGCTTTTTCGCGGTGGAACCGGCAATGAAGTGTTTTTGGGCGATCTCTTTGTAGGTGTAGCCCGCGGCAATGGATTCGAGAATCTCCTTTTCCCGGGGGGTTAAAAAATAATCCTGCTTGGGACCGTGTTTTCCGTCTTTTTGGATTTCCTGCAGAAGTCTCCGGGCCACGCTGGGGCTGATGGGTGAGCCGCCGGCCCTGACGTTCTTGATCTGTTCCACCAGCTGATCCGGCCGGGTATTTTTCAACAAGTAGCCGTCGGCGCCGGCTTTAATGGCGTCCAGGATGGCCTCGTTTTCCTCGAAGATCGTCAAAATCAGGATGCTGATATCCGGACAGCAGGCTTTGATCCGGCGGGTAGCTTCGATCCCGTTCATGTCGGGAAGGCCGATGTCCATGAGCACGATGTTGGGCTTGGGGATGACCGGCAGGGCTTCCAGAAGGGCTTCCGCGCGGGTGTAGGTGCCGACGACCTGGATCATGTCATCCAGGTTGAGCAGGTAGCGAAGGCCATCCCTGACCTCTTTGACATCTTCAACAATCACCAGCTTAATGGGATTACTCTTGGCTTTCGTCTTCATAGCTTTCCGTTTCGGCAGGTAGACTGATTTCAAATTTCGTTCCACTCCCGGGCTGCGAGGTTACCTTGAGCGTACCGCCCAGCCTGGCAACACGATAGGAGATGTTGCGGAGCCCGTAGCCGGTTTTGTGAAGCCGGGGGTAGTCGAAGCCGATGCCGTTGTCGCTGAACACCAGACGTATGCTGTGATTCTCCTGCTTCATACCGCAGTAGACCTGCGAAGCCCGGGCGCTTTTCAGGACATTACTGACCAGCTCCAAAAGGATTTTCTCGATTTCCAGTTTCATGTCGCTGCCCAGGCTGTTGATTTTGTCGGGATTTTCGAAAGCGCCCTGAAAAGAGATGTCCTGGGGTTTTAATCTCTGCTCGATATTCAGGCGCATCAGCTTGACGAAATTGGCGCTGATGCGGCCGTCGTCTTTCATGCCCAGGATGATGTCCTTGAGGTTGCTGATCGCCTGTTTACAGTTCTTTTCCATTCTAATGAGCAGCTTGTTCAGCTTGCTGTTTTTCTTCTGGACCAGCCTTTGGGCCACGCTGTTGCAGATGCAGATATTGGTTAGCTTGGCGCCCAGGGAGTCATGCATATCCCGGTAGATCCGTTTCTTTTCTTCGATGATCCGCAGGCGCGTGATCTCCTGCTGCAGGCGGATAATCTCGTCGGTCCGTTGCTGCACCTTGCTTTCGAGGTTGTTGGAATACTCGATGACCGTATCCGCCAGTTTGTTCAGCTCGTTACCCAGGATGGCGAACTCGTCACTGGTCTCCACCTTGACCCTGGCCTTCCGATCGCCGTTTTCTATTCGGTTGATTACTTTGATGATATTTTCCAGGGGCAGAATGATGATCGCCCGGGTGATCAGACCCAGAGACGCGATCAGCATGACCATCAGCAGGGTGTGAATGACGACCATGAGGGTAAAGATCCGGCTTACCGGTTCCATGATGGAGTCATAGGGCAGAGCCAGCAGCAGCAGCCAGCCGGTGGTCACATTGGTCTTGTAGGAAAGGGCCATCTTTTCTCCATCGATCTCCCGGGTATAGTGGC
>Ga0272442_10003245_pt1 | contig 22964 bp, 18 predicted proteins | sample SSMForm2O_FD_200262 | JGI IMG/M metagenome (GOLD analysis project Ga0272442, IMG submission 200262) | Marine sediment archaeal communities from Little Sippewissett salt marsh, Falmouth, MA, United States - SSM-Form-2O | ecosystem: Environmental > Aquatic > Marine > Wetlands > Sediment ...
AACGTCGCTGGAAATCCAGGTCACCTGCTATGGCGGCAGGCCTTACAGATCATATCTGGACTATTGAAGAGCTTATGAAGACTGTCGTAGTTCCTAATCGCATCAACTCAAAATAGGGAGACTACCTGACACAGAAAAAGACGTTTTTATTTCTCGGGCCCTTGGGGTTGGGATGGCTCAGGATATCATTGATAGTACTGATACTGATTATGTTATGCGGAGAATTCGAGAATTATATTTGAGGGATTCCTCCGTAACAATCGTGTTGATCGGTAAATGTACATGGTCACGCCGCTATATTGACTGGGAAATACAAGCATCTCTTAGGCATGGAGATGTAGTTACACCTAATGGATTATTGGGGATCGTGCTACCATCAGCCGCTAGTAAGCCAGTTCCACCCAACCGACTGGAACTCAACCTTGGGGACGGAAATTATGCACACTGGTACTGGTATCCTCAACGAAAATCAGATCTGGCCTATTGGATCGAGGATGCCTTCCAGGCGCGCACCAAAAGGGCGAATCTTATTGATAATCCACGCGAGAGATTTGGATATAATAAAACATGTCCATAAGAGATGAATAACGATGCCTAAGCTTGCCAATGTGAAAGTCAGCCTTAAATTGCCTTATATTGGGGGAATCGAAGGAACTTGGGAACCAGATGAACGGGAGCGAAATGCTGCTTGGGAGATGTACGTTGAACTGGTCACTCGAATTTCTGTGGCAGAACTAAGACCTGGTGAAGGCTTACTCCGGGAGGCACTTTCTTCGCTTTACACGCTCTTTGACACAACCAGAGCCATTTTAAGGAGATATGGCCCAACGATTGCACAACCAAAAGGCGAAGACGCAATATCATTTGGCTATCTCGCTGTAACAATTTTGAATACTGTATTGCGCCCAGTACTAGCGAAGTGGCATCCTTTACTTCTTGACCATGAAAGTAAGAGAGAAAATTCTACGTCAGTATTGGAACACGAGAAACGATGGGATAAATATGACGAATTGCGTCAAGTTTTAAACGAAACCCGTGGGATACTTGTTGAATATGCAAATTTACTTTCAGAGGTATCAGGAGTACCCTCACTTATTATTCAAAAATAACCATTAAAAATATATATTTTTATACAGACGTGATAGTTGTTTATAGGGCTATCGGAAAGCCCAACATCTTAGAACTTATATGCGTATATTCGATTCCCTCTGCCTAATTCGTCTTCATGGACAGGAATCATAAATATGAGATTGATTGGGTCCATCTTTTTCTGGGGGCGTGGGCAGAAAACGCAGCACGGTCCAGAGATAAAGAGGATACATATATTTTTAGCGGAAGAAAACCCTTAATTGGCAAATCAAACCCTACGAGTTGATCCCATGACTGACCCCTGGCACACCCTGACCGCCGATGAGACCCTGGAGAAGCTCGGTTCCAGCAAGGAGGGCCTCTCCCCCGAAGAGGCCGAGCAGAGGCTTTCCGAGTTTGGCCCAAACCAGCTCGAAGAGATCTACAAGCCCTCCAAGGCCCGGATATTCCTCCGCCAGTTCGAGAACTACCTGATCATAGTCCTCCTCGCAGCCTCGGCCATCTCCTGGATCGCGGGGGAGACGACGAACGCCTACGTCATCGTGGGGATCATCTTCTTCATATCCCTCCTTGGCTTCGTCCAGGAGTACAAGGCGGAGAGGGCGATGGAGGCGCTCCAGGAGATGGTGGCGCCCGAGGCGAACGTCCTTCGGGCCGGGGGGAAGATGAGCAGGATCCCAGTCAAGGACCTCGTGCCCGGCGACGTCGTCTATCTTGAGGCGGGAGACAAGGTCCCCGCCGACGGTCGGGTGATAGAGGAGACCTCCCTCCAGGTGGTCGAGTCGTCTCTGACAGGCGAGTCGGTCCCCGAGAAGAAGGGGGTGGAGGTGGTGGCCGAGGAGACGCCGCTCGCCGACCGGACGAACATGGTCTACATGGGAACTATCGTCGTCTACGGCAACTGCAGGGCGGTGGTGACAGGGACGGGCACGGATACGGAGCTCGGCCGCATATCGGGGCTCGTCCAGAAACGGCCCGAGGACCCGCCGATAAAGATCAAGTTCCAAGAGCTGGCAAAGCAGCTCGCTCTGGTGGTCCTCACCGCCTGCGCCATCATCTTCATCGTCGAGGTCTTCCGCGGGTCGCCTGTGCTGGAAACCTTGATCATCGCCGCTGCTTTAGCCGTCGCCGGGATCCCCGAATCTTTGCCCTTCGTCACCACCATCACCCTCGCCTACGGAACCCAGATCATGGCGAGGAAGAACGCCATCATCCGCCGCCTTCCCGCCGTGGAGACCTTGGGCTCGACGACGGTGATCTGCACCGATAAGACCGGCACGTTGACCCGGGGCGAGATGATGGTGAGGAGGATCTGGACGACCCGGAACGTGGAGGTGACCGGGTCCGGCTACGACCCCACCGGCTCCTTCATCGTGGATGGAAAAGAGGTGGACCCGAGGGAGGACGAGCACCTTTCCGCCATCCTCGTCGCCGGGGCCCTCTGCAACAACTCCAAGCTGGAGGAGGGGCCGGAGGGAAACCGGGTGATCGGCGACCCCACCGAGGGGGCCCTCATCGTCGCCGCCTCGAAGGGGGGTCGTCTCGGACTGGTCATGGACGAGGTCGAGGGCTGGTACGTCTCCGAGGTGGTGGAGTTTCCCTTCGACTCTGAGATGAGGAGGATGGCCACCGTCCATCGATCCCCCAAAGGGCTGACCGTCTCCATGAAAGGTGCGCCCGAGACCGTCCTCGACTTCTGCGCCCGGATCATGCGAGACGGCACCGAAGAGATGATAACATCCGAGGACCGCTCGAAGGCCCTTGCCGCCGCCGACGAGATGGCGGGCCAGGGGCTCCGGGTCCTGGCCCTCGCCTGGAAGGAGATGGAGGCAGGAGCGAGCCTCGAACGAGAAGTGGTGGAAAAAGACCTCGCCTTCTTGGGCCTCGTGGGGATGATGGATCCCCCCAGGGAGGAGGCGAAAGAGGCGATCAAAGTCTGCAAGGCCGCCGGGATCAAGCCGGTGATGATCACCGGCGACCACAAGCTCACCGCCTCGGCGATCGGCAGAGAGCTCGGCATCTTGAACGAGGGCGGCCGGGTCCTGGAGGGTACGGAGCTGGAGAAGATGACCGCCAAGGATCTCGACACCATCATCGAAGAGGTCTCCATCTTCGCTCGGACCACGGCCGAGCACAAGGTGAGGATCGTCGATGCGTTCAGGGGAAAAGGGCACGTCGTCGCCATGACCGGGGACGGGGTCAACGACGCCCCCGCCCTCCGGACCGCAGACATAGGCATCGCCATGGGAAAGACCGGGACGGAGGTCTCGAAAGAGGCCTCTGACATGGTCATCGCCGACGACAACTTCGCCACCATCGTCGCCGCGGTGGAGGAGGGAAGAAGGATCTACGCCAACATCAGGAAGGCTTCCTCGTACCTCTTATCCTGCAACTTCGCCGAGGTGATGACGATCTTCATCGGAGTCATGCTGGGCCTTCCGGTGCCGCTCCTCGCCCTCCAGATTCTCTGGATCAACATCGTCACCGACGAGTTTCCGGCCATCGGCCTTGCCGTCGAGCCAGCCCACTCCGACCTGATGACGAGAAAGCCCCGAAACCCGGCCGAGCCGATCCTGACCAGGGGTCTCTTCCTCTACACCCTGGGGATATCAGCGGTGATCTTCATCGGGACCCTCGGCCTTTACGCCCTCTCCCTGAGAGAGGGCGCTCCGATCGAAGGGGCCAGGACGATGGTCTTTGCGGCTCTGGTGATCTTTGAGATTTACAACGCCTACAACAGCCGCTCTCTTCGAGACTCGTTCTTCAAGATGGACCCGAGGACAAACAAGAAGCTGATCGCGGGCCTCGCCGCATCCCTGGCAGGCCTTCTGGTAGCGATATACCTGCCGTTCATGCAGGGGCTCTTTGGGACCTCACCCCTCGATGCCGGGAGCTGGATCGCGATCTTGGTTGCGGCATCGGCGGTGGTGGTGGTGGCGGAGATCTTCAAGCGGTGGGAGCTTCCCGAGAGGAGGAACCTGGCCCGCTGATCCCCGGAGGCGCTCAGAACGAAGACGACGAAGAAGAAGAAGAAGAAGAAGAAGGCATAAAGAGGTAGAACCGAGCCTCGCCCTCGTTGACCAGGGTTCGCGAAAATCCCGGAATTTGGGCGACCTCGTCAGCAAGGGGCCTTACGATCACCTCGGCCCCGATATCGAGTGCGAGACGACCCATGGCGAGCTGCATCTCCAGAGGCGGCCTTATGGAGTAGAGGAGAGACGCCCCTCGGTAAAGGTCCAGATTCGGGGAGAATACATCGTCTGCGACGACGTCGAGACCCCCGACGGTATGGGCCACCTTATCGGTGGCGACGACCTCGATGTGGGTGGAGAGGAAGAGGGCGACTTCAGGGACGCTCCCAACCCCCACCTCGACGAGCTTTCCCGAGTAGCGGGCGAGGATGAAACGGGCGAGGTCGGCCCCGCCCCTCAATTGGACTGACATCTGATCCGAAGACGAATACGAATAACGAAGACTACGACCGCGGACGCCCTACAGCCCCAGCTTCTCCAGGGCCAGCATCGCCGCCTTCTCGCCGGAGAGGAGCATCCCGCCGAAGATCGGGCCCATCCGAGGACCGCCGGCGACGGCCGCCGCCGCCATCCCCGCGGCGATGAGGCCGGGGTAGACCTCCTGGGTCACCTCGACGACGGTCTTCTCGCCGACGTCGGCCCACATCGGCTTCTCTCCGACCACGCCCAGGGATCCCACTTTGGCTCCCGGGATCTTCCTCTGGACAACCTCGCAGATGTTGGCATCGTGGCCGGTCCCATCGATGACCACCTTTGCCCTGATCGATAGGGGGTCGACGTGAAGCCTCGTTCTCTCCACCGCCTCCCAGTTGATGACCAGGCCTGCGATCTTCTCGTCCTCCCGGATCATGACGTCCTCTACAGTGACCAGGTTGATGATCTCGGCCCCGGCGTCGATGACCCCTGCCGTCAGCTTCGCCACCGTCTCGATGGAGCTGGCGATGTAGTAGCCCTCCTCGTACTCCCGGTACCAGATCCCGAACTCGTCCAGGATTCTGCACCCCTCCTTCTGGACGACGATCCGAGGAAACATCATCCCGCCGCCCCAGATCCCGCCGCCGACGGCGAGGTTCCTCTCGAAGACCACCGTCTTGGCGTCGGCCTCGGCGAGCTTCTTGGCCGCCACCAGGTTTGCGGGGCCTGCGCCCACCAGAGCCACGTCCACGTCGGTGTACTTCAAAAAGGACTCCATGTAGGACTCGACTATCGCCTTTGTGATCGTAACTTCATCAAGCGCCATGAAATTGGCGATGGCCCGATCGGTGATAAAGATATCCTTTTTGGAAATTCTTATTTACCATCCGGGCCCATTCTCTTTCGGAGAATTTCAGAAGGGGGGATGGGATGGAAATTGAGCCGAGGAGGACTTTTCGGTCCGAGGAAGTTAGCTACTTGTACGACGGCGAGGAGTTAGCCAACCCCAAAATCCTGGTGGTGGGGTGCGGAGATGCTGGCTGCAAGATGGTGACCAGGCTAGCGAATCTGGGCGTCTCCGGCGCCGAGACCCTGGCCGTGAACACCGACCGGCGCCAGATGGACAGGATCAGGGCCGACAAGAAGATCCATATCGGACGGGACGTCGTTGTTGGCGATGGGGCCGGCGGCGATCCCGAGATCGGAAGGATCGCAGCAGAGAGGTCGAGGCGCGCTCTCGAAGAGGCCCTGGGGGGCAAAGACCTGGTATTCGTCGCCGCTGGGCTTGGTGGCGGGACCGGGACGGGAGCGGCTCCCGTCTTATGCGAGATGGCAAGAGATCTTGGCGCAACAGTCGTTGGGATTTTTACTCTTCCTTTTGGGGATATGCAACGAGGAGAAGCAGAGCCCCACACTCCCATCGAGATCGAAGATCTGGTGAAGGCCGCAAACACATCAATCCTTCTGGACAACAACAGAATTCTGGAGATGGTGCCGGGTCTATCGGCGGAGCAGGCATTTTCGGTGATGGACCAGGTGGTGGCCGAGATCGCCAAGGGGATCGTCGAGACCATAACCCAGACCTCTCTCATCAATCTCGACTACGCCGACGTCAGGACGATCGTGTCCAACGGCGGCCTCTCGGCGGCCCTAGTGGGAGAGTCCAATTCAGAAGATGGAGCCGAAGAGGTCGTCCACTCCGCTTTAAGGTCCCCCATGCTGGATATGGATACGAAACGGGCCACCGGCTGCCTCCTCCACATAACAGGGGGCGAAGACCTCACCCTCAAGAAGGCGGCGTCGATTGCCGGGGCCCTCACCAAGGAGCTGGGCCCAGAGGCAAACGTCATCTGGGGTGCCAGAGTGAAGGCGGGGCACGAAGGAAAGATCGGCCTATTGGCGATAATGACCGGAATGGGGACACCGGCCAGGCCGACCGATGAACTCCCGAAATGAGAGTGACGGAAGGTGGCCCTCAAACGGCTGTATCCCCGGAACCCCGTTCTCTATCGGATCTCCTCGTTACGAGCTTTTGGGTGGCATCTCCGGCCTGACCCGGAGGAACTTCTCTTCCTCCCCCAGGGTCATGGTGGCGTCGATCCCCACCTTGGTGGTGATCCCGTCGACGGACCGGGGATCGAGGGTGCTCCCCCGAACATTGGGATAGATGACGATGTCCTCGTCGCCCCTGACCCTGGTGGCAACGGCGTACTCCAGGTCCTGGGGGTTGTAGACGTCGACATCGTCGTCGACGACGATGACGTGCTTGAGACTCTTATGAGCTTCGAAGGTGGCGTCGATAACCCTCTTGGGGTCGGACTGATCCCTTTTTTTAATCTGGACGACGGCGTGAAGGTAGGAGCATCCACCTTCGGTCAAGATGACGTCCCTCACCTCGGCTACCCGGGATGCGGCCCTGAATATCAGGGGCTCGTAGGGGATGCCCATCAGCATCTTGTGCTCGCCCCCCGAGGGGAGGAGGCCGTGGTAGATCGGAACTTCCCTGGTCATCATCTTCGTCAGATGGATCACCGGCTCCATCCTCGGAAAGTCTCGCGTTCCGGTTATGTCCACAAACGGCCCCTCGGAGGCCCTTTCTGCGTCGATGTAGCCCTCAAAAGCGATCTCGGCATGGGGGACGGAAACGCCGTTATCGAGGGCCACAAGCTCCACGGGATTTCCGGATAGGGCGCTTGCGTACTGAAACTCCATCCCCAGGGGGACTCGAGTGCTGGCGGCGATCAGGACCACGGGGTCGACCCCGATGACGATCCCCACCGGGAGCTTCTCGCCCTGCCCCAAAGCCTCCTGAAGGAGCATGTGAGTGTGCCTTCCGGGAACGAGCCTCGCTGCCAGCTTGTCCTTTCCCAGGACCATCATCCTGTGGACGGAGGCGTTCGTCTTATCTCCAAAAGAGGATACCACGATCCCAGAGGTGATGTAGGGGCCACCATCCCCTCGAAAATGGGTTAGGATGGGCAGGCTCGATAGGTCGGGCTCGGTGGCGACCTCCATGAAGGGGGAGGAGTCCACCTCCCGAACCCAGCCACCAGCCACGTCGATTTTGGCCAGCTCTCTCACCATCTCCTCTTTGGTGGTCGCTAGAGCCCTCGCCAGCAGGTCCCGAGTCCCCAGGACGTTCATGCAGCACTTCTTGCCGTCGACGTTGCTATAGAGAACTGGGCCGGCCCCAACTGATAGGGCTGCGGCCTCGAGCACCGGCGAGATGGGGCGGTCCACCTCCTCCAGGAGACCGGCCTCCTGAAGCTCGTGGAGGAAACCTCTGAAGCTCATGGGAGAGGAGAGGCCACCTCCTGATAAAGACTTTTGCTTTTCAGACGATGAGGACAGCGATAACTCCCGTCATGAATATGCCGTCGAAGGTGCCCGCGCCTCCGATGCTCGCCACCGGCGCCCCCAGGTCTGAGATCCTGTTCAGGTTGAGAAGGTCGGCCCCGATCAGGGTTCCCAGGACCCCTCCGACGTAGGCGGTGACGAAACGGCATTCGGGGATGGGGCAGAAGGCCGCGGTGAGGATGAGGGCGGATAGGGCAGCCGCCAGGGGCGGAATGAAGAGGGGGGTTGCTATCCCCAAGCCCCTTATCGGCCGAGCAACGCTGTGGGTCACCAGGGCGACGATGGCGGTCCCAGCCAAGGCGAAGGGCGCAACCTGGGGATAGGCGACCAGCAGGTACGCCGAGACCAGGACCGGGATCAGGGCGCCGCCGACGTTCACCGCCACCGTCGTCTCGTTGGTCACTGTCTTCACCACCGGCACCCGATAGACCATGCCAAAGCTCCTGACGAAAGTCTCCCTCACCACGGGAACCTTCGACTTCATGGTGAAGAGGGGAAAGTTCATCCCCGCGCCCACCAGGGAGGCTGCCAAAAGAAAGAGGGCGTCGGACCAGGAGAATCCCATCTTGGTGAAGGCGGTGCTGAGGGCACCGAAGAAGAGAAGGGTGACGCTCACCCAGAGCACCGCCGCCAGGAGGAGGATCGCCAGAATCCCGAAGGGGAGGTAGATCATCCGGTTGTTCATGAAATCAGATCGGTTTTTATGAAGTATAACTCTTCGTCTCCTCGATAGATAGCCTTCGACCGAAAATAAGGGCCTGGGAAAAGCCTGATCTAAGTTCAAGATCAGAAAGAGGTATAGAAGATCTCAAACTCAATTCGAATGGAGCAGATATCATGACAGAACCTCCAGCAAATAGGATCAAGCACAGCATAATGGTGATGAGCGGCAAGGGGGGCGTAGGAAAGACGACGGTGGCGGTCAATCTCGGCCTCGGCCTCGCCCTCTACGGCAAGGAGGTGGGGATTTTGGACGCCGACATCACCGGGCCTAACGTCCCCAAGATGCTGAACATTGAAGATGCCGTCCTCACCGGCGAGGAGGACCAGACCATCAACCCGGTGGAGCTTCCCATCGGCTCGGATAGCGGCATCAAAGTCGTCTCCATGGCCTTCGTGATCGAAAAAGACAGCCCCGTCGTCTGGAGGGGCCCCTTGAAGATGCAGGCTTTGAAGCAGTTTATCGAGGGGGTCAGGTGGGGCGACCTCGACTACATGCTGATCGACCTTCCTCCCGGGACGAGCGACGAGCCCCTCAGCATCGCCCAGCTCCTCCATCCAGACGGCACCATAGTCGTTACCACCCCCCAGGATCTGGCCCTCCTCGACGCGAGAAAGGCGATCGATATGTCACGAGCCCTGGGGATACCGGTCCTGGGGATCGTGGAGAACATGAGCGGCTTCACCTGCCCCAAGTGCGGAGGAGCGATCGACCTCTTCAAGGTTGGAGGGGGAATGAAGGCGGCAGAAGAGCTGGAAGTCCCCTTCCTGGGAAAAATCGAGATCGATCCTGCCATCTGCGAGACCGGAGACAGCGGAATGCCCTTCATCCTGAACGTCCAGTCCAAGAACGCCGAGGCCTTCGACGAGATCGCCAGGAAGATCATGGCCCACTACGAGGAGAAAAAAAGCTGAAACTTCAGAAGAATGAAGCCCTCGCGGCCATATAAAAAAGAAGAGGAGGACCCCAAGATCTGGATGGGCGAACCCTCCGATACTCAAGATCGATCAGGTTCTGGTGAGGTCACCATTTCCCCGACTTGATCAAGTTCAAGCTCTGGATGACCTTCGCCCCTGCCTCCTGGCTGAGACCGTATTTCTGGCTGATGGCGAGCGCCCTCGTTATCTCGTCCTGCTCGTCTGCCCCGGCCCGCTGGGAGACCAGCACCTCTGCAGCGGCGTACCCCTTATCCAGAAGGGTCTTCTTGACCTCCTCCAGGAGGGACTCGTTCATGCAGAGGGGTCCGGTCCCGATCTCCTTGACCACCTTATCCATATTCTCCATTTCCTTCGTCTTCACGTTTTCACCTCCAAGATGCATCTAAAAATCTGGCGCACTTCACAGCCACGCGGTCTTCTGGCTGTCGATCACCTCTTAACTTTATGTGGCTTCTAGGCTATAAGAATTTAGGTGAGTCTTGTTTTCGTACCTCTTCCAGATTATCTATTACATAGAGGCGGCTCAAACGATCAAAAGCGGACAATATTAGGTGGGGCGAAAGTAGGAAATTTTCGCTGAGGTGTGATGGATGAGCCTTCCAAGGACGAAAAATGGAAACAAGAAGAGCTCAGGAGGCCTGGTCCCCTTTCATCTCGCCTTCAGCCAGGCCTCCATTTTGCGAGGGCGGATCTTGCGGATTGGTAATTACGAGGTTTCTGTAGGGATAAGGTATCTCGATCCCCTCTTTGTCGAACCTCTTCTTCGCGGCCTCTCGGATCTCGCAGCCGGTGGTGTAGGCGACGTCTCTTGTGGGCACGTCAAACGAGAGCCTCAGGTTCACGGCAAAGTCTCCTAGCTCGGTGACCCTCACGGCGATCTCGTGGTTTTTGAGGACGAGAGGGTGTCTCTTCGCCACATCGAGGATTATCTCCCTCGCCTTGTCGATCTCTGCAGTGTAGCCGATCCCGAAGTCCACGCGCCAGGTTATCACGGGATCCACGATCGACCAGTTGATGATCGGCTGGTTGCCCATGATGCTGTTCGGAACGAAGATCCTTCGGCCGTCCCAGGTCTTGATGGTGGTGTGTCTCAGGGTCAGGTCCTCGATCTGACAGTATTCGCTCTCGAAGTCGATGTAGTCGCCGACCCTGAAAGGGTGGAAGACTGCGAGGAAGATACCTGAGATGACGTTAGAGAGGGAGTCTTTGGCGGCAAAACCGATGGCAAGACCCGCAACACCAGCACCGGCCAAGAGGGTTACTGCGAGCCTGTTGAGAGGCGGTATCTGATACACCACCATGATCAGGCCGATGATGTAGATGGCGGCCACCAGAAGCCTTCGGGTTATGGTCCTGAAGGTCATCTCGGTCTCGACGTCGAGGCCGACCTTGCCGTTGCCCGTCACCTTGGGAATGTGGACTGTGAGGGCACGATCTGCCATGCGGGCAGCAAGACGGGTCAATATGAGGATCGCCACTACGGTTGCGAGGGTTCCCAGGATGGAGACGAGGTCGATTCCCAGGGTCGAGTTGAGGTAATCGACGATCTGGGCTATGGTCGACGTGGCCCCGTCTCCCGTAAGTTGGGCGGAGATATCTGGGGAGAGCTCAGCGGGAAGACCCGTCGTGAGGTTCGATCCGTTTGAGACGGCGTCCAAACCGTCCGGACCGAAGTCGGTGGGTATGGTGTAATCGTAGAAGACGTCCTCTTCCGCCGATATTACATCGTCCTCGTCCATTGAGCCGACGAGATCGCCGCAAAGGTTTATTAAGGGTTTCGTTGCGAGACGAAGACCGCCAAAACCTCCAAAAAGACTTTCAGCTTGACGGACAAATAGAGCCTCATGACGCTCCACGTCAACAAGAGGGGAGTTCGGGTCCTGGGGATAGCCGAGAGCTTCCTGAAGACGAGGCCTTCGTCCAGGCTGGCGGGCGTGGTCATGCGGAAGGATCTGAGGGTCGATGGTTTTGGTCTCGCCAAAATATCCGTCGGAGGAGACGACGCCACCGAGGGGGTCTTGAAGATATTCGAGGGCCTTGAGAGGAGCGACATAAACGCCCTCCTCCTGAACGGGTCGGTCATCAGCTGGTTCAACATCGTCGATCTCGACCTGGTCCACGAGGAGACCGGCCTTCCGGTGATAAGCCTCACCTACGAGGAGTCGGAGGGGCTCGAAGGGTACATCAGAGAGTACTTCCCCCATCCCCAAGAGAAGATCGAAATGTACAGAAAGCTTGGATCCCGGGAGCCCTTGCGGCTCAAGACCGGGTTTGTTGTTTACGCAAGGTTCCTCGGCGCGACGGCGGAGGAGACGAAGGGCCTCCTAAACTCCTTCACCCTGGAGGGTAAGGTGCCCGAGCCTCTCCGGGTGGCCAGGCTTCTTGCAAGGAGCATATCGAGAGAAGAGACTGACGGCAAATCAGGTTGATCGATCTTTTTTTCTGGGTGCTGAAGTTAGTAAGATTGATGGACACGAGTCTGGAGAGTAAGCCCCCTTCTGTTCGTGCTTTCTCGCACTGGCAGCATTCAGCTTAGCGCCATACCCGGGCGTTGGCTGGACTCCATCGATCGCCCTTATTTTGGCTTGCACCCGCAGGGATTCGCCGTTTCATCTGCATTCCGCGCGACCTCAGCCTTTCGGCATCATGGCATTGACGCGGGGCAGTATCGTTTCTGTGCCAGAGCCAGAGCTCTCGCCCTACACCTGAAAAAGGTGTCTGCGTGTCCAGAGGTGGGGGGACTTTCCACACCGGCGAAGGGTTCGCCAGCGGCAGCCGCCCTTCCACTCTCGCGTCCGGGCCGCATAAGAGAGGATGATATAAAAAGCCTTTGTGAGGGGTCCGCTTCGTCTCGAATGGACCCCGGTCAAACCTGGTTTGGGGACTCCACAAGTCGGATGCACAGACCCGAGAGGACGCAGAACGCACCCAGGTAGAGGAAGACCAAGAAATAGTCGCCTCCGGTCACGTCCAGCAGGCGGCCGCCCAGAGACGGGCCCAGGGCCCCGGCGACGAAGCCGTAGGCGGTGAAGACGAGGCCGAATATGGCCCCAAAGTGGTCGAGGCCGAAGCAGTCGGTGACCAGGGGCGCCGAGACTGAAAAGAGGGTCCCAAAGGCGAATCCAACCACGGCCGCCAGGAAGGCGCAGGCTGCGAGGCTGCAGGCCTGAGGCAAGACGAAATAGGCGAAGCCCGCCGCGAAAAAGGCGGTGCTCATGGTCAGGTTTCGGCCGATGACGTCGGAGAGGTATCCGGCGACCAGACGTCCCGTTCCGTTGGTGATGTTGAACGCCATCAGGATCAAGACGGCGGATTCCAGAGCAAAGCCTTTGGAGAGACCGTAGGTGGTCGAAAGAGTCACCATGGCGATGCCCGCCGCGCCCATCATGGCCCAGGTGGTCCAGAGATACCAGAAGCTCCGAGTTCTGACGCTCTCCTGGACCGTCAGAGATGTTACCCCTCCGAGGGCTGCTGCAAGCTTCGTTCCCGACGATCGCCCTGCCTGAAAAGTCGCTATTTCTGGCGCCTTGGCGATACTTGCGGCCGCAAGACCTGTGGCCAGGGCCAGGATGGATATGGCATTGATCATGGAGACGTATCCGATGGAGCTGAGCATGTACGCGAAGAGGGGGGTCATGACGGCAGCCGAAAGGCCGAAGACCAGATTGACGACGCCAGATGCAAGGCCCCTATTCTGAGGGTACCACCGTTGGACCGTGGTCAGGGCCGGGATGAGGACGAAGCAGGAGGAGACGCCGGTGAGAAAGGCCCAGACGTAGAGAGCGAAAACGCTTGAGGCGTGAGCGACGATATTGACGCTGAGGCCGCAGATGATGACGCCCGATGCGATCATCGCCCTTGTTCCATAGCGCTCCTGCCAGCGGCCCACCAGGAACATGAAGATGCCCACGGCGGCCAAAACGAAGAAGAGTACGTTTCCGATGGCGGCGCGCCCTACCTGGAACATCTCCTGCCAGAGGGGCCCCATAACTCCAGGAAAACCGAAGATCAGCGCTCCGGGCCAGAATATGGCAGCAGAGCAGCCAACTACGGCAACAATCCCCTTATCGTTTACTGACAATCGAACCCTCCCTTGTTCTGGACTACCTTTTTGTCGCCACCCTTTAAAAAAGGAGATTCCCAAAATCGTCCGGTCGAGACTGATGGGCAAGAAAGGTGAGCCAGAATTCGCCGCCGTTCTCAAATTGCTATTCGGTAAGCCGCCAATGACCTAGAGGGGCCAAGTAATTCTTTTTCGTCATCGGTAAACTGGTTAAACGTTCAAATTTACAATCGTGCCGTTATGTTTATGTTAGTGGTTTGCAGAGATGCGGCCCGATGAATCGCAGAGCTTTATCTTTGATGATCGGATTGATCCTGGCCGCAAGCCTCGTCGTATCAGGGTCGGCTGCGGAGGACTCGCTTCTCGTTTATTGCGGCGCGGGGATGAGAGAGCCGATGGAGGAGATCGCAGGCCTCTTCGAGGAGAAAGAGGGCATCGAGATCCAGTACACCTTCGGCGGATCTGCCCAGCTCCTCTCTCAGATCGAGCTGTACCAGACCGGCGACCTCTACATGCCCGGGGCTCGATCTTACATCGAGTCGGCGATGGAGAAGGGCTACGTCGACGAGACGAGAGACGTCGTCTATCACGTTCCCTGCATCATCACCCCCAAGGGAAACCCCGCCGGGATCGATTCCCTCCAGGACCTGGCAGAGCCGGGGGTGAGGGTCGTTCTCGGAGAGCCCACAGGACCCGCCATCGGCAAGAACTCGAAGGTAATGCTGGAGAGGTTGGGGATCTGGGAAGAGGTCGAAGCTAACGTCGTCGCCTTCTCGGGAACGGTAAATGAGCTGTTGGTCTACATATCGATGGAACAGGCGGACGCTGCCATCGTCTGGGAAGACCTCTATAACCCCGATTCGATGGAGAAGGTGGAGATACCCCTGGAGATGAACGGGATCAAGGTCGTCCCCATCGGAACCCTGGTCTTCTCCGAAGACGAGGAGGGCGCCGAGAAGTTCATGAACTTCGTCGCCTCGGAGGAGGGGAAGGCTGTATTTACCGATCACGGGTTTGCTACATATCCTGACCCGAAGTACGAGGGATGAAGCCGAAGTAGAAAGGTAAGGGGGCAGAGTGAGCTGACGGTCCTTGAACGGCTCTGGCTGAAGGCGGCGACTATCGGGGCTAGCCTCGTCCTTGCGGCCTTCATATCGGCCGTCCTCCTTCTGGTCCTGAGCCATTCGCCTCCCGAGACTTTCCTTGCCTCTCTCCGATCCGAGGAGATTCAGTTCGCCATCGGTCTGAGCCTCAAGACCTCGATCGCGTCGACGATCCTCTGCATCCTCGTCGCCGTTCCGGCGGCCTACGCCCTCGCTCGCTACGACTTTTTTGGGAAGAGGTCGGTGAACACCCTTCTGGACGTGCCCCTCGCCCTCCCGCCCCTGGTGGCGGGAGTCGGCCTCCTCCTCTTCTTCGGCGCGAGCCCTCTTGGAAGGGGCCTCTCGGAGGCGGGGCTCGTCTTCGTATTCACCCCTCTGGGGATCGTGATCGCCCAGTTCTTCGTGAACATGCCCTTCATGCTCAGGGTGATGAGGTCGACCTTCGAGGGGATCAGCCCGAGGTACGAGTACGTCGCCAAGACCCTGGGGTGCACCGACGCCCAGGCGATCTGGAGGGTGACTCTGCCCATGGCCTCAAATGGCCTATTGGCGGCGTCTGTGATCACCTGGTCGAAGGGGATCGGCGAGTTCGGTGCGGCTCTGATGCTGGCGGGAGCGACGAGGATGAGGACTGAGACTCTGCCCATATCCCTATTCCTTAACATGTCCTGTGGGAAGCTCGACGAGGCGATCTCGGCGGCGACGATCCTGATCCTGATCTCAGTCGTCTCCCTCTACATCTTTGAGAGGCAGGGCGGAGGTCTCCGCCTTTAGGAGGTGGCAGAAGATGCTGAAGATGGAGAGGGTCTCCAAGGATCTCGGAGAGTTCGTATTGAGGGACGTATCCCTGGAGGTTGGGTCCGGCGAGTATCTGGTCATAATCGGGCCCACCGGCTCGGGAAAGACGATCCTCATGGAGACGGTGGCCGGAATTTTAGCTCCCGACGGAGGGAGGATCTTCCTCGACGGCCGGGATATCACCGAAGAGGCGCCGAGGAGACGGAAGGTCTGCATGGTCTACCAGGACTACATGCTCTTTCCCCACATTTCAGTGAAAGATAACATCGCCTTCGGCCTGCGGTCAAGGAAGGCCACATCCGACGAGATCGAGAAGAAGGTGAATGCCGCCTCGGAGCTTTTAGGAATCGGCCACCTCCACCATCGGCAACCAGAAACCCTCAGCGGGGGTGAGAAGCAGAGGGTGGCCATCGCTAGAGCGATCGTGATGGAGCCTAAGGTTTTGCTCCTCGACGAGCCCCTCAGCGCCCTTGATGGCGTTACGAGAGAGAAGCTGCGGCGAGAGCTGAAGAGGATTCATGACGTCTACGGTACGATGATAATCCACGTCACCCACAACTTCGAGGAGGTATTCTCCCTCGCCGACAGGGTGGCGGTGATGAGCGGTGGCGAGATCGTCCAGGTGGGAAGCCCCGAGGAGGTCTTTCGAAGGCCCAACTGCGAGATGATCGCCAACTTCGTCGGGGTCGAGAACGTATTCAAGGGCCTGGCTTCCGAGAGGGGTGGCCTCATCGAGATCGAGGTGGACGGCCTTGTGATCGTCTCGGCGAGGGGGGATCTCGATGGGGATGGAGGCGAAGACGAAGACGGGAGCAATAACAGAAGGGGGGATCAGAACGGCCGGGAGGTCTTCGCTTCGGTTCGGGCCGAGGATATCCTCATCTCCAAGGACCCCCTCAAATCCAGCGCAAGAAATTCTTTTCAGGGCAAAGTCGAGGAGATCGCCAACGGCGGGATGATGGTGAAGGTCTGGGTCGACGTGGGGATCCCCTTCATGGCGATGCTGACCCGGCGCGGATGCCAGGAGATGGACCTCGCCGAGGGCGACCATGTTTATCTGACCTTCAAGGCGACGGCGGTGCACGTATTCTGATGGTCCGGTCCCGGAATGAGGAGGGAGCCGCCTGGGGTGCGGGCCGAGGGCGGCCCGGCTCTGGGGTGTAGCGCGGCCGCGGCGATGGGGGCAGGACCTCACCGAGCGGGGAAGGCTGGCGGCTAAAAGAGGCCTAAATGAGGGCATGTCGAGGAGAAAGGGGGAGAGAAGTGGTCAAAAAAGACTCGATTTTGTCTAGCCGAGCCCAGATATCTTATCGATGGTGGTCATCTCGCCACCCCAGGATGGAATGGAACCATCCAAATCGAAAGATGCTCCGCAACGAGTAGGCCATGTCTTTTCCCTACATGGTAATCATCAGGTAACATATTGCTCCTAAATCCGTCCTCTAAATCTTGTAATGCTCTATGGGGACTTTGATCTCAAACCTCGCACCTTTTTCCCCAATCTCACTAATTTCCATGCCTGTGATGCCTAGTATCTCCTTTGCCAGGAAGAGGCCATAACCGGTATGCTTCCCAAACTCCTGTTCAAATATCTGACTCTTCATTTCAGCGGGAATGCCAACGCCATCGTCTTCAAAGACGACGATGCCTTGCCCATCCTGCCCATGAAATGATACCCGAATCTCTGTAGCTCCTTCGCCGTGCAAGACCGAGTTTTCAATTAGGTTGAAGAACACCTTCTCTAACATGGGATCAGCAAAGATCTCCAACGGGCCAGTTGCGATCTTGAGGCGGATATCATCCAAGGGCTCCTTTGTAGCAGCTCGACGTACCACCTTTTCCACGTCTTGCCAAGCCGGAGCGTTAATGCCCATATCTTGGTAATCACGAGTAAAGGCGACCTGTTGCCGAATGGCATCTGTAAGCTCTCTAACTCGCCCGATGTACTGTTGCACCTTGGGATCAGGAGGCATAATCTCGCTTAGCAACTGAGCATATCCAGACAACCCTGAAATCTGATTGAGCATATCATGTCGAGTGATGCTGCTCAGGAGGTTCAGCCTCTTATTCGCCTCTTTCAGGGCGTCCTGGTACCGTCGCATCTCTGTGACATTTTGAATTATTCCCACCATCCTGATGGGACGGCCCATCTCATCCCAGAACACCACCTTTCCCTGTCCACGTATCCATATCCATCGTCCTTCTTTGCTTTTCAGACGATGCTCCGTTTCAAAGGACGATGATCTTCCATCCAGAAGATCCTGAAGGGCTTCGGTCGCTTTTGGGAGATCTTCTGGATGAATTAGCTGTTCCCATGTATTCAAATGCCCTTCTAATTTTTCCTGTGAATATCCGAGCATCTCTGCGCACCTGCCGTTGAAAATCACCTCGCCAGTAACCAAATTCAAGTCCCACGTCCCCAAGCTTGCGGCCTCGATGGCGAGGTTTAGACGCTCTTCGCTTTTCCTTAATGCCGCTTCCACCTGCTTCAGCTCGGAGATGTCCTCGCAAGTGGTCAAATTTTCGCCATTTTCCAGCTGTACGGCCACGAATTTGACAATCTTTTCGTTTCCATTTTTACAGGTAACCGTAAAGGTCCGGGGTCTTTTTTCACCTGGGTTGAAGAATTTTAGATCTTCAATCCAGGTCGATATAACTTGGTGCCGATATTCGGGATCCGGATATGCTCTTTTGAACCATTCTTTGCCGTTGGAAATATCGTTAAGATCGTAGCCGAACAACTCTTTAAATTTAGAATTTATGTAGCTAAAGGTACCATCTTTTTCGGTTATCACCATTCCAAAGGGTGCATTTTCGGAGTATGTCTGAAATCTTTGCTTCTCCTCACGGAGATTCTTCTCAATCAATTTGCGCTCGGTGATGTCCAGTCCCTGGATTATGGTGGCCAAATGAGTCTCGCCGTCCTCCAGATATATGTTCGCTGAGTTCCAGAGCACCATCCTTACATCACCATTTTTGCAGAGAATCGGAACCTCTACCGACTCCCACAGTTCGCCATCTAAAGTCCAGGCAATTTTCCCAAGGATCTCTTCTCGGCCATCCTCGGTTAGGAGAAACGAAAGCTCTTTTCCTATTATCTCATCTGCCGTATAACCAGTGAGGCGTTCAAAAGCCCTGTTGAAACGGACGAATATCATCTCGTTATCCAAGACGGCGATGGGGGCATTGGCGTAATGCAGAAGGTTATCGAGGTAGTCGCGGGTCTCCCGCAGATCCTTCTCCGCCTGCTTAAGCTCTGTGACGTCACAAATTGATTCAATTGCTCCTACGAGATTGCCCTCAGCATCGAAGAGGGGAGATGCCATCCCCCAAATATAAGCACCCTTTCCCCCATATAGGTGAGGCAAAAACGCTTCTGCAAAGATCATTTCTCCATCTCGTTTCACATGATAGCAGAGAAAATCGATCTCGTTGTCATCGCTTGAAAATATGGTGTCGATCAACATGGGTCTCTTAAAACCGTAGAAGAGTTCACCATAAGCGTAATCGTCTTTCCCGAGGATATCCTTCTTACGGGCACCCGTCATCTTCTCGATTGTCAGGTTCCATGCTATCACCCTTCTTTGCCGATCGATGACAAATGTTGCATCGGGAAGGAACTCAATGATATCCAACAATTGCTTGTGAGAAGTGCGTAATGCCTCTACCGCCTGTATACGTATTATTGCGTTCCCTGTTATAGCCCCAATCGTCTCCATCACATCGCGGCAGAAAGTGGGCACCTCATCAACCTCGTGCGAGCCGATGCTATAGCAGCCAATGATGCGGTCCTGGTGAAGTATAGGAACGAAGGCCATGGTGCAGAGCCCCTCGCGCACCTTCAAGCTCTGGAAGGGCAAATCCGTATCTTGATACCGAATATAAACCGAATTACCCGCCTCGACCTGGAGCCACCCTCGATAATCTCGCTTCAGTGCTGATTCAGTTCCCGAAAAATCCTTCGAAAGGCCAGTTGCATAGACGAGCTTTAGATCATCAGAGCTTTCGTCAATGAGATAAACCGTGCCGCAATCCATTCCCGATACTCGGATTGCGGTATCGACGCAGACCTTCAGCGCCTCATCGAGCGAAGCTGTTCCAGAAAGCCTCCGAGCGAGATCACGCTGGGCGAGCATCTGCTCCTCTGAGCGTTTGCGATCAGTAACGTCGTAGATCGTTCCATCGACTTCAAAAGGTTCATCTCGGTCGTAGCGGATTACGTGAACTCGCTCATGAACCCACCGAACTTCGCCATCTTTGCGGAGGATGCGGTACTCCCGCTCGTCAGAATAGTCGTGAATTAGATGTGTTTTTTTCACTTCTTCGATCAATCTAGGGAGGTCGTCGGGATGGACCATCTGAAACCATCTAGGCGTGCCGGCAAGGAATTCCTCCTCTGTGTACCCGGTAATCTCCTCTACCATACCATGGACGAATCGTGGAGCGGATTCCAGGGATCCCACGGGTTCCGTCATGGTGCTTCGGAATGCAATCCCCTGGAAGTTCTGGACAAAGGAACGGTAGCGTTTCTCGCTCTCCTGCAAGGCGATCTTGGTCCTCTGCCGCTCTGATGCCTGACGAATCTGGTGCGATAACTCTGCATATAGCACCTTAGGGGCATTATCCTTCTGGAGGTAGTAATCTGCGCCGTTGTTCAGAGCTTCGATCACCACCTCTTCTCGACCTTTTCCTGTAAATAGGATGAAAGGAATGTCAAAATCTTTGTTTCGGATTGACTTCAGAAAGGTGATGCCATCCATCTCTGGCATCATATAATCGGAGACGATGACATCGTAGGATTCGAGCTCAAATTGCTCCATCGCTTCCCTTGCTGACTGGATGGTGTCAACATGTATGTCCCCGAGCCGTTCAAGGAATATCTTTGTGAGATCCAAAATCGTGGGATCATCATCTACCATCAGAACTTGAATCATAATCATTCTCCAATGATACATCTCGTCCATTGAATATCTATTTTTTTAGATTGTTCCGGAGTCGTACATGCTACGTTCAGTTGATCCTTTAAGAAGATTTCGATTAAACTTTTTATTTGCGACTTCTCTCTCACTTTGATTTTCTAAGAATGACCATCCAGCGCCCCACATCATTGTTATGGGTTATCTTTCAACTTCAACCCAGAAGCAATTCTTATTGCCATACACGATTTCGTTCTTCGGGAGCGTCATAGAAAGACTCTGGAGAACAACAATCGAGTCATGAGAGGGGATTACGATAAATCGATAACTTCTAGTATTTTCCATTATCAGTGATGAATAATTGAGCCTATCTTTTCCGCGATGCATTTCCAGTAACTCACACCCTCATCAACCTAAATGTCTGCAATATTTGTGTCAGATATCAGGGATAATTCAGCTCTCTGGCCTTAGCCAACGCGTCCTCAGCCTCATCATCACGCTGGAGCTCTTCGAGGATGAGGGCTTTAGCGCACCATGCGAGCGCATTTGACGGACCGATCCGGATGACTTCGCAGAAACACTCAAGCGCCTCATCGTGCCTGTTCAAATTGACGAGGGCAAGACCTTTGTTGCACCAGACTTCTTCAAATTCGGGGTTCAGCTCGATCGCTTTGTCGTAACAATCCAAAGCATCTTCACACCTTCCAAGATTGTAGAACGCCAAACCCTTTCTGTTCCACGGGTCTACAAGCGATGGATCTATGTGGATGGCTTTGTCGTAGCACTCGATGGCCCTTTTATACTTGGCTGAATCAAACAGAGAGTTGCCCTCATCGAGCCAGCATACTGCCGAAGAGGACGTGTTTCCGTAATTGATGGTGTCGTTCATGCTAGGGAGTGACATACATCCTGGTATAATAAATTTTTGCTTATGTAATCATCATGATAAAATGTGTTAGAATTATAAAGAAAGCTCAACCGTAAACCCGCTGGTCGCCAAGAAGGTGCCCCTTCATTCCTCCGCCAGCTTCCTCGCTATCTTAGTGAGGTGGGCCGTCTTCAGCTCGTTTGCGGAGGGCATCCGCTCTCCCTGACCTCCGGCGATGGTGGAGGCTCCGTAGGGAGACCCTCCGGTGATCTCCTCCAGGGTTGCCTGCTCGGAGAAGGAGAGGGGCGGTCCTCTACTGTCCGCCCCATCGTTAGTTCGACTCACTCAGAGGGATCTGAGGGTTGATGGGTTTGGTTTCGCCAAAATATCCGTTGGAGGAGACGATGCCACCGAGTTCAGGAGCCTTAGAGAAGCGACATAAACGCCGTGCTCCCGAAAGGGTCGGTTATCAGCTAGTTGATCGCAAACTTTGTCGGGGTCGAGAACGTATTAAAGGGCGTCGCTTCCGAGAAGGAGGGCCTTCTGGAGATCGAGGTGGACGGCCTTGTGATAGTCTCGGCAAATGGCGATCTCGATGGGGATGGAGGCGAAGACGAAACGAATAACAGAAGGGAGGATCGGAACGGTCGAGAGGTCTTCGCCTCGGTTCGGGCCGAGGATATCCTCATCTCCAAGGCCCCCTTCAAATCCCGCGCTCGAAACTCCTTTTCGGGCAAAGTCGAAGAGATCGCCAACGGCGGGATGATGGTGAAGGTCTGGGTCGACGTGGGGATCCCCTTCATGGCGATGCTGACCCGGTGCGGATGCCAGGAGATGGACCTCGCCGAGGGCGACCACGTTTATCTGACCTTCAAGGCGACGGCGATGCACGTATTCTGATGGTGAGTTCGCCCGCTGCCAGCCCCTCTACAAGGAGATCGGAGGCTGGACCGAGGACATCACCGGGGCGAAGTCCTACGAGGTTCTGCCTCAGGCGGTCAAGAACTACGTCGAGAGGATCGAGGCGCTCCTGGGGGTCAAGATCACCATCGTATCGGTGGGGCCCGGAAGGGAGCAGACGGTGAGGGGTGGGTGAAGGGCTCTCGCCAGCCCTCCTCTCTAATTTTTGGTCGTACTTTTATTCTAATCAGCTTATACCTCCGGCGGCGCGGCACCGGGGCGGCTGCTAGCTTGGTCCGGGTCGGCGAGATTTGAGCCTCTTCCCGCAGGGGTACCGAAAGGGCCTCTCTATTTTTCCAAACGGAAGTCATCGCGCGACTGTATCTCTGTCACAGAGACCAATTTGACCGAAGAAAATATAATAAGGCATGCCGTGGTTGAGATTCAGCTAGCTTTAGGGTAGAGGAGAGGCGAGGGAGATTGAGCGATGAGTATGGCGTTCGAGTACGACGTTTTTTTAGCAACAGCTTAAAGGACAAGAATATTGTTCATGCTCTTGCCGGGTTCCCGTCTTCAGAGTACAGATTCTTAGAGGGATAAATATGGCTGATACAGATGAAATAGATCAGATCAAACCTTTGAGGACTTCGATTATCCTGCAATTGGCATTCTGTGAAGGACTTTACCTCAACATTTTCGATCTGAACGTTCCCTATGTCGTTTTTCCCTCCAAATTACGACCAATTTTTGCAGTTCTGTCCTCTA
>Ga0272442_10003248_pt1 | contig 22957 bp, 22 predicted proteins | sample SSMForm2O_FD_200262 | JGI IMG/M metagenome (GOLD analysis project Ga0272442, IMG submission 200262) | Marine sediment archaeal communities from Little Sippewissett salt marsh, Falmouth, MA, United States - SSM-Form-2O | ecosystem: Environmental > Aquatic > Marine > Wetlands > Sediment ...
CTCCCGAACATCCCGAGTTACCTGCTCCGGTATATATAAACAAGTTTGTTCAGACAGATAAGAAGTTACCGTCGGATTTGTTTGACTTTGAAAAACAGCTTGACCAATTTTCAAGCAGTCCCACAAAGAAAAAGGAAATCGATAGTAATCTGTAGCGGATAAATAAGCTGAGATTTATTTTCCCCGATACACATCCCGACGGTGGCCGATTTGGACGACCAGCACGAGCAGTTGGTTGTCCTTGATGGTGTAGATGATGCGGTAGTCGCCGGAGCGGACGCGGTATAAATCTTTCTTGCCCTGAAGTTGTTTACAGCCATGGGGGCGGGGATTGGTTTCTAATGAATCGATTTTTACAGCAATCTGTTGTCGAATGTTTTCCGGCAGTTTAGCAAAAAACTTTTGTGCCTTCCTGGCGAGTTCAATCCTATATCTCATTCTTTAAAGCCCCAATTCCTTTTTAATATCCTCCCAAGGGACAAAGTTCCCTTCTTTCAGTGCTTCCTCTGCGGCTTTGATGTCGATTTCGTCTTCGAGACGCTCCAGCAGTTCCATATCCTCCATCGACACCATCGCAAACGCGGGTTTGTTGTTCTTCTCCACAACCACCCGTTCGCCGCCGTAGATAACGCGGTTGGCCAATTCGGACAGTTTAAGTCGGATTTCTGACATGCTGATTGTTGTCATCGTATTGCCTTTCTATACCTTATTCTATATCACTTCTTTATATAATATCGCATAAACGCAGGGCGAGTTCAAGAGAAATTTGCAATATTTGCAAACTATATAAAGTTTATAAGCACACTCCCGTTTTTCAGGCGAAAAATGAATGTTGTCACCCCGGACAGCGCCTGTCCCGGACTCGATCCGGGAATCCGGGGTCCAGATGGTTCAGTTCAGGATGGTCGTTGCAGCTACCACATTGCTGATGCAGATTCAGTTGGGTTGATAGGTCTTGCCGCAAACGCAGCCGGTTTCTTCATCGCCCTGGATGCCGGATCAAGCCCGGCATGACATAGGAGAGAAACACACTAATAAGGACAGAATTCTGTATCTAAAATTATCTTGTAAATCCTGTAAATCCCGTCTAAAAATAATTCATGGCTAAAAAGAAACTCAACATCCTAATCACCGCTGGCGGAACGCGGGAGTATATCGACCCGGTGCGGTATATCTCCAATGCCAGTTCCGGCAGGATGGGCTATGCCATCGCCCGTGCGGCCATCAGGGCCGGGTATGCTGTCACGCTGATTACCGCCCCGACATCATTGAAGCCGCCCAAGGAAGCGAAAATCATCAATGTGGTCACCAGCGACGACATGTTCAAGGCCGTCAAGAGCGAGTTCGCCAAATGCGATGCGCTCATCATGGCCGCCGCGGTGTCCGACTACAAACCCGCCAAACAAAGCAGCACCAAGATCAAGAAAGAGCAAACTGTTCTGTCGCTGACTCTCAAGCCCACCACCGATATTCTTAAATGGGCGGGCAGAAATAAAAAGAAAGGTCAAACACTTGTTGGCTTCGCGCTTGAAGACAAAAACCTGCTGGAAAACGCCGAAAAGAAAATGAAGGTTAAAAACCTCGACATGATCGTCGCCAACGCACCGGCCGCCATCGGCGCCGACACTTCGACCCTCCACATCAAGACCAAAACCGGCGACTGGACCACATACGAAAAGGTCAGCAAAACGACCTCCGCCAAATGGATCCTGAATGAAATTATTAGACTTCAATAACCCGGAGCAACTGTCATGAAACGATCAACCTTAATTCTGGTGTGCCTGATGGTCCTGGTTTCGGGCTGGGTCGCAATGGCTCCCATCTCGGCAATGGGAAACAAAATTGACACCTCCGAAGTCACCGCCCAGCAGCAAAAAGGCGAAAATCTTGCCGAGAAGATGGGAATCACCGAAACACTCGGCCCGCTGGCACCGGTGGCACTGAGTCCGTTCTTTGGCCTGGCATGTCTGTCGGGCACCTCCATCCTGTGCGAAATGGGGGTTCTGCCGGAAAACGATTTCCTGATGGGCAATGAGGTACTCAATAATTTCTGGGTCTTTTTAATCTTTGCCGGACTGACCGTGCTGACTTCCGTCCCCCGCCTGATAAGTGTTTCCAAGGTGTTCGCCGAAGCGACCGAGCGCATCGAGACCTATGCGGGAATTATCGCCTACGGCGTGATCCTACTGGCCGCTCAACAGGACGCCGGCGCCGAACAGGTGGAACAGGTGGTCGTTGCGGCGGGCTTTTTTACGATGCCCGCGAACATGCTGCTGGCCTGCTGTGCGGCGGTCAATATCTTTGTCATCGCCACGGTGCGATTTTTCTTTGAACTGCTGACGCTGATTTCCCCGATCCCCACGCTGGACGCAATTTTCGAATGCTGCAACAAGGCCGTCGCCGGGATACTGCTGACCATTTACGCGTTCAGCCCATGGTTGGCATTTGTGCTGAATGTCATCCTGTTCCTGATCTGCCTGGTGATTTTTCAGTGGGTCAACCGCAGGGTCAAGTATATGAAAGCGATGCTGCTGGAGCCGGTTCTGGTTGGATTCGTGCGGTCGGTGCTGGGACGCACGCAATACGACCCGGACAAGGGAACACAGCGGAAACTCACGCGACAGTTTGGCAGCATTGCGGCGGTAGTCAAATGTTTCCCATCCCGCAAACTGGGTAAGATCAAAAAGAAGGATCGGTGTTACCTCGTCTTCGGTGATGACAGGATGCGGCTGGTCAAACTACGTCTGCTGGGCGGTACCGTCAGCAAAGAAATAAACGCCGCCAACCTTTCGCGCGATGTGGCCGAGGGGTTGATCGGCTATTCAATTTCCATCCAGACCGACGGCGGCAAAGACTGTGAACTGATCTTCGGCAGCGTCTATACCCAAAAACTCGACACCATCCGCACAGAACTGTCTAAGTACGCAAGACCTAACGGAGCCGCTGAGCGGTGATTTAAAAAATCCGGCAGGCAGCACCAATCGACGCTGCCGGTTTTATTGATCAACGCGGTGCTTTTGCAGTTTCCAATGATTCCGTAATCTAAATTATTCATGCTGTTTGTCTTATCGAGGTCTGTTAACCGTTCGATTGAATCAGGGCGGACAAAAACGTTCGCAGTTGATCCGGCGATCCCAATCTGAATTTCGCATTTGAAGGACCGCTCCCGATTTTACAGGAAACGGCGCTTTTCGGTAACACCGCAAACATGTCCTCGTCTGTATAGTCGTCGCCGACGCAAAAGACGAATGGCCAGTCCCGCTTTTCCAGCCACGGAATAATCGCCTGGCCCTTATTGATGCTGATGGGCTTGACCTCGACGATTTTATTTCCCTCGTGAACGCCGATATTCAGATTGGTCGTCATCATAATCAGCGCGTCCTTGAGTTCCTGCGTTCGCAGTTTGGCCAGGTCCGGCTCGCTTTTCCGGTAGTGCCAGACCAGGGCCGACTCCTTTTCCTCGACAAACGAGCCGGCGGTGCGGTCCACATACAAGTCCAGAATCGGATGGATCATTTCCTTCCATTCTTCTTCCGCATGGATCGAGGTTTTCCAGTCGCCGGAGTTGAACCGGAAAAATGAACCGTGTTCAGCGATCAGGTGGAGCGACAAATCCCCCAGCCACCGGGCCAGCGTCTTTTTGTCGCGGCCGCTGATCACAACGATATCGTTTTTCGGATTCTCCGACAGCGACTTCAAAACGGAAATGATTTCAGGGTCCGGCTGTGCCTGTTCCGGCAGTTTGGCAAAGGGAACCAGGGTGCCGTCGTAATCGAACAGCAGCAGGCGGCTTTCGGCATGTGTGTATTCTGAAATCGTCTTTTCCTGTAATTGGCTCGAGAATGTTTTGGTGGCATGCTCCTCCTGCTGGAGTTTGATGTGATTTAAACTTTCAAAGAAATCGTGTGCCCAGCGGGAGATGGTATAGCGCGAAATTCGCGATCGAATGAGACCGTTTCTGCGGCGCCGTTCTTCCTGCGGCATCTCCAGGGCCTGCTTGATTGCGCTGACAACCTGTTTCTTATGGTGTGGATTGACAACAATCGCCTCGGACAATTCCGACGCCGCACCGGCCATCTCGCTTAAAATCAGAATGCCTTGATTGTCCTTATGATGCTGAGCCGCCACAAATTCCTTAGCGACCAGGTTCATCCCGTCCCGCAGCGGCGTAATCAGTGCTACATCCGCTACATGATACAGCGCCATCAATTCCTCAAATGGCAACCCGCGATACAAATATGACACCGGCGTCCAGTCCAGTGTGCCGTAATTGCCGTTGATCCGGCTGACGAGCCGTTCGATCTCTTCCCGCAGCAATTCATACTGTTCCACGTTGGTCCGCGACGGCACCGCAATCGTCACCAGCGACACCTTGCCGCGATATACCGGATACTGCGTCAAAAACCAATCGTACGCTTCCAGTCGGTGCAGAATGCCCTTGGTATAATCCAGCCGGTCCACGGAAATAATAATCTTTGTATCATTATTTTTAAACAGTTGAATTTTTTTCTGCACCTCCGGGTCTTTGGCGCTGTCGGCGTACTTGTCATAATCAATACCCATCGGAAATGCGTCCACGCGAATCTGGCGATCCTCCACAACAAAGGTGCTGAGGTTGTGCTCATACCCGAAGATGCGGGAGACACTGCTCAAAAAGTGCCGCACATAGTCATATTCATGAAACCCAACCAGATCGGCCCCCATCATTCCGGCCAGAATGTCCTCCCGCCAGGGAAGATACCGAATTAACTCAAACGACGGGAACGGAATATGCAAAAAGAAACCGATCTTCGCGTTCGGAATTTTTTCACGGATCATCTGCGGCAGCAGCAGCAACTGGTAATCATGGATCCAGAGCATGTCGTTCTCATTGACATGCTTGAGCAGTTCGTCACAAAATATCTGGTTGACCTTTTTGTAAGCCGTCCAGTAATCCTGTTCAAAAACCGTAAATTCCGTAAAATAATGAAACAGCGGCCAGAGGGTGTTATTAGAAAATCCCGAATAAAAATCCTCAATATCCCGGGTGCTTAAATAAACCGGATGGCAGCCCCGTTCGTTCAGCCCGGTACAAATCCGATCCTTGTGATATTCTGAGAGATAATCGTCCGGCAGACCCGGCCAGCCGAACCACAACCGTTCCTTCGCGTCCGTCAGTGATGAAATGCCCGTTGCAACACCGCCGACACTATGATGATATCCTATCTCGTCGTCGTTGATGGAAACCTGAACAGGCAAACGATTTGAAACGATAATTAAACGTGACATGGGAACCTCTCAATACCGGCCGGGTTCGTTGTAACAGGTTGTAAACACCAATGGTACCGCATAAGGACACCTTACCCCATCGGCACGAAAATATCAACCCCCAATCGAAACAGGGCTTTAAAGTGGCCAAAGAATGTCTTCCCGGACCTGATCCGGAACTTCCAGCTTCGGAATCATTCACATCCCGATAGAGATTCATTCTTGTCCCCCGAGATAGAAGGCGTTTTTGCGGTTGAACAACACCGTCATTTTTGTTTGAAGTTGTAATGAGTGTCGAAACTGTTAGAATGTCCGGTTTTCAACCTGGAACCGGCTGAATGAACAACGAAAATCCGACAAACTCGACAAAACCGCCCTTTTATGCTCAATGGGCCAATGTACCGTTTGCACCGGCGCGCTGGCCGTTTTTCTATGGCTGGACGATTGTGGGTGTCTCAACCCTGTCGATTATCGGTTCGATCCCGGGCCAAACCGCCGGTGTCGGCGTTTTTACCGATTACATCATGGAGGCCCTGGATATAACCCGCGGCCGGCTGTCGGTTGCCTACCTGATCGGCACAGTAATCAGCGGGTTAATCCTGCCGTTCGCGGGAAAACTGCTGGATCGTATCGGGGTTCGATTGATGAGCGTTTTCGCATCTTTGGGGCTGGGGATCAGCTTGATCCTGCTGGCGACCATCAGCCGCTGGACACACTGGCTGGGCGGGTTTATCTCGCTGTCGCTGCTGCCGGTGGTCACGGTGTCATTCACGTTTCTAATGATCCGATTTTTCGGCCAGGGCAATATGACTATGGTCGGCCGGGTGGCCATGGGCAAGTGGTTCAATCACTGGCGCGGTACGGCGACGGCCATTGCCGGTGTGCCGATCGCATTTGTGTTCAACGCTGCTCCGTGGATCATGAATACGTTGATCAAACAGTACGGCTGGCAGCAGACCTGCTGGATACTGGCGGCCATCATCGGCGGCGGCATGAGCGTGATCGGTATTCTCTTTTTTCGGGACACCCCCGAAGAATGCGGTTTGCTGATGGATGGAAAAAAACCTGCGGATTTCGACAAAAAAGCAAAGCCCGATCTGCATCCCGTCTATCGGCAGTTTACACGGGGCCAGGCCGCCCGAACGATCTCTTTCTGGGCTTTTGCTCTGGGTCTGGCTGCACACGGGCTGATCCTTACGGCGGTGGCGTTCCATATTACCTCCATCGGTCAGGAAATGGGAAAGACAACCGATCAGGCGGTCAAGATGTTTCTGTATTCGAGCTTTCTTTCGATTCCGACGCGGTTTATCGTGAGTTATTTTGTGGATAACACACGGCTGCCGCTGCGCTGGATACTGAGCTTGATGGCCGTTACCATGGGCCTGTACACGTTTGGTCTGACGGTCTTCGATACCCGCAGCGGTTGGCTGCTGACCACGGTGATGTTCGGCATGACCGGCGGCATCTGGGGCGTTCTGGGCAATGTTCCCCTGCCGCGCTATTTCGGAAGGGATCATCTGGGGGCAATCAGCGGAATGATGATGTCCATCCTGGTGATTGCCAGCGCCCTGGGCCCGGCGATGTTCAGCTATGGTCAACAACGGCTCGGCAGTTATCATGCCACCGCCTATGTGATGCTGGTGCTGCCGGCGATCATCCTCGTGCTGTCATTGCTGATCCGCAACCCGCAGCGCAAATACGCTCCGTAAATTCCTGTATTTTGGCCCAAGTGTCTCCGGAGCCGACGGTTGTATTAAAGATGAGATTACACAGGGAGTTTTTTGCCGCGACGAACACCCCTTATCGCAGGCCCGTTATACCAATCCCAATAAAAACTGCGCTCGCTGCGCGGCTATGTCTATTGTTCAAAGTACGTTAGAGTCGTCCTCGCGTAAATTTATTACCCTGAAGGGTATTATTCCTCAAAATAGGTGTAGCCCCGCAGGCCTTCCTGGTAGGCACTGATAACTTCCCGGCGGTCCCTGGCCGTCAGTTTGCCTTTTCGGATTGCGGTTTCGGCCTTTTGCTTCATTCGGGCCATGAGTGCTTTGGTGTCATACTCGACATACTGCAGGACATCCTCAACGGCGTCGCCCTCGATCTCCTGGTTGATCGTATATTCGCCGTCATCGGAAATCTCCAGCGACACAACGTTTGTATCGCCGAACAGGTTATGCAGATCGCCCAGCGTTTCCTGGTAGGCGCCGATCAAAAAAACACCTAAATAATACTCGTCACCGTTTTTAATCCGGTGCAGCAGCAGGGATTGCTTTACATCCCGCAGGTCGATAAACTTTTCGATTTTGCCGTCACAGTCGCAGGTAATATCGGAAATAATCGCGTTTTCCGTGGGTTCTTCCCCCAGTCGGTGCAGGGGCATAATCGGGAACAACTGGTCAATCGCCCACGAGTCCGGCAGCGACTGGAACAAGCTGAAGTTGCCGTAATAGACGCTGGCCATTGCGGATTTCAAATCGACAAAATCATCCGGCACATACTTCAAACTGTCCAGCTTATCGCAAATCTGCTGCATGGTCCCCCAGAAAACGGCCTCGGCATAAGCCCGCTCGCGCAATGAGATATTGCCGTGCTTGAAAAGCTGGCGCAGTTCATCCCGATAATACATAGCATCGTGATAGCTTTCCTGGATTTTTTTCTGGCTCAGGTTCGTGGCCACCTCCGCCAGGGATTTGGTATAATCATGGAAGTCCTCCCGCATGGCCGGTTTTGTGGCCGAATCCAGTTGGCTGACTTCCAGGATATTGAACAGCAGCACCGACGAATAGGCCACTGTCGCACGACCACACTCGGTAATCAGCGTCGGGTGAGCGACGGACTGCTCATCCAGCGTGTTTATTAAAATTTCAATTACGTCGGCGCAGTATTCATCCAGCGAGTAGTTCCGGCTGGATGCAAAATTCGTTGAGGACCCATCATAATCGACCGCCATGCCGCCGCCGACATCCAGGTATCCCATCGCCGCGCCTTCCTGGACCAAACCGGCGTAAATGCGCGACGCCTCGGTCACCGCCTCGCGGATGTCCCGGATGTTCGGAATCTGTGAACCGAGGTGATAATGCAGCAGTTTCAAACAGTGCAGTTTATCGGCTGCCTTAAGCTGGTCCACCATCTCCAGCACCTGTACCGAGTTCAGACCGAACACGCTGCGATCCCCGCCGGACTCGGACCATCGCCCCCCTGCCTGCGAAGCCAGCTTCAAACGCACCCCCAGCAGCGGTTCAACTCCCAGCTTTTCGGCCCGCTCCATGATCATCGACAATTCCCCGGCCATCTCTACCACGAAAAAGCATTTCATGCCCATCTTAATTGCGTACAGCCCCAGGTCGATAAATTCCTTGTCCTTGTAGCCGTTACAGATCAGGCATGCTTCGGGATCATCGAGCATCACAATGGCCGCCATCAGTTCCGGCTTGCTGCCCGCCTCCAGCCCGTAATGAAACGGCTCGCCGAAACGGGTCACGTCTTCCAGCACCTGCTGCTGCTGGTTGACCTTGATCGGATAGACCCCGCGATAGGCGCCTTGGTAGCCCGCGTCACCGATTGCCTTGTGAAACGAGTTGTTGATCCGGGTAATCTGGTCGCGCAGGATGTTCGAGAACCGCAGCAGCACCGGCACCTCCAGCCCGCGGTTTTTCAGCTCGGAGACGATCTTAATCAAGCTCACGCTGCCGGCGTCTTTGCCGGGACAGCTCTTGACCACAACCTCACCATCGTCGGAAATCCCGAAAAATCCGCTGCCCCAACTGCGAATGCCGTACAATTCCCGCGATTTTTCAATCGTCCAACGCTCTAATGATTTTTTTGCCATATTTCATGTCCTATTCTATCGGGTATTCATCCCACCGTATCGGGCTTTGTCCCAAGGGCCATTTCCACAAAGGAACCACCCCCGGCTATAATCGCGGTAACGAATCCCGCATTATAGAACAATTTCCACAAAATCAAACCCAAAAAACATAAAGAGAGACAACCTGATGGGGCCGACGGTACCATTTTTATCCCTGCGCTGCCCCCGGATTCGGTCCGGGACAAGCTCTTGTTGGATCTACTGCTTTTTTTGGATCTTGGCCCAGGTGTCCTTGAGGCCGACGGTTTTGTTGAAGACGAGTTTTTCGGGAGTGGAATCGTTATCCGTGCAGAAGTAACCCAGCCGCTCGAACTGGCAGCGATCCAGCGGTTTGGTATTCTTCACCGATGGCTCGATCTTGCAGTTTTCCAAAATCTTCAATGAATCGGCGTTGAGGTTGACGGTAAAGTCCTTGCTTTCCTCGGTATCGTCGGGATTTTCCTTGGTGAACAAGTGGTCGTACAGCCGCACTTCGGCATCGAGCGCGTGTTCGGCGCTGACCCAGTGCAGTGTGGCCTTGACTTTGCGGCCGTCCGGGGCGTCGCCGCCGCGGGTTTCGGGGTCGTAGGTGCAGCGCAGCTCGGTGATGTTGCCGTTGGCGTCCTTGACAACCTCGTTGCAGGTAATAAAGTACGCATACCGCAGCCGCACTTCGCGTCCGGGAGCCAGCCGGAAGAACTTTCGCGGCGGCTCTTCCATAAAGTCGTCGCGTTCGATATAAATCACCTTGCCGAATGGCACCTTACGCGTTCCGGCCGAAGCGTCTTCGGGATTGTTCACCGCGTCCAGCGCATCAACCTCGCCGTCGGGATAGTTGGTAATCACGACCTTGAGCGGATTCAGCACCGCCATAACGCGCGGGCTGGTGGCATTAAGGTGCTGCCTGAGGCAATGTTCCAGCAAGGCATAATCGACCGTGCTGTTGAACTTGTTCACGCCGATGGTCTTGCAGAAGCTGCGGATCGCTTCCGGCGAGAAACCCCGCCGCCGCAACCCGCTCAACGTCGGCATCCGCGGATCATCCCAGTCACTGACGTGCTTGTCTTTGACAAGCTGCAACAGTTTGCGCTTGCTCATCATCGTATAGGTCAGGTTCAGCCGGGCGAATTCAATCTGCTGCGGGTGGTGGATCGGCTCCGGCCGGCCTTCGTTAATGGCATCTATGAACCAGTCGTACAGCGGACGATGGTTTTCAAACTCCAGTGTGCAAATCGAGTGCGTAATGCCCTCGACCGAATCTTCCAGTCCGTGTGCCCAATCGTACATCGGATAGATGTTCCACGCATCGCCGGTGCGGTGGTGGGCCGCGTGCAGGATGCGATACATGACCGGGTCACGCAGGTTGACGTTCGGGCTGGCCATGTCGATCTTGGCCTTGAGCGTCTTGGAGCCGTCGGGAAATTCCCCGTTTTTCATGCGCTCGAACAGGTCGAGATTCTCTTCCGGCGTCCGGTCACGATAGGGGCTGTTCTTGCCCGGCTCGGTGAGCGTGCCGCGATATTTGCGCGTTTCCTCGGCCGTCAGGTCGCATACATAGGCCTTGCCCTTCTTGATCAGGTCCACAGCCCAATCGTACATTTGCTGAAAGTAGTCCGAGCCGAACATGGGTTCTTCGTTCCAGTCCCAGCCAAGCCATTTGACGTCCTCAATGATCGAATCCACATATTCCTGCTCTTCTTTGCAGGGATTGGTATCGTCAAAACGCAGGTTGCACTTGCCGCCAAACTCGGCGGCGATGCCGTAGTTCAGGCAGATGCTCTTGGCGTGGCCGATATGCAGGTACCCATTCGGTTCCGGGGGAAACCGCGTATGCACTCGCCCGCCCCAGGTCCCTTTTTCCAAATCATCGGCCACAATCTGCCGAATAAAATCCAATCGCTCATTATTCTGTTCATTTATCTCTGTCATAAATTATTTTAAAAAAAGTCATTCGTCTAACCCAAAAGAACCGCGAATCAACTCGCGAACCTTTTGAGTAATTTCAATCGCTGATTTGGCATCTTCAGCATCTGCACACATTCCCGGATACCGGACTTCAACCGCCCGGTCCGTCAGAGAACCCAAGTCGTCACGCATAAATTCCCATAATGGTTCAATTGGCAGAATAAGCAATAGGATCGCACTTAAATCATGCGTTTTTCCAAATGCGATGTTTGCTTCTACAAGTCGTGCTTTGAGGTATTTTTCTGCACATTGCTGCGCATGAAAGCAGGCTGCATCATAATTGGGCAACTCCTCTGCGAAATACTCACGCCGAGCCGTGATGTAATCTGCTTCGGCTTTTTGAACCCATTCAAGCGTCAGCGGCTTCATAAAGCACGGTTCCTTTCTGCGTAATATCTTCAATAAAACAATCCCCCATGTTCAGCCGTTGCTGAATCTGGGACGGAGTACGCACCAGCAGGTCCAGCGGGAAGTCCGGCTGCAGTGTTTTGCGGATTTCGGTCGCCTGCTGCCAGGATTTGCCCTCGAAATCCATAATCACCAGCAAGTCCACATCCGAATCCTCGGTGGCCTGCTCATTGGTGAATGAGCCGAACAACACCACTTTGTCCGGGTGGAACGTGTGCCCAATCCGAACGCCAAAGTCCTGAATTTGATGCATACTGATCATAGGTTAAAGATAATAGACGATAAACCTTAACGCAAACAAAAAAACACTCGACAATTTCAAAGCATTATCATAGCATATGGATACGTATTCGGACAGAACTTTATTCAGGAAGCAGGCTGGAATATGGTTTATAGTAATTGTGAGACAATTTTATCGGCGATTGGGCATACACCGCTAGTGGAACTGAAACGGATTAATCCCAACCCGAAGGTGCGAATTCTGGCCAAATTGGAGGGCAACAACCCCGGCGGCTCGATCAAGGACCGCCCGGCGCTGTACATGATCAACGCCGCTGAAACCGATGGCTCGCTGACGCGGGACAAAACCATCCTCGAACCCACCTCCGGCAATACCGGCATTGCGCTGGCGATGATCGGAGCGGCCAAAGGGTACCATGTAACGCTGACGCTGCCGGGCTGTGTCAGCAGCGAACGCCAGCATATTCTCGAGGCGTTCGGGGCCGAAGTGATTATGACCTGTCCCAAATCCGGCACCGACGGCGCCATCCGCATGGCACACCAGATGCTCGAAACAAATCCGGAAAAATACTTCATGCCAAACCAGTTTTCCAATCCCGCCAACCCGCAGGCCCATTATGAGACAACGGGGCCGGAGATCTGGGAGCAAATCAATGGCGAGATTGATTTTTTTGTCACAGGACTGGGCACGACAGGCACGCTGATGGGGATGAGCCGCTATATGAAGGAGCGGCCCAAGCCCGTCAAGGTCGTCGGCGTCGAGCCGGTGGCCGGCCACACGATTCAGGGCCTCAAAAACATGACCGAATCCATCGTACCGGAGATTTATCAGCGGCCGCACCTGGACGACGTCCTGCCCATGGGCGACGAGGAGGCGTTCGACATGACCCGGCGGCTGGCAACCGAAGAGGGTCTGTTCGCAGGAATTTCATCCGGGGCCAATGTCGCCGGTGCGGTGCGGCTGGCAAAGGACATGGACAGCGGCACCATCGTCACCATCATCTGCGACCGCGGCGACCGCTACCTCAGCACCATGCTCTTTCGCAGCGTTTGTGCCAAATGCCCGCCATAATAAATGACTGTCAGTTTTCAAGAGGTTGTATGATGAAAAAAATTGAAGCGTACCTCAAGGCCTGTATTCTCATCGTTCTAATTTCAGGGTTATGTTGTTTTGCTGCCGGCGCTGAATCGCAGGACTGGCCACAGTTCCGTGGGTCCGGTGGGCAGGGAGTTGCAGAAAATGCTGATCCGCCGCTGCATTGGGGTCCGGAGAAAAACATCGTCTGGAAACAGACAATTCCCGATAAAGGATGGTCGGGGCCGATTGTGTATAAGGGATCGGTCTATATTACCACCGCCCGGACGGATGAGGATCATAACCCACGGTCGCTCCGGCTGATTCGCCTGGACGCCGCCAGCGGCAAGGTCCTCTGGGACAGGGAAGCATTGACGTGGTCCGACACTTATGCAAGACACGCAAAAAACAGCCATGCCAGCCCCACGCCGATTGCTGAAAACGATCGGATTTATGTGTATTTTGGTCACATGGGCAGTGCCTGCCTGGATGAGCATGGGACCGTACTCTGGCGGCAGCAGGAACTAACTTACAATTCAAGGCATGGCAACGGCGGTTCGCAGGTGCTGGTCGATGACAAACTGATTTTCATTTGCGATGGCATGGAAGAATCCTTTGTTGTCGCGATCCACAAAGATACCGGCAAGATCGCCTGGAAAACCGACCAGACCAACGCCAACCAGGTCGCTTCTTTTTCAACACCCTGTCTCATCGAAGAAAACGGTCAAAAACAACTGGTCTGCGCCGGCAGCGGGTTTGTTCGTTCTTACAATCCCGACGATGGACGTCAAATCTGGTATCTGAACTATGGCAAGGGCTACTCTGTGATTTCACGCCCGGTCTATGGGCTGGGCCTGGTTTTTGTACTAAGCGGCTTCAGCGATCAGACGTTGTATGCGATCCGGCCAGACGGCACAGGGGATGTGACCGATACGCATGTGGCCTGGAAGACCAAAGAAGATGTCCCCAGAACCTCTTCGATCCTGCTGGTGGATGGTATGTTATTCTATGTTTCCGATACCGGTACTGCCACCTGTATGGATGCGGCAACCGGCACGGTGCACTGGCAGGAAAAGATCGGCGGAACACATTCGGCCTCGCCGGTGTATGCGGACGGCAGGATTTACTGCACCGCTGAAGACGGGAAAGTGGTCGTTCTAAAGGCCGGGACAACGTTTGAAAAACTGGCCGAAAACGACCTGGATGAGCTAACGCTGGCCTCGCCCGCGATCGTCGATAAAGCGCTATTTTTCAGAACCGAATCTCATCTCTATCGCATTGAAGAAAAGTAACAGGACTTATATTTAGCGGGCGATGCAGTCGGCGTTTGGGTATTTACAGGAAAAACTCGATATGCTAAGATGGCCTGTCAAATTTACCCCGAACAGAAAGGATGCGTCATGCAGAAAGAGGAGTCAATTGTCTTATTTAATCAGCAGCAGGTCCGTCGCCATTGGGACGACGAGCAGGAATTGTGGTGTTTTTCGGTCGTGGATGTGATCGAAATTCTGACCGGTAGTAATCGACCGCGAAAGTACTGGAATGACCTGAAAAAGAAGCTTTTTGACGAAGGAAGCGAGTTGTCCGAAAAAATCGGACAACTGAAAATGCTCTCGTCTGATGGCAAAAAGTACTTAACCGATGTTGCCGACACGGAACAACTGCTTCGCCTCATTCAATCCATCCCCTCGCCCAAGGCCGAGCCGTTTAAGTTGTGGCTGGCAAAGGTCGGGTATGAGCGGATCGAGGAGACCGAGGACCCGGAAATGGCGTTTGACCGGGCGATGGCGACATACCTGAAAAAGGGGTACTCCAAAGAATGGATCAACCAGCGTCTGAAAAGCATCGAGGTTCGCAAGGAACTGACCGACGAGTGGAATCAGCGCGGGGTTAAAGAGGGGCTGGAGTACGCAATTTTAACCGACGAGATCACCAAGGCATGGGCCGACAAGAGCGTCAAGGCATACAAAAAATACAAGGGACTGAAAAAGCAGAACCTTCGGGATAACATGACCAATCTGGAACTGGTCTTGAACATGCTGGCGGAGGCCTCCACAACGGAAATTTCCAAAAAGAAACGTCCCGAATCGTTCGAAGATAACAAAACCGTCGCCCAACAAGGCGGCCACGTTGCAGGAACAGCCAGAAAAGAAATCGAAGCCCAGACCGGCGAAAGCATTGTCAGCCCGAAAAACGCAACGGATTTACGATTAGGCAGCAAGAAAAAGAACTTGCTGGAAGAATGAAAGATTGATAGTGTATGGAGAAAATGGCTGTATAGGGATCAGCCGCTGGACGGGAGGTTTTTATGAAAGTTAAATTGAGCGAAATACTGACAGAGATGGAGTTTTCTAATTCTGAACGCCAGTCGTATCTGAACCTCAAAAACGGCCGGTTGATTACATTATCGGAGGCCGAAATAGCTGCCGCCGAGGATGGCGACAACCTTGAGGATTATCCCGAATGGGAACGGGAGCTAATCGAGACCGCACGAGCCATCGTCTGCGATGAGAGCAAGGATTATATCGCGCTACCGGATGAGTTTGACATCGACGAATACCGAATGATGCAGAGCTTTATCGACACGGTCTCGGACGACAGGATCGCTCAGACCTTAGCCATCAGCATCCACGGCAGCGGGGCCTTCCGGCGGTTCAAGGATCACTTGTATCAGTTCGGAATTCAGGACGACTGGTTCAAATACAGAGACAACGAATACAGACAGGCGGCCATCGAGTGGTGCAAAGAGAACAACGTGGAGTTTGTCGAAGATTAAGCTCTGCTAACGCAGCCCAACAAGGCGGGCGTGTTGCCGGAACAGCCAGAAAAGAAATCGAAGCCCAAACCGGCGAAAGTGTTATCAGTTCAAAAAATGCAACACATTTGCGGTTAGGCAGCAAGAAAAAGAAATTGCATGAGGAAAGAAGAAATTCGTCTTAGCGTTTTACACTGTTGATTTTTTCGATCATGTGGGAGACATTCTGCTTTGGCAGTGTATTCAGCAGTTCAAATACTTCCTTGGCTTCATTGTACCTGTATAAGTGATATAAGGCATACGCTTTGTACATTAAGCCGCAATCACTGAGAGGTTGTTCTGACAGAACTTCTTCGGAAAACTTTAACGACTCTTCAAAATGGCCGTTTTCAAATTCCGAAACCATTGATGATTCATTGTTAATATATTCGAGGGATTTATCATGTATTCTTGCCATAAATTTCTTGTGATTAAGCGGACGCAATCGACTAATGACACCTTCCACAAACCAATATAAAACTACAACTCCGATTACGGTTATAACGATATCCTGATACATAGGTAATCTCTCCATCTTTAATGTTAGGGTTTTGATTTGAAATTATAGGCCATATTCCATCTTAATTCAAGGTTTATGTCGGCAGAAAAGCTGTTTCAGCGTTATTGAGCTTATCCTTGACTTTGGTGGGGGGCGGGGGTACACTCTTCGTTTTGGATATTGACTGAAAAATCGGGTTTTCGGCCTATTTCGAGACATATTTGACTCAGGCAGGATGCCTGAGCTACCTTAAACAGGGATTTTTATGATTGTAACGCGATTTGCTCCTTCCCCGACCGGGTATCTGCATGTTGGCGGTGCGCGGACGGCTTTGTTCAACTGGCTGCTGGCTCGCAAGCATGGCGGTAAGTTCCTGCTGCGCATTGAGGATACCGACACCAAACGCAACACCGCCACCGCCGCCGACCAGGTCCTCAAGGACCTGCAATGGCTGGGCATCGACTGGGACGAAGGCCCGGACATCGGCGGCCCCAACGGCCCCTATAAGCAATCCGAGCGTCGGGACATCTATGACAAATATATCGCCCGACTCATCGACGCCGGCAAGGCCTACTACTGTTTCGACACGCCGGAAGAGCTGGACGCCATGCGAAAACAGGCCGAGGCCGAAAAACGCAACAATATCTACCCGCGCCCGGCGGACTTTCCGGATGCGGTGGCCGTCGAAAAGGCCCGCGCCGAGGGCCGCCCCGTCACCGTGCGGTTTGCGATCACCCAGACCGAACCGATTGTCATCCAGGACGAAATCCGCGGCACCATCTCCATCGATCCGGCAGAGTTGAGCGATTTTATCATCCAGAAAAGCGACGGCTTCCCGACGTATCACATGGCGGTCGTCATTGACGACGAACTGATGGGCGTCACCCACGTCATCCGCGGACAGGAACACCTCATGAATACGCCAAACCATCAGTTATTGCAAAAAGCCCTAGGCTTTCGCATCCCGACATACGCCCACATGTCCGTCACCGTCAGCGAAGGCGGCGGCAAACTCAGCAAACGCGAACGCCCCAAAACGCTCAAAAAGGCCATCAAGGCGATGCAGAATGTGGACACCGACGCGCTGGCCAACGCCGGCGGCATCAGTCCCGAAGAACTGGACGGCTTCCTGACCGGCAAAACCACCCCGGACATGCCCGCGGTCGATGCGATGGCGGAATATCTCGGCGTGCATCTGCCGGAAATCAATATCGTTGACTTTTTCCGCAGCGGGTATCTGCCGGAAACGCTGGTCAACTTCTTCGCCCTGCTGGGCTGGAACCCCGGCGACGGCCGCGAAATCATGACCCGCGACGAACTCATACAGGCGTTCGACCTGTCCCGCGTCAACAAAAGCAACAGCTTATTCGACCGCCAGAAGCTGATGGCCTTCAATACCGAACACATTAAGCGCGTCGGAGCCGAAATACTCGTGCGGCATTTTCGAGCGTACCTGCAGGAAATCGACTCGCCGGTCGCCAAGGCCGACGACGCCCTGCTGGGACGCATCATCCGCATCAACGAAGGTGCCCGCACGCTGGAACAGATCGAACAGAAAACACGATTCGCATTTGTGGCCGATGAAGCCATCGAATACGACGAAAAGGCGGTCAAAAAAGTCCTGCTCAAAGGCGACGGGCTGGCGATGCTCAAGCTTGTCGGCGAGGCGCTGGCGGCCCTGACTGAACTGACGCCGGAGTCGATTGAAACGGCACTGCGGTCCCTGGCAGAGGAAAAGCAGGTCGGTCTCGGCAAAGTGGCCCAGCCGCTGCGAGTCGCCATCTGCGGTAATACGATCAGCCCGCCCATCTTTGACGCGGTGGATATGCTGGGAATGGAGTCCACCCTGAAACGAATTGAATTAACGCTGGAAAAATTCCAACAGGATAGCTAAGGAGAGTGAAAATGTCATTACTGGTCACCGGCTCGGTCGGCATTGATACCGTTCGGACCCCCTACGGACTGAACCAGGATTGCATCGGCGGTTCGGCGGTGTATTTTTCGATGGCCGCCAGTTACTTCACGGAGGTCAAGTTTGTCGGCGCCATTGGCGAGGATTGCCCTTTCGATTTGCGAGAGCTTTTCAGGGACAGGACGGTTGACCTGGAGGGTCTGGAAGTCCGTAAAGGCAGTAAGACATTTCGCTGGCACGGATCCTATGAAGGCAGCATGAACGAGGCCCGCACGGACGCGGTGGAACTCAATGTGCTGGCCGAACAGCCGCCCGCTGTACCAGACCCGTTCCGTGACTGCAAATATGTTTTTCTGGCCAATACCGCCCCGTCATTGCAGATGAAGCTGCTGGACCAACTGGACAATCCAGCGGTCGTGGCCGCGGACACGATGAATCTTTGGATCGAAACCGCCAACAAGGACCTGAAACACCTGTTGCGGCGGATCGATCTATTGGTCCTCAACGACGGCGAAGCCAAACTGCTGACCGGGCATTACAACCTGATCTCGGCGGCTAAACGGATTATCGAAATGGGCCCGCGATTCGTGGTTATCAAAAAAGGCGAACACGGCTCGATGATGGTTGACAGCCGGGACAATATCTTTCTGCTGCCGGCCTATCCGACTGATGTTGTGATCGACCCGACCGGTGCGGGGGATTCCTTCGCCGGCGGGATGATGGGGTATGCGGCTCAGATCGATTCGATCGATACGATGACGCTGCAGAAAGCCGTTGCGTACGGCACGGTCATGGCGTCCTTTACGATCGGGGATTTCTCGATCCACGGCATCAAGAACGCGACCCAGGAAATGATCGAAGAGCGATTCGACCGGCTCAGAAAGATAACACAGTTTTAATAAGTAATTTTAACCCTGAAGACTGAGGACCGAAGACTGATATTATGCGGCTGTTTGTGGCGATTGATATGAGTTCGCAGGTACAGGATCGAATCGGGCAGATCCAGCGGCGGCTCAAGCAGGAATTGGGCAATGACCGCGGCGTCAAATGGGTTCGCCCCGAGCAGATCCACCTGACGCTGAAATTCCTCGGCGAGGTTCGGGACAACATGCTCACGCAGGTGTGTGACGTGGTCACACGAACCGCCGCAAAATACGACAGCTTTGAAATACAGGCCCGCGGAATGGGCGTCTTCGGGCAGCCGGCCCGCGTGGTGTGGGCGGGGATTGAACCCTGTCCGTCGCTGATGAAGCTTCAGGCGGAACTGGAACGTGAGTTCGAAAAGATCGGCTGGGACAAAGAAAACCGCGCGTTCGCCGGACATTTGACCCTGTGCCGGGTCAAAAGTGCCGCCGCCGGCAGAAAAATCGCCCAAGCGGTCGAAACCGTCAAAGATGAAATTTTTGGTTCCGTCTGGGTCGATCAGGCGGTATTATACGAAAGCCACCTGAGTTCAGACGGCCCGCAGTACAGCGCGGTCTGCACCGCGCCCTTGAAATAACAGAGAAACAGGAAAGAACCACGAATAAACACGAATACACACTAATTTTTTTTGAGATATTTTATTAGTGGTCATTCGTGTGCATTCGTGGTTTAAGAAACGTTACGGATAACAAACAGCGAATAACGAGGAGACCTTCAATGGCCAAAAAAAAGAAAGCAGCACAGAAAAAAACAGAAACAACAACGGCGTCCGGAGGAACCAAAGGCGACGCGCTGGATCGGGCGATTGCCCAGATCGAGAAACAATACGGTGCCGGTTCCATCATGAAAATGGACGAATCGACCCATCGCAAGATTGACGGCATCCCCACCGGTGCCCTGTCGCTGGATATCGCTCTGGGCGGTTCCGGCATTCCGCGCGGGCGCGTGGTTGAATTTTACGGGCCGGAATCCTCCGGTAAGACAACCCTGGCATTGCACACGCTGGCCAATGCTCAAAAGCTCGGCGGTGTCGCGGCGTTTATCGATGCCGAACACGCACTGGACCCGACTTGGGCGAAAAAGCTGGGCGTGGATGTCAACAGCTTACTCATCAGCCAGCCGGATACCGGCGAGCAGGCGCTGGACATCGCCGAAATGCTGATCAAATCCAATGCCGTCGATATTATCGTGATCGACTCGGTCGCGGCACTGGTACCCGCCGCCGAACTCAATGGCGAGATGGGCCAAAGCCACGTCGGCCTGCAGGCCCGGCTGATGAGCCAGGCCCTGCGAAAGCTGACCGGTGTCATCAGCAAAAGCAAGACCTGCCTGATTTTCATCAACCAAATCCGCATGAAAATCGGCGTCATGTTCGGCAACCCCGAAACCACCACCGGCGGCAACGCCCTGAAGTTTTACAGTTCGGTGCGATTGGACGTCCGCCGTATTCAGACCATCAAGGCCAGCAGCGACGAGGCCATCGGCAACCGCGTGCGTGCCCGCGTGGTCAAGAACAAGGTCGCCGCTCCGTTCAAGACCGCCGAATTCGACATCATGTTTAACGAGGGCATCAGCTACGAAGGCGACATCCTGGACTTGGCGGTCGATAACAACATCGTCAACAAGAGCGGCGCATGGTTCAACTACGGCCAGGTCAAACTCGGCCAGGGCCGCGAAAACGCCAAACAGTTCATCAAAGACAACCCCGAACTCATCGACGAACTGAAAACAAAAATCCTCATCGCCAAAGGACTAATCGAAGAATAATCATGTTAATCGATAAGGAGGCCTGAAATGGAACAATTACTTATGATTTCAGCGATTTTAGTGATTTTTGCTTTTCCGGTTTTTTTGCTGTATTATTTATCCAAATTAGTGGTCGCAGTTGAAAAAATCGCGGATAAACTTGACGGTGGTACGGTAACCAGAAAAGAAGAAGCCCCATAGGGCTTCAATAAAAATAGCCACGGGTGAAGGAAGCAAAGCGACCGAAACCCGTGGTTAAGTGCATGATAAATAATCGACCCTATCGGGGTCGAACAACAAGCATTTTGGAGTTGCATATAAGCCGACATCTTAAAAATTGTTGGCTTATTAATTTCTCATAACTCTTTTACATGCAAACACATAACTACACTTGCCTGAAAGATCAAAAAAATATTTAAAAATAAATCTTGACATCTAAATCAATTTTTATATATATGTCAATTATGAAAAAAGAAAAAACAGCTTATCAGAGAGTTCGATTGGATGGCAAATGGTATGTCATCGTCGAAGAAAAGGAATTTCGAGCATTAACCCAAAGCACAAATTCCAAAGCCAAAAATGATATACTGGATGCTTTGAACATCAGTAACCAGCGCTTAGCCGACCGCTTATTGCAACGACGCCAGCATGCTGAATTAAGCCAAAAAAACTTAGCGGAATTAGCAGGCGTACGTGTCGAAACTCTGAATCGTATTGAAAAAGGCAGAACCACACCGGACTTTAAAACCATACGGAAATTAGTCAATGCAATCAACGAATATAATGAAAGCAGATAGGAGATAAACCATGTCAGCACAAACACTTGAAACCCTAAGCCAGAGAGTAATTGAGCTTATTAGTACTCATCACGATATCCCAAAAGAGCAGATTTCACTCAACTCCCAATTCGTTGCGGATCTTGGCTTTGATAGCTTGGACCAGGTTGAATTCGTTATGAATGTCGAAGAAGAATTTGACATTACAGTATCTGACGAGATTGGTGAAACAATCAACACCGTACGAGATGCGGTTCAAGAAATCCAAAAAATGATTTCATAGAATCATTAAATAATCGAAGGGAGCGTACCATGGGATTGGATGTTGTCGAACTGATCATGGATATTGAGGAAGGATTCAATATTGAGATTTCTGATGAAGAAGCCTGCCAAGCTGTTACCGTGGAAAAAATGTATCAATGTGTCTTAGATAAAGTGACACTATCTTCAGGTTATCGATGTTCTAGCCAGAAGGCATTTTATTCATTGCGTAAAGCACTTATGGAAAACCTGAGTATTGAAAAAAAAGTAATCACGCCAAAAACAAACATAGAGTTACTCTTTCCTGAATCCGAACGAAGAAAACGATGGTCAAAGATGTCAGAAAATGTGCCGTATAAGTTTCCTGAACTAAAGTATCCGGTGGTAATTGGATTCCTTTTTATAACAATCGCACTATTGAGTGGAAGTTTTTTCACCTATCTTCTTTCTCTGTGTTTCGAGCGATACAACATTTCATACAAATCAGCTATTTCTGGTCTTACCTGTATTTTATTGACTATAGCTGTATGTAAAATGATGTTCAAAAAGCTTTTGGTATTCAAACTCATTGTCCCCCAAGGGTGTAACACATTAGGGGGAATAGCAAAGCATATCTCATATCACAATACAGATTGTTTTGGAACACTGAACAAAAAAGAAATTTGGGACAGACTTACCCTTATCATTTCTGAACAATTGGGTGTTGGTCAAGAGGACATTAAACCAGAAAGTAATTTTGTTGAAGATTTGAATATATGACTTTTGTTGATAGCATTCGGTTATACAAGATCGGTCAATTCGATTACGCAACATTTTTTCTGTAAATTCTCTTTTTGTTTGAATTGACGTTTTTGTCCACATTCTCATTTTCCGCATTCATATTCAAATACCGTTTTCCGGCGATCCAGTCTTCACTGATTTCCATTTCAACCGCACTGGCCAATCGCAGCAGGGATGCTTCATTCGGGAACAGTCGAGCCACCCGAGTGCGTCGATTGATTTCCTCGTGCAACCGCTCCAGCATATTCGTCGTCCGCATCCGTTTACGATGGGGTTGAGGCAGCGCAAAGACCGTCAATCCCTCCGGCAGATTGGCTTCCATCCACGCGGCCAGCCGGGGAGCCGATTCGGCGTATTTTTCCGCATAGTATTTCAGTCGTATCTGGGCAAGTTCACCATTGGGGGCATTGAAGATGTCCCGGATATCTTGTGCAACCTGTGGCTGCATCACTTTGCTGGGGACATAGGCCTGGGCATTGCGTT
>Ga0272442_10003249_pt1 | contig 22937 bp, 21 predicted proteins | sample SSMForm2O_FD_200262 | JGI IMG/M metagenome (GOLD analysis project Ga0272442, IMG submission 200262) | Marine sediment archaeal communities from Little Sippewissett salt marsh, Falmouth, MA, United States - SSM-Form-2O | ecosystem: Environmental > Aquatic > Marine > Wetlands > Sediment ...
TGGCGCGGGAAACGCCGGAAATGCGGCTAAACACCAAAGTCCGCCAAGCGTAAGGTTTAAAGTTTAAGCCTGACCCCGTGGAGTCCAAAGAACACGGACTTCAGAATGACGGTTTTCCTCGGCTATCGGACTGCCGCTGCCAGGGGGTGAAGAGCTTTTGGATTATTGCGCGCCCTGGGCGGCAGCCTCGTGGGGGTGTTCGCGACCCGGCAAAGAAGTCCCGGTCGCGGCATAGGATCTTCGTTGCAGGCAGATGCTTGCGCCCCCAGGAACCTGCCGCTGACACATCTCCCAGTTGGCAGCCAGCCAATCTGGCTCCAGATGAGAGTAGATGATGTTCGGCCAGTCGACCAGGACGTCGATACGTTCAGCGTCGATGTAAAGATGCAACTCATCACGCTTTAGGTAGTCGAGGGCCTTATGGTCAAGTTTTCCATCCAAGTTCACCACATTGGAGTTGTAGTAGCCGATGATTCCGCTCTGGAATGCTCCCACTTTGGCTGAGCTGAAGTTACGCTGGATGAAGGCCGCCGAGATGGCGTGCGAGCTGGTTATTCTCCCGGCGTGCAGGCTCAGAGCCGCCCATCCAAAGAAACAGAGAGGTATCGAGTAGATAAGCACAGTCTGAGCTGTCCTGGAGATTTCCTGAATCCGATTTGCGAGAAGCACCGCCATGATCGCAGTCAATGGGACGACAAGAGGTATGGAGTACCTGTGATAGAAATGCCGTGCGGAGAAGGACACGAGGTAGACGAATATGAGCACAGCGATGGCGATGAGCCAGTTGCTAAGTGGCCACCCTTGCCTGAATCTGGGCAACACGCGCGCTAAATGCGGCCTCCCTCCAAACAGGAATCCAACAAAGAGGAGAAGAGACAGGAGTGCGACCAGCGACAGGGCTCCGCCGGGGGTTGAGTAGATCCATGGTGTTGAATGACTGAGTATGGCCTTCCCCATTATCCATAGTCTGGAGCAGGCCACCTGCATTGTGATCGTGCCGGCCTGCGCGCCTCCCGAAGATGGCAACCAACTGCCGGTAACTCTGAATGTGTAAAGGAACCAGGGACTGATGATCAAGGCTGCCACAACACCTGTGAGCACAATCCACCGTGTTGTCAGCTTTCGTTCGAGCAACGAGAGTGTCAGGAAGACGCCGAGCATCACGCCAAAATCGATTCGCGCCCACGCGGTAATGCCGGCAAGCAGACCCATGACGATTGCCTCTCGCGTGCCCGGGCGGCGCCCAGGTAGCGTAAGTGAATATCGGAGGCACAGCGCGAACAGGATTAGATAAACCCCTGTCTCGAGGCCGTATGTGAAGGATCTAAACAGAGTGAAATTGAAGACAGTGGCAATGAAACCAAGAGCATAGGTGAGGTCTCTTACGCCCTGGTCCGCCAGGTCGCGCGCAAGAGATCCGATAGTGTGGGCGAACAGCAAGAGTGTCGCGCTGCCGAAGAGAAGGACCGAGCGTACGAAGAGCCATTTGTCTCCTCCGACGAGCTGAACTATCCACGCAAGCGCGGCATAAATGGCGGTGCTTAACGGCTGTATTCCCGTTGTGTCCATACCATAGTTGTAAACAACACCTTGTCCTGACGCGATATTCCACGCGACAGTAAGCATGTAGTACCCATCTTCGCCGACCGGCCTCTCTGCCAGGTACGGGAACAGGAGCCCGCTTCGCATCTCCAGGCCAGCATGAGACAGGCCCGCAAGAGCCAAGCCGTATGCCAGATAGGCAATGGTGATTGGAACTAACACGCGGTGCATGGTGAGTCGTTCCCTATTGTGTGGGGAGGCAAGAGTCATCTGTATGCAAGAGAGGGAATGGAGTTGTCAGTGTCCTGAAGGGTCTCGGACCTGGGGCGATTTGCGCACGTGCGATGCAATGGCCTCAAGCAAGATGCGGAAGATGAAGCGAAAGCCGTTCAGATTGCGTCTCCACAGTCGACGAGGCTCTCGCATAAGCCGGGGCAACCACTCCAGTCCCAGACGCTGAAAGACCAGAGGGGAACGCTTGATTCGACCACCATAGAAATCAAAGACTGCTCCCACTGCAATCGCCGCTTTTGCGCATATCAGGTGTCGATTGCGATGGATCCATTTCTCCTGTTTCGGCTGGGTCATTCCCACCCAGAGTATATCCGGTCTCATTGCGTTGACAGCGGCAAGCATTGCTCTGTCATCCTCCTCAGTAAATTCGGTCCTGAAAGGAGGTGAATACGTTCCTGCGACTCTCACATGCGGGTAGTCGCGATCCATGCGATTGACTATTGCCTTGGTTACGGCAGGCGTGGAGCCCAGAAAAAAGCATGATGTGCCGCCCTGTTCGTTCAGTGTCGCGTTTATGGCGGCGAAGATGTCGCTTCCGGTGATGCGCCTGCGGATCGTCCCTCCGAGCATCCGTGACGCGAGGACAATACCTGCGCCGTCAGGAAGGAGGATGTCCGCATCATGCAGCACGTCCTCGAACACGGAATCATGTCCGGCGGTTATAACTGAGTGCGGGTTGAGGCAGATAATTGTCCGAGTGGGCCCGACGCTTTTCATCCATTCGCAGACAGTGTTTACACAGGCCTGTAGCGGTTCTGTTGTCACGCCATAGGAGGCGATTGTTTCCGTCTTCACGCAGATGGCCCTCTGAAGATCGGAGGTGCTCCGGAGATCTCGGGGTCGCGCTTCCAGCCTTGACATGGTCCGAGAATGGGGTCGCCCGGAAACGAGATGCCTTCCCGTGCGCCACAACGAGTTGGATTGGGTTGTTCAGCGCGCATTTCGAGACAGTTTGAAACCATGCCTGGGATACAGTCGGCGAGTGCTGCGAGCATGTCTTCTACTCAGATCTATGCTTCAACGGTAATCCGCAGTCGGCCAGAGAGCCTATCAGCATCTCCTGGGCGATAATTGATGCGATCGTCACGGCCATGGCATTCTTTGCTTCCTGGTCGACGTGCACGGCATCGGTGTAGATATCATCTCCGAAAGCACTGTATGCAGAGGAGACATCGAAGGCGTAGTCCAGCTTCGCCACGCGTTTCCTGATCCTCTCGTGCGTGGCCAAGAACGGTTCAGGGATCCTATATGGCTGATAGAAGGCAAGGAACTTCGTGTGTCCGCAATGAGCAGATTCAAACGAACGAGTGATGGTTGCGGCCAATGCCAGTGTCTCGAAATATGCATTCTCGATCTCGTGGTTCCATGGGTCTGAGAATGGAACATGCTCCTCCCGCAACCTGCGCAGGCCGGTCAGGAATCCGAAACGCCTCTCAAGAGCGCCTATGCAGGCCGAGTTTTCGACGAGCAGTTGCGTGAGAGGGCCGGTCTCTGCACGATAAAAAAAATCGTAGGGATATCCCGGACGAGGGTCGTAGTATGCGCTTTGAACGGTTTCGTTGTATCCACCATAGAAGATAACAAGGTCCGGTTTGTGAGGCGACAGGTACTCCAGTATGGCATGGAGGTGCTGACGATGGTGGGAGCTGACAACCGAGTAGTTTGCCACGAACACATTGATGTCGAGGATTCCGGCCAGTTCCTCTTCCAGTTTCGCGGGTATTGTCGGGCTCCCCGCATATCCGGTCGATCCCCCAAAGAATGCAATTGTGAAGCTCCCGGGGGGAGCATCCTTCAAGGCGGCGCCCCGAAAGCCAAGCTCGTTTCTGGTTCCCACGTTGGGAGTTCCCTTGAACGCAATGTATGGTGCGGGGTACCGCGCGCCGTCATCGATTTCGTAGTGACGCGGGTATCCGAGACCCAGAAGGTGTCGGAGGACGACTATATCGGCGAGTGCCAGGACGACCGATAGGTATAGAATGTATTTGATCCACCATCTGATCCGATCTGCCGCACCTTCGCGGCGTGCCGGTTTACGTGAGTGTCGACCCTGATCGTCTTGACTGCTCATCCGACTACTTCTCCTTCCTCTGAACGATGGGCCCGGAATCGCCGTAGGTTCGCCCGGCAATGCGTTGCTTCAGGCGCAGCATCTTCAGAAGATAGTACGCATCATAGTTTCCAGAGAACACAAGGCGGACGTATTCCAGAGGAGCGTCTGGGGGGAGGCAATCCCGGTGGAGGCAGTGGCGCACAGTTCTCGGTGTGTTGATTCCGTTCAGAGCGGTGAAGCAGAAGTCGTAGTGGCTGCGAATGATGCTATAGGCGAACGCGCCGGCCTGTCGCTCCGTGCCAACAGGAAAAGCAAAGGCCCGCACATTCCGACCGAGCAAGTCCTCCACTATGCTTTTGGGACGTATAAGTTCGGTGTTCGCAGTCTCATGGTCGCGGATATCGCATAGGAATACATGATTGTGCGTATGTGGGCAGACCATGTGTCCTCTCGCATCCAGATCCTTCAGGTGGTCGCCTGTCATAACAGCGCATTGCTCATGTGTGAGCGTTGCTGCACGCCCGGCATCCCGATGGAGCTGTTCGGAAGCAAATCGACGTGTGTCAGATTCCGTTGTGAGATTGAGGATGCGGGTTGGGACGAAGAAGACGGCCTTGATGCCCATTGGGTCGAGGACTTCTCTGGCTGCTTGATAGCTGGAGAGAAGGCCGTCGTCGAACGTGACCAGGAAAGAATTCCGATCCTGCCTGGTTCTTCCGTCAAGAATTGCGAAGAACGTTTCCGGGGAGAGGGGGGTTCGGACTTCACGCAAATACTGGATGCTGGTTCGGAAGTTGTCCAGCAGCGCGTGGCCAACTCCATGCGTGAAGGTCACTCGGATGTTAGGGGTCGGACAGAATGTCCGACTCAGCCAACCGGCTCCTAGAATTCGAAATGCCCGGCCGTAGGTTATCAGACGTGCGTTCACGAAGCGGTCGAGGTCATGAAGAGCGACATCACTGCCGGGTCACATCCTTGGAAGTCGGGTCGGCGTTCTTCCCGACGTTGAACATGTAGAACAGATATGCGTTTTTTGAAGGCTGCCGACTCTTGAAAGGCAGGTGCCAGTTGACAGGAATGATACCGAACAGCTTTCTGCAAGGAAACCACCACCCGCCCATATGTGCTTTGACGCATTCAAACCCGTGGTGGGCCGCCAGCTCACGGAATTCATCGAACGACCAGGAATGGACACATTCAACGTGTGATCGGCCGATGTATTTATCGGATGTGCCGTTGTGAATCACGCACAGGAAAGTTGCGCCCGGTTTCGCTACGCGATGGATTTCAGCCAGTGCTCCGGCAATATCCGGGATGGATGTGAGAGTCGAGACCGAGACTATCAGATCGGAAACGGATGTTGCCAGAGGTATATCGGTTGCTGAGGCGAGGGCAATATTGATCCGACGATTGTCATGCAACGCCCTGCGAAGGTGAAATTCCGAAAGAGAGATGTCGAAAGCGTTGTAATAGCAGTCGCGCGGGATATACTTGCGCAGAGCCATGTTGCCGCAGCCGACCTCAAGAAATGCCGTGTCCTTCCGCCATAGTTCCCTGATCCATCTTCCCAAGGCGCGTTCAATGAATGCCGTTCCGATCAGTTCGTGCCTGAGACTGAAGAGGGGCCACAAAATCGTCTTGAGCGCGCGGCGGCCGGGTGAGTCGATACGAATTCCGGAGGCGTCGTCATAGCGCTTCGGCAGATTGCTTGCGCAGGGTATCTGCCGGTTTTCCAGCACAGCATATTCCGAGAGATCCCATGTCAGTTTGCTCATGCCCCATTCCTGATAAAGGAGTACTCTCGCCCCGACGGTGAGACATGGAATATTTGATATCCTGCCGTATTCATCTTCGCGATAGCGCCTGCCATTTCCTTGAGGCCGTCATGTGACTTGCCCGGATGGAACTCAACGAGAATCTGGCCGATAGATGCCGCGGTGTTGGCGATGTCCCTGAGGACTGCGCATTCAGCGCCTTCGATATCCATCTTGAGGATATCCACATGCTTGTGTCCGAGACGTTCCATCAGAGTTGCCAGCCGGCACACTTCTCCCTCTGTCGATTCCGCATTAGGCCCGGCTCCGTAGCTCATGCTGTATGAGACGAAGGTGTCTTGAACGGGGGCAGCGAATTCGGCTACACCATCAAAGTCAGCCAGACCCCACTCATGAAGGTGAAATCCTTGGGGGAGGTCCTGGGCCCGAATCCACGCGATTGCTCGGGGCGTTGGGTCGAAGGCGTGCACTGCCACTCCGTAACGCTCGATCATCAGCCTGTCGAACTCGATGTCCCTGCCGATTCCAGCGGAATATACGACACTATCGGGGGTTATCTTGTCCGGATGGATGCAGTATCCGCCATAATCCGTGCCAAGGAAAGTCTTGGAAATGTTCACCTGGGCGGACGACCAGATATCTTGCCGCAACAGCTGCCTGATGAGTCGTTTGCCTCGGTCGATTGTGCTCCGTCTCAGATCCATATTTTTTGACTATCCATTTGCTGACAAGGCACCCGCCATTGCTCGACGATATGCTTCATGGATTGCATCGTACTGCCTTTGGACCGAATAGGTGAGCAAAGCTTCCTTGCGCGCAGCCCTGCCAAGTTGCTCGCATAACTCCGGGCTGTTCCACAACTCTTCTATCTTCGCTGCCATGTCTTCGGGGCTCTGCGGCGTATACAGAAGGCCTGTCCTTCCTTCCTGGACAATCTCCGGCAGCCCGCCAATGCGAGAGCAGACAACAGGCTTTGCATGACTCATTGCTTCGAGCAGCACGGTCGGGCATCCCTCATAGCATCGTGTGGCGAAGACCACCATGCGGCACCGATGGTACTGGTCGGCCAGGGCCGCCCCATCTAGTTGTCCCAAGAAGTCAACATTGGCCGGGGCGGCTCCGACCAGCTCTGGCATCCGATGCCAGGATCCGGCTATTCGGACCGGAATCCCGGGTAACCGTCGCGCTGCTTCAAGGAGTGTCTGTACGTCCTTTTCCGGTGACACCCTTCCGACATAGAGCACGTAGATGCTGTCATTCGGGTTGCGTGAAGAAGCGGATCCACAGTACAGATCTCCGGTGGAGTTGGGGATGACGGTGAGGCGATGTTGTGAAAAGCCTTCTCTGATGAGGACCCGGCGCTGGAACTCGGTGAGACAGATGAACAAGTCAACGTTATCCAGAAACCAGCGTCTCTTTCTAGCAGTCCAGGTTCGTAGCGAATAGCCTAGGCTCTTGCAGAAGGATCGTTCACAATTGTTCTTTACGCATCGCCACTCGTGCCCGCCAAGGCAGCCGTGACAAAGGCGACCGTTCCGAAATAGTAGCCCGTTTGGGCAGACTTGCCGGTAGTTGTGAACCGTCATTACCACGGGCAGACCGAGTTGCTTGCACTCCGGCAGGACCGATGGCGAAATCAGAGGGAACAGGTTGTGTACATGAACGAGATCGGGGGTTGTCTCCTGAATGGCTCGACGGATCGCGCGGCGCGACGCCGGGCTGTATACGCCGTTGAAGAAGGCTCGTGCACGACCGAACGGCATTTCTGGTATCTCGCTACTCTTTCGGATGAACGGCACGACTTCGTGTCCGTTCCTTAATAGGAGGGAATGGATACCGTTGACGGCTGTTTCTTCTCCGCTCAGCTCTCCGTATTCGTTGTGTACCAGTAAGATTCGCATAGAACATGAAGGTGATTTCTGCGATGAGATCATCGAGCCGAAATCCCGGCCTTTGCTACAGGCCGTCTTCAGCATCTGCATAATTCATGATCATTACTTCTGCCGTTCGACAGTTGTCGCCCAGGTTGCAGTGTTCGTTGATACAAAGAACATCCAGGTCGGCTCGGACGGCGGACATGACTCCTGAATAAGAGTCCTCGATTGCGATTGCCTTGTCGGCTGCGATTCCCATCCGCAACAGCACCTCTCGGTAGACTAATGGTGCCGGCTTGCCGTTCGCGACATCCTCAGCAGTCACTACTGCCTCAAACTTCCCCCTCAGGCTTGGGTGTGACATCGCTGCCCCCAACCGTTCGCGCGATGCGCCCGAGGCCAATGCAAGTCTGTATCCTCGGGAATGGGCACGTAGTATGAACGACTCGGCACCGGCAATGAAGATGGGTCCTTTACGAAGTGCCGTCAGAGCATGGTCCTGTTTCAGGCGCACCAGGCGCCGAACTTCGGTGTCGTCGGCTTGACCGTGTGCCACTCCAAGGACATCACGGATAACATCTTCCGTCGACCATCCGGCGTATTTCGAATAGTCGAATGACGCGCACAAGCCCTTCAGGGCGAGTTGGAAGGCCCTGAGATGGACAGCGTCCGTGTCCGCAATGGTTCCGTCGAAATCCATGATGATTACGGACTTGCCGGCAAAGGGCGATGATCCCATCATTTCCTTTTCCATATCTGTTTCGTGAGAGAGTCTTCGTATAGTCTCAGTACAGCGTCCAGGATTTGCGCCCCGGAGTGTTTTCCCGGACACAATTCATCTTCATATCCTTCGCAAACAACATTGATCCCCAAAGCGTCCAGTTCCGCGTTGTCGACACGAACATATTGCTCAGTTCCCGAGGAGAAAGTAGTGTTAACCAGGGCGTGGTCGAAGACATCGCCCATGCGCAAGTGCACTGTTGCGTGTCGCGTGAGATACTGGAAGGCGCCCCGGATGTACTCGCTGGCCACATACTGCGGCGTTTCATAGTCTTCGCCGATATTGCATACGAAGATCTTCACGGCCGCGGTATTCTCGGCAATGGCTTCAGGTATGCCCCGAGTCAGATAGCTTGGGTACAACGAGGAGTGTTGTGTGCCGGCGGCGAATACTATTACGTCGGCTGATCGAAGCGCCCTCAGCACGTGATCTGTCGCACGGACGTGCGACTTCAGCGCGTTAAGGCATCTCGCCCTTTCATCGATAGTCATACACTCCAGACGCCCCCTTTCCGGGTACTGATCAAGGATGTATATGTCTCTGATACGAGCATTGGACCGGAGTTCCACGATTTCTGCCTCGTTGTAGAGAACGTCGCCGTTCTCACGGATCGCTACGAGTTTCTTGTCTTCTGTGTTTGTGGGCAGAACGGTTCCTTTCAGACGGAGCAGCTTGTTGAAGGACAGTGTTGCAAGTTCGAAGTCGCGATTGAAGAACTGAAAAGCTCCGGCATAGATGCAGTTCATCATGGAACAGTCTGCAAAACTGAACTCAGTTGCGCTGGCCTTCTCCAGAAGCATAAGATTGTCCCTGAAGGATCCCGCGAAGACCCGGAGCCATCGTCTGATGCTCTCGTCCCGGACGGTGCAGTTGCCGATTGTGTGTGTTGATCCCTTCGCGAACATGTCGAACTGTTCCAGGCAATCGTTGCGGCAGGAATCGGCCGGGTAACGAAACTCGAACAAGCGCTGGATCTCGTCGTGCGAAGGGAGATTCCGAGGGATCATTACCTGTTGTACCTTCCGAATGTCTGAAGGTCCTAGCATGTGGAACAGTCGTCGGATTTCACCCGTAGACTTGCCGTCATCATATGCGTTTACAATGGATGTCAAGTGAAGTCCGTCATGCGCGACTATATGACGGATAATTCCCGCAGCACCGCGTCCCCCGTTGAACATCACCACATTCAGCATTTTGTCTTTCTCCTCTCACCTGGGTCGGCGGCACATGGCTCCCGTGGAGTTCCGCATTCGCTCATCCGCCGCAGTTCTTCGGGGGTGTTGAAACCCTGGACATCCATGTCCGACGCTATCGGGTATGCTTCGACAGACATGCCCCGGCTAACGAGTATCCCAACGACGGGCAGAAAACCGCTTTCTCCCGTCGTCTGACCTATAAGATGTTCCGAATTGCTGCCAAGTGTTTCGATAACCGGTTCCTTCTTGAACAGAAATATGCCCGTGTCTCTTTCTCCTTCCAAAGGCAATGTCGGTCCGACCTCGCGACGTTCTCTGAGGTTCAGGAGTCTGCCTTCGCTGTCTCGTTCGACGACCGTGTAGCAGTTATCAGAGAGAAGAGACGGAAACGCCATTACGTGGCCTTGTTCGTGGAACAGAGTCAGCAACCGCTGCAGAGTTGTGATCTGCACAAACGGCTGGTCCCCCCAAACCACTAGAACGTCTCTGATAGATGGGTATTCCTTTGAGTGTTTTAGGCGCAGCACTGCGTCTCCCATGCCGAGAGGGGCTTCTTGAATGAGAAGCTCGGCCTGAAGGTCGTGTCGCCGCAGGCACACCTCAATGGGTCTGTTGCCTTTAGGGCTAACGACCACAGCCGGATGTGGATCCAAGATAGTGAGAGTCCGGATCAGCCGCACAATAATGGGGATTCCAGCGACCTCGGCCAGGGCCTTGGGCTCCCGCATTCCGCTCCTGGTTCCCGCACCAGCGGCAGGGACAAGGACTTTCAGGCCTGAGGAAGAGTTCATCTTCGTCTTGTCTTGTGGGGCAGTTCGTCGTCGCCCCCTGACGGATCCCCTTGTTCCCCGGCGCCATTCGAGCTGTCCTGTGTCAGGGCGGAGTGATTAAGCAATTCGTCATAGGCATTTACGAGTTGGGCAATCTTACTCGTCCGGGAGTGCTTTGCAAGAATGGTCTCGCGAGCCCTAACGAATGCAGGGTCCTTCCTGTCCGCAGTGAGGATCATCTGCGAAAGAGTGTCGATCGCAAAGGATGCGGTCATATACGGGTATTCCTCGCCGAGGAGTTCCTTTGCTCCGCCACTGGGGAAGCACACCAGGGGGGTTCCCAGTTCGATCACCTCTATCATTACGGAATCTGCCGATCCATAGAATGCGGGGTACAGGAAAACGTCTGCTGTTCGAATGCATTCGAGGAAGGCGCGCTGCGGCATCTCCTGCACAAAAGATACGGAGTCGGACAAACCGAGCTGATTGCGTCTCCGCTCAAGATGCTTCTTGTATGATCTGGTTCCATTGCCAATAATAACTGCCTCGAACGTTTCGCCCTGGTGGGTCAATTCAGCCAGACATTCGAGCGCCGCATCATGCCCTTTCCAGTAGAGCATCCGACCGCCAAGCACGATCCGGAGTCCTCTCCGATCGGCCGATACAAACGGAGTTGTTGGAGCGCTCGCCCGGGCGGTATCTGCTGTTTGCGTGGAGATACACTTCACACGGGCGTCCGGCGCCACGGCCAGATACTCTTGCCTGAACCACTCGTTGTTGCTCAACACGAGGTCGAACGCGGCCAGTTCTTTGCCGATCCAGCGCAAACCGAGCTTGCGAATGCCCTTCTTTACGGCGTCGAGTATGACGTACTTTCGCGGCACAAAGCCACGGATCTCGGGAGATGTGTCATAGCCGCCCAGTGGCCCTCGAACTGTTGCGCATGACAGGTGGTGCGGAAGGAACGACGGGACCCAGTCGACGGCAAATGTCAGGTGGTGATACACATCTGCGGCGTACTCCCCGGTGGCCCGTTCGAGTCGGCGCCGTACCGAGAAAAGCCACGCGAGGTAGTACAAGCGAGTTGCGCCGGTCAGCTTCTTTAGCGAACAGACCCATCTCGGCAGATCATGGTAAAGGTAATGGATTCCCGCAGGCATTGGCGTGGTTTTAGCGGCATTCTCAATGACCGGACGATTGTTGGCCCGAGTCACGACCCAGACTTCATGGCCCTGGCTCGCCAGTTCGAGAGACCAGTCCCAGCCAATGCCGGGTTCCGAGCCTCGGTCCGGTTCACATGCGTATGCCGAGATGACTATGCGTAAGCGTTTAACTGGTCCACCCTTGTGAGCAAGTGCGGCAAGGCGTCCTTCAGAAGAACTGATGGTTGATGCAGGTACTCGTTGATCATCCAGACCAAAGCCGCCACGGGAATACCGGAGCGGCGGTCACCGGTTATCGCGCGCAGTCTCTCGGCGGATTGCAGCATGCGCCGCCATATGCCTTCGGGTCCAGGCCAAGGCCCGACGACAGCGGCTTGGCGGTAGACGAAATGTAACAAGTCGCAGAAGGCGAGACCATCCGGCCGGCTGTCTTCCCAGTCCAGAACGAATAGGCTGCCGCTTGTCGTTCGCATGTTCCACGGAGCGAAATCACCGTGCGTCCGGTGGCAGACAACGCGTCTCCGTATGAGCGAATCGGAGTTCAGGCGTATTGCGGCTTCATGCAGTGGCGCCGGCAATGCGGATGGGCCTGTGGAATGGATGAGAGAAGTCGTATCTTGCCAGACCCGCGTTTCGCTGAGAGGCAGAGATCTTCGCCCGATGCGCCCCATGGCCGATAGAAAGGCGAAGTGCTGGTCGGTAAGCACAGGCACTTGGTTTCCATGGGCCGAGCCGACATTGCTCTGGATCCGGAGGCTGTATCCGCCCCATTCCATGCGTTCACCTATCAATGTGGGCACTTGGGGGGCGAGAGGACTCGTTGACAGAGCCAGCAGCGCGTCAGCCTCCTGTCGGATCGCCTCGGCACCCAGTTTCGTGTCGGCTATCTTAACCACAACATCGGCCCGGTCTCTTGGCGCAACGGCAAGTGCGGTGATTTTGCGCCTGGGAGAGTCGGACCCAGCATAAACAACCAGGTCCTCAATGGGGTAAGCCAAATGTTCTGAGATAAGTGACGGAAGAGAGCCCGGTCGTTTCTTGAGTTCATGCCGCGATGCCATGGTTATTGCGAGTCTGTGGAGATGGCGCCTGCACCCGATTCTGCCGGCAAACCCGGCCAGTCGAAGCCCCCATCGCGCCCTGATGCTGCCGGGCGCGTGGAACCCAAGTCCTTTGGCCGTCAAACGACCGGTTGCGGTTGAGAAGAAAAGGCGAGGGCTCTGCGGTGGCAGGACGGCGTATTGCTCCACACTGTCAAGTCCCAGACTTCGCAGAACCGCTGCTCGCTTGCCGCATCCTCCGAAGTCGAGGCAGGCTATTGTGCCATTGCTGGCGAGCAGGTGGGTCAGACGCTTGAGTTCGAGACCTTCGTTTCCAAGCGGTGCAGCCGCTACTATCAATGAGTAGTCTCCGCGGCAGTGCTCAAGCCTTTCCACGCAGCTGACCCTATCTGTGTCTAGCATAGCCGATTCCACTGCCTCCATAACCTCCCGTGTGCCCGCGCATTCCAGTCGCTCCGAACTGCGTGCCAGGCTGAGGACGGCACCCGACTCCAATCCGACGGCCAGGGTTCGTCTGCTGTGCGCCTCGGGCAGCAGGATTTTCCAGGATGCGGAGCGTTCGTCCTGCACTGTGTTGTCTCAGTACCTGGGGTGCCGTGCGGCCATACGGGCGGTTACTGCCGCGAGTGCCTGATCGGTGGACTCTTCGATGGTCACGCCGGTATCGATCCAGACGGCACGTGGTTCGGTTCGGCAGAAGTCTCTGAGCAATGTCATTGCCTTCTGTGCTGCATTAAGAGATATCTCCGCTTTGCGGCCCTGGACAACGGCGGCATCGGCTCCGAGACAGAGAATGATGTCCGGCCGGGGTATGACCAGAGAGTACAACCGGATGACCCACCGAGGCAAAGCCAATCGAGCGCGTCGAGGATCTGTCAACAAGTCGTGGAAATAGCGATCGAATATCCAGATGGACGGACATCTGACCAGAGATGGGAACACTTTGATCCAGAAACCGAGAACATAGTCCAATGTGTAATAAGAAAGTCGCGCGAGCGATCCAAAGGTTCCGGAGGGCCGGCCGGAGTGTGGGTTCGAAGTGGTCTCCGCGGCTTCTGGTCTTCCGAAGAGCTTCGCCAGACTCGGCAGCAGGTTTGGGCGAAGATGCTCGCATATGACCTCATCGTGTGTCGCATGCATCAGAGGTGGTTCAATCTTCCCGATGATAGTGCTTTTGCCGGATCCATCCGTGCCGAGAAGCGCAATGGTGAATCCGGGAGGGGCCAGCACTCGCGTGAAACGTTGCCAATAGCTCAGAACTCTTCCGCATACGGTCCGTAGCGGAAATCCTGTCAACCGTTGCCACAGGAGTCCCCTGCGAAGGGTGCGCGCGAGGCGCGGTATTTCTGTTTCCGGAGCCCCTTCTCCAAAGAAGTTCATTAGTCTCGATGTTGCGGTTCGTCCGAAGTAGTCCTGAAGGACAGGTTTGAACCGTTCGGGAGTGTTGACGACGCATTGAGCTGCTCTCATGGCGTAGCCTTTTCGGTTGCAGCCGGCGTAGAGGCATTCCTTTAAGAATGCGCTGACAGCGGAATCCTTCTCAGATGCGACTCGGACGCCGTTTCTCTTCCTTGAGTTGTCCAGTATGGTATCCGCATTGTAGTAGGGGAGCCCTCCATACTCCATGTCCACGAAAACATCGACTGCCATACCCCACCATCCCAAGTGATTGTGGCCGCAGAATCGTGCCACTATGGCCGATCGTCGATAGCAGGCCACCAAGCGTCCACCGTTCGTTTCTGCTGCCTTGCAGATCAGCTTGAAGGCTGGCTTTGCCTCTTTGGGTTTAACCAGGATATCGAGGTCGTGGCCCATGGCGTTTTGAGGCAGACCGTCAGCGTCACGCAAGACGCAATAGCGGATTCCGGCATTCTCCAACTGCAGGAAGAGTTCCACCAGGAAAGGGGTCTCCTGCGCTTGCGGTGGTTCTGGGTCTTTCACCTCCGGCTCCACCCGGAATGGTTGTGTGTCGGTCTGGCGGAAGTCGCCGAGTATTCCACGGCTTGACAGAAGCTAGCCACGGAATCCTCAAAGGTTATGGGCATCAGGCTCGGTCTCGATGTCGGGACAGTCTTCTGGAGGGGTGTGATCTCGGACAGTGTCATAACCAGCAGTTCCGCGAGCGTTTGCACGTCATGAGGATCAAAGAGGTGACCATTCCACTCACGAATCAGATCTGCTGCCCCAGCCACGGAGGAGCACAGGACCGGAATTCCTGCCATTAGCGCTTCGGCCACGACTGCCCCGTATGGTTCGAAATGGCTTCCGAGAACGAGTGCCTGTCCGATTCCGTACCATGCGTAGAGTTCCGGCCCTTCAAGATGTCCGGTGAAGATGATGGATCCATCCGGGAGCAGTTCGGTGGCCATGTCATGTAACCGGGCCTCCTGGGGGCCGGTACCGACGATCACGAGCCTGGAGTCCGGGGTTGAGGCATATGCCTGTGCGAACGCGGTCATTACACGTTCCACCCCCTTGGCGGCCGCCAGCCTGCCGATGCACAGAACCACGCGTTTGCCCGACAATTGTCGGTCATGAAGGATGCGATTGCCTATTCCTTGAGCTTGCGCACACGACTCACGAAACCGATCTTCCCTCTGGATGTTGGAACAGACGCCTATTGAGCGGTCCTGTATCCCGTAGTCAACATACCAGGACTTGACGGCCTGGGAGTATACGACGATGCCGTCGACACAATTCAGGACGATCGAACGCGCCAGCCTGCGGCCCAATCCGACATCCGAACACATGTGGATGTTATCACTGGTCATCACCATGAAGCCCCATCTTTGGGCGCGGGAGAGGTGCTTCAGCAGTACTATGAAGAGAGATGTGGGCGAGTATTCGATTCCGATCACAACGTCCGGCTTGAATCCGGTGATGGTCTTTGCTAAGCCCCATCGGATTTGACGCCCAAATATGTTGATTCCGGCGCACAGAAAGTCATGTTCGCAGTGCAAAGATCGGGTCAGACGCTCTTGATCGAGTTTCTGTGAGACGAGATTTCTGTTGAGGAATACGACTTTCAGTTGCATGCGCGTCGCGAGTTCATTGAAAAGATCGACACGATAGGGTGCCAGAGCCGGATGGAAGATGAGCGTTCTCACTTGAAGTTGCCAGGGGCTTGTTGCGCAGGACGGTCACAGAAGTCATCTGTACGGTGTTCTCGTTCAGCCAGCTTGTGGAACAACTCGGCATACTGTTTCATGACAGTGTCCTCTCCGAAAATGCTATACAAATGCGAAGATCCGTATTCATTCTGCAGGGTCTTCTTCTTCCAGGAGAGATAGAGTCGCTGGATCGCTTTGGCGACGTCGTGTGGAGATGCGTTGTCCGCAGCAATGCCTCCGCCATGGGCGCGCAAAATGTCGCCAACTTCGCTGCTTTTGGGAGTGAGCGCCAGGATGGGCAGTCCTATCTGCGCGTAGTCCGCCATCTTTGACGGGAGGAATACCCCTTCTTCCCAGAGTCCTTCCATGATCATCAAACAGTCGCTACCGGCAAGCACATCGAGAGACTTCTCGTAAGGCATCGGGTTCACGGAAGAGATGCAGTCTCCTATCCCCTCCGTATGGGCCAGCTTTGTGAGGTTGCCGATGCTGCTGCCGAAGGTCCTTATCATCAGAAGGATCTTCTCCGTGTGATTGTTCATGAACTGGCGGATACCGGCGCAGAGGGCACCGAGTTGTCGATCCTCTCCCGCATAGCCGGCGTGACAGATCAGGAAACAGTCTTCATCATGGGGTGTTGGCTTCCGGCATAGCTCGGAGAGAGCCACATGTGGTATGACGGAACTTCGTCCTAACACGTCTTCAGAGAGATAGGGACACATATATCTCCGTAGTCTTTCGCTGGGAAACGTGTGCCACACGGCCCTCCGGGCGGCTCTCCCGAGTATGGACCGTTCCGACCGGGAGAATGCGGCGTTGCGCCCCTTCCCGTAGGGGAGGGGATATGCGCTTGGCGGCCAGGGATCGTTCCAGTTCATGATCAGCGGTATTCCCGTTCTGTGCGACAAGATGGGGCCTGCAATGAACGCCGGGAACGACCGGGAAAGGATGAAGTCATAATGCCTCGACCTGGCCATCTGTGTTCCCTTGCGGACTGCCCATGCCGCCCATGCCGCCCCCCTTGTCGGACATCCAGTCTGCAGGGCGCCCCAGATTTCCATCGCGAACCGAGACGGACTCCTCTCCGACAATGTCTGCGGTGCATATACGATCCTCTCCGCTACTGACTGCCAGATGTCACTGGTCTCCCATGGGTATGAGTACCCTCCGTGCATCATGGAGAAGACATCGATTTCCCATCCGGCCCTGATACCGGCCAGAACGAGCTTAGTATTTACGATCTGTTCCGGCCCTGTAAGTGGATAACATGCCGGCGCGAGCATCAGGATTCGCGGCATATCAGTTCTCGTCCGGATCCATTTCCGCCTGCATGTTCGGAGAACGGCGCCGCGTGACGCCGAAGAAACCCATCAGTCTCCACTTGAAGAACCCGAGGACATATCCGGCATACATCCTCAGGAGCGTACCGTAGGCGAGAAGGGACTCTGAATGGCGACGATAGAACCGGAGCTGTGTGCGCAGTTGGAAGTTGGATCGTCTGTCGAAGAACGAGCGGAGGAAGGCCCCGAACCTGCCGTTGTGAGACAGCCCCGAACTGCTGCTATCATTCCAGATCTTCAGGTCAGGATGGATCAGCATGCGGAATCCCTTCCTCTTTGCTCGCAAGCCGAAATCACAATCGCCGCAATACTGGGGAAAAGCCTCAGCATCCCAGTAGCCGACTTTCTCGATGACTTCTCTGTGCACCACAGTCCCCATGCCGCCAGCGTAGTCCGTTCTGATGGCGTGGCTGTATCTTTCGCAGTCTTCCTCACCCGTTCCGACCAGCGTATGTTTGCCAGTCCTCGGATTGAAGTAACAGCCCATAGCCCATATGACGTGCGGCGGGTCCATCATGTAGACCTTGGAGCCGAGCAACGGCTCGGGATCGGCACCACGCAGGATCTTGAGGAGACAAAGGAAGTAGTTCGTGTCGCACTTAATGTCATTGTTCCAGAGGACGACATAGTCGCAGGCCAGTGATTCCAGGGCGTGGCGTGCCGCCATGTTCATGCCGCCACTCCACCAGAGATTTCCATTTCCTTCGAGAACATGGACGTCACGGTAATTCTGCTGTATCCAGGCGGCCGTCCCGTCTGTCGAACGGTCGTCGACAACAACTACATCTATGTGAGTTGTTGGTCCATTGGCGCGGGCGATGCTCTCAGAGAGCCATTGAAGGGATCTCTTTGTGTATTCCAGGCGGTTGAAGACCGGGAAAATGACGGCAATGTGAATTCTCTCAGACAACTACTGGCGCCCCCGAGTCGTGCCTGCCGGACGCGACGTCAGGCAGGCCGTCTAAGGATCGAAAAGCCCATTTTCCGTCGTCGGCTCGTATCGGGGGCGTTGGATCTGATATCTCGGCAGCCATCAGGCCGGCGTAGATCGCCACGGGTATGAGCCCTCTTCCGTGCAGAGAGCCACCCGCCCCTGCGGCATTCACGAGAATGCTTGATGCAAAGACCGACAGGTATGGCAGCATCCGCCTCGCGAGCCCTTTGTCAATTCTGCAAAGCAGCCAGGTTCGCGAGAGAAGCACAAGATGTAGTCTCAGCGCCAGCAGGATCGCTGCAACCCCGCCAAACAGACCGACAGCCAGCATGGGATGGGTGTCGTTGCCTTTGGCGGTGGGCGATTTCGAGAATCTATCCGGGTACAGACCCATGCCGTATCCTCGAACAGGTTGCTCCTTTATCGCCTCAATCGCGGCCAGGTTATCAGCGCCGCGGTTTGTTTTGTCCGAGAAGATCTGTCTGTCCTTTCTGAAATCGTGAAGCCTTTCCGTCCAGAGGCGACCGTAAGGTGTTGCATTGAGGAGCATCCCCAGGATTCCTACAGAGAGCACAGCGGCAGTGATTCTTCCGTCAATACGCGAGGACTTGATGCCCAGAAGCATCTGAATGCCCATGGCACAGAAACATCCGGCAAGAGACAATGCCACAAGAGATCGAGTCAGGGTTACCGCGAAAGCTGACAGCAGCAGAACGAAGCACGCAAGAAAGAGCCTTCTTCTTCGCGAGGCCGTGGCCAGGAAGACCGCAAAGCAGAAGACCCCGGTGTAGAGCATTAACTGTGTTCCCTGAGGAAGGCCCCGAACCACTTCCGCCTGTGCGATGAGTTGCTTTCGGTAGACCAGAACGGACGGGTCAGAGCCGAACCCCGCATAATATGCGTACATCATTACAGATCGCAGATCCAGCAGCTGGATGACGAGGTGGATTATTGCGGTGCCCACAGAGATCGCGATAAGCATTTTGACAATGGTCCATGAGCGATGCCGCATTCGCCAGACTGCCACCGCAAGAACCCAAGGCAATATGTAGGAGGCAGCGCTGCGTATTGCAAGCCTGCTGCCGGCGATGTCATCACCTGAAGCCATGGCCATTAGTCCACAAGCCCCGAGCCAGACGACATATGGAACAATGGCCGAGCAAAGAGATCTCCTACTGTTGTTACTGTGCGCCGATGCGATTCCGCCATACTTGCCCTGTGAGCCAGCGGGTGCCACGGAATTGTGGCGCTTTGTCGTGTTGCATACTGCACCGATCAGGATTGCCATCAACAATAGGTCCATCGGGCCGGCGTAACCGATAGGGAGAGGCACTGTGGCAAAGTGATAACCCAGATTGAAGATGCTCGCCTCGAGAATGAGCAGAAGCCCGATTCCGTAAACAGGGGAACACAGGCCGACCAGACAGCAGAGTCCCAATATGAAGTAGCCGATCATGCAGTTCAGCGACTGTGAGCGCGTTGCGGCAACATGACCTTCGAGATCTTCCTCACACTGAAGTGTGTCTACTTGCGTTTGAAAAGCGCGTAGGGCCTCGACAGGGTGTCGGGGCGACAAGGCGATAGGCCCCCGTCGCGGCCCACTTCGAACATCAGGAAACCCCAGTCGAGCAGCACGGCCGCCAGGCGTTGAGACGAACAGCCGCATTGTGTTGCGCTTGGTTCATACATTTCAAGCATGATGTGGGCGTTGCTGCTGCGCTTGATGAGGCGCTCGGCTCCTCTCACCACCTTCTCCTCTGCTCCTTCCACGTCCACCTTTAACACATCTATGCTCTCAATCCCAATCCGATCTGCATAGGCATCCAGCGTCGTGACGGAAACGGAGATCTTCTTAACGGAGCGCAGGTCCTCTGCTGGTCTTTCCATGGCGCCGAGCGAGTTGTAGACGTCGCAACCGTCGGCAAAGACGTGGAAGGCCATTCGGCCGTTCTGGTCTGATGCGGCTTGCTCTACCACAGAGATGTTGGTCAATCCGTTCAGTTGAATGTTCTCTTTCAGGTAGTTGACAATGGGCTGAAATGGCTCGAAAGACCAAACGTGTCCGGATGCCCCGACCGCCTTGCCCAAAAGCACCGTGTATAAACCCATGTTCGCGCCGATGTCCATGGCCAGCATTCCTGGTGCGGCAAGGCTGCGCAGAAGTGTGTTCTCGGCATCTTCGAAACCGCTGCCGACGTAGATAGACTCGGAGAGAACTGAGTTTGATCGGAATTTGAGAACAGATCCGGCTCGATGGCAAACGATGTCGTGTGGTTTCTGTCTGGCGTGTCTGCATCTATACCACCATCGCCTGGTTTCCCGGATTGGGTGGTACAGGAGAGTCTTGGCCCACCTCAGGATCTCAATCCACATCACTTAGCCACAGATCCTTCGCTCTGTCTTTGGTCGCAGGAGCCGCTCCTGGCGGGACGCTGATTTCCGGCCCAGGTGCGCCTGAGCACATGGACCAGATAAAGACCAGCCAATGCGGCGCACATCGTTCCCGCCAGCAGTGGTCTTGTAAAGTGATAGGCCAACAACGCCATCATCAACAGGATACCCACTTCTATGCTGTGTCGCGCCAGAGGCGTATTCGCGATGAATGGACGTTCGTAAACGTAGATATAGGCTGCGCAAGGCAGTGAGGTTGCGAGGTGAGCCGTGGCTAATGCTGCGGCCAAGCCAGAGGCCCCATGCCGCGGCACCAACAACCAAGCCAGCAGTAGGTAGACAGCGGCCCACACCGAATTGTATGCAAGCCCGAACCACATGCGGTTCATGCTGGCCAGTACATGTCCCATGGGCGTGAACAGACCTAGACACATCGCTTGCAGCATTAGCCACTGGACAACGGCATGGTGGCCGCTGAAGTCCTCGCCGAAAGGCATCAGTGTCAATGAAGGCGCCGCCATCTGGACGAGGGATACTGGTATCATGACTGCCAGAGACATTGAGAATGCGTAAGACAGAGTGCGATTGTAGTTCGCAGTAGCCCTCCGACCGTACAGGTCACTGAGAACCGGCAAAATTGGGGTCATCAGCATGCTGAGGACCATTGACGGGATATCCTTGATTCGCAGCGCAGCGCTGTAGACTCCCATTTCGGCATATCCATCAGGTCGATTGACCAACAGGGCGTTGCATGCCCACGTGACTGGGCCAACCAGTATTCCGCTCAAGACCGCAGGGATGCTGAAGTTCCACAGGATAGGCCATTCCTGCCAGCAGTCAGTGAACGTGAGAGGCACAGCATGGCGCTGGGCTTCCTTCCTTAGCGCAAGATGGTTGAGCAGCCAGTTGAAACCCAGATTGATCGCCAGCGCCCAGAGCGTTCCTGAAAGCCCTCCGAAATAGGTGCCCACAAGGATAACGGGGAATGAGATCAGTCCGACAAGAAGGTTCACAAGGGCGACTGTCTTGAAAGCCTCTAACCCGCTCAAGGCACCGGTCTGGGCACCGTTCACAGCTCCAACAAACAGGATAACGGACCCTATGCGGAGAGAATCTGCGAGATATGGTGCGTTGATCGCTCGTTCGGCCAGCGACGGTGCAAAGACAATCAGGCAGACAGCCATGGCGCCACCTGTCGCAGCCGCAAACAATCCGGAAAGGCCTATGACCCGACCAACACGATGAGGGTCCTTCACCCGGAACTCGGCGACATACTTGGTGGCCGTGAGGCCCAGGCCGAACCCGGCAAAGATGCTGAGCATGCCGACGGTTGATTGTATCATTCCCAGTTCACCGTAGCTGTTCTTGCCCAACATACGGGCCACACAGACCGTTGCAGCAAGCATCAGGCCCCTCGAAATGACGGCCCCGGCTGCGGACCAGAACACGCCTTTGGCCAGCCGAAACCCGATCGTTGAGTTTCCAATCCTGTCGAGTGCGCGTCTCAGGACTGCAGGAGTGCAGGTGCAGATGAGAGATCTCAGACTCATTTTATCCACGGGGGATATTGGCGATCACTTACGGTAGGTACGACGCAACGCCTTCTGAATTCGAAGCCGCGGGCGACCGATCACAAAGCGCATCGTGCCGGAGATTCCTGCTCAACATGAGGCGTTCGCATGGGACTTGGCCGCCGCCCTGCAGCGGACTTCAGGTCTTTCGCCCCTCCACTATCGCGGCATTCTCGGTTCGGCTTTCCTGCTCGATCGTTCGGATATCTTCGATGTCGCTGTCGAAAGGACTCCGCGTTGACGCCTCAAATCCGATCTCGTCAAGGATTTGAACCAATCGGGGGCTGTCGTACATGCACATGTGAGGGGAAACGGAAAAGAGAGCAGATAATCGCCGCTTGAAGGTGTTGCCGGGGTCTGCACTAACCACTCCGAGTCTTCCCAGAAAGCCATCTGCCGGGATCCGCCCCAAGACGTAGCCGTCTATGATCGGGCGAAGATCGGGCACGACAATGCGAATAATGCCATTCTTGCGGAGTACTCTGTGGCATTCAGTGAGGAACCTCAGACCATCCGCCTTGGGGAAATGCTCCAGAGTGTGAGAACTATACACAACGTCAACGCTTGCGTCGGACCAGGGGAATCTCTTTGTTAGATTGTGGATGAGGATTCTCGGATTCCAATCAGTGCCAAACAACCCCATCTTCCTGTTGAGAGCCCGGAAGAAAGGCATTTTCGCAAGGCGCGCGCCAAGCGCGTAGTCAACATTAATCCAACCGTCAACGATTTGGGAAGCGCAGCCAAGATTCAGTCTCGTGAGCCCCGTCCTCATGCTTTGTGCTTCTGCGGGTCTTCGCGATGCCCGGCCCGCAATCTTGCTGTTACTCAAAACTGGCCTGCTTCCCGCATTCTCGCGACACTTGCGCTCAAGTTGGTCCGTATGTTGTCAAGCAGTTGCGGCACAATATGATCTTCGATAAAATTAAGACGATTTGTGAGCGGATTTAACAATCACTGCACTAGCCTGAATTACTCACCAACACACCGAGAAATGACGACAACTTGTTGAGCACCCGAGATTCACCGCGGATTACGCTGATTCCCAGAATCTTCTTTCTTGCATCCGCGCCCATCCGCGGTCA
>Ga0272442_10003250_pt1 | contig 22935 bp, 19 predicted proteins | sample SSMForm2O_FD_200262 | JGI IMG/M metagenome (GOLD analysis project Ga0272442, IMG submission 200262) | Marine sediment archaeal communities from Little Sippewissett salt marsh, Falmouth, MA, United States - SSM-Form-2O | ecosystem: Environmental > Aquatic > Marine > Wetlands > Sediment ...
GCCGATATACTCGATGAATCTTTTCAGATGGAACTGGCTCCTTACGACATACAGGTAATGGATCACGCGGGTTCAAGGGTGCTTCGGGTGGGCCGCAGTGTAGTGGCAACCCTCGACGACGTCGAACGATTCGGTCTGGAATCCCTGGATGATCTCAGGGAGTCTCTTCTGGCCGTGCTACAGAACGCGAAGATCGCACATCCAATGGGAAAATACCTTCAGTAGGCATAATGGAAGGCCGAAAGCGAGGCGAAGGCATGCATATTTCACTTTACAGACGATACAGACCGCAGCGGTTTTCCGAAGTCCTGGGTCAGGACACCGCGGTGGCGGTCCTGAAAAAGGAAATCACTACAGGTTCTCCCGGACACGCCTACCTTTTTTCGGGCCCCCGCGGAAGCGGCAAGACGACGGTCGCGCGACTTGTCGCCAAATTGCTGAATTGCACTGACCCGGGAGAAGACGGTGAGCCCTGCGGGCAGTGTGACAACTGTCGCGCCATAACGGGCGGCGACAGTCTGGACGTCATAGAGATAGACGGTGCTTCCAACCGGGGCATCGACGAAGTCAGGGAACTGAAGGAGCACGTCTGCCTTGCTCCTTTTTCGTCGAGATACAAAATATACATAATCGACGAGGTCCATATGTTGACGGACCACGCTTTCAACGCCCTGCTCAAAACACTTGAGGAGCCGCCCGTTTCTGTGGTTTTCATAATGGCCACCACTGAACCTCACAAGGTGCCCGTGACCATTCGCTCAAGGTGTCAGCATATTCCCTTTCACCGTATAGCTTCGGCGGTGATAGCGAGTCTCGTTCGCGATATAGGTGAACAGGAGGGTGCGTCATTCGACGACGCCGTCTACTGGGAGATAGCGCGACAGGGAGACGGCTCCATGAGAGATGCACTTTCGCTGCTGGAGCAGGCGTTGTCGTTGAAGGAAGGCGACTTTTCCCTGCAGACGGTAAGGACACTGTTCGGTGGAGGTAGCCGAAGGGATATGGAGCTTCTCATGGACGCGCTGCTTGAAGGAGGAGCAGAGGGGCTTGTGCGGATTCAGACCCTTTTCTCAAGCGGGCTGACGCCCGAGAGGCTTATGGAAGGCATGTTCGTCCTGTGCAGAGATATGTGGAGCGTCGCCAAATGGGGCGACAAAGTGCTTGCGGTTCTGCCACTGGGTGAAGATGAGGCGGCATATGTCAGGGACAATGCCAATGCCTGGGAAACGGATTCGCTCTGGAAGGCCATGGAGTTTTCGGCGTCGATGATAGGCAGGTCCAGAATGGGTCTCAAGTCGGATGTGGCCGGGGGTTTGCTTTCGGGTTTCTTTGAGAGCCTGAGAAAACCCGCTCCGTCGAAACCCGCAGGTCTCGACAAAACGTCCGATCAAGACGTAATACCTGTACCAGGACTGGAAAATCCAGATAAAGCCGGCAAACATGAAACCCCTCAAAAAAGTGCTGAAGAAAAAACCGGGACGAAAGCCCCGGGCAAAGAAACGACTACGCCATGGGGCGATTCGCTTGAAACGATGGAGGGATCGGATCCGCAACTGGCTGCAGCCCTGTTGTGTGCGGAAGTGTATGTTGAAGATGGAACGGTCACTATAGCTGTTCCTGAAAGCAACCGGTTCGCATATGAACTGCTGAAGCCCGGAAAGGCAAGAAGCTGTGTCCATTCACTGGCCCGGGACGCGCTGGGAGACATCTCTGTTACAGTGTGCTGCGGTGACAGGTCCTTTGCGGTGTCCGACCCAGTGACCGGAGACGACAGCGAGGGTTCAGAGGTCGCCGACCCCGAACCCGGGGGCCCTCTGTTTGAATCCGTTTCCAAAAGCGGAAGAAGACAGTCCCGTCGAGAAGAAAAGCCCCCCGCGGCCCGGCCGGTGAACGGAGCGGTTCAGGAGGTCGTAAGCCTTTTCAACGCCGATATACTGACGGTCCGGGAAGAAGCCGGGGAGGAACACCCCGTTTCCGAGGAGGAGAATGGGGATGGATAAACCCTTCGTACATCTGCACGTTCACTCGGAATACAGTTTGCTAGACGGGGCTATCAGGTGCAAAGAGCTTGCGGAAAAAACTGCTTCGTGGGGCGCCCCGGCCGTTGCGCTTACCGACCACGGAGTCATGTACGGGGTTATCGAATTCTACGAAGCCTGTAAAAATGCGGGTGTAAAACCCGTTATCGGTTGCGAGGTTTATGTAGACCCCAGAGGCCACACCAGAAAAGATCGCTCCGGCAGGAATTATCACCTGCTGCTTCTGGCCGAAAACGACAAGGGGTATGAGAATCTGGTAAAACTGGTCTCCATAGCCAATACCGACGGTTTCTACTACAAACCGCGTGTCGACCACGATCTGCTTGCGTCATATTCTGAAGGCCTTATTGCTTCATCGGCCTGTCTGGCGGGGGAGATACCCAGCCTGCTCCTTGACAATGACGAGGAAGGGGCCTTGAGAAGGGCGGGGCTGTACAGTGACATTTTCGGAAAAGAGAGTTTTTTTCTGGAGGTCATGCACAACAGTCTGCCGGAACAGGCTGTCGCCAACAAGGGCCTTATCGAACTTTCGAAAAAAACCGGTATTTCCCTGGTGGCTACCAACGACGCCCACTATCTGAACGCCTCGGATGCTTCCTGGCACGATGTTCTGCTTTGTGTGCAGACGAATTCCACCGTCAATACGCCGGGAAGGATGAGGTTTTCGGGTGATGACTTCTATCTGCGTTCGCCGGAGGAGATGTGGGCGCTGTTCGGCGCGGAACTACCCGAAGCGCTTGAAAACACCGTGGCGATAGCGGAAAGGTGCAAAGTCGATTTCACATTCGGTCAGTTCAGGCTTCCCAGGGTAGACGTGCCGGAGGGGGAAAGCCTTGAATCGATGCTGCAGCGAATGGCGGAAGATGGACTTTCGAATCGTTTCGAGGGAAACGTTCCCGCTGAATATGTCGATCGTTTGCGTTACGAACTTAACGTTATACGAGAAATGGGATTCGCCGGATATTTCATCATTGTCGCCGATATCATAAGGACCGCAAAGGCGGAACACATACCCGTGGGGCCCGGCCGAGGTTCGGCGGCGGGTTCGGTGGCGGCGTGGGCTCTGGATATCACAGAGATCGATCCCCTGCGCTACGGCCTTCTTTTCGAGCGGTTTCTGAACCCGGAGCGTATCAGCATGCCCGATATCGACACCGACATCTCAGACAAGAGAAGAGAACAGGTCCTTGAGAAGATCGTGGAAAAATACGGCAGGGAACGTGTGTCTCAGATAATCACGTTTGACCGCATGAAGAGCAAGGCCGCCGTAAGGGATGTAGGCAGGGCTCTTGATATGACCTATTCCGATGTGGACAAGGTGGCCAAGCTTATCCCCCCGACGGCCAGGGATATTGGCGAGGCCATGGAACAGGCGCCGGAGTTGGCCCAGCGCTACGAACAGGAACCGGAAGTCAAGAGGCTACTCGATTTCGCTTCCAGCATGGAGGGGTTGGCCAGGCACTGCTCCCAGCATGCTGCGGGCGTTGTGATCACACCGGAGCCCCTTATGGACACGATGCCGGTGCGCAGGATCGGCGATAACCAGGTGGTAACGCAGTTTGCAATGGAGCCCGTGGAAAAACTGGGACTGGTAAAGATGGACTTCCTGGGGTTGAGGACGCTGTCTCTGATAGAGGACGCTCTGGAGAATATCCGGCAGAACTCCAGGGTCGCGCCCGACCTGTACGACCTGCCGCTGAACGACCCGAAGACTTTCGATCTACTTTGCCGGGGGGACACCCTGGGAGTATTTCAGCTTGAATCCTCAGGCATGAGGCAACTGCTCAGAAGACTGCGGCCCGATTCTTTCGAGGACCTTATAGCGGTTCTCGCTCTTTACCGGCCGGGACCGCTGGGAAGCGGCATGGTGGATACATATATCGACTGCAAGCACGGCAGAAAAGAAATTCAATACCTGCACCCGAAACTGGAGAACGTTCTGTCCGAGACCTACGGGATCATCCTTTACCAGGAACAGGTAATGCAGGCGGCTGCGACCATAGCGGGATACAGTCTCGGTCAGGCCGACCTTCTCAGAAGGGCCATGGGGAAAAAGAAAGTGGAGGTCATGGAAAAGGAGCGGGTCAGTTTTGTTCAGGGCTGCCTGTCCAACGGCGTGGACCGTTCCAGGGCCGAGCATCTTTTTGATATCATCCAGGAATTTGCGGGATACGGTTTCAACAAGTCACACAGTACGGCCTACGCCATGGTCAGTTTTCATACCGCGTACCTGAAGGCCCATTTCCCGGTGGAGTTCTATGCGGCCTTTCTGTCCAGCCAGATACATTCAAAACTGGATGTACTGGGTCGGTACGTACGTACCCTGAAAGATGCGGGCATAGACATATTACCCCCCGACATCAACCGGTCCATGGCCAATTTTTCTGTGGATGGAGACGTGGTGCTGTTCGGGTTGAACGCCGTCGCCAAGGTGGGACATACCGCGGTGGAAGCCATTCTGGAGGAAAGAAGGAAAGGCCCTTTCAGCAGCCTGTGGGATTTTATCAACAGGGTCGACCTCAGGACCGTAAACAGGGCAGTCGTTGAGAACCTGGTGAGGGCCGGCGCTTTCGACGGGGTATCCGGCAACCGCAGACAGTGCATGGAGTCCATGGGCTCGATGATAGAGATCGTCCAGAGAAAGTCGTCCGACGGCAGACAGCGTTCGCTGCTTGATCTCGTAGATGACGATGTCGATGAAACTCCCGCACTTGTGGAAACGGATGATTACGATTTCCATACACGGATGCAGATGGAAAAAGATGCAACGGGGCTTTACATTTCGGGACATCCCTACGACCAGTACAGGGATGTTTTTGCTCCATACGTGACGTGCAGTATCTCCGACCTTTCATTCTGGAAACAGGAAAAGATCCCTGCAATTGTTGCTGGTCTTGTCGTGGGTGTTGAGGAAAAGTACACGAAAAAAGGAGAGAAGATGGCTATAGTGGAACTGGAGGACGGAGAGGCAAAAATAGAAGGCGTATGTTTTCCCAGGATGTGGGCGGCCCTGAAGGAGCCGCCGCAAAAAGGAAGCCCCTACCTGGTCAAGGGATCGCCGAGAGACCGTGACGGATTGAACATTATCGTGGATTCGTTCGTGTCGGCCCTGGAACTCGAAAAGTCAGCCAATCGGTGGGTTCGCCTGAGAGTGGGCCTCGACGGGCCGGAGGAAACGGAGCGCTTCAGAAACGTATACAGGGAACTAAAAGGCTACCCGGGCAGCGCGGGAGTACTTGTGGAGATACGCAAGGACGGATTCTGCGCCATAATCAGGCCGAGAGATCTCAAGGTGGATCCCTCGAAACCGTTTTCGGAAACGGTTGCCGCCATGTCCGGGGGCGCCGTTGAAGTAATATAGTAACGGAACGATCACGAGACCGGAGAACGGAGGCGAGACCATGAGAGAAGAGCAGAATGGAAAGTCGTCTGTGAGCTCGGATTTTATCGTTGTGAAGGCGCTGGAAAACGGGGTGTCGGTGATAGGTCTTACCAGGGGACAGGAGACCAGGTTCGCCCATTCGGAGAAACTTGACGCAGGAGAGGTCTGGATAGCGCAGTTCACGGAATTTACATCTGCCATGAAGATCAGGGGCAGGGCCAGAGTTCTCACTGCGCATGGCGACCTCGACAGCGGAAAGGGAGAAGATGAAGAGAGCTAAAATAGTATGCACTCTGGGCCCGTCCTGCAGCGATTACGGCGTTATGAGATCCATGGCCCTGCGCGGCATGGATGTGGCCCGTTTCAATTTCAGCCATGGCGACCATTCGACCCATGGAGCAAATCTCGAAAGTGTCCGACGACTCGAGAAGGATCTGGGCAGACCGGTGGCCACGATGATCGACACCAAGGGTCCGGAGATCAGGACCGGAAAGATACGCGGAGGAAACGGGGTTTTTCTTGAATTCCGTGACCGTATCCTGCTTGTCCCGGGGGCGGGAGAAGGAACTTCCGAACGCATCTACGTGGACTACGAAAACCTCGCCCGGGAACTGAATCCGGGAGACATGATCTTCATCGACGACGGAACCATCAGCCTCAGGGTTGAAAAACAGTGCGCCGAAGGCGTATGGACCGAAGTGGTGACCGGAGGAGAACTGGGGGAACGGAAGGGCGTCTCCATACCGGGGGGCGCGCTTTCACTGCCTATATTGACCGAAAAGGATAAAGACGATGTCAGATGGGCCATAGACCGCGAAATGGATTACATAGCTCTTTCGTTCGTGCGCTCCAGAGACGATGTGATGTCCGCGAGGCGCGTGATCGAAGAAATGGAAGGTCGTCTGCGCGTCGTGGCCAAGATAGAGACCCGACAGGCCGTGGATAATCTGGAAGAGATAGTCGAGGTCGTAGACGCCGTGATGGTGGCCAGAGGCGACCTCGGCGTAGAGATACCGCTCGAAGACGTTCCGGTGGTTCAGAAACGCATCATTTCTCTGTGCCGTTCCCAGGGCAAACCGGTTATCGTCGCCACGCAGATGCTGGATTCCATGATCCGCAATCCGAGAGCCACAAGAGCGGAGGCAAGCGACGTGGCCAACGCCGTTCTGGACGGGGCCGACGCACTGATGCTTTCAGGAGAAACGGCGAGCGGCGCCTGGCCGGGGGAGTCGGTGTCTACCATGGCCCGCATCATAGAAAGGACCGAAGAGGCCTTTCCTTTGCCCTCCGCCCGTATGCAGCCGTATTCGAATACCGAAAGGGTTGAGGACGCCGTAAGCAACGCCGCGGGATCAATAGCCGACAGGATGAAAGCCAGGGCCGTACTTTCGCTTACCCAGAGTGGAAGCACGGCGCAGATGGTAAGCAAGTACCGGCCGGCGGCGCCGATCATTGGAGCCACGCCCTCGGAAAGAACATTGAGAATGCTGACCCTGGTCTGGGGAGTCATACCTCTGCTATGCTCCCGTGAGCAAGACCTGGAGTCGGCGCTTTCGGAAGCTATGGAACGTGCTCTCGAAAAAGGCTTTCTCGAGGAAGGTGATCTTGTAGTGGCGACCGCCGGAGTACCCGTTGGCATGAAGGGAACGACCAACACGATAGAGGTTCTTACGGTGGGCAAGGTTTTGGTCACCGGACTCTCGCTTTTGAACAGAGATGCGTCCGGAAGGGTTGTAAGGGCTCTTACAGCCAGGGAAGCCGTGGAAAACACCAGAGATGGAGATGTCCTTGTGGTCCGCCAGACCGATCGCGACTATATCCCCGCGATGAGAAAGGCCGCCGCTGTCGTTACGGAGGAAGGCGGTCTCACATGTCACGCCGCTATCGTTTCGCTTGAATTCAGGATACCGTGCATAGTCAACGCCAAAGGCGCACTTGCAGCCCTTGAACCTGATGTGGTCGTGACAGTGGACGGGAGCAGGGGTGTTGTGTACAGGGGAAAAGTGAGGCTCCATTCCGGGTCATGAAAACCTTCCCGTCTTCTGAAACCCCCGATTTCGGCCCGGGGCCGTCATGGAGAGATATTCCCCCGGCAGAGAAGAGGCAGAGCGCTGTGGCGCTCCCTCTTTTCAAAGACGGAGGCGATACCCGGATTCTGTGCCTCGAACGGGCCCGGGGGCTTTCAAGGCACCCCGGTGAGGTGGGGTTTCCGGGCGGGGCCAGGGAAGCCGCCGACCGGGGACCCGTACAGACATGCCTCAGGGAAATGTATGAAGAACTCGGTATTCCGGATTCCTCGGTCAAAGTGATGGGTCTTTTGCCCAGGGAATGCACTTTTTCCAGTGATTTCGTTATTTTTCCCGTTATATGTATTCTTGAAACTGACTTTCGTGCGGATATGATCCGTTTCGATCCCGGTGAGGTGCGGATCGTGATCGATGTGGGGCTGTCGGATCTCGCGGCGGCGCCTGAAATGAAATGGGGCTGGTACGGAGACCGGTCCTTCATGTATCCCAGCTTCCCTGTCGGGAACGGTCACGTGATATGGGGAGCGAGCGCAAGGATACTGTGGAGGCTGTTGCGGCTGATGAGGCAGGGTTTACTATGGCCCTGCTAGGGGCTCATATGTCCATAGCGGGAGGGCTGTGGAAGTCGATCGAGCGCGGAGAAGAACTTGGTTGCGAGGCTATCCAGATCTTCACGCGAAATCAGCTTCAGTGGAGATCGGATCCGCTTCCGGATCAGGTCTGCGATAGATTTCTGAGGACATGGGCGAAAAGTTCTGTCCGTTCCGTTACCGCCCATGCTTCTTACCTGATCAACCTGGCGGGTGAGGAGAACGTAAGAAGGAAAAGCATTCTTTCGCTTTCCGACGAACTGGAGAGGTGTGGACAGTTAGGTATAGATTCCCTTGTCCTGCATCCCGGCTCCCACAGGGGGGCGGGGAAGGAAAGGGGCCTTGAACTTGTAGCGTCCGGGCTGGAGGAGGTTTTCAAGCACTCGGTGGAAACGCGCGCGAGGGTGCTTCTGGAGACGATGGCCGGTCAGGGCGACACGCTCGGTGACAGGCTGGAAGACCTGGCGGAGATCATAGATAATGTTTCGGTTCCGGACAGACTGGGTGTATGCCTGGATACGTGTCACCTTTTCGCGGCCGGATACGAGCTGCGGACGAAGGAGGCGTACGAAAGGCTGAAGGCCCGGTTCGAGAACCTGTTCGATCCCGGAAAGCCGTTGTGCTGGCATCTGAATGACTCCAAAGCCGAAAAAGGAGCCAGGACAGACCGGCATGAGCATCTTGGGGACGGGCATATAGGTGTACAGGTTTTTTCCCTCATTATCAACGACCCCTTCTGGGAAGAAGTCCCGTGCATTCTGGAGACGCCCAAAAAGGCTTCGGGGGATGTCAGGAACCTGGCCCTTCTGAGAAAGCTGAGAGGAAAATAAAAGGGGGAGGAGTGTTTCCATGTACCCGCGAATGGTCCTTTCAACAAAACTGATTCGCGAAAATACCGAAAAAACAGTTGCTTTATGCAGCAACGAAGGAATAGACGTCTGGGGTGTAACCAAGGGTCTGTGTGCAATTCCCGAAGTAGCAAGGGCAATGGCCGATGGAGGTTGCGTGGGTCTTGCCGACAGCAGAACCGCCAACCTGCGCCGACTCAGGAAGAGCGGTGTTTCGCTACCGCTGATGCTGCTGAGGATACCCATGCCCAGCGAAATGAAGGAAGCAGCGGAACTGGCCGACGTGCTCCTCGTTTCAATGCCCGAATCGGTGATGATGCTTGACAGAATATGCGCCTCGACCGGTGTTTCGAAAAGCGTGCTCGTCATGATAGACACAGGCGATCTGAGGGAGGGCCTGTGGCCCGATGACATCGGGCCCATGACCGATGCTCTCAATGCGTCACGTCATGTGCGTCTGGCGGGAGTAGGCAGCAATTTCGGTTGCCTGTCGGGAGTGTTGCCCACGGTAGAAAACATTACGATGTTGATAGAAACTGGAGAAAGGATCGCTTCGGAGACAGGGAGAGAACTGGAGACGGTTTCCGGAGGGGCCACATCATCTCTTGTGCTCCTCGAACGCGGCGAAATGCCTTCGAGAGTCAATCAACTGCGAGTGGGAGAGGGTATCCTTCTGGGAACAGATGTTACCCGGAACAGGGAAATACCCTATCTAAGCCGCGAGGCGGTAAAAATCGAGGCCGAGATCATCGAAAGACGAAGGAAACCCAGCAGACCCATAGGAGATATTGGTGCGGACGCCTTCGGTAACTATCCCGAGTTCAGGGACAGGGGTGAAAGGCTAAGGGTCATAGCGGGAATGGGCAGACAGGATATACGGCCCGAAGGCCTTACACCCGAAGACAGCGGCCTCGAAATACTGGGAGCTTCGAGCGACCACCTCACCATGGACGCCGAACAGTCTCTGACCGATCCCGGCCTGGGTGACATTGTTGCTTTCAACCCTGATTACGGGGCCATGCTGGCCGCCGCCACTTCGCCTTACATGAATGTTAAAATAATATAGTAATGTTCCCGAAAGGAGTCTGCTGGGATGGCGGGTATGCTTGAGGCGGTACGGTGGCAGGATTTCATTGATATCGCGGTTATAGCTTTTATTCTTTATCGCCTTTTGCTTCTGCTCATCGATACCCGGGCCATGCAGCTGGTCAAGGGTCTTCTGGTTCTTGGCGCGCTTGCGGCCGTTGCGCGGCTGATACACCTGGAAGCCCTTTCATGGATACTGGGCAAACTTCTGGGAGTCATAATCATAGCCATACCTATCGTTTTTCAGCCGGAACTGCGGAGGATGCTGGAAGAACTCGGCCGGGGGAACATTTTGAGGCGAAGGCAGACAGAGGAAGCCGCCCTGCGGCTGACTGAAGAGATAACCAGGGCCCTTCTGTTGCTTCAGAACAGGAGGATAGGGGCGATTCTGGTTTTCCAGAGGGATACCGGCCTTAAGGATTTCTGGGGTTCAGCCGTTCAGATAGGGGGCGGAATTTCCCAGGATCTTGTGGTATCGCTTTTCTGGCCCGGGAACCCTCTTCATGACGGTGCGGTTATTCTCGACAGGGACAGCGTGATAGCGGCGGCCTGCTACCTTCCGTTGACTGAAAACAGCAACCTTTCGCGGTGGATAGGAACCCGCCACCGTGCGGCGCTGGGCATAACCGAGGTTTCTGACGCAATGTCCCTGGTGGTTTCGGAAGAACGTGCCGAGATTGCTCTCGCGGTGAACGGTCATCTCTCCAGAGAACTGAAGGAAGCCCAGATCAGGAAACTGCTGTTCCACTATTTTTCGGCCGCTCCCAGGGAGGTTGGCCTGATAGCCACTCTTAAAAGCGAACTCAAGCCTTTGTGGAAAAGAGGAGACGACGCATGATACGGCAGATAGACCGGCTTCTCGCCTCCAAAACGTTTCTCAAGGTCGTTTCCGTTCTGGTCGCTTCCTTTCTGTGGTACTACGTTGCCGCCGACCGTTCTACGGAAGTGGTTCGAAGCTACAGGGTGCCCCTCGAATATCTCAATGCTCCCGCTGAACTTTCGATCAGCGTCGACATCAGGGAAGTCGATGTACAGGTGGCCGGTAATCGTGACATCATAGCTAACAAGGGGCCGGAATCCATAACGTGTCAGGTGGACCTTGCGGACCTCGAAGCGGGTATACATTATGTTCCAGTGCAGATATTCACGCCGTCAGGGTTGCGGCTTATAGAGGTAGCACCATCCACTATACAGATGGAACTGGTCAGGATGGCGGCTAAATCCGTACCAGTGGGGCTGGAAGTGATCTCGGGGCTTCCGCCGGGGTATCGCCTTGAATCCGTGCGGTTCGATCCCGACACGGTTGTTCTGAAAGGCGCGGAGAAAGCCCTTGTCTCCATTAATCGTGCTCTGGTGTCTCCCACACTGGAGGAGCTTGAATCGGGGACCAGCCTTACTCTCCCTGTTTCCGTTCCGGCGGCCGGCCAGGACAGCTCGGGCATTGTGTCGAACCCGCAGCAGGTAACGTTTTCCTACGTTCTCATAAAGGGTTTTCCGAGAAAAAGTGTTGATGTTTCCGTGGAAATCGAGGGTGAGCCCGACAAGGATTTCCGTGTGGAAGCCGTGGCGCTCGACCCGCCTTCGGTAAAGGTGCAGGGGCCAATGGAAGTGCTTGAGACCGTGGAAAAGGTTAAAGTAGGTCCTCTGGATGTTACAGGCCTCAGGGAGGATATGACAAAAGTCATACAGGTCACAAGCCCTGTTGAAGAGGTCGAAGTTGTTGGGCAGAATACAGTTCGCGTCAAGGTTATACTGGCTCCCCGGATAGAGACGCGGAGATACGGCCATATCCCGGTCAATGTACAGGGAACGAGCATCTATCCGTCCTGGAGCGTCGACCCTCCTTCAGCGAGCGTGCTCCTTGAGGGCGCTCCCTCTGCACTTGACAGAGCCGAGAGCGGAGGAAGGCCGGTCGAGCTTTTTGTCGACGTTACCAACCTTGTTTCAACGAGGATACCTGCACCGGTTCAGTACAGGACACTGTTGAGGGGAGTGTCGCTGGTCAGCATAGACCCCCCCGAGGTAACTGTAACTGCTGATACAGGCGCCGCACAGTAATACTTTTCATTGCCTAAGGAAAGGATGAATTGCTTGAATCAGAAAAAACAGCCCGTCAGATGCCTTTTCGGAACCGACGGGGTGCGAGACGTGGCCAACAGGGGCCTGCTTACCCCTGAAATGGTCCTGAGACTGGGCCGGGCGTATGTCATGCATCTCATCGGCAAGGGTTATTCACGCCCCGCGGTGGCAGTGGGAAGAGATACGCGACGTTCGGGAGAGATGCTTGAAGCGGCTCTGGCGGCCGGAATGACTTCGGCGGGAGCGGAAGTTATTTCTCTGGGGGTCGCCCCTACACCCGGCGTAAGCTTTGCCGCGAAAGAACTGAAGTGCCAGGGAGGCGCGGTCATAAGCGCGTCGCATAATCCTGCGGAATACAATGGCGTCAAATTTCTTGACGGAAACGGCTGCAAGCTGTCCGACGCCGAAGAGGCCGCGATCGAAGACGCGTTCGGAGATACGCTGGTTGATGACTGGCGCCCTACAGGCGCTTCCATTGGCCGTGTTCGCGGGATCGAGAACGCCATGGAACCTTACTCCGCCTGGCTGGAGCGAATGATCGCACCCGAAAAAATGATGCGCTCCATGAACGTATGCATGGATTGCGCCCAGGGCGCGGCTTTCAGGGTCGCCCCCGGGATATTTCGGAATTGCCTGAAATCCGTAGAGACCATTGGCGTTGAACCGGACGGTCTGAACATAAATGAGGGTTTCGGTGTTATGTCTATGGAGGGACTCTCTCAAAGGGTCGTCGAAGGAGGATTCGACTGCGGACTGGCTTTCGACGGTGACGCCGACAGAGTTCTGTTTACCGATGGAAAGGGCAGGATCCTCGATGGAGATATCATGCTGTGGGTCCTTGGCCGATGGATGCATGGCAACGGAAAACTGGGGTCGGGTGTTGTGGCGACGATAATGAGCAACATGGCGCTTGAGGAGCACCTGGCGAAAGAGGGAATAAAGGTTTTCAGGTGCCCGGTAGGCGACCGCTACGTGCTGGAATCAATGAAACGTTCACGATGCGGCCTGGGCGGCGAACAGTCGGGGCATATAATCGCAAGTGGATTCGCTGCGACCGGAGACGGGCCCTGCACGGCTCTCCTTTTCCTCAAGGCCTGCGAGGACCTGGGTGAAGACATGAACAGCCTTGTCGACCGTTTCAGCAGGTACCCGCAGATCCTGCGAAACGTACCGGTGACCGACAAGCAATTCGTACTGGGGTCGCGGCGCGTGACGGAGGCAGTGGAAAAAGCGGAAACCTGTCTTGAAGGCGTGGGCAGGATCGTGCTCCGACCCTCGGGTACGGAGCCGCTTGTAAGGATACTTGTAGAGGCCAGGGACCGGTCGCTGCTGGAAAAAACGGTGCGCTTTACGGAGGACGCCATAAATGAGGCGTGTACCGAGCTGAAAGCAGCGGGAGGAGACGTCCATGCCGTACGCTGAAGTGAAACCCGTCAGAAAATGCCTTTTTCCGGCCGCCGGGGCCGGAACCAGATTTCTCCCGGCCACCAAGGAAATTCCCAAGGAAATGCTGCCACTTATCGACAGACCGCTTATCCACTACGGGGTCGAGGAAGCCGTAAACTCGGGTTGCGGCGACATCATTTTCGTCACCGGAAGGGGAAAGCGCTCCATAGAGGATTATTTCGACCGCTCGTGGGAACTGGAGGAACTGCTGGAGGCCAGGGGCAAAACCGGGGAAATGGCGATGATCCGGCGGATAAGCGATATGGCCCGGTTCGCCTATGTACGGCAATCCGAGCCTCTGGGCCTGGGGCACGCCGTCCTTTGTGGCGAGCCGTTCTGCGAGAACGGGCCTTTCGGGGTGATACTGCCGGACGATGTTATGATTCCCGGGGAAGGGTGTGCTCCCATCCTTGCGCAGCTTGCTGATGTTCACGCTAAACACGGCGGTTCGGTACTTGCACTTGAGGAAGTGCCGGAGGAAGACGTTTCCAGGTACGGCATAGTTGAGGCTGAGCCTGTCGGAGACGGCGTATTCGAAATACTGGATCTCGTGGAGAAACCCTCCAGGGACAGGGCCCCATCGACATTGGCCATAATGGGTCGCTACGTGTTGACTCCCGGTATTTTCCCCGCCCTTAAAAACATGAACAGAGGCGCAGGAGGGGAATATCAGCTTACCGACGGCATTCGCGGATTGCTGGGGAACGAACCGGTATGGGGTTGTCTGTACAGGGGCCGGCGATTTGATTGCGGGACCAAGGAATCATGGCTTAGAGCCACGGTAGCCATGGCTCTTGGAGAAAAAGACCTCAGGAATATAGTTCTGGAAGAGGTAAGGAGAGAGAGCGGGAGGTGAAAGCGGGTCTCTAGAGAGACAGTTAGAGGCGGATGAAAACAGCGCCTGAACTGGGTATGCGACCAGTTGACGAGGACCGGGGAGTATCGAAGTATTCGGCGGATGCCCCGGTGGTCCGCGGGCGGACCAGCAAGCCCGGCGACAAAACCGGAGGGCGACTTCCGGTACAAAAAACCGGGCGGCCCGTTTCTGGACAGATGAAAGGTGGTATCCATCCCGGATCATGTGCGGGATAGTAGGATATGTTGGTTCACGCAACGCTGCGGACGTTCTCCTCGATGGCTTGAGGAGACTGGAATACAGGGGATATGATTCGGCGGGCCTTGCTCTCAAGGGAGAGCGGGGAATGGAGGTTTTCCGCGAAGTGGGGAAGGTTGCCGACCTTGCCAGAATAGTGGAGGAGCGGAAACCTCAGTCTACGCAGGGCATAGGCCATACAAGATGGGCGACCCACGGTGGAGTTACGCTGGCCAACGCCCACCCTCACAAGGACGGAAGCGGCAAGTTCGCGCTTGTCCACAACGGGATCGTTGAAAACTACCTCGATCTCAGGGAAGAACTGGAAAGGGACGGAGTTTCGTTCCTGTCGGAGACGGATACGGAAGTCGTGGTCCATATGCTCGCCAGATGTTTTGCGGCCAGGAACGATATGCTGGAGGCGCTGGTCTCGCTTCAGAAACGACTGCAGGGAGCCTACGCTCTGGCGGTGGTGCAACAGGACATCCCGGAAAAACTCTACTGCATAAGGCGAGGCGCGCCGTTGGTGGTGGCGCTGGGCGAAGGTGAATCCTTCTGTGCTTCCGATATTCCGGCTTTTCTTCCCTACACCAGAAAGGTGATCTACCTTGAGGAGGGAGACATAGCGGAACTGTCTACGGGTGGCGCCGTAATATGGGATGAATCGGGCAACCCGGTGCAAAGAGAGGTACACGAGGTGGAGTGGGACGTGTCCATGGCCGAAAAATCTGGTTATTCCCACTACATGCTCAAGGAAATACACGAGCAGGGAATGGTTCTTAGGTCAACGCTCAAGGGAAGGACGCCCGACGGCAGGGTCGACCTGGAATCCGAGCTGGGCTGGAACCTGGAGACCGTAAACCGCTGGAACAGGATACACATTATTGCATGCGGAACGTCGTATTACGCGGCTCTTGTCGCCGAAAGAGTTTTCGAAAAATGGACCGACCTGGATGTTAAGGTGGATATAGCTTCGGAATACAGGTATCGACATGTACACTGCGACAGCGGCGTCCTGGCGGTTTTCGTGTCACAATCTGGTGAAACGGCTGATACCCTCGCCGCCCAGAGAAAGGCGCGAGCTGAAGGCGCGCATTGTATGGCAGTTACCAACGCAAGGGGCTCCACTCTCGCACGCGAAGTCCACAGCGTGTTGCTGCTCAAGGCGGGGCCCGAGATAGGTGTTGCCGCCACAAAGACGTTCACCGGTCAGGTGGCGGCTCTGTTTCTTACGGCGATGTTTCTGGGCCGCCTTCGGGGAACACTTGCGTGTGACGAGGAAGAAAGACTGGTCGCCGAATTTCTGCAGATACCGTACAAGGTGGAGCTGGCTCTGGAAAGGGAAGAAGAAGCGATCTCCGTTGCGGAGATCTACGACAAAAAGGAAAACTTCCTGTTCCTGGGAAGGGGCATATCTTTTCCCATAGCTCTGGAAGGAGCCCTGAAGCTCAAGGAGATATCCTATATTCACGCAGAGGCTTACGCCGCGGGGGAGATGAAACACGGGCCGATAGCCCTTCTGGAGCCGGATGTACCGGTTGTAACGGTAATTCCCAGGGACAGGCTATACGAAAAAACACTTTCCAACATTCAGGAAGCGAAGGCTAGAAACGCGCCCATTATTGCAGTCCACACCGACGGCGACAGGCTCATAGGCAAACACGTGGGATCGACTCTATCGGTCCCGTGGACCGATGAAGAGTTTTCGCCTTTCCTCACGGTGATACCCTTGCAGCTTCTGGCGTTTCATGTAGCAAGGCTCAGGGGATGCGAAATAGACCAGCCGAGGAATCTCGCGAAAAGCGTCACCGTAGAGTAACAGGTGTGATCCGGGGGGCCGGCGAAGTGCTTATCGTGACGTTTCGCTTTGCCCCCCCGGCTCCATGATAAAGGGATAATATATTCGTATATGGGTGATCTTTTTCAGACCGTCGTCGTTGCGACCCTCCGAAACAGGCATCTGTTCCCACGGCCCTCCCTCCAGACGGGCCAGCACCAGAGGTTTTCTGCCATATGTGGACCATAAATCCCATAAATCTTCCCCTTTGTGAACACCAGGTACAAGTTCCCCCGAAAAGAGCGGAACGGATCCACGAAGAAGACCGGCGCCCTTCAACGGGCCTACTATGAGCCACTGTGTCAGATCCCAGGCGTAGTGCATTTCGGGCGACGCCGCGTGCTCCAGCGGCAGTATCTGAAACCCGCCTGTAATTCCGTCGGCCGAGGTGCTGATGTCGATGACTCCGGGGTGATTGGCCCTGATCCTGCCGCACTCCTGGAATACTGTCCCGAGAAAGCGACCTGAACCGCCGAGTGGGCGAACGACCCTGGCCGCTATTTCGGGCCGCATCCCGTTTTGCCAAATGACCACTCTGCCTCCGGGGCGGTTTTCGATATCCACAAAGACAGTTGTGTGGGTCCCTGGAGTCTCTATGGAAAGCCTGCCGTTTTGAGGAAATGAACCTCTCCCGTCCCATGATCCGCCGTCGGGTCCTGTCAGCGACACCCTGCTTCCCACGGGAGGCGCCCAGGCGCCGAAAAGACCGTGACCGGGAGCAATGTCCGTAACAAGGGCGTTCCCTTCTCCCGCGGCGGGGGCTATTGTTCCCGACGGAAGCAGGCTGAAGGTCCTGCCGCCCCCTGAGTCCGAGGCTACCAGGATATGGATAGCGTTCACGGCCGAAGCGACCACGGTCCACGGTTTTCCCCATTGGGAAGCCGTGAACGAAGGATATCGAGTCGACGCCGGAACGTAAGTTACGGAACCGAGATATACGGGGCCCGAGGCGGCATGATGAGCCGTAATGGATCCTCCCGGTGTACAGTCGATTTCTATCGTGAACCGGTCATTGCTCCATCCGGGAGATACCAGAAACAATGAGATAAAGAGAACGGTAAAATACCTGAAGACTTGTTTCACAAGTGTTCGCTCCTTTCGTTTTAAAGGGGAAAGAACCAGATGGCCCAGAGGTTACCGGCTCCATGGTAGAGTATGGCCGGAAAAACGGAACCGTGTCTCTCCCGGAGCAGGCCCATGACGAGTCCCGGGAAGAAGGTGGACAGGATCAGAGGGTCCGGCTGCAGGGGAAGATGTGAAACGGCGAATATGGCGGACGTAGCGGTTATGGAAATGACAGCTCCCAGCCGGCGGCTGAGTATGGTCTGTATAAAACCCCGGAAAAATGTCTCTTCGATCACTGCGGCGGCAAGCCCCCCTGCCGCCATGCCTGCGAATTCGAGTGCGCTGAAGTCGACTTTCAGTGGATATCGGAAAAAGAGGAATCGAACGATGGTGAGAGGTATAAGTGTGGCCGCTGCTGCAAAAACGGTTTCCAGCGCGGATCTGCGGGAAAGTTTCCATTCTAGGCCCCAGGAAGTCGTACTCTGCCCCAGGAAACGGCACCATATATAGGGTCCGTAGAGCATCGCCAAAGCCAGTAATATCTTCACGGCCCTGGCCTGTTTCGTTTAGGGAACAATAAAGCACAGACCGCGATCGCTATCGGAACAAGCGGAGCGGCGGTTATCCAGAGCGGACAACCCGTTTTGTAAAGGACAAGTGAGGACATTGCCCAGGCTGCGAACGAGAAAGCCCAGAAGAATCTAATGGCTCGGCCGGTGTTTTTTTTAATACCCGTCACTCCGGCTATCATGGACGCAACCGCAGTCGCGGCGGCCGTGATGATTAGAAAAAGTGTCGATGCGTCAGGTTCAGGCAAGTTTTTTCCCGTTCGCCTGACCGGCGGCGCAATCACTGCACAGTCCGTACATGTATAGCTGTATATCGGAGACGTCGTGAGGTGACGACGCCTGCAATTTCTGAATAATATCTTCGCTGATGAAGACGTCCTCCAGATGGCCGCATTTATTGCACCTGAAGTGAGCATGCGGTCTGGGGTTGGGGTCCAGCAGGATTCGTTTGTTGTCGACGGAAAGTATCTGTATGAGCCCCGCTTTTTCGAAAAGCTGGGCCGTGCTGTAGATGGTAGCGAAGGAGATAGCGGGAAACTCGACCTTGATTTCCTTGAAAACCTGTTCGGCGGAAGGATGATCCGTACGATTCTCAAGCAGAGAGAGGATGGCGGTCCTCTGCGCCGTTATTTTGGAACCGCACCTTCTTAGCGCCTCAATACCTTCTTCAACGGTCCACATTGGAACCCCTCCGTAATCGTTTCAATCTTGTGCACTACTATAATAATCCTTTCCGCTTTTCCGGGAAAGGATAACGGGGTTAGCCACTTTCAATATATCCTTATCCTTGACAGATTCCCGGCTTCGGAGGATATAATTGCGGGGCCCGTAATGGGGTGTAGCCAAGCTGGCAAGGCGGCGGACTTTGGATCCGTGATCGCTGGTTCGAATCCAGCCACCCCAGCCAGAGATTTCTGGATAGGGGAAGCCTCAGGCTTCCCCTATCTTTTCATGGGTTCCAGGGGGCCGGGCCGCCGGCAAGGCGGGGTCCCGGTCGAGACCGCGAAAGGGGTACATTCCATGAAGGATCAGAATATCGGCATTGTCGTTCTTGCGGCGGGCAAGGGCACCAGAATGAAAAGCTCCCTTCCCAAGGTGCTTCAGCCAGTTCTGGAAGAACCCTTGCTCTACTACCCGCTGAAGGCATGTGTTGACTGCGGACTGGAAAACATGGCCGTGGTTTCAGGTTTCGGCGCGGAGAAGGTTTCGAGCTATCTGGAGGAAAAGTGGCCTGACGCGGAAATGATCCTCCAGGAACCCCAGTTGGGGACAGGACATGCTGTACAGTCGGCCTGGAAATGGATAGAGAGGTTCGATACAGTGGTGGTTATTCCAGGTGATGCTCCACTTGTTCTACCTCAAACAATAGATCATCTTGTCTCAGGGCATCTGTCGAACTCTCGTGACGCCACGTTCATTGCTTTTGCCCCCCCGGATCCATCGGGGTACGGAAGGGTAGTGGAGAGTGAAAGCGGAGTAAAGATAGTTGAGGAAAAAGACGCCACCGGGGAACAGAAGAGGATACGATGGGTCAACAGCGGGTTCTATGTGTTCAGATCTTCATCGCTCCTGGGGTCTCTCGACGAGCTTGATTGCAGAAACGCGCAGAACGAATTCTATCTTACAGATATAATTCCTGTTATTGCCCAAAACGGAGGCTCTACGGGTTTTATCCGCTGCGAGAATGCTGTCGAAATGGAGGGTGTGAACACGCCCGCACACCTGGAATCCGCAACAGGGGTGCTTCGAAACAGGATAATCAAAAGGCATATGGACGCCGGAGTCAAATGTATGGACGCCTCAACGGTCTGGGTCGGCCCGGAAGTGGTGATGGGCGAAGACGTCTGGCTTGAACCGTTCGTGCAGATCTGGGGCAGCAGCAATATAGGTCCAGGTTCAAGGATGGGAAGCTTCTCTGTTGTCAGAAACACCAGAATAGGGCACAATGTCCATTTGTCGGGACATGTTATGATTTCGGACAGCATACTGCATGACGAGGTCAAGGTAGGCCCGTTTGCCGTGATGCGCAACGGTGCGGAAGCAATGGATGGATCGTTCGCGGGCAAGTTCGTGGAGGTCAAGAAAAGCGTCATAGGGGAAGGGTCCAAGGTTCCCCACCTTGCCTACATTGGAGACGCGACGATAGGCCGGGAATCGAATATCGGCGCCGGATGCATTACCTGCAATTATGACGGAGTGAAGAAGAACCCCACGAGAATAGGGGATCGCTGTTTTGTGGGCAGTGACACGATGCTTGTCGCCCCAGTTACCCTTGAGGACGACGCCTATACGGCGGCAGGCTCCGTAATAACGAAAGATGTATCGGAAGGAAGCCTGGCCATAGGCAGGGCAAGACAGAAAACACTGGAAGGCTGGGTCCATAAGCGCAGGGATAAAATGCGTATGGAATCAGGAGAAGGGGGACGATGAATCATGGCGTCCAAACTCAGGGAAATAAAGATATTTTCCGGAACGGCTCATCCCGCGTTCACGGCCAGCGTATGCGATAACCTTGGAGTCGGAGTCGCCGCGGCCAACATTTTCCGTTTTTCCGACGGCGAGATAGGCGCCTCCATTGACGAAAGCGTAAGGGGCGGCGATGTCTATATCATACAGCCGACCTGCGACAACGTTAACGAAAATCTGGTCGAGCTCCTGGTCATGATAGATGTCCTCAAAAGGGCTTCCGCGTACAGGGTCAATGTCGTTACACCCTATTTCGGCTACGCCAGGCAGGACAGAAAGACAAAGGCCAGGGAACCGATAACGGCGAAGCTGGTGGCCAACCTTCTTGAAAAAGCCGGAGCCGACAGAGTGATCGCTGCCGACCTGCACGCGGGTCAGATCCAGGGTTTTTTCGATATCCCCGTAGACCACCTTACGGGAATACCGCTTCTGGCCTCGCATTTCAGTGAAATACTCAGGAAAGAAACAGAGCAGGAAAAACTGGTAGTGGTATCCCCTGATATCGGCGGCGTGGTAAGGGCGCGGAGATTCGCGTTGCATCTCAACGCCGACCTGGCGATTGTCGATAAAAGGAGATCTCACGATGTGGCCAATGTCTCCGAAGTTATGGAAATAATCGGTCAGGTAGAGGGCAAGGTCGCAATTCTTGTCGACGATATCATCGATACCGCCGGAACAATGGTCCACGCCGCCGACGCCCTGCTGGAACGGGGTGCGACACGGGTATACGCATGCGCTACCCATGGTGTTCTTTCAGGGCCCGCCATTGAAAGAATAGAAGGGTCTCACATCGAGGAAGTGGCTCTGACGGACACGGTTCCACTGGCGCCGGAGAAAGCGCTGGACAGGATCACCGTTCTTTCCATCGCCCCGCTGTTCGCTGAAGCCATCAGCAGAATACATTCCGATCACTCGGTCAGCATTCTGTTCAGGTAACATAAAGTGGAAATTCCTGGAAACGACGGGGTATCTCCCGGCATATGGGATAGCCCGAAACAATACAAGAAGAACTCCGAGGAGGAAGGTACATGTCGTCCATAGTGAAGATCGCAATGAAAAAAAGAGAGGGATCCGGAAAGGAAATAAGCAAGAAATACCGTGCGGGTGGTGAAGTGCCGGCAGTTTTCTATGGTCCCGAGTACAGGGAATCGGTGCCGGTATTGGTGGACAAAAAAGCCATAGCCCCCTATGCCAACTCCACGCATTGGGAAACCGTGAGAATAGACGCCGGTTTACCTGATGGTAAAACCGAAATGTGTCTGATGAGAGAGATCCAGAGAAACAGCATAACGGGTGAAATCCTTCATATAGACTTCTATCAACTTCTCAAGGGTCACAAGGTGCTGGTCAAGGTCCCCGTCGAGATAATCAACAAGGAAAGCTGCGCCGGAGTCAAAAAGGGCGGGGTTCTGGAGCATGTTCTCCACGAGATCGAAATGGAGGTGCTTCCGAGAGAAATACCCGACTCCCTGGTGGTTGATGTCGCATCCCTGGAGATAGAAGACGTTGTCCACGTCAAGGATATCGCCATTCCCGAAAGCGCCGAGATCGATGAAGCTATGGAATCGGTAGTGCTGATGATCACGCACGCCCGGATCGAAGTGGAAGAGACCGGGGAAGAGGAAGAGGAAGAGGTAATGGAAGTAGAAGTTGTTGCAAAGGGAAAGGGCAAGGAAGAGGAGGAATAACACCTCTTGCGGGTTGTCGTCGGTCTGGGAAACCCTGGTCCTCGCTTTGCACTGACGCGGCATAACGCCGGATGGCTTTTCCTTGATCGTTTCATGGAAACACTCCCCCCGCTTTCAGGTTGCAGGAAACGGGGCTGGACCGAGTGGGGGCCTGTTTCGATTGACGGAGACCCGGTGCTTCTGATCAAGCCCACGCGTTACATGAACCTCAGTGGCGGCCCCGTAGCCAGGATCATGAGCGAGCGGGGTCTGGAACCCCGGGAATTACTTGTGGTTTATGACGATGTAAACCTTCCCTTCGGCCGCATAAGGATAAGAAGCGGCGGCTCGGCAGGTGGTCACAAGGGCATGATCTCCATCATAGGTTTAGTAGGGGTCCCCGATATCCCGAGATTGCGTATCGGGGTGGGCGGTCCCACCAACGGCGATCTTGCAGATTTTGTAACGGAGCCATTTTCCCGAAATGAATTAGCTGAATTGCCGGAAATCCTGGATAAAGCCGTGAAGGCGGCGCATCTCTGGCTTGCCGGGGACATGGACCGGGCAATGAGGGAGATCAACGGCCAGGATAGCCCAAAAGACGCAAAACCGGAATAGACAGGCCAGGCGGCGGGGGCTCCCCGCCGCTTTTTTTTAGAGAGGATACCTGCGGATGGATGGATCTCGTTTTCTTTGTTCATTGGGTGATTTGAAAAAACAGGAATGGACTAACACTTTCTG
>Ga0272442_10003251_pt1 | contig 22932 bp, 21 predicted proteins | sample SSMForm2O_FD_200262 | JGI IMG/M metagenome (GOLD analysis project Ga0272442, IMG submission 200262) | Marine sediment archaeal communities from Little Sippewissett salt marsh, Falmouth, MA, United States - SSM-Form-2O | ecosystem: Environmental > Aquatic > Marine > Wetlands > Sediment ...
TCGGGTTTGGCGCTCGGTGGGCTGGAGGGTGCACGAGTGGACACGGTATCAGCGGAACGATGCAGCTCTCCTTCGCAAGTTGGGTATCGGCGATTGCCTTCTTCATCGGCGGCATTGCGGCTGCCCAACTGTTGTTTCGAGTCCTGAGCTAGGAGGACGGAGATGAGGACGAAAGCATCCGATCTTGCCTGGGGACTCGCATTTGGCATCGTGTTCGGGGTTCTTCTTCACAAGGGCGGCGCGACGGACTACGACGTGATCATCGGCCAGCTTCTGCTGACCGACTTCACCGTGCTCAAGATCATGCTCTCCGCTGTCGTGGTCGGAGCCATCGGAATCCACGCACTGCAGAGCCAGGGGTGGATCGAGTTGTCTCCGCGCAGCGGCTCCTGGGGGAAGAATGCAGTTGGAGGACTAATCTTCGGTGTGGGCTTCGCCGTCCTCGGGTACTGCCCAGGAACAATTGCCGGGGCCATTGGCAGCGGACGGCTTGATGCGCTGGTCGGCGGACTTCCCGGTATCCTGCTCGGCTCTTGGCTGTTCGCCGTCGTCTACCCGCGAGTGCAAGACGGGTTTCTCCGGAAGGGAGCATTCGAGAACGTGACCCTTCCGGAACTGCTGCGCCTTCCGCAGCGGGGGGTTATCGGTCTTCTCTCCGCCGGCATTGCGCTTGTGTTGGCCCTGCTGGAGATTGCGGGGCTGTAGGCGTTTCTTAGCGGTCAACGTGTGCGCGCCCTTCTGAACTTCGTCGACTACGATGTGGCCATACAGCAGCTCTCTCCAGGGACATCCACCGGTTAGACTGCAGCTGTCAGTCTGCTTCGATCGATCGTACCAGCTGTCCTCCCTTGCCATAGCGGCTTTCGGTTCTGAAGCGCGCCCGTCGTCGTGATGCCACGAGCCCTAGTTCGTGATCCCGCCACTGTCTTAGGCCCGGTCATAACGTCGGAATCAGGCGGCTCCCACATGAGCGCGAAAGGTCTCGTCGCAGACCGTTTCATGACAGGAGACGCCTGTGCCCTCTGCGAAACCCGATCGTGGCGCTGGCGATCGACGGATCGAACCGCCAAATCCCTTAGACGGCTTTAGATCCTCGTCACTTCAGGAGCATCGTCGAAGGTTCTCCCGATCGGGAAATCCGTAGGACGATCTGCAGCACCGATCGGCGCACCGACTATCCATCGTTCTCCTCGAGTTCGAACACCTGGCGCCAGTTGTCGCGAAGCCAATCACAGGTCCAGTCTTCCTGTGCGCGCAGCATGATGAAGACATGTTTGCCCGGATCCGGGTCCGGCTCGCTGTCTGAGCCCACGAGAAGCATCGGATTTGCCGCCGCCGGAATCACCTGCTTGTCAGTCCAGTCGATCAGGCCCTCGATCCGGTCCGGAGAGACGACGGCTCCCTCCAACTCGTACTGGAAACGCTGAACGACGTAGATCTGCTCTTCCATAGCCCCGAGGAGGTTGATATTCACCGTCATGCCGGGGAACCCATCTTCGTCTTGATCGAACACGCGCGGATCTTCAGGCTCGGCTGGAAGATCATCGGACTTCGGGTTATCGAGCACTGCACCTCGGATCTCGAGATGCGTGTCTTGCTGAAAGGTGAACTGCCCATCTTCCTCCTGAAGGCGCGCACTGTCCGGCGCTGGACGAATCGACTCCATGAACGCGTCAGGGATCTCCGTGGTGGCCAGAGGGGAGGACTCCACAATAGTCGTGAAGCAGTAGCTCACCGACATCTCAAGAGAGAGCGCATCTTGCTCGATGTCGACATGTAGAGCAACATAGCTCGTCTGGGTAGATACCCCACCATCTGCACCAGGGCAATCCTCGGATACACCTGCAGGGAGTTCGGGGGACACAAGCCGCAAGTCAGAGCAGAGATGGGGTATGTGTCCCTCGAATTCCAAAGCGCAGTTGCTGTAAGCGTCCCGGAGTCCGTGGTTGCTATGACGCCCCCTGGCCACTTCAAGGGGACTTCGAACCCAAGTTCGCAAGGATGGACGATCTCGGCCTCTTCGGTCTCCTCTGGCGATCAGTTACACTGCGTTCATGCCCATCCCATGAGTCGAGGGATTCGGGTGAGCCCACTGATATCAGCCAAGAGGAGAGGGACTGATGGCGAAGAAGACCGTGAAGCTGGGGATCATAGGATGCGGCATCGCGGCTCGGGAGCTCCACTGGCCAGCGCTTTCCGTACTGCGGGACGAATTCGAGGTCGTTTCGGTCTGCAATCACACACCGGAGAAGGCGCAGCAGCTTGCACAGACGGTCGCCTCGGCGTATGGAAGGGAGACTCCGTATCACCTCGACTACCACAAGATGCTCGCATCGCCACGTGTTGAGGCTGTAGCGATCATCCTTCCAGTGGAGTTGAATCGCGAAGTCTGTACACATGCTGCAAGGGCAGGGAAGCATATTCTTGTCGAGAAGCCCCTTGCGGAAAGCGAAGAGCAGGCAAACGAGCTTCTTCGGTTGGAGGAACACAACCAGGAGCTTGTCATGATGGTGGCCGAGAACTTCCGGTACCGACCGATCTTCCGCGAGCTATCCAATGCAGTCGCTGAAGGCGCGATCGGGACACCATTCTTCGTGGAGTGGAGGCATTGGGAACGGATCGACCCAGAGACCAACGCTTTCGCCAAGACTAGCTGGCGCATACATCACCGCTACGAGGGCGGTTTCGTAACAGACGGTGGGGTGCACAACATCGCGGCCCTCCGAGACATCTTCGGGGAACTAGATTCGGTCGGATCCTTCAGTGCCTCAGTCAATCCGCGAATCGGTCGGACTGACACCCTGGCATGGCTCTTCCGAAGCTCCGGCCGCAAGGGCATTCCGCCATTGGCAGGAATCCTCTCGCTCGGGTTCAGTGTCTTAGGCCTAGACGAGTCGAGACTTACAGTCCTCGGTTCCTCGGGGGCGATCATCGCAGAGGGAACGGTAATGAAGATCCACAGCCTGTCGCGTCAGCCGACCTCGGTCCGCGAATACCCAGACGATGGAGGGTACATCGAGGAGTATCGCGACTTCCATCGCGCAATCACGAGTGGCTGCCGCCCAAGGAGCACCTTCTCCGAGGCTCATGCGGATTTGCAGACGATCCTGCGTGCCTTGCGCGACGCAGCGATTTCGCATCCCTGATGCACGTCGGAGTATTCAGCCAAGGCGAGCGCCAGCCTCCTATCCGGGCGAGCTGTTCAAAGCCACTGGTCGGACTGACTGCTGAAACCTAGGCCAGACGTGACCTGTTCCACTGAAAGCGGGCGTGCGCACGGGTAGCATGACCCCCGAATCCTGCCGAGTCCGAATGCCAGAGCCGCCGACCCACAGCGCTCCACTCTGGATCACTTGGGGTCATGTGAATACAGATCTGAACGACACATCCGAGTTAGGAGAGCGCTCAGCTGAGACATCCATCACCACGAAGCAACGCACAAACGCGGTAACCATTCAGTCCTCCTAGGCTCCAAACAGGCATTCTCATCTGGATCTCGGAAAGGCTCGTAGTTGTGCGGCCGTCTCCCTACATGCTGGTCCAGGTTGATTCCGACCTTTCTCTTGGAGCGGGTTCCTTGGATGGAGAGCACATGCGTGGGCAAGTAACTTCGTGGACAGACTCCAGGGAACGATTCGGCATGAACACTGGTGGATCGCTTCCCACAGGCGGTTTAGGCTTCAGTATCGCTAGATAAGTTCCTGCATTTCTGCAAGCTTTGCGAACCCACACCAGGGCTACCGAACGAAGCGCTGAGCAACCGCCTAGATCTTGTGGAGCGCCATCCGTGAACATCGTCACTAGGTGGCCTGACGTGTTCAAGACCATTGCGGCACTGCGCGCTAGTGTACCACGCTATCTTGAGGACACGCGTCAACTTGCCGGGAGTCCTGCGGTGGCCGTGGCGTCAAATCATCAAGGAGAGCTTGGATGTGATGTGTTTGTCAGTAGATTCCTCATTGGGTTTCGAGAAGTGTCTTGCCGGTGAGGTTGGGGAGGATTCAGATACAGGGGCTTTCCCCTATCAGTTGCATTCTCTCACGTAGGAGCCCCCAGTAGCGAGTTCGCGGCAGTCTATAGAGTTGTCGTTTCTCACTGCAGTTGCTCAGACCCCTTCTCGTTGCAGTACGCGGTCTCTCCTACAAGTTCGACCAACTCCGAGTAGCAATCGAATTCCTGGAATGCGCTTGACGAGTTCGTACAAGCCCAAGGATCCACTCAGCGTGAACACAACAAGAACCAGGAATTTTGGAAGGGGATGAATACTCATAGGCATGAGGAACGAGGACACCAAGAGATGTACCGGCAGGTGGAGGATGTAGACCGGGAAGGCCGCTCTTGACAGGTATCGCAACGGCGCAGATGGCCTGTTCAGGTATCGCGCGGCGAATCCCCACGCAACAGCAAACCATGACATGGCTTCCAGGCCGACGACCGCATGCGATGGACGCCACAGCGCAGCCAGACGGGCCAGAGCGAAGCCAACCGCTACGACCAGCGCACCGAATCGGAGTCGTCTTGCAGCGTCTCGACCGGTCTCTGCCGAAGAGACGAAGAAGAACCCGAGCAAGAAGCAAAGAAGTCCAACGATGAAGCCGTGCAACCGGAAGGGGTAGAGTACGTAGGTCGGTGACTTGGTCAAGATCGCTTCCAGAACGAGCGGGACGGCCAGGAAGACCAGCCCGAATCCGCGGCCGACACCCACAAGACGTTTCGTTCCCCGTACGAGAAAATTGTCCGGGCGCCATAGCACCCACAAGAGGAGGGCAAAGAGCACGAGCACGTAGATGAGGAGGTTCCCCAGGAACCATAGATGTGCGGGGGTTGGGACATAGGACGCTCGTCCATAGTAGTAGTGCACGGCAATGGCTAGACTCAGGGGGCCAACAACGGCTCCGCCAAAAGCCAGGGGAAGAAGCATGCGTAGGGAGAGAACGCTCGCGATTTGCCTGAAGTTCCGCCGGTCTAGGGCAAGTCGAAAGCTCATTCCTGAAGCCACGAACAGGAGTGGAATGCCCCACGGGTTGATGAACTCAGCAAAACACGTGATGCCGATCCAAGATCCTTCATTCCAGATCAGGAACAGATGCGTGCTCCAAGGCAAGAACGCTAGAGCCGCATGGTGCAGAATCAGAAGTCCAATAACCAGGACACCTATCCAATGCGCATCATAGCGGGAACCTGCTATTCCTTCGGCGCTTTCCTGCCCCGCAGCGATCAACCTCTGCATAATCAGATTGTACAGCCACTCATCTGGCATGCGTCAACCCGGTCAGCGCGGACCTCCGGCAGAGGGGAAGAGCATCGAGTGCCGGGGGACGCCGCACGCTCTAGCTCGCGCCCACCTAAGACCTTGTAAACCAAGAAGACCGGTGGCGCGGCTGCGATGAATGCCCCTCTCAGCTTGCGCCCTGACGTGGACAGATACACCGACTATCTGTTAGCTCCCTCCATGCCGAATACCTCGCGCCAGTTGTCGCGAAGCCAATCACAGGTCCAGTCTTCCTGTGCGCGCAGCATGATGAAGACATGTTTGCTCGGATCCGGGTCCGGCTCGCTGTCTGCCCCCGCAAGCAGCATCTGATTGGAGGCTGCCAGGACTTCCTGTTCATCGGTCCATTGGATCAGACCTTCAATCCGATCTGGGGAAACGACCGCTCCGTCTAGCTCGTATTGGAACCGCTGAACGACGTGAATCTGTTCTTCGGTAAGCCCGAGGAGGTTGATGTTCACTGTCAATCCGGGGAACCCATCTTCATCCTGATCGATCACACGCGGGTCTTCCGGAGCCGTTGGCAGTTCATCCGTCTCCGGATTCTCCAGCATCGCTCCTCGGATTTCGATCTGCTTCTCTTGGTGGAACGCAAACCTCCCGTCGTTCTCCTGGAGCAGCGCACTACACAGTGCGGGATGCAGAGATTGCATGAATGCATCCGGAATCTCCGTATCAGACAGGGGTGACGTGTCTTCGACGATCGAGAAGCAATATCGATTTGACATCGTGAGGGAGAGATCGTCCTGTTCAACATCGACCTGCAGAACGACATAGTTCGTCTGGGTGGAAGGTCCCACCATCGGAACCAAAGCGATGCTTGGGTACACTTGTAGCATCACCCAACTGCCAGAAAGCGTAGGTGGAGATGCAATCGCTGTAATCCCGACAGCCAGGCAAAGGCTGAGAATGAACGCAGCTCGCAAACGCAGATCCGTTCCTTTCATACTTGCTACCTCCCCTTTACGCGTCCGACTTAGATTGCAGCGCGAACGCCGGGTAACCAAGCGCTGCAAGCGTTCCATCTCCACCGACTCTACTATCTACTACAGTCTCGATCAAAGAGACTGTTCATGTGTCGCTTGACCTATCCGCAAGGATCGGATTCAACCGCACCCACTGCATTGGCAGTTCTATGCTTCAAGTCGTGAATGAACTTGACGACTGAGGGAAGAAACCTCAACACCACCTTCCCCAGACCGCAGCTTCTTGCCTGCAAGTAGACTTATCTTCTGATATGTCGGTCCTCAGAATAGGAAGCTGAGGCTCCTCGTGTGTACCATGAAGTCCTGACGCGATGGCGGAAGAGGTTGCAATGCGAGTCGCACTCTATGGAGATAGCCTCACTGCGGGTAGTCCCGGTGTCCCATTCTTACGCGAACTCGAGTCAATGCTTGCTGGGGATGAATTGAAGAACTACGGGAGGAGAGGCGAGACCGTTGTCAGTCTATACCATCGGCTCCGTCAAGAGGGACGTCGTACTCCTGCGGATGTTGCAGTTCTCTGGGTAGGCGTGAATGATGTGCTCGCGAAAGTCTCGCACTCTCACGCAGCGCTGAAGCTGTTGCTGCGCCAGCCTCCTGCGCAAGGTCATACCCAGTTCCAGGACTACTACGAAAGGACCATCGACCTGCTTCGAAGCAGGTCCAGGAAGGTCGTAACCCTCTCACCCCTCCTGATCGGCGAAGACATGAAAAACCAATGGAACGGGGAATTGCATGCTCTCGCCAAAATAGTCGCCACCGTCTCTTCATCCTTCGATGATGTGGCCTACGTTGATCTTCATAAAGTAGTCTCCTCACACCTAGAGGGGAAGCCGATATCCGAGTACATCCCAAAGTGTATTAGCGTCATCGCATTTGAGGTACTCTTCCTGAGAACCCCGAACTGGATTGACAGGATTGCCTCGCGACGAGGCCTGCATCTCACACTAGACGGTGTGCACCTCAACAGCGTCGGGGCTCTCGTGATCGCCAGAGAACTCCGGCAAGCGCTTGTGAATCTTCCATGACCTCGCTCCGCTACAGGCAGGAGGCGTGGAATTGCGGGAGAGACACGCCACGCAATGCATCTCATCAAGACACTCGCATGAGTGCGGACATCTAGTACCACGTACCCATGCACGAACGCGTTCTACATTCAGCCCCGAGCTCCACGTCGATTGTCCTGTCGGGTAGCTGCTCTCGGTCCCCTGCCAAGTGATGAGGGATGGCGGTTCAGTGCCTCTAGAACAGGCAGATGACAGTGTCGATCATGCGGTATCGTTCGCGCGTTGTCGTCGGTTAGTCGTCATCCTCGCCCGACGCATCGGCGGCGTCGCCATCGGCTGAGGCCACGCGCGGCTTGCGGGCGGTAAGAATCTGGAGCCCGACGCCGAGGACCACCACGCCTATAGCGAGGAACAGCATCATGAGCAGCGTACTGTTGAGCGGCTGAGCCCATCGCCAGACCGGCCCGGTCGTCCAGTCGAGGCACGCGTGGTACCAGTCTCGGAGTTCCAAGGCGCCGACCCACTGGCCGACACCGGCAAGGACAAAGAACGCGCCGGCAATAGCGCTGAACAGGATGGTGAACCATTTGCGCAGGAGCAATGCGACGACCGCCAGCACGGCAGCAGATACCAGCACGACGGGTGAGGTGAGATCGACAGGATTGCCCGTGATCGCAACGCCGATCGTGATGCCGGCGCCGGCGCCAGTGATCAGCCATCCTACCCAACGGAAACGCCAGAAGAGGATCGCCAGCAGCAGAGCGGGAATGAGGATTGCGGCCCACGCGGCAATGGGGAGCAAGATCCCATGGTTGCGCAGGAACGGTTCGATCGAACCGAGGAATCCCGTGGTATGCGACAAGATGAGCTGGATGCCCGTGTACCCGACGCCGGCTCCGATGACGAGCCCGACCATCCCCAGGAACCAGCGGCCCAGCATATAGCCCAGCAGTGCGATCAGGATGCCGATGGCCACGAGCACGCCCGCGACAACGTGCATCGCGCCATTGCTGGGCCCAGCCGATCCCCCTGGACTGATGGGGCGGCCGAGGGAATCGACGGGCATCAGTTGCGAGGAGAGGATCCCGATGACTTGCGGAGCGATCTCATTGTCCGCCGGCGTGTGGACGACCTTGATGCAGAACGTCTCATCGCTCAGCCACTTGAACGTGCCCCGCATGATCGCAATATGCCATCCGTCGTAGTCAAAGTCGCGCGCGTTACCCGCTTGACCCACCAGGCCGGCAGGATCATCCGCGGCCAACAGACCCAACTTATCTCCAGGTGCGAGCCGATCGTAGACCACGGCAAACAGGTAGCATTCATTGGCAGCACCGGAGCTAAGCTCCTCTTCCGTCGCGCCGCTCTCGATGATCCATGGCAGTAGCTCCGCGTGCGTCTTGCTCGTCAGTAGGTCTTCAGGCACGCGGTCTGCGGGGATGATCGTCAACGTCATCGTCGGGTCGGGCGGAACCACGCGAGTCGCTGTCGCGGTGTCGACAGCTATGTGTTCCCCGTTCTCCCCCCACGTGCAGGTCAGCAGTACTGACACGCTCGTATGCCGAAACAGGGCGTCGGTGAAGACCATCAGTACCCCGACTTCTGTCTGCGCGGGGTTGGTCTCGCCTTCCGTGAAGCGCGTCACGACGAAGCGCGGGGTGTCGAAGCCCGCGTAATCGAACGCGTCGGCGCGGAGTGTGGTGCGGGCCGACTCAGTGAACGTGACCATCGGTGTCTCAAACGTTTCGCCTCGGAGTTCCCACGCTGCTGCCATCACCAGCGCGCTTACGTCCGGACGCTCTTCGAGCACCTGAGTGTCCATGATTGGGCCGTCGGGCGTATCAGACGCCAGTGCAAGCGGCGTGACCAGCGCAACCAGCAGCAGGATGATGATCAGTCGGGTGTGCGTCATGGATTCTCTCCTCCCCACGTGGGGCTTGGGGGTCCGGCCGCGCCTGTCTTCCAGTTACCGTAGGTCCCGGCGGGCATGACCGCATTACCGATAAACACGAAATCCTGGGTCAACTGGGATAGGTTCGTCACCCACTTGCCTCCGCCGACAGGAATGCTGGGCGGTACCGTGGAGGCGTTGAGGACCGTGTCGAACCACTCCCCCTTCTCGGCCAAGACGATCGCCTTGGCCGTCGACCAGACAGGTCCTATGTGGGGGTGGTAGGTCAGTATTTTGTCAACGGCGTGGGCGACCATCGTGGCCGCGAAGTCGGCCCATATCTTCGCTTGCTCGTTCACCGCTTGATTCACCAACGCTTGATGATAGGCCGGTGCCAGATCGTTTCGCGTTTCGGTCAGTTCGGCGCGTTGCTCAGCTGTCAGGTTCCCGGCGGCGAGGCTGGCGTTGATGTTCGTGATGATATCTCTGAGTTCCTCCAGGCTGTGGCCTGTGATCTCATCATTCCCAGCGCCGGTGAGGGGCGTGGTGTAGAGATCTCCCCCATGGCCAAGCAGATCGTCCGTGATTCTCCCCTCGGGGACATCCATGTTGAAGTCGCCAGAGATGTTGAAGGGGGGATCTGGGTCCGTCCTATCGTCTGCGTCGCCAGCGTCGTCGCTGTCTTCCGCATCAACGTTCGAGACGTTGTCGGGGGTGCTGGTGGAAGCGATCCCGGATACGGTTCCAGAGAATCCTTCGGCGTGTTTGTATGTGATTCCCGGGTTCATCGCCCCGGAGTACATGACTTGGTAGTCGAGCCACGCGCGAATGCGGAACGGCTTGCCCGCGTGCGCAAGGGGAATCGTCCCGCTGAACTCGAATGTCCCTGGCCCGCCAGAACTTCCTAGCGTCACGGTTGTGATGTCCACGCCGTGAAGTTCTTCGTTGGTCATCGTTCCGCCAGGTCCACTGCCGGTCACGAAGGCAGTCTCGGCGCCATCCGGGGTCGTCATGCGAACCGCTTCGGGAAGCCCGGGATACTGCGCGCTGTCGGTCTCCATGATCTCCGCAAGCACATGGGCGGTGTAGTAGCGGTTGACATGGGCTTCGGTGACGGGGCCTGCGGTCGTGACGGTTCCGGTGACCACGAACCCAGCGTCGGTCTCGGTGATGCTATCGACGCTCATCGAGATGGTGGCGTCTGGAGCTTGGGCGAGGGCTGGCAATGCCAGCAGTCCAGCAACCAGTAAGCACACCGCGAGACATGTGATGCTGGTAAGACGCAGCGACATGATTAGCTCCTTCTTCTTGCCAGGCGAAACGAGATACGAGAACCGGTCCCTCAGAGTAGGGATCAGCAATGGATTGCGCAAATTGCCACTGCTGTCGCATTGCGGAAATCCGCGAGGATGGGCCCGCGGTATCGGCGCGGGAGACGGCACACAGATGGTTACTGCTTCTTGGGATATTCGTGGTCGGCGTGGCACTGCTGGCTTGTTGTTACCAGCAGGATCTGAGTACTTGTGGCAGCACTAACAAGGCAAAGGGGTCAGACCTTTGTTTTTCGGATTCCTTGCGATAGAATAGACACGCCATGGCAAGACCTCTGAGACTTGAATTCGACGGAGCTGTCTATCACCTCACCAGCAGAGGCAACGATCGTGAGAGCATTTTCTTCGATGAAGCAGATCGCTTGCGCTTCCTGGAGATCCTGGCTGATGTCGTCGCTCGGTACGGCTGGTTGTGTCACGCGTACTGCCTCATGACGAATCACTACCACCTGCTAGTTGAGACACCTGAAGCAGGCCTATCTCGCGGCATGCAGCTTCTCAATGGTGTCTACACTCAGTACGTCAATCGAACTCACAAGCGGGTCGGGCACCTGCTTCAAGGGCGCTTCAAGGCCATCCTCGTTGAGAAAGACAGCCATCTGCTAGAGCTTGCCCGATATGTCGTTCTCAATCCGGTCCGCGCGAACATGGTACGACGGATCGACGGATGGAAGTGGAGCAGCTATCGAGCGACGGCAGGGCAGGAACACGTCCCGGCATTCCTGACAGTGGATTGGCTGCTTGCGCAGTTTGGATCGGATCGACCGAGAGCGATCCAGGAGTATCGGCGATTCGTGAGAAGAGGGAAGGGAATCGATATCTGGGATGGACTTCGCGGTGGCTACATCCTGGGCTCGGAGCGATACGTCGGCGAGCTGCGACCTTTGATTGATGGCAGCAAACGCGGATCCGAGATCAGGAAGAGCGAGAGATTCGTAGCTCGACCTGGTCTAGCCGAACTGTTCGTTGACGTTGCAGACAAGACCGACAGGAATGCACGCATCTACAATGCAGTGAGGGTCCATCGCTACGCTCTGTCGGAGGTTGGGGATCATGTGGGGCTTCTGTACTCGACAGTCAGCATGATTGCGAAGCGGCAGCATGAGCTCCGGCGGCAATCCGAAAAGTGAAGATCTGACCCCCCTCTTCCTCTTGCCCCCTCTTCCTTGTTCTACATTCAGTCCTTTGCACTCAGAATGGTTCTCCTGGTTCACTCTCGAAGAAGCATGGAGCGACACGCTCCTTGTCCTCCTGCGATACTGCTGCACGTCGCTTCCGATCTCACGTTCGGACTGAACCTCGCGAGAAGCTCAAGCCCGACGATGCCCTCGTAGCCATCGACGGCAAGAATCGCCTCGCTGATGGCTCGTCAGGGATAGATTGCTGCATTTCAGTTCTCCCGATCTAGATACGACACGCTATCCCTTCGCACCGCGTGTGCTCGGCTCTCGAAGCATACAGAACAGCGGAAACTCGTGTCCTTTCAGCTGGACGGTACGTAGGAGTCGAAAGCCTCTCCTCTGGTAGTACTGGGCGTTGCTTCGAACGTGAGTTTCCAGGTAGACAGGCACGCCAAGGGCATCGGCTTTCGCTGTGATCGGCCCCATCAACGCTTTGCCGAGACCTTGTCGTTGATGTGTAGGCTCCACCGCTAGTCCCCAGAGGTAGTAGTGTGGTCGACCCCGCGTCAGCTGCTCCTGCATGTGCTCCGCAAGACCAAGGTACTTCATCGAACGCACGAAATGGCGGACACCCAACACAAACGGAGTCGGAAGGAAGCCATGTCGAATGTACTCCCAGATCGAGACTTTCGTATGCCCTGGCGGCAAGGCAAACGCCACTCCACGAATGTCACGGGTCGTGTAGATCTCGCCATAACTCAGAGCGCAGCTGAGTACGTTCCGCAAATACCATGGCAAGTATCGCGTACGTCTTCGGGGAGCAGGAAACACAAAAGCAAACAGCGGATAGTCGTAGAAGGCTGCCGCTGCTACGTTTGCAGCCTTTCTGAGATGTGTGCGAGCCAGCCTAACGATTTCCATCAACTCATCTTGCTCGATTCCATGCCGGCGATTGTGGCGTCGACCGGCAGCGGTGATCAAGGATGTTTGACTATGCGGTTGCCATCCGGCACTAGTCTAGGGGAGTTCAAGCGGTACGACAAACGCAGATGGAATCTCATCCGTACACCCGTGTTGCATAGTTCAGATGAAACAATCAGGGCTTCAACTCCGATCCGGATGGCGGATCTTGCCCTCTCGAGGAGCAGTGTGGTGAAATCTCTCACTGCGTCGCTCTACACCAGCCCGTCCTACATTCAGTCCCCAGGCTCCAAACCGCCGTTGACTTCTAGCTTCCCATCTCCACCACTTCACTTGCTTCATGCGCTTCGGGTATTCTGTCTGGGCAGAATCCTGAGTACTGTTGTAGGAGGCATCAAGATGCATCGGCTCATTGCTGCCACACTCGTCCTGGTGCTCGCTGGAGTGCCAGTCGCAGCTGCGCAGTCAGCCCTGTCGTTCGCTATTGAGCTTTCTGCAGGGGCGGTGGCCGCCGCTGTACCCTTCTATGCTGTCTTGTACCACGATTCTGCATCTCTTCAGTCCTTTCAGGCTTCTCGCTCCACAGAGCCATGCACCGAGGACATTGTCCTTGGCCTTGCAGTGCCACCTCTTGCTGCCGGCGCAGCGGTCGCATGTGCCGGTCGCGCGTTCGGCGTCACGGACCAGCTTGCCGGTGTCGCAGCAATCCTTGGCGCGTCTGTCAGCGAGGTCTTCGCGCTTCAGCTCTGGGAGCTGGCTGTTCCTGAGTGGGTGAAGACCATCGCTGTTCCGGTGATCACGTCTCTGGGAGCTACGATTGCCTTCAACCACCAAGCACAAGCTTCGCACTGATGCCCGGAGCAGATAGGACGAAATGAGGACCGGAAGAAGGTCCTTATTTCGGTGTGGCCGACTGCAGTTGCTGGAGTCAACGCATCGATCACTGCGTCGCATAGCACTGCGCGCTTATCACAGTTCCCCAGACTCCACACTTCCATTCCTGCATGCTTGACCTCGGGAGACTCGCCATGAACATTCTCTGGGGATGTTTGCTTGCCGCCGTCGGTCTGTTCTTTCTCGTGTCCGGCACAACGAAGAGCCAGTTCGCCATCTACAGATTACTCGTCGCACGGTCGAGGATTCTCTGGGGGCGATCGTGTGCACGGCTTCTATCAGCTTGCCGGAATCCTCGTCATAGCCTTCGGCGTCCTGTTCGCTGTCGGTGTTATCGGGTAGCGGGTTGCTCTCTGACATCGCCCAACTTGGACACCACTCACCACACCGCGACGCACGAACGCGTTCTGCATTCAACTCCTAGACTCCACATATTCTTCCTACCTCAATCTCTGACGGCAATCCCCTCTGCATGTCTCTCGCCACCTCAGTGAAGCGAAGTGAAGTGGGCTCTCTCTATACTGTCTTCCCTGTTCATGAGGACAACGAGACGATTTCGAAACGCATAGGGACTACGATGCAAGCGCATCGCTTGCGGTGCCCAATCTGGAGGGGATCATGGACGAACTGAATCGAAGCGAGAGGCCAGGAAGCCGGAGCTCCCGCACTTACCAAGTACTCCTGGCTCCTTTGGCTTTGCGTCGGGCTCGCGGTCGGTGCCGGAGTCGGCGCGGCAATCGGCCACATTGGCACAGGTGTGACAATTGGGACGGGGGCCGGCGTAGTAGCCGGACTCTTCTTCGCTCGTCGGCTACGGGGGGACTCGAAGGGTGAGTAGCGACACCCACGCCCTCATCATCGTACCGCAGCGCGGGATTGCTCGGATGCCGATCGGCACGAAACGGCCAGGAGAGCGAATCTGGTCTTTCCGTGGCAATGCCCGGCTTCAGTTTTCTTTTGCATTTCCGCTACTCTGCCTAGGAGGAGGTCAGATGAAACGTGTACTGCTTCTGACAGTACTGGCCGCATGCATTGGATCCGGTGTCGCGAATGCGATCCCATCCGACGGTTTCGGAATTACCATCGGAGCCGGCATCGCCGGGAGCCTTTCGTACTTCGAGGTCGGAGTGAGGCTGCCAAAGATCAATGACACGATGTTTGTGGATATCAAGCTGCGCTGGATGAGCTCGATTACATGGGTCACATTCGTCAACATGGATACGTCTGAGACCGTCTCGTTCCATCCTGTGGTTGTTGGAGCCGTGGTCAGCGTCGGTACCATCGGACCTCTCCTTGATGACGAGTTTCGCGTGTACGGCGGAAGCGACTTCCTGTTGGGCTACTCGTTCACACCGTACGACAGCCTCGCGTATGACGTTGGCAATCTCATCCCTCCGAATCTTACGTTTGGCGTCTGGGGCCATTTCGGATTCGACTACTTCACGTCTGAGATGTCGTCGATCTACATCCAGTCCGGCGGCGGATTCAAGAGCTTGCTGGTAGAGGACAAGACGAACGCATATGCCGTCGCAAGCAGCTGGATTGGAAGTGGATTCGGCATCCAGATGGGATCGAGGTTCCACTGGTAGCTCCCTGCCAGCTGCAACACCCGTAGGCTCCAAATGGCAGTCTCTCTCTAGGTTTCCAAGACCCATGTCTCTCGCGTATTCCGTGCCCTCCCCCATACGTCAGTCCATGTCGACTCTGACATCACGTTTGGACCGAATCTTGGGGGGAAGGTCACGAGCAGCCAAAGCGCTACTCCAAAGATAACATTCATTGGGTTAGCCCGCAGGGACGTGACATCCACCATCACGCAGCAACGCACGAACGCGTTAGACATTTAGTCCCCCTACGCTCTATACCGCTGTTACCGTAATGGTTTCGACGAACTTCACGGCCGATAGCCCTCGTCATCCCCAGCACGCCAGTTCATCTCGAACTCGCAATTTCGATTGACCCGAATCAATGAGTGACAGTCGGAGGTAATGATGAGATAGGCCCGCCACGTGGTTCGCCGCATATCTACAGACGCTGGCCATGATACGGTTGTCACTCCATACGCTATATAGTACTATATAGCCCGGGAGGTTCACGTGGACTACATATTCAACATGATCGCCGCAGACGGCACCTTTGCCATCCGATTGCTTGTGGCGATGCTGCTCGGGGCGCTTGTCGGCGTAGAACGTCAGACCAGAGGTCGCGCAGCGGGACTACGAACCAACATCCTGGTGTGCCTCGGCTCCGCCGCCATCATTATGGTCTTCCAGAAGCTCTCCATGGACCTGAACCTAGACGCCGGATCAATCGTTCGCATGGACCCCGCCAGAGCTGCCGCTGGCGTGATCACTGGCATTGGATTCCTCGGTGCAGGGACCATCATTAAGACCAAGGATTTCATCCGCGGATTGACGACAGCGGCCTCCATCTGGGTTGTGTCTGCCATCGGAGTCACTGTCGGGCTTGGCGAATATGCAATCGCAACTGCCTTAACCCTCCTGGTTCTCATCGCGCTCTACGCTCTCCACCGACTCCCCATTACTGAGGATCGCTACATGTCCGTGCGTCTTCGCTGGACAGGTGATCTTGAGCTACTCGGTGAGATTACCGGTTTGCTTACTGAAGCAGGGGTGCAGATCAAGAGCAGCGAAGTGACCCGACAGCCGAATACCCATATGTGCGACGTTGTCATCTGGCTGCGCACGCGCAAGGAAACAGCCGCCCGGGCGATCCTAGGTGAACTTCAGGCAGACAAACGCTTTGACGAAGTCGGTTGGCGTTGATCGGGTGACATGATCCTGCCGTAGATCTCCCAGCGGGACGTAAGAGGACTGGACTTGAAGATCTCCCGCATGTGCGCCGTAGAGGTCCGCGCGTCCTGCCCTGCCACAGATGTCGGAATGTCCTTGACGCCTGAGTCCATCCACGCATGACGTTGGAGACCGTTCTCTTTAACCTTTCACCGTCCTTATGTCAGGGCACTAGCTTAGCGGCAAGAAGGAAACCACATCAAGAGGGATGGCCCAACCGCCCTTTCGCTCTGAAACAACGAGCTGAACGTAGCTTCGGGCGCCATGCCGTGTGCTCACAGGGACGGCTATCATCACACGAAGCAGCGAAGGCCCAGAGGCAATGAGCCAGATCTAGCGCGACACCTTCTTGGTTCGGGAATGACTCCGTCCCCGTGGGCGCCGCCCACTTCCGTTTGCAGCGCTATGCTCCAGCTGTGTCTCCGGATTGAAGCCCGCGCTGTACTCAAAGTCCGGCAGTCGGCGTCTTTCAAGCCGGCTACCCAGTGCTTTCTCAATCTGGTGAACCATCACCCCATCTCCTCGGACTGCAAACGTGAACGCTTCGCCGGTGTTCTCGGCACGGCCCGTGCGCCCGATCCGGTGGGTGTAGGCATCGACTGTGCTTGGCATGTCGAAGTTGATCACGTGGGAAATCCTGGACACGTCGATACCGCGAGCGGCGATGTCGGTCGCCACGAGGACATTGATCTTCCCGTCGCGGAATCCCTTGATCGCTTGTTGGCGTTGGTTCTGGCTCATATTCCCCTGAAGCGCAGCGGCACGTAGACCCTGCCGGTGCAGATGAACGGCCAGACTCCGTGCGCGATGTTTCGTGCGCGTGAAGACAAGAACCTTGCCGGTTGATGTCCGGCCGAGCATTGCGACGAGTAGTTCCTTGCGCTGCTCCTCCGAAACGGGATACAGAGCGTGTGACACCGTATTCACGGGAGTCGTCGCACCGACCTGCACTGTTTTCGGGGCATTGAGAATCGTATCCGCAAGCGTCCGAATGTGCTCGGGCATGGTCGCCGAGAAGAAGAGCGTTTGGCGCTTCTTCGGAACCTGGCGAAGGATTCGCCGGATGTCGGGGAGGAAGCCCATGTCGCACATCCGATCGGCTTCATCAAGCACCAGAATCTCCACATGAGAAAGGTCGATCGCCCCGGCATCGACATGATCGAGGAGGCGTCCCGGGCATGCGACGATAATCTCCGCGCCGCGGCGGAGTGCTGAGATCTGCGGCCCTTTGCTCACGCCTCCGTAGATCGATACGCTTCGGATGCCCGTGTTCTGCCCGAGCTTGGCGATGTCCTGGTGGATCTGCTCGGCAAGTTCGCGAGTGGGTGCGACGATCAGTCCTCTCACCCTCCCTCGCTGTCCCTGACTCAAGCGGTGGAGCATCGGCAGCACAAAGGCTGCAGTCTTGCCCGTCCCCGTTTGAGCCAGTCCCAGCATGTCGCGTCCTTGGAGCACGACGGGGATGGCCTTCAGCTGAATCGGTGTCGGTGTAGTGTATCCAACGGCCTTCACTCCGGCGGCAATCCGCCGGTCAAACGAGAACTGCTCGAAACTCAATAGAAACACTCCTTGGCTACGTTGAGCCAAGTCGCACTCTCAGCTCGGGTTGACTGCAATTCGAGAATTAATGGTATGCGAGCGAATTGCCTACAGTAGATACTAGCCAAATGATACTCGGTTCCGCGCGAATGCGCCATGTCACCATTCACGCCATCGTATATTCCGATGCCCCACAAGCAAGGATGCCTGGCCTGCTACCACCTACTCCCAGTACTGGCCGTAGCTTATCCCATCGACTCGGCTCTGGTGCCTGAATCGGAGGTGCTCGGCATCGGTGAGTCTGCGGAACTTCCCGGGCAAGTATTCAACGAGGAGGTGGAAACTGGTGCGGGTCCCTGAGAAGTACACAGGCCTGCGGTCGAGACTTCCGACGCACCGGCGCTCCGTGTTCGCGTTCGCGCCGTCAATCCCTGTCATGCGCGATGCCCTCCCTTGTGCCGAGAAGCCCAAGAAACACTGGACGGGTGCTCGAATTGGCGGACGACCGTAGGCTTGTTGCCCGGGCAGCAGTTGGAGAGAGAGAGCTGCCTGTCATCCTCAACCTGGTGAGACTGTTTCTTCCTCTTCCTCTTCCTCAGAGGCCTCTTCCAAGGACGACTGTTCCTGGGCCTCTGCCCCCGCGAAGACGCTGTCGACCGGTTCGGAGTTCGTCCCGTCCGTGCGTTGCTCTTCTTCATTCGGACCGTCTTGATGTTCTCCTGCTACCGCGTCCTCTTCTGCCGCCCCTTGGTCTTCTTCGGGATGAGCTTGCTCATTTCCCCCTTCTGAGGCGCCGGCGGCGGCGATTGGCTCCGATTCAACAGGCTCTTCTGCATGTGTGTGTGCCGCAGGATCGTCTGGGTGTGCGGAGGTTCTAGCAGATGTGACCTTCTCGTAGTCGGTCTGTTCTTCGGAGATGACTGCGGCAGGCTGATTGTCTGGTTGTTCGCTACTACCCTCTCCAGTTGAACTGCCCTTCCCGTCATCCCCATCCTCGTTCATCGCAGTTGCGGCTTGCGCAGTGCTCGGTTCCTCTCTCTCGACAGCTACACGAGCGGTTTGAGCGTCCCCGGTTCTCGCCTCCCGGTCGGTTTCAATTTGCCGCAGCCTCTCAGGAATCCCACTTGCAGCGGAGGCTACATCCTGCGCCTGAAGACCCTTATCGCCCTTGGCAACGACATAGTCCACGCTCTGCCCCTCGGTCAGATTCTTGAAGCCCGTTCCACGAACAGAACTGAAATGAACGAATAGATCCTCGCCCTGCGGTCTCTCGATGAAGCCATATCCTTTGGTGCCGTTGAACCACTTTACTTTCCCGGTTTCTCGCTCTGCCATGATAGATCCTCCTTGTGTTCCTCGTGACTCCCTGTAGGAAGCCGTGCGCAACGCTTCTGGGCCTACTGCAAGATGACGTAGTGTGCAGCTCGCTGCAGAACCGACCCTCATTGATCAGGTCGCTTCGTTCCGCATGTGCTCTTCTCAAGTAGGGAGTAACGTAGCCAGCCCGGCCTTCGTGAGCCTCGCGATGCTGTGTCCGGCGCAGAGAACGTCGATGAGCGTTCTTATGCTCACCGGTCTGGAGTCTCACGTCTTCGAGGACCCCCCGGATTGAGATCCATTTCGATCCACTCATTACGTGATGCGATAATGCCGGTGTCTTATGGCCTCCAGATACTGCCGGGTGTCACGATCGCTTGAGCGCAGCCTTCACATACTGGTCCACAGCAGTGCGGATTATCTCTGACTCTGAAACCCCCTGTTTGTCGGATAACTCCTGCAGTTGCGCTAGCAGCCTGGCAGGGGCAAGGAAGTTCTTGGTTACGAGGGGGTTTTTCGGGTCTCGCTTCGGACGGGCCACGCTCGATCACCGAGATAACTATACAACCAACTACCTAATTAGTCAATGACGGTCTCTTTCCGGGAGATCCGGCTGCCCATTCGGAGGGCTCCATGTCTCCAGATGATGTATAGACGTTCGAAGTCGCCTTGTCCTTTGCCCCAGAACAGGTCCATTGGGATGCAAGTGATCCGGATTCTAGCTCTCTGTTCGGACCAGGCTTATGGCGTAACATTCAGCCGCGAGAGACACGGCACGCGTAGTCGCTGACCTGCCACGTGCGGGCGGATTTGTGCGGCACAAGGAGCAAGATGACCCAAGCAACTCACTCCAGCGCCGGAGTGGAGCCTGACTTCGTTCCCGATCTCAAGGAGACGATTGAGACGGAAATGCCGAAGAGAGGCATTCCGGGCCTCGCTATCGGACTCGTCCGGGGAAGCAAGACCGTCTGGGTCGAAGGCTTTGGCTCAACGGATCTGGACAAGACTCATCCGGTGAATGCCGATACTCCGTTCAGCATCCAGTCGGCGGGAAAGACGTACACAACCACGGCCTTCCTCATCGCGGCAAGTCGAGGGCTCGTCGAACTCGACCAGCCTCTGCGCCAGATCCTGCCAGAGTTCCGTGTACGATCCCGTTGGGGTGATAGAGAACTTGAGAGAATAACATTCCGCCACCTTCTAGCACACCGCTCCGGCCTCTGCCACGAGGCGCCTGTAGGCAACAACTACAACCACGAGCCCTGCACGTTCGAGGAGCACATCCGAAGCATCGCTGATACGTGGCTCAAGTTCCCGGTCGGCGCACGGTACAGCTACTCTAATCTGGGAATGGACCTTGTGGCCTTCGCACTCTCCCGCGTCTCTGGAAGATCGTTTCCCGAGTTCATGCGGGACGAGCTTTTTGGCCCCCTTGGGATGACATCCGTGCACTACGAGCCGTACGGGAACTACGCACGGGGCCATCGCGGGCGATGGGAGACGCCCAGTCACTTTGTCCCAATGCTCGGCGCGGGAGGCTTCTTCATCTCCGTTTGCGATGTTGCTCGCTTCATCTCCTTTCACCTTACCGGTTGTAATCTCGCGGGGCAGACGCTTGTGCGGGACGATCTGCTGCGCGAGATGACGCAAGTTCAGTGGCCGGTTGATGGTCAGACACAGGGATTCGGGCTCGGTGTTCTCATTGGGCGAGACCCGGTTACACGGAGGAAGTGGCTGTATCACCCAGGCGGAGGGTACGGGTATCAGACAATGCAGATGTGGATGCCCGAAGAGCAGGTTGGAGTCGCTGTGTTGCTCAACCAGTCCGCGAACGGGGGACTTCACATGGAGCTGTCGCGAATCGCGCTGGACAAGCTTATCGGGGAGAACTGCCGAATAGGGACCACTCCCGATCTAGCGCCCTTCAGCGGCGAGAAGTCCGATGCCGTAACGTCTGAGGAGTTGCAGCGTCTCTCGGGCACCTATCGCAACGCGGAGAATGGGCGGACGGTCCGTGAGCGAGACGGGGCTCTCGTGCTTGATGGATCGGTGCTCAGACCACTTGGGCCGACATCCTTCATCTCCGAAGGGGGTGACCGCATTACGTTCTATCTTGACACCCTTGGCCGGCCGCTCGAGATGCAGATACTCGACGCCTTTGGCTGTACGCAACTTCCGCTTGACCACTCCCCGTCCGACGATTCCGGGCCGAACCGACCGGAGTGGCGACGGTACATCGGGATGTATCGAGTCGTCGAGGATGGACTCTACTTCTACGCCGCCGTCGTCGTCCGCCGAGGGTATCTACATGTCATCGGGTGGATGGGTGACGCTCGTCTTCGCGAAGAGAGTCAAGGGCTCTTCTTCACCGCCGATGGAGACAGCGTCGAGTTCCTCGACGCAGCCTTTCTGTGGGGCAGCGGTGCTGTGCACACGAGAGCAGAAGATGCACTGCGCGAGCTGACGAACCTTGCGGAGATCGACCCGCGGAGCCGGCATCTCACGGTAGGCACGCTCATGCGGTTGGAGGACGCGTACCGGACCCTCGGTGACGCGGGCAGCGCTGACTCGGCACTTGAACTCAACCTCCGCCTACACCCGCCTGCGTCTGACCTACTGCTTCAGCTTGCCGAGGTCTACCTGGGGCGGATGGACGACGAACGTGCAGCGACCCTGTGCCGGCGGGTGCTAACGCTAGAACCCGAGAATGCCCACGCAATGGAAATTCTCTCCGACACACAGCCGCCATCTAGTCCTTAGCCTGCGGAATGAGGTCCCTCATCACCACTGGGCAACATACGAACGCGTCCTACACTCAGTTCCCCCAGGCTCCAGAATGCACTTGCTATCCAGCTAGTATATCTTGGAACTTCACTGGCTGACGACGATCTTGCCTTGATAGGTCCCCTGAGTCGAGGAGCAACGAAACGACGCCGTACACTTCTGGGGAGACCGTCCCTCGAACCTCTCGCGAGTCAGGACAAGTGGCAACATACGATGAGCCGCCAAAGGGCTGCCCTGCAGCTCGCTACGAGCACTTAACAGGAGACAACTCACTCGCGGCCGAACTCGGGAGCAACGAAACGACCCATCCTCTTTGGCAACAGCGAAGGCGCAGGTATCCGGCGATCCAGGGCTGCGACTGTGAATAGGTAACCTGAATCGTAATCCTCGCCTCGGGGTCCGGGACAATGTCCAGATGAGAGTCTACCCACTCGTGTTTACGCGATGGAAACTCGTCGTAGTTGTCTCACTTCTCATAGGTCAGAAGATCGTACGTGGCCCCGTTGTACGCCGTGCCTACAATCTCGTACGTACTGTGCGATCTGCAGACCAGTACGAGTGGCGGGTGTTGTATCCGCGGACCTCGTCCACGTATCTCCAAGGACCCTCCGGAGACATTTCTCCTCCGTCTGTCTCACCCAGAAGAAGGTGACCGCGTCGCCGGAATTGTTGAGACGTACTTCCATGTACGTATCTGAGTAGTCTCCCCCATCCCAACTCGCGGTGAACGTCTTGCTGATCTCGCTGTAGCTTCCGCCATCCGGCTGAAATCCAGCTCCAATGCCCCCCACATAAGTGCTAATTGGGCCGCCGGACGCGAGTTGCTGCGAGATGCTCGCCATAAGCCAGTAGGTGATGCTGATTTCGATTACGTCTCCACCGGATGTGTCGCTGCCTGGAATCTCGGCAATGATCTGGTCGAGCAGTTCGCATCCGCCAAACAACGCCACGCCAACCATGAGGAGGGCAATGAGTAGCAGCCTCTTGTGCACGTCACCGCGCACGCTCTCACCGTACAGTCTGGGCTATGTGAGTCCAACTATCCGGTACCGCGTCCCG
>Ga0272442_10003252_pt1 | contig 22922 bp, 22 predicted proteins | sample SSMForm2O_FD_200262 | JGI IMG/M metagenome (GOLD analysis project Ga0272442, IMG submission 200262) | Marine sediment archaeal communities from Little Sippewissett salt marsh, Falmouth, MA, United States - SSM-Form-2O | ecosystem: Environmental > Aquatic > Marine > Wetlands > Sediment ...
TGGCGTATCGCGGCAAGGACATGGCTGCAGAAAAACAACCACATCACCATTGTCAAAAACGGGAAAGTGTTACCCTATTACCAGTGGGATCTTTGTCATAATTAGCTGTGCAGCACATGCACAGCAGCACGGGGCGAAAACACCGCCGATGCAGGGCAACCCCATGCAACCGCCCGGTATAAATAACGGACCGACAGGCAAGATGGCACTACCGAATTACGGGGCAACAAAAACACCCCCGGTGTATGGAAATCCCATGCAGCAACCGGCAGATGTAAATGCACCGCCAACCGATACACAGGCAATGCCGACAGGTGGCAATGTCGTAGTAGGAAATTACGGGCAAGGCATACAGCAACCCCCCGTAGCAAGAACCACGGAACCCTTTACGGCTGGTGCAGCACAAACCCCCGGCACACAGGGCCGTGTTGCAGACAAGGGATATACGACGGGTGAAGTGCCACCTGATATGATACAGGACCAGGACCAACTAAATGCCGGTGGTGGACAGGCGGTTCCCACCAACATGGAACAGGAATATTCACAACAGCAGGGAGATACCGGCACAACCACACCCCCCGATACCACTGTTAATGACCCCGGCCCACAGTATGGCTATGACCCAAATGCAGACATTTTCACCAATATGCAAAACTATCAGAATTTTGGGGAGGCAGCTGGTGAAGAATTTCAGGAAGGATGGGATGAATGGTGGGAAGGTGCAAACGAAACATATAATCAGGGAATAGAAGATTATGGCCTTGTAGGTGGTATCGGAGCCGCTATAGGTAACGTTCTTGATTTTGGAAACACACTGGGCGGGGCTGCACTACAGCATGGTCAGGATGTCGGCCAGTGGTGGCAGGGCAACGACCCGTTTTACACCGAACCCCCTGAACCGACAGCAATACCAGAGGATACCGGCATTACTGATGTTGCACCCACAGACGGCACCATTCCCGGACAGGAGGGCAACACTTACGATGTGACCACCCCGGAAGGCGCACTTGACGAATCACAGACATATGTTCATGAAATCATGGATGAATTAGCGGGTGAAGGCAGCGGTACAAACGCTGACGGTTCTGTTGATCAAGACAACAACCCAAACACCGTAGAGGGCCAGTATGCCGGCGAAACAGCTACCACACCGGGAGGGGGCACGGTATTTACTGGTTCTGAAGCGGACGACTCCCTGCAACCGGCAGAAAACACGGCAGTTACAAACGTTACCGATATGGCAAATTCAGGGAATGTTACACAAGGTAATATCGGCACCATGAGTGACGTTGTGGATACCCTCACAGAACCAACCGAGTTAGGATCAGCCATTGAGAATATGTATAACCAATCGGTAAGTGGCGAACTCACCGGCCCCAATGCTGCCTATTATGACGCCCAAAGCGACCTGATGGACAGGGAACTTGATGAAATGATGCGGGAGATAAAGAAGGAATACTCAAACACCCGTGGTCTTGGCGGTACAAATTTCAGCAGGGATATAAGCGGTGCTGTCGGTGATACGGCGGCTGAGAAGATGGGTGTTTTGTCAGACCTTGCCAAGACCCAAAGCGAACAGGCTTCAGATTTCTACAACACGCAGCAGGGGCAGAGAATAGATGCAGGTCAGACCGGCGTTGCACTTGCCCAGGGTGCGGATGAAACAAGCCTCGGTGCAAGTCAGACGGCACTTGATTACATAGCAAATATGCGTGGCTTGAGCAATGAAGAAGCGAATACAGAACTTAATAAAACAGCCCTTGCTATCAAGGCCGGTGAGATTTCCCTTGATGCCGCACTTGAGGAGTACGGGCTTAACCAGCAACTGGAAATGTTTGCACAGCAGTTTGGACTCGATCAGGAAAAGTTCGATTTTATAAAAGAGCAGTGGGAAACGCAGATGGACGGCCAATTGATTGCGGCGATTATTTCGGCTGTGACCGGTGCCGGTGCTGAAGCAATCGGTATGCTGTTCGGTATGGGGCAATAGGTAAACAACCATTGGAAAAAGAAAAAATGTTTGAAGATCAATATCTTGATTTAAAAACACTGGCTGAGTATTCATGCCTGTCTGTTCGAACTATCAGAGAGTATTTGTCTGATGCTGACAACCCCATTCCATCGTTCTGTCTGAAAAGAAAAATACTGGTTAAAAAGAGTGAGTTTGACCGCTGGATGGAGGGGAACAGGGCAGATGACAGTGAAATCGATAACATCGTAAACGAGGTGATGGGTGAGATTACGAGGCACTAACATATTGTTTGCAACCTTCTTCTTTCCGTGGCAGAATTGCAACTGCGTTCGGGTTGCGTTTTGCGCACGGAAAGAAAGAAAGGAGGTTACATGGGAGTAAAAGTGCGTGAACGCCCCAAAGGATCAGGTGTATGGTGGGTGGTCATTGACCACAAGAAGAAGCGGAAGTCAAAAAGGATCGGTACCAAAGAAGCCGCTCTTACAGCAAAAAAGAAGATAGAGGCTAAAATTACACTGGATGATTTTGGTTTCACCGAGGAAACTAAGTTTCCATCTTTTAAAAAATATGCTGATTACTGGCTTCGTGAATATGTATTGGCAGTATGCAGACCGACTACTTATGAGCGGTATTCCGACCTTCTTGAAAAACATGTCTACCCTACCCTCGGCACCAAAAACATTAATGAAATACAAAAGAAAGACATTCGGAAGCTGTTACTTGCTCTTAACAAGAAGGGTTATTCAAAGAGCACAATCTGTCTTGCACGTGAAGTTATAAGCGGCCCACTGGGATATGCTGTAGATGAAGAACTTTTGCAGTACAACCCTGTTTCCGGAATCTTGAAGCGCTTAAAGCTGAACCAAAACGGTAAACGACAAATTGAACCCCTTAACCACCAGGAGGTAGAGCTTTTTCTAAAAACCTGTCTGGAGGTTCACCCCGAGCACTATACGTTCTTTTTGTGTGCGTTCAGAACAGGAATGAGGCTTGGAGAACTCCTCGCCCTGGTGTGGGGTGACATCGACTGGAACAGCAAATTTATTCACGTAGAAAGGTCATATAAAAGGGGCTGTGTCGGCAAAACAAAAAACAATAAATCCAGAAGGGTTGATATGTCGGATCATCTGGCAGAATCCCTAAAACAGCTTTTAACACAAAGGAAACGGGAAGCGCTGGCGTGTGGCAAGGGTGAGCTGGTTGAAATAATATTCCACCAAAATAGTAGACACATGGAACAGAATTATATCAGAAAGATTTTTAAGCGAATATTAAGGAAGGCCGGAATACGAGATATACGGCTTCACGACACCCGTCACACATTTGCAAGTCTACTACTAAGCAATGGGGAAAGCCCTGTCTACGTCAAGGAGCAGCTCGGGCACTCCAGTATTCAGATGACTGTTGATGTCTATGGCCATCTGATACCCAGCAGTAACCGTGAAGCAGTAAACTGCCTTGATGCCCACGCAACAATCCGCAACCTATGCGCAACCGGGGCACCAAAAAAGCCCGTAACTCATTAGAATCACGGGCTTTTATTTTTCTGGTGCCGAAGGCGAGATTCGAACTCGCACACTGTTGCCAGCACTAGGTCCTGAACCTAGCGTGTCTACCAGTTCCACCACTTCGGCGCACTATTAAACAACTTAAAGTGTTGCAATTTATTGTTATTTTATTTACAATAAGCGATTACATTTGTCAAGGCGTTACTGATTTGCTGCGAAAAAAACTTTGCCTGATGACCGGGCTGACGGATCATCTGTATAAAAATATACGCATATATTAAAAATTGCCATGCTCGTTGATAACAACAAATGCTTTGCCTGCGGCAGTGAAAACCCCGACGGGCTTCATCTACAGTTCACCTATGCTCCCGACGGCGGAAAAGTGACCACAACGTTTTCTCCCCCGCAGAAGTTCCAGGGCTGGCAGGACGTTGTTCACGGCGGCATACTGATCACCCTGCTCGACGAGATCATGGCAAAGGCGGCGGTTCACCAGGGCTACAGCGTCCTCACCGGCGAGATTACCGCGAAGTTCAAACAGCCTGCAAAGGTGATGCAGCAGCTCCGGTGCGAGGGGGAGGTCGAAGCGGTGAAAAAGAAGCTGCTGTATGCCAGGGCGGCCGTATACGCCGGGGACGGCACGGTGGTGGCACAGGCAACATCAAAAATGTTCATTACTGCTCACAGGGAACCATGCAAATAATAAAGGGAAGCAGAAACCTGAAAACCGGGCAGCTTGAAAATCCGGTAATAACCCTGGGCAACTTTGACGGGGTTCACCGGGGGCATCAGAAGATTCTCCGGAAAGTCATCCAGCGCGCTGAAAAAATCGGCGGGGTTTCTGTGGTATATACCTTTGATCCCCACCCCCTCAACGTGCTGCGCCCCGACCAGGAGCCCCCTAAAATAACCACCTTTGAGGAGAAGGCAAAGTTCATTGAAAGCTACGGCATTGATTACCTGGTGTGCGAGCACTTCACAAAACAGTTCGCCCAAAAATCCCCCGAGGAGTTTATTGAAAAAATCATCGTCGGCCGCATTCGGCCCAGGGAAATCGTGATCGGCCACGACTATGCGTTCGGTAAAAGCCGCCAGGGCTCCATCGATTTACTGGAACAAACGGGCACCAAGCTTGGCTACAAGGTGCACGTCATCAACGACATCACCATTAAAAACATACCGGTGCGGAGCACCACCATAAGAAACCTGATTTCCGCCGGAAAGGTTTCCCTGGCACAGAAGCTCATGGGCCGCGAGTATTGCATCGCCGGCAAAGTTATCCACGGCAAACGAAGACGGATCGGTTTCCCTACGGCCAATCTCAGCCATATCAAGGACCTTATACCCCAAAAAGGCATATACGCCATCAGGGTAGACACCCCCTACGGCATGTATGGAGGCATTGTCAATATCGGCCACATCCCGACGTTCGGCGGACAGAAGCTTTCCATTGAGGCACACCTGTTTGATTTTGACAATGATATATACGGCAGGGAAATTGCGATACATTTTGTGAAACGCATCCGGGATGAAAAAAAGTTCGACTATGTGCCGGACCTCGTTAAGCAGATTCAAAAAGATATCAGCCGTGCGAAAAGCATCCTGGCAAAACAGTAACACGAGAGGAATCTTATGGACCACCTTGAACAACTGGAGAGTCTGAGCATTCACATTTTACGTGAGGCCTATGCTAATTTCAAAAACATCGGCATGCTCTGGTCGATCGGCAAGGACAGCACCGTTCTTTTGTGGCTTGCCCGCAAGGCCTTTTTCGGCCATGTCCCCTTCCCCCTTGTGCATATTGATACAAACTTTAAAATACCGGAGATGATAACGTACCGGGACCGGCTCGCCCTGGAATGGGAGCTTGACATGATCTACGGCAAAAACGAAGTTGCCCTGAAGGACAAGCAGACCTTTCCCGACGGTAATGCGGACCGCATTACCTGCTGCCGCCTCCTGAAAACAGAGGCCCTGCGAAACACCCTGAGCGGCAAAGGGCCGCGCTACCGCATGAACCACAAAGAAAAGAAATATGAGCTGTACAACAACACCGAGCCGTTCACTGCCATCATTGTGGGTGTCAGGGCTGACGAGGAAGGGTCGCGCTCCAAGGAGCGCTACTTTTCACCCCGGGACAGGGAAAACCAGTGGGACATAGGGGACCAGCCCCCCGAGTTCTGGAACCAGTACAAAACCGACTTTCCGCCCGGCACGCATCTGCGCATACACCCCCTTCTCGACTGGACGGAGCTCAATATCTGGGAGTACATCGAACGAGAGAACATACCCACCGTGTCCCTGTATTATAACCAGGGCGATTGCAAGCGCTACCGCTCTCTCGGCTGCTACCCGTGCACGTACCCCATCGATTCCGAATCGAAAAACGTTCCGGAGATCATCGAGGAGCTGAAAAGCGGCAAGCTGTCAAACATTGCGGAACGCTCGGGCCGGGCCCAGGACAAGGATGACGGCGGCGGCCTGGAAACGCTGCGGCGGGACGGATATATGTAACGCTGCTGTCACATACCATGGAAATGCCCTGCTCATAACAACCCCGGAGAATAGGATGCCATGACTGAAAATAGTGAAAAACAAAAAATGAATATTGTAATCGCAGGCCACGTCGACCATGGAAAAAGCACGGTCATCGGAAGGCTGCTTGCCGACACAAACTCACTTCCCGAGGGAAAGCTTGAGCAGGTCAAGGAAAATTGCAAGCGCAATTCAAAGCCCTTTGAGTACGCCTTTCTTATCGACGCGTTAAAGGACGAACAGTCCCAGGGCATTACCATCGACACCGCCAGGGTCTTCTTTAAAACAAAAAAGCGCAACTACATCATTCTCGACGCCCCCGGCCATATTGAATTTCTCAAAAATATGGTTACCGGGGCCTCCAGGGCCGAAGCGGCACTGCTGGTCATCGACGCGGAAGAAGGGGTGCGGGAAAACTCGCGCAGGCACGGCTACATGATCTCCATGCTGGGCATTAAACAGATCGCGGTGCTGGTCAACAAGATGGACCTGGTGGATTACAGCAGGAAGGTCTTTGACGATATCGTCGTCGAGTACACTGCCTTTTTACACGAGATCGACATAGAGCCCGCCTGTTTCATCCCGGTGAGCGGGATGGAGGGCGATAACGTTGCCGCGCTGTCGGACACCATGCCCTGGTACAAAACCCGGACGGTCCTTGACACCCTTGACCTTTTTGTAAAAGAGGCGCCGCCCGTCGACAAGCCCTTTCGCATGCCGGTGCAGGATGTATACAAGTTTACTAAATTCGGTGATAACAGGCGCATTATTGTGGGAACCGTAGAAACAGGCTCCGTCAGTACGGGTGACGAGATCGTGTTTTATCCCTCAGGCAAAAAAAGCAGGGTAAAAAGCATCGAAAATTTCAACACCCCGCCCCAGAGCCGGGCCGCGTGCGGCCGCGCGGCGGGCCTGACCATGGAAGAGCAGCTCTATATAACGCGCGGCGAAGTTGCCGTCAGAGCAACGGAGCAGGAACCGGCCGTTACCTCCCGGATCAGGGTCAATCTGTTCTGGCTGGGCCGTGAGCCCATGGTGCCGAAAAAAGAGTATCTGTTCAAGCTCGGAACCTGCCGGGTCCCCGCCCGCATCGAAGAGATCACCCGGGTTATCGACGCTTCCGATCTCCAGGCAACAAGCACGAAAAACAAAATCGAGCGCCATGATGTGGCGGAGTGCGTTTTGAAGCTGAACAAGGCGATTGCCTTTGACCTTGCGGCGGACAATGCCGGCACCAGCAGGTTTGTCGTTGTGGACAACTATGAGATTCGGGGCGGCGGGATCATTTCGGAACCCCTTGAAGACCAGCAGACATGGCTGCGCAGCACGGTCAGGCTGAGAAATTACAAGTGGGAAAAGAGCATTATCGCTTCAGAACAGCGGGCCGAAAAATACAACCAGAAGGCAACGCTGATACTGGTCACCGGTCAAAAAGATGTCGGGAAAAAATCCATTGCAAAAAAGCTTGAAGACCGCCTCTTTGCCGACGGCAAGGTGGTTTACTTCCTGGGCATCGGCAATGTGCTGTATGGTATCGATGCCGACATAAAAGGGAAAAACAATCAGCGTCAGGAACACATCCGAAGGCTCGCTGAGGTTGCCAACATTCTGATGGACGCCGGTATCATCCTCATTGTCACGGCAATCGAGCTTACCCAGGAGGATCTTGAGATTATTAAAACAATTATTGCATCGGACAGAATCGAAACCATCTGGATCGGGGAGCAGGTGTCAACCGATATAGCCTATGACCTTCAGCTCAACGAGCATGAAGATGTCGATGAAGCCGCCGACAGGATAAAGATTCTCCTGCAGGACAAGGGCATCATTTTCAGACCCTGGTAGGGGGCCTCTTCCCCCGCATACGGCAACCATTCCGTTCACACAACCCGGCAGTATGGTATTGTGATGCTCTCCGCGCACGGCGCTGGGCATCCCGGTATTCAAGATTGATATTTAAAATTGTGCCGATGCATCCCCGCCTCAAAGGCGGGGCTTTCTCGGCACATTCAGGTAAAGGACTGAACTGATGATTGATCTCCACACACACTCTACAGCATCCGACGGCACAATGTCCCCATCGGAACTTGTGCATTATGCCCGGGAGCGGGCCCTCGAAGCAATCTCCCTGACCGACCACGATACCGTGGAGGGCGTAGAGGAAGCACTGGCTGCAGGAAACAAAGAAGGGATTGAAGTTGTCCCGGGCATTGAAATCAGTGCCGAGCATCCAGGGGGTACGCTGCATATAGCAGGCTACTTTATCGACATCAATGACCCTGATTTTCTACGAAATATAGCAGTTCTCCAGAAAGCCAGGGCTGAGCGCAATCCCCGAATCGTTCACAAGCTGCAGCAGCTCGGGCTTGATATTACCTATGATGAGATCAAAGAGGAGGCGGAAACAGGCCAGGTAGGCCGCCCCCATTTTGCCCAGGTGATGTTAAAAAAGGGCTACATAAAGAAGCCCCAGGAGGCCTTTGACAAATACCTGAAAAAGGGGGCCCCGGCCTATGAGGACAAGTTCAGGTTCCCTCCCGATGAGGCCATCGCACACATTGTAAACGCGGGGGGCATTGCCGTGCTGAACCATCCGGTAACCCTTAACTGTAGAAATACCAGAGAGCTGGAGTCCTTTCTCGAAACGCTGCTTCCCTATGGGTTGGGGGGTGTCGAGGCATACTACTCGGACCACAATCCCCAGCAGGCCGAGATGTACAGGAAGATTGCTGAAAAACACGGTCTGCTTGTTACCGGGGGCAGCGATTTTCATGGGAAAAATATCAAGGGGATCGATCTGGGCACCGGAAGGGGAAACCTTAATATCCCCTACAGTGTACTGGAGAGCATAAAAAAGGCCCTCGCAGCCTAAACACAGTGTCCTGCTCAGGCAACATATTCAGTAAATCATACATGATCTGTTACCTTGGATAGTATCTAAAAACACAGTTTTTTTGTTCGAATGTTTTCGCTCGGCTCCTGGAATCCTCGCACCCTTCTATACAGACCTGTCCTGTATGCAATACTCATCACGAATATCAACGGATTGCCTATGGTGCGACAACAGCTCCTCATGTAATCTTAAACCGCGAAACTTCATCCTGGAGCCTGCGCGCAGCCTCATTGAGTTGCTGGGTGGTATGTTTAAAGCCCCGCAGAGACTCTGCCGTGCTCTGTGTCGTGACGTTCAGCTGCTCCATGGTCTCACTGATCTGAAGGGCGCTTTCCGACTGTGCTTCCATTCCCACATTCACGGCCTCAAACCGTGGCCGCAGGTTGCGTATGCGCTCCATGATTCCGTCAAGCTGTTTGCTGACCTGAGCAATCTGTTTCACATCGGCCTGCACTTCGTTTGAAAAACGTTCCATTTCTAAAACCCCTGTTGCAACCGATGACTGCATTTTGCCCACCATTGCCTCGATGTCAAGAACGGCCACAGCAGTCTGGTCAGCCAGCCTGCGGATTTCCCGGGCAACAACGAAAAATCCCGCCCCGTACTCGCCGGCCTTTTCAGCCTCTATAGAGGCATTAAGCGACAGGAGGTTGGTCTGTTCCGACACTTTGTTGATGGTGGTGACGATGGTTTCAATATTTGCTGCTTTATGATTGATATCATTCAGTTTTTCTGAAATGATTTCCGAAGCGTTCAATACCCCCTGCATTGATGTCTTCATGTTTTTCAGCCCCTCCTGTCCCGTATCGGCAAGCTCCGCGGTTTCGGAAGCGGCTGAGGCTACTTCCTTCATCGTGGTGGCCAGCTTGGCCGCCGTATCAGATATCTGTTTTGACGCCGCGCTGACCTGCCTGGTGGATGCAGCCTGTTCGGTAACCGTTGCTTCAAGCTGACGGGATGATGTGGCAATATCAGATGACGATTCCGTCACCTGATTGCCTGATTTTTTCATCTGTCCCACAAGTGACGACAGGCCCAGGGTCATGCTTTCGCATGCACCAAGCAGGCGGCCGGTTTCGTCTTTGCCCGCTGACGTACTGCCGCTGACCCGGGCAAGCTGCCGGGACGCAGAAAAAATATTACCGCCTGCCACTTCCTGAACAACATTGGTGAGCCGGCTTATGGGGCTGCTGATACGCCGTATCATAATCAGGCTGATAAGCAGACACATAAACAGCTGCAGGGCTATCACAACAAAGGATATGATCATGTTTGCACGGCCCAGTCTCTGCAGTTCTGCATAAAGTTCTTTATGGGGCGCGAGGATGCCCAGTACTTTGCCGCTTTTTGTCATGGTATAAAACAGGGAATACGTATTGTCGCCCAGGCTGAGCTGATTAACCACCACCTTGCCGTGTGCCGTATCCCGGGCGGCCTCGATTTCTTCACCCCACCACACTGCGGCTGTCCGCTTCATTACCTTTGCAGGGTCCGTGGGAAAAGAAATAAAGAGCCTGCTTGTCATGTCAATGGCAAAGGCAACGGAGTTCGGGGTGACGCGCATCTCATTGACCATCTGTTTCAAATATGCAAGGCTTAAATCAACCGTTGCAACGCCCAGTATTTTATCATGATGATCATACATCACCGCATCAACGGTTATCATGGGGGCACCGGACCCTGCCTCGTCTATATACGGGTCCGTCCAGTAAGCGCTCTTGGGCCGCCGCTGGTTCCTGTCCCAGTCATGGGGAACAGCAAGCCGGTACCAGCCCTGGTTGTGGTAATCATATTCCGGGGTATTCATCTCCCAGGTAAACACAACCCGGTCTCCTTCACGGTACACGTAGGGACCATAATAGTGTTTCTTCTCAAAAAAAATGTTCGGCTCAAACCACAGGCCGCCGCCGATTGCTTCAGAAGCTTTCTCAAAGTTATCTATAAGCAGGTGTTTAATATCATGGGTAACATCACGGCCGGTACGCTTGTAGACACTATAGAACACTTCGCCTGTCGTTGCCAGGTCATCCACGTTCTTTTCCATGACACGCATGGTTGATTCAATTTTTTCAGCGTTGCGCCCGATCATGGCCTTGATGTGATTTTCAGTTTCAAGCTTAAGCTTCTCCCCTATATTCGCAGCATTATACATGAGCACAATACAGCCCAACAAAGAACACAGGGCGATTATACTTACCATCATGAGTATTCTTTGCTTGATCGTGACATTCATGTTCTTATCCTCCTGAATGTCCCTGCAGGACAATGTGACATATCCCCGGAGTATTAAGCAGGGTAGGCCGGATCCCTATTTTTTGTAATTCCCTTTGTTAATTTTCTCCTTTATATAGGAATAATCATCGCCGGTATTAATGCTTCTGAAACGTTCATCACGCTCAATGCGGAGAACGTTCACCGTCAGGGTTGGAAACAGATCGATTATCCGGCATTCACGGTGGTCAATCAGCTCATCCAGCGCCTGAATGCACGAGCGCCGGTATACGGCACACAGGGGTTCAAAGTTCTTATGTTTGAAAATGGTAATATCAAAACCCGCATACCCGGTGATCAGTTTTTGGATAAGAGCGGCCTCAATCAGGGGGACATCACAGGACACAACCAGCACATATTCCGTGGCACTGGTTACCAGGGCGGCATGGATGCCGGACAGGGGCCCGCAGCCCGGCCGGATGTCCGGCGCCGTCTCAATGCCCAGGTGTTCATAGTCACCGGGAGTGTTGGTAATAATCTTTGTTGTTGAAACGCACCGGGCGACCGTCTGCAAAACCCGTTCAATAGTGGTTTTGCCGTCTATCTCCAGCAGCGCCTTGTTCTGTCCCAGGCGGCTGGACTTTCCGCCGGCAAGCACCGCGGCGGAAATCGACGCATTCAGATAGCGCTCTTGAATGAACAGACAGATTGCCGCAATATCATCAGGGGCAAAACAGGGCATCCCCGGCAAAGCGGTCCCGCTGCCCACCACGGCCGTGAGCCCCGGACCGCTGCTGTAGATCGGTGCCTCACCATCGGTGATGATCTCTATTGTATCACCGGGGCTGCCGGTGTCTGCTTCCGCCAGGATGAGATGGCAGTGCCTGAAGGCCTGTAAACAATGCGCCATCTTTTCAGGCCCTGCCGATGGAGGAAAAGGGAAATATAGGCCCCCCCGCTGTATACATGCCGAACCGACGGCACCAGACACGCAGGACGTCTGCCCTTCAGCCGTGCTGTTGTCTGCGGCGGCTGTGTTTGCAGCTTTAGCGACGGTAGCAATGCGGTACCCCCGTGAAGAAAAATAATCGGTAATGCTTTGTATCAGAGCTGCGCTGCCGGAACCGACAATATTTACAATTGGTGGTGTGCTGTTCATCATGGCATTGTTGCCAGTTTAACGCCGACGTTATAGGCTTTTTCCAGGTCGTGCCGGTTCTCTTGTACGATTGCCCTGCCGATATTGCCGCAGCTGAAGACTTCTCCCACCTTTCTCAATTGAAAATCCTTAAAATTAGCGTCAAAGATCCTCAGGATAAGGGCGGATGAGGACGGCGTTGGGTCTCCCTGGACCACGACCATGACGGCCTTTTTTCCCTTAATCAGGGGGCGGGCTTCCGCGTGGACAATTTTGCCTGCATCATCGCGCACAACATGCATCTTTAAAAGGGGCATCAGGCGGGAAATGAATGTCGTCATTGCGGCCGATATGGTATGCCCATGATTCGGCGAACCGAAAATAAAGGCATCGGCCTCCTGCATGCGCGCCAGGATGCCTGCCATGTCGTCCTTGAGGGGACACTCCTTTGAACCCATGCGGGGCGTATGCATACCGCAGGCGGTACAATACCCTATGTCGGCATCATAGAGATATATTTTTTCCACCTCAACGTTGGTTTTGCTCCCGGCACCATCAATGACCCTGTCCATGAGTGTTTCGGTATTGGAGCCCTTCCGGGGACTTCCCATAAATGCCATTATTTTCATAAATCCCCTCCCCTTGTGTGGATTGTGCGAATTACCGGTGCAGGTTTTTACTACACAGAATGTAGTACTATTCTATACAAGATTCTCTCATTATAATCAAAGAATTTCAGGAAGTATTTACAGGGGCAAAGGGGAGAAAAATATTTTTTTCAAGCTTAAGCAGAGTTTTTAGCGGCGCATCACAAGGCCTGATCACGCTACTATCCCGCTCCACCCGTGGCGGGTAACACATTACGCTTAGGCGCTGTCAATACACTGTCGTCGAAGATCAAATCAGTCGCTTCCAGCTTCCCATATCTGCTTGAAATGAAGCCCCTTTTTTCTGAATTCATGGTTTGTAATAATAATCCGTTCAGGGGTTAATTTTGTAACAAGCTGGTTTTTCTTTATATGCTCGAGCCGTTCGGGTGTTATTACAACACCGGGCGGCAGGTGAACAGTGGAGAGACAGACGGCTAAAGCCTCTTCAAAATCAGGATCACCGTTTTTGAGCAGTTCGGCTTTACCCGTCACCTGAACGCCAACGGGATCTATGAAATAGCTCTTGTCGTCACGCTGCCGCACATAGACCATGGACACATGCGGATTTGCGGCTACGTGGAAGAGCTTTTCCGTCTGTTTTTCCGATGAGGCGTAGAAAATAAAGGTCTTCGGGTCAATGCTGAATTCAATGCAGGTTGCCAGGGGCTTATTGTTAAAGGACGTGCTCAGCACAAACATCTCCCGGTAATTGCCGGTTCCTTTCAGGGTTTCCATGATTGATTTCTTGATTTCCTCCCTGGGCAGGCGGCCTGTTTTGCTCTTTTTCAGGCTTATGGTAGCTGCCGTGTAGGCATCAACGCCGTCCCACATGTGACAGTCGATACATTTCATCTCTTTATCATAGGGCATATGGCCCCTGGTTATCTTACCCGGCTTCACGTAAATATATTTCGGGCCGCCGTCTTTCCATGTGCTGTCCTGGGCAAATGAGCAGGTGGTACACAGTGAAACAATAATAAACACAACCGCAAACGTTACCATTTTCTTCATAGCATTATTCTCCCCTCGTAAACACTGTTCATTCTTACTGTGATTCTAATCATTTTTGATGTTCTCTTGGATAAAAAAATTCATTTCTTCTTCTCGGCAGATCGCTTGTCCTGCACCTTATCCATGAATTCCGGGGTGATGACGGTTATGCCCTCTTCTTTTGCTGCCTTGACAACACCGCTTATGACCCGCTTAAGAAAAACATTGGGCACCTTAACGATTTTTGCGCAGGCCTCCTTTTCCCACGCGATGTCCGGATCAAAACGGGTGCAGGCATACTGCACTGCTTCCACAGGTGCTGCCTTGCTGCTCGGGACCTTGAGGGAATATGGCGTGCAGTGTTTGCTGAACCAGAACTGGATGTTGTCGCGAAAGCCGAAATCAACCGGGAGCCGGGGAAAGCCTTTGCCCTTGAAAAGGGCGTCTTTCCATTTCTTTTTCACGATGAGCTTGTCGATTTCCAGCACCAGATGCGATGCCGCTGAAGACGGGATTGGTTTTAACGGCTGGCTGTCATCCCAGGTACACTCCATAACCTGTTCGGCTTCTCCAACGATATCGGGATATTTGGACAAACCCTCCGGCGGCGGGCCGCTGCGCGTTGAGGGCAGCAGGGTAAAAATGCTGTTTTTCATCTTCTCCCGGGTTGTTTCTCCGGGGTAGCCGAGCAGAACGCAATTTTTCAAATATTTCTTTTTGTCGGGAATAAAGTTGATGGAGCAGACCTTTGTCCGGGTGATATTGCAGGCGGTATTGCTGTCGGGCCGGCTGATCAGCAGCATGGAATACTTTTCGCCTCCGGTGACCACATAGGGAAAGCACAGGGAGTAGGGTCCCAGGTTAGTGGAACCGGATTCATTGATGGTGCTGATCAGCACCACCGGCATGGGATAAAAGCCGGATGTCTGGTAAAAATTATCCAGGATGCGAATCTCGGTAAACGTATCTGACATTCGTTTTCTCCTTTATGCCCGTTAAGTATAACATCTGATTATTGTTTTACACTCTTTTCGCCCATATGGATTGCGGTGTCCGGAGGACTTTCCCTGTGCGTTACGGTGCTGCCAGTTTTTTGCCCAGGGCAAAAACAGCTTCCAGCACATCGGCTTTTTTGTTGATGTCACCCTGGTCCCGTACATCCGTCACATGTATCTTTTCAACAATGTCCATCATGTAGGTCTGCCCTAAATTCTCTTCAAATACCTTAACGGCAAGCTCCGCGGTTGACGGGTCCTTGTAATCCTGCACCAGCCCGATAACCGCCTTTTTACCTTTTAAAGGAGCGCTGATAAAGTTAAAGGCGTCCTTTGTTCCCAGCTCTCCCACGACCTCGACCTCCCACAGGGGCAGGCACCGTTCAAGGAATCGCGCCATGATCGCTGTATATGACGCGCTGTAATACGGCGAGGCAAACAGCATGAGATCAGACGAAACCATCTCCTCAAGCAGCATGTCCATGTCGTCACGAAATGTTCCGCACCGGAAACCCGGTTTAATAATACAGTTCCTGAAACAGCCCCTGCACTGATTGATATCATAATCCAAAAGAAAAAACTTTTTAACTTCCGCGCCTGCGGCTGCGGCGCCCTCAAGGAACGTGTCGACCATAACAGCCGTGTTTCCTTTTTTTCGCGGACTCCCCACAAATCCTAAAACTTTCATAGCATCTCCTTTGATTATATTAGAAAACCAGATCAAACACCGCGCGGGTCTGTTCCTCGCCGAACACATCGACCATAAACGCATACCCCGGATCGTTCTCCTTCATGAGCGTGCGGGTAGCGGCCCTTTTTTGACGATAAAAATCACGCTCGGGGCCTTCCCGCACAGGGTCTGCCTGCTGCCAGAGTTCACAGTAGCGCTCAATATATGCCTGTGCCGCCCGGGGGACCAGCGCTACGCCGTCATCTGATACGCGAGCGACAAGCCGGTAGGGTGAAAACGCGTGTGTGGTCAGGGACGGCATGTCCACAGCCTTGTCCGCTACGGTGTCGCCGAGGATCCCAAGTGCTTCCGCCTTGAGGTCGCCGACGCACTGGATGTAGCGCTCAGCGTACTCAGGCCAGACAACGATGTCCATGAGCGGAATAAAATCACATATGGGGACATTCATGAGGTCGGGCACAATGGTCAGGTTCGCCCAGAGTATGGGGAAATTATGCTCTTCGTCAGGCCACACAAGAACGGTCTCTTCAGCGACACCCGTCTCGTGCATTGCAATGGTGCAGATAACGGCCTTCTCGATCTTGTCCGTGCTGTACACCTCGACAGTCACAGTACCTCCTTCAACCTCAATATTTTGAAGCGAGGGATCTATCTCGACAGGCTTCAGCGGCATCCGGGAAAGGGCTTTTTTTGCTGTCTCGATGAAAAGAGATTGTTTCGTCATAAGCATCTCCTCCTATAGGTAATAGTTTCCTTCAGTCCTGGTCCTTCAGGGTTCAATGATGGACAGGTCGATCTCCGCCAGCTCATCGCCCAGGAACTTGTTCAGCGACCCGATCCCCGGGTCGTTTTCTTTATAGAGCTGTCGAATGTTCTTTCTTCGCTCATGAACAAGCTTCATGTAGTCCGTGTCGGGATCCCGGGGGGAAGCTTTTTTATACAGCGCCAGCCATGCCTTCAGGTAGTCGACAGCACAGTTAAAGAGCATGTCCACATTTTTTGCGGGCTTTCTATCTATGGTTCCGGTGATGATATACGGGGAATGAACGGCGCGCACCCAGTGAAAAACGCTGTTCTGCAGCCCGGGAATGGAAGCATAGTGCTGGTACAGGTCTTCAAGGGGGGCATGCAGGTAGTCTGAAAGATATCCGCTGTTTCTTCCCGGATCGTCTGAGGGCATGAGGTCGCAAATAAAAAATATATGGTCCTCCGACTCATCCCAGTCGATGACATAATAGGGGATGTCGTATGCCTGCCCCGGGGTGATAATCATAACGTCTGCCCGCATGGCACCGTAAAAGTCAAGGCAGGAAATACCGATCTTTTCCAGCTTGTCGGCCCGGTAGGCACGGGTAAAGGATTTTCGGCCTTCCATGGTGAATTCATTGAGGCACCTGATGTCAACCCCCTCAAATTCAAAAACCTGGACGGGATTGATCTCCTGTATCACGTCCTGCAGCGCGTCAAGGATGGGAGAAAAGGCAATGTCTCCCACCGGTTTCGGCTGAAGGTTGGTGCCGGCGGCGGTGTGTTTATTGTCTGTTTTTAGGTTCGCGCTGCTTTTTTCTTCCGTGCCGACACCTTCGATAAAAATTGCATCTTCCGGGCATTCCCGCATGCAGGTACCGCACTCGAGACACTTTTCCTGATCGGTCATCACACAAACAGCCTCCTGGACGGCCAGGATCTTCATGGGACAGGCATCAACACACATGCCGCAGCCGATGCAGCGTTCATTGTCAATCCAAAACGACGTTTTCTTTTTCCGGTCGTCACTCATTTTTTACAGGCCCTGAACTTCTCGATAAGAACGTCCATGGCGAGGAGGACATCCTTTTCTTTATATCCCATGTCTCTTTTAATTTGGAGCTGCAGGGTCAGCCCGTAAAAAAGCCGCTGGCTTGAACCGCCGAGAATTTGCCGTATAACCGGCGGGCTCAGCGCTGGGTCTATAGTGCCCTGTGCCTGTCCCCGGACAATAATGTCATCAATAATTTTTTGAAGGTGCAGGTTCGCGCGGTCGATTTCTTTGAGTTTTTGTTTCAGGTCCGGGCTTTTAACGTTTTCCGTTCCCGGCATCCCCTCCTTGAGTATATGGCCCCAGTAGAGATTCTTCCTGTCACGGCACATGACCTCCTGAATCGTCCTGAAGACTGTCTTAAGCTGTTCCACCGGATCGCTGCAATCAGCCAGCTTCTGCTCATTTAATTCATTGATTGTCCGGAAAAAATACAGGATCACCGACAGCAGAAGGTCAAATTTGTTTTCAAAATAGAAATGGATCAACCCTTTGGACACGCCCGCTTCCCGGGCGATAGCCTCTATGGTGGCGAACTGGTAGCTCTTCCGCGCGAACACCTTGATTGCCGCAGTAAGGATCAATTGCTTTTTATTGTCTTTCATAAAACAAAAACCAGCAAATTGGATTTGGAGCCAGATTCAACTTATCAGCACCCCCCCCGTTTGTCAAACGCATAATGAGTAATCGGCAGCGTAAAGTTTTTGCTCTGGCGGTGGTGTCGTGGTATGCTTGAGATAATGAGCATGCGAAAAAACAAATTATTCCAACAAACAAAAAGTGGAAAAATGCGCAGCAACAAAAAACAAAAACAGCCGCAGTTGCATCTAACCTGCGGATCACTTAATGAATGTCTTGCACAACGTGATAACTACGAGGCGCTCTTCAACAGCATGCATGAAGGCCTCATCATTGTAAATTCTGAACAGGTCGTCACCATGTGCAACAAACCGTTTCTCAAGGCCACCAGTCTGAAAAAGAAGGAGGTGGTTGATAGAAAAATTGTCGATATTTTTTGCGATAACCAGTCCTGCGGCATCAATCAGGCAGTAATAAAAACAATAAGAACCGGCCGCCCCTGCAGGGATGAAGCCATGGAAATAACCCGCAGCGACGGGATAAAAATACCGGCCATCTTTTCTACCTCCATTCTCAGAAATCATCGAGGAGAGGAAACCGGTATTGTCGTTGTTTTTAGAGATGTATCGGTCGTGCACGAGCTCCAGAAGAGGCTTCACGAGCGCTATCACTTTTATCAGATCATCGGAAAAAATGAACGCATGCAGGACATCTACCGGTTGATTGAGGATGTAGCAGCTACAGATGCAAATGTTCTTATTCAGGGTCAAAGCGGCACCGGCAAGGAACTGGTTGCCAACGCCATTCATTATCAGAGCCACCGGTCCGACGGGCCGTTCATTAAAGTAAGCTGCGCTGCGCTGAGTGAGACGCTGCTTGAAAGTGAACTTTTCGGTCATGTCCGGGGAGCATTCACCGGCGCGTACCGGGACAAACCCGGACGGTTTGAAATAGCACATGACGGCACAATTTTTCTTGATGAAATCGGTGAAATCAGCCCCGCCGTCCAAATAAAGCTGCTTCGTGTGCTTCAGGAAAAAGAGATAGAACGGGTCGGTGAACCACGCACACGGAAGGTAAATGTCCGTATCGTTGCAGCAACAAATAAACATTTAAAACAGCTGGTCACAAACAATATATTCCGCGAGGACCTGTTTTACCGGCTCAAGGTGGTAACCATAGACATTCCTCCCCTCAAACAGCGCAAAGAAGACATCCCGCTTCTATTGGAACATTTCATCAAGAAATATAATCAACAGTACAACAAGAACATAACCGGATGCAGCAGGCAAGCAGTTGACATGCTTATGGAGTACAGCTGGGACGGCAATGTACGTGAACTTGAAAATGCAGTTGAGCATGCCTTTGTCAAGGCACGCCAACACATACTGTCGCTGGTTGATTTTCCCCATGAAATCAGACAGCACACGCCTGCCGACAACTACACTAATGGTGCGACAAAAAGCAGGACCATCACAAAGGCGTCCCTGCTCAGTGCTTTGCAGGAATCGGGCTGGAACCAGTCAAAAGCAGCCCGTATATTAGGCGTTAATCGTGTTACTGTTTGGAGAAACATACAAAAATTCAACCTCATCATTCCCGACTATTGAACCCCGGTACCACAATCCCCTGATTTTTAGAAGTTTTTCCATTTTTTATCTGTACGACACAATTTCCCGGACATACTTTCCACCTTCATCAGAATAGTGATCTTTTCTGCGGTTGATCGTGCAGAAACCATCTAAAAAAAGCAATCATCCCTGTTGCATAGCTTAAAAAAACACATGTGTTGCATTTTATATTATTTGCAACACATGTGTCACAGGCACCTGTATTATAATTAATAAGTTATTACAGATATTTATATTTAATTATAACAACCTAATGTTGCATTAAATAATTATATGCAACAATTCCACTTACCACAGCAACAACCTAACTATCTAATATTACTTATTTAATTATTTTTACTCATTGGCACAACATTTGAATTATATCTCGATAGATAACACATCTAACCACAAACTATAGAAGGAGACATAGCAATGAAAAAAAGCATAAAAACACTGGCAATTGTTCTTCTGTTTCTTACATCAACCGGGACAGTGTTTGCCGGCAGCACAAATGATGCAGTCCAGGACCGGCAGGATACTGTTGGTGTATGCATGCACAGAATTGTCGAACTCACAAAAAGAGTAGATAATCTTTCAGCACAGCTGAACAATCATGACGCAACCGGCCCCAAAGCCCAGAACCTGAGCAATGCCTCACAGTATAGTGCCGGCGAGGATGAAAACTCCTGGCTGCATGATTGGTAAAAATGAGCCCCCTTCTCGAACCGCCGTATACCCCGCAGCTTTTTTGCTGCGGGGTATCGCGGTTTGTTACAAAATGCGAAAAAAAATAACGGGTGAAAAAAGATCAAAAAACAGCACGCCTGCACCTTGTCCGGAAAGGTACGGTACACGTAATGCGATATAATGTAATATTTTCTTTATACATGGCAGTATTATTATTCTTTGCCCCGCTCGCACAAGCTGCGGTAAACACACAGCAGGCGCCATCAGGACCAAGTACGGCAGATCACCACAAATTTGAACAGCTCAAGAAAAAATTCACCAGAGGACCGAAGGTTACCAGGGCATGCTTGTCCTGTCACACGGAAGCAGCAGGTCAAATCCAGCAGACGGAACACTGGACATGGGAGTCGACGCAGAACGCCTTTGAGCACACCCATAAGAATATCGGCAAGGTCCGGTTTCTCAACAACCTCTGAATTTCCCCCCAGTCCAACTGGTGCAGGTGCACCAGCTGCCATATAGGATACGGGTGGAAAGACAATAGGTTTGATCACAGCAAACAAGAGCATGTTGACTGTCTGGTATGTCACGACAATACCGGAACCTATAAAAAATTTCCTATGGGATGCGGGCATCCGGCATATGAGGAAAAAACGTTCGAAAAGATAACATTCAACCCGGTTGATCTTTCACATATTGCTCAAAATGTCGGCAAAACCAGCAGAAGCACGTGCGGCGGGTGTCATTTTTACGGTGGCGGTGGAGATGGAGTAAAACACGGGGACCTCAACTCATCCCTGTTTGCTCCGGACAGGTCCATTGACGTTCATATGAATGCCGAAGGGCCCAATTATCGCTGCACAACCTGTCATACAACACATGAGCACCACATAGCAGGGCGTTATTATTCATTCCCGGCACCAAACGGACATAAGCTCGCGCTTCCTCAAGACGATGGAAACCTCATGAGCTGCGAGTCATGCCACAGCGAAGCGCCCCATAAAAACAGCACCCTGCTGAACAGACACACGGACAGGATCGCCTGCCAGACCTGCCATATTCCCCGGATCGCCCGGGGAGGAAACCCCACCCTGCTTCGCTGGGACTGGAGCGCGGCGGGCAGGCTTGACGAGAACAACAGGCCCATAGTAATAAAAGATGAACGCGGCAACAGTGTCTATCACGCGAACAAGGGTGACTTGACCTGGGGCACCGACATTGTACCCGAATACCGCTGGTATACCGGCGACATGAACTATCACGGACCTACGCACAGTTTCGACGACACAGCGGTGCTCTCCCTGAACAGGCCTCTGGGCTGGTACGGTCTCACAGGTGCAAAGATTTTTCCCTTTAAAGTGCTGGAGGGCAAACAGATTTACGACACCGAGTATAAAACCCTGGTTGTTCCGAAGCTTTTCGGCAAAAAAGAGACCGGTGCCTACTGGTCGAATTATGATTGGCGCAAGGCGGCGGCAGCCGGCATGGCTGAGGCGGGTTTACCGTTCAGCGGCAGCATCGGCTTTGCAGAAACAAAAACATTCTGGCCCGTCACCCATATGGTAGCCCCGGCAGAGCAGGCGCTGCGCTGCGGGGACTGCCACAGCAGAAACGGACGCCTTGCTGATGTGCAGGATTTTTACCTGCCCGGGCGTGACCGGTAACGGACTGCTCGATCTTCTTGGCTGGTCGGCCGTCTGGCTGTGCCTTGCCGGTGTTTTTATTCATGGATCGGTTCGTTGTATATATACAATAGTACGCAGGAGAGAACAATGAGACAAAAGATTCATCTGTATACACGTTTTGAACGTTTATGGCACTGGATTCAGGCGGCACTGATAGGGGTGCTGCTCATAAGCGGTTTTGAGATACACGGCAGCGTTACTGTTGTGGGCTTCGAGCAGGCGCACAATGTACATATCCACAGCGCATGGTCACTGCTTATTCTGACGGTGTTTGCTGTTTTTTGGCACCTCACTACCGGTGAGTGGAAGCAGTACATCCCCTCGCTGAAAAACATCGTGCCGGTATCACATTTTATGTGCACGGCATTTTTGTAGGGCGGCAGCATCCTTTCGTCAAAACACGGCAAAAAAAACTGAACCCGCTCCAGACCCTTGCCTATTTCAGCCTGAAGGCGGCCCTGCTGCCGTTTTCACTGATCACCGGGCTTTTATATATGTTTCCCGACCGGGCAGCGGATATGTTCACAATGTCCCTTGAGTATACAGCACTTATGCATACCGCAGGAGCATTTTTACTGTTTTCCTTTTTCATTGTGCACACGTACCTTACCACAACAGGAGGAACCCTGGTGACCTACATTACGGCAATGATTACCGGATGGGAAAAGATACAAGACTAAAAGACAGTATCAAACACCGCGCGGGTCTGCTTCTCGCCGAACACATCGACCATAAACGCATACCCCGGATCGTTCTCCTTCATGAGCTTGCGGGTGGCGGCCCTTTTTTGACGATAAAAATCACGCTGGGGGCCTGCCGGGACAGGGCCTGCCTGCTGCCAGAGTTCACCGTAGCGCTCAATATATGCCTGTGCCGCCCGGGGGACCAGCGCTACGCCGTCATCTGATACGCGAGCGACAAGCCGGTAGGGTGAAAACGCGTGTGTGGTCAGGGACGGCATGTCCACAGCCTTGTCC
>Ga0272442_10003253_pt1 | contig 22916 bp, 47 predicted proteins | sample SSMForm2O_FD_200262 | JGI IMG/M metagenome (GOLD analysis project Ga0272442, IMG submission 200262) | Marine sediment archaeal communities from Little Sippewissett salt marsh, Falmouth, MA, United States - SSM-Form-2O | ecosystem: Environmental > Aquatic > Marine > Wetlands > Sediment ...
ATTATTCCAACATTTATTAATCCAATTGAGGAATAATCATGCCTAAAACAGACATAGAAAGTGACTTAGACGATATATTCGGAAATTCAGAAACTGAGAAAAAAGAAGAGAAAAAAGAACCTGTGAAAGACCCAGAACCAGCGAGTTCTTCGGAAAAAACACCTGATAACGTGGATCCGAAGGATCCAAAAGAAGCGACGAAGTCGCAAGTAGACGGTAGTAATGTGCAGGACACCAAAAAAGAAGACGTTCCAGATGTTCCAAAATCTAAAGATGCTGAAAAAAAGAAGGTAGAAGTGAAGAAAGTCGATCCAAAACCAGAGAAAAAGGAGTCGCCACCAGAGAAAAAGAAGGATTCCGATGATCCATTAGATGATATTTTTGGTGATAGTAAAACTCCAGAGAAAAAAGTTGTTGAACCAGAACCAAAAAAGGTCGAGAAAACGTCGATTGATACGGACCCTGTTCCCACTACACCAAGCTACACAGATGACAGTGAATTTGATACATCACCTGACAAAGAGTCGGAAAAAGCAGTTATATTGTTTTTTGCTAGAAAAGGTGAAGGCAAAACATATGGTGCATTTTCTATTCCTGGCACGATTTCATGCATATCTTTTGATAGGAAGTCACAAAGAATTGCAGCACTACCAGAATTCAGTAATCGTGTGACTGTTTATGATGGACTTCGGTATTATGATAAAACAGATTCAGATATGTGGTTAGAGACGTCAACAAAGTCATGGAAATATATAACAAAGATTCTTGATAGGATCGAAAAGAGTGATAAGCCAGATTGGGTTTGTATTGATGGTGGAGAAATTGTTCATGTAATGTTCGAAATGGTTATGAGGGATAGAAATGATCTTAGACCATTCCAAGGAATTGCTAACAAAAACCTTTGGAAATATCGTAACATGCTTATTTCACAATTGTTATCAAGATGTGAAGAGATCTCAAAATATGGTGTTCTTTGGACAGCATATGTGAAAAAAGACGAGATTATGAAAGATGGTGACTATGTTGTGGTACAAGATATTCCAAAATGGATAGGTGCTGTTCTCTATGAAACTGATTCTGTTGTTAGAATGGGTAGAAGTGATTCTAAAAATGGTGTTAGGTTTTTCGCAACAGTACAAACATCAAAATGGAAACATCTAAAAAATAGTCCAAAGATTGATATAACTGATAGTGGCATGGAAAAATTACTATCAAAAGAATTTCTTAAGGAATTTAATATTACAGTAGGTGAAAATTAATGCAAATAAAAATGGATCCAAAGAAGTTTATTTCTTTGATAGAGTCTGGAATGGCAAAAAGGAATCAAGAATCTTTGATTTCGCCATTAGCAGTCACTTTATTAGAAAATATGCTTATGATTAAGGACATGACAAAAAACCATGATGTTGTGTCACTAATATTAGCCAATAAAGAATATTTTGAAGATTATAAAGCTGACATAAAAGATGAAATCATAATGTTTGATGATGAAATCCTTGACAGATTAAAAGATGGTTTTAAAAATACAACTACATTTGTTTCAACTGAGAAACAACTAAAGATGACAGATGGAGTTGATAAATCAAATGCTGAACTTCAAGAGATAATGGACAAGGAGTTTCCGTTGCCATTGACAAAGACAAAATATGGTGTTATTCCTGATGTCAACAAATATAGAGCAAAAAAGAACGAGAAAGATGTTAGTAAGTGGACTGAAGAAGATTGTCTCAAGGGATATAATATTTATAAGACAACCTCAGATGCGCTTAAATTACCACCAAAAGCCGAGTGTTACACAATAAAATTAGATAACAATGTGCTGAGTGCGACAATTCCATACACAACAACTGATTTTGGTCATGATATTGTTGGGGAACATATTTTTGGTAAAAATATCGAATTTGTTATTTCTGGTGAATTCTACAGAAATATTACTTCGAATCTTTCTGGTGATGTGATATTATTATACAACGAAAATAGGGTAATATTTATTAATAATAACGAAAAAGATCTTTTTAAAACCTTTCTTGCAGCAACAAGGATTAAATAATTTTGTGTGGTTATTATAATATAACCATATTAGGTTTTTTATCCTTTATAACGCAAACAAGAACGAAATCTAGCTTCAACATGGGAGAATAGAATATCGGTTGACTGGGGGTTTTTTGGTCGATTCCTCCATGATTACCTTGGAATAAAAACTGCGGTCCCGACGGTCATCTCCATTCTCCCACTCAAAATTTAGGTGATATTTGATGGATGAATTAACAAAACAATTATTTCCAAATTTTCCTAGAGAGATCGCATTTCCTTGGAGAAAGCCAGTTTATAGTCTCAAACAATTTAGATCTGAAGTTATAAACAATAATGGCAGATGTAATGTATATACATCTCTTTATGGATCAAATTTTCTCATAAACAAATTATTTTATGACAACGATTATGGAGCACAATTAAAAGATTCGAAAAAGATGTTTAAATGGTGGGTAGATAAAAATGGTTATCAGTGTATACCAGTAGCCAGTGGTAATAATTGCAGAATCCATCTATATTTAATTATGAAACCACAGATACACAAAGAACAGTCTAAAATACGTCTTCTTCGTGCACATTACTCTATCATAAAAAGTGTATTTGGTGATTTTAAACAAATAATGTATGATAGTCCATCTGGGAAAGTTGTTCCAGCATTTAGAACAAAAAAAGGGATTATAGCACCAGATCCACAAATTTGTGGAGATGTCAGGAGAATCACACGTGTTCCAAATACATTGAGACCACCAGATAATGTAAATTACTGTACATATTTACCACCAGATGATTTTCTAACCATGTCTGAAGAAGATATTATCTTACATTTGAAATCACCACACACATACGATACAGTGATTGATTATAGAAATGCACCAGAATTAACTGATTTTGAGTACGAATTTGATGTGATACCAGACTATTCGAGTTGGACACCATTTGAATCTAATAAGACAATGGTGTTTGGAAATCCGAACACATACCTAAAAGATTTGCTAAGACCCTGTTTATATAGACATATAAGTACAATACATCCAACAGATAACATAAGATTTGCTGTAACATTAGATCTTGCTGCGTTAGATCTTACACCAGATGAGATAACATCATTGTATTCAACATTAGGTTGGGAAGATTTTGATAGTTCTATTACTCTAAAAAAAGTGACTGGAATATGTAAATCATATAGTACAAATAGATATAAACCATGGAGTTGTAAAAAATTGGTATCATATGGTATACCAAGAAGATGTTGTATTGAGTAGGTGGAATTATGCCTGATAATTTTGAGCCATTATCAAAGAAGGAGAGTAAATATATAGTTTTGAAGATAGAGGATGTCCAAAGATATTTCTCTGAATATTGTAAAGACAAGAATGATGATAAAACAATACCATTCTATGACGTATTACATGGTATAAGAGATATGAGGATCAAAGATGGAAAAAGAAATGACAATGAATATATATTAATCAATCGTGATGAGTCGTATTCTGATTATATTTGGAAAATGATATTATTGTTTGAAGAATTAAAGGAATATAGATTATTGTCTAAACAAAAAAGAAGTAAATATGAACAAATAGGTATTGAGTGATTTTATGACGAAAATAGAAGAGATTCGTGAAATTGGTATAGAAAAAGAATGTTTCCTTATGAAAGGTGATAAGATATTGGAACCAAGATTATATGGATTTCCAAAAGATGAATTTGAATTTTTAGTCGAATTAAGGAGTATGCCAGCTGATAGATTTTATCAGGTGTACACTACATTGCATCAGGAAGAGATACAAAATAGTCTTCGTGCAAATAAGTTTGGGATGGAACTCGTTTCACGTGATCATGTTATTGTTCCAAGAGAATTTGTTGATTCATTATGGAAAAAGTATGATCTATATAAATTTAACAATTCAGATCAAACACATAATATATATGGAAATAGAGATCAATCGCACCATCTCGGTGTACTTGATACAAATGACTCAAAAAAGAAGAGATTAACAGCAGGTATACATGTGCATTTTTCATCACGGAATCCATCGACTGGTGATGTTATTGATCTCCCAATAGAAAAAATTGTGGAATTAATGGATAATTCATTTAGTGATGTGATAAAAATATCTCAAAGAAATGCTGGTGAATGGGAGCAAAAAGATCATGGTTTTGAATATCGTTCAATTCCTGGAAATGCAGATATATATAAAGTTCTAAAAAAATCATTCGAGATTCTTAGGAGTGTTTAATATGATTTGGTTATTTGTTGGTATATTCATAGGATATGTGTTCAGAGATTATATAAAACAAGTTGCAAAGATTTCTATGAAGTTATTTAAGGATGTTACAGATGGTTCATATGGCAAAACAAAAAACAGACAAAAGAATTAAAACAATTGGTATTGGTTTTTTGATCGGATCCACAATCTGTGTTATTATTTATATAGGGTTTAAAGTGTTTACATGATAAAGAAAAAGAAGAAAAACGTTAAGTTGATATGTCCACTGTGTGGTAATGAAAGTTTTATCACAGAGGTTAAACCTAATCCACTTGGTCAGTTTAGGTGTAAAAACTGTGGGAAAGTGATTGTAAAAAACAAAAAGTATTTAAGTTTGTAACACATACCATATATGTGGAAGGAGATATAACTTTGTTGTCATTATTGCCTCTGTATTTTTTCGCTCCTTCCACTGTCCCCTATCGGTGAATTATGAAATATATATTATATAGCGTGGAGAATTGTCCAAAATGTAAGATGGCTTACAATTTAATTTCTCATAGAAGTGATATTAAATATGTGAATCTATCAAAAAATATTAAAAAATGGACTGAGGTTGAAAAGTCTATTGTTGAAGGGTATGGTGTTTTTGATCTGTTGAAGAAAACTGCACCAATACTTGTTAATACAATAAATGAGAAGAAATACATTGGATTCCTTTCTATAAAGAAAGCTGTCAATGATGGTGAATTATGAAAATAGGTATGTGTTTATTTGAAATAACAAAGATTGGTGGAATCAGTACTGTAGAAGAAAATCTGGAATATGGTCTAAAAGAGAATGGTCATAATGTTTCACATTTTTATCTGTCACCGAACAAGAAAAAATTAGGTGAATCCCCTATTCCATTCATAAAAAATGTTCTTGGTTATATGACTGATGATATGGTAAACAACACAATCAATGTTTTAAGTGATTTTGATGTTCTTATATTTGATCCACCATGTCCAACAATAACAAGATCATTTTCTTCAACCAATTGGCAAAAGATATATAAAAGTGAAAAACTGACAGATAAAAAAATAATAATCAGTCATGATCCATATTTAAGGAAATATTATCCTTGGATTTTGGATGTTAAAGATCGTATTTTCGGTGTCGGTGCAATTCAAAATAAGGGATATACAGCGTTCTCCAAATATTTTTCTAACATTGTTATAACAAATCATTTTATAGATACATCTGATATTGGATTATATCCAAATTTGAAAGAAGATCTAGTGATATCACCACATCAATTTAAGACTTGGAAACATATTGATTTGTTTATAAGATCTGTTCCACATATCAAATATAATATTGAAGTGTATAATGGTGGTATTGAACATTGCTATATGTCTGGTGAAAAAAGAAAGGAGAAGTATAGGAATAAAAAAGGTGAGTGGATTTGGGATAATGCAATAGATCATGGTATGGAATATCTTGGATTTGTTGATGATATACTTACTCCATTTAAAAGGTCAAAGTGTATTGTGGATTTATCTGTTGGTGAACATGGATCTATTCTATCTAAACAAGGATCATATAAATCACTTAATTATGTTCCAATTGAAGCAATGAAATATGCATCAATTCCTATCGTTCGTGATTATTCACTACTTGATGATATTATTACAGAGGATAATGTGCTACTTGTTGATGAAAAAGATATTGTTAAATCAACAGCTTCACTTGTGAATGAAGCTATCAATAATTATGATTCATATAGTGATATGATAGACAGAAATTTCGATGTAGTTAAAAAGAATTTCGACAGAAAATCAAATGCAAAAAAACTGCTTTCGTTATTAGATGGTAAACCAAAACATAATGATGCAATACAGTCATCTCTTTTCTGATGTGATATATATGACACATGTTCGTGAAGGATCGAGATTTGGGTATTTTATTGATGGATCTATAAGATCTGGCAGAGTTAAAAAAATAATAAATGGCAGAAAATGTATGTTTGTTCTTGATAACACATCAGATGAGTTAGAGATATACATGAAAAAATTGAGAAAGATAAATCCAACAGTTTATTCTGAAGTATAGATATTTATCAGTGATGGGGATTTAGAAAAAATATCATAATGGAACTGAGAGAGGTAATTTTTAATCCATCTTTCCTCACCATCCCATCCACCACTCTCTTGGTTCCTCCGATTTAATAGGTGAATATATGACAAAAACAACATTAGTAGAAGAATATGTAAAAGAAGCAATAAGTAAAGAAAGGAAGGGACAAGCAAGGAATCTCTTGTGTTTAATGTTGGTTGCTAACAACCAATGGTATACAACAAGAAGGGGATTATTCGAAAAATATGGATATATGAGATGGAATACTAAAAATGCGATGGACACAATGTTCGATTATTTATTGAATGGAAAAGGTGTCTATGAATGTGATATTAATGGAATTGCAAAGATTCATGTTCAGCAAGAAGATGGTAGATTCTTATATAATATAAACATTAACAAGGCACAGAAATTTGCATCAAGAGCATTTCCTGAAGAGACAATGAGAATTGTTGCACTACATGAAGGTGATCCTGTTGTTCCAACACGTGAAACCATCGATCGAAGAAAATCAAGGAGTATTATGTTTCCATCTAAACAAAAGGATATTACTCCATACCAAATCAAAATATCAGAAAAATGTGATGGGATAAAGAAAGTCCTTTTATCTAAAAATAAGAGATATGGTAACTCATCACTTGATCCAATCAATGTGTTCGATCTTCCAAGAGAGTCGAAAATAGAATCTCGTATATCTGATAAGTTATCTAGAATGAAAGCAATGCAAAACAACAAAGAATCATCAAGTTATAAAGATGCAGTGTTAGATCTGATTGGTTATCTTATATTATATCATATTGCATTAACGGAGAATGATTAATGATACCGAGTGCTGTATATCATCTTACATATTATTTAGGATCACCAAAAACAAATTGGAATGGTATAAAGAAAGAATTTGACTTGAGTGATTCGGAAATAAAATATTTAAAGGATGAAGCAACAAGGAACTATAAACAAAAAAAGAGTGATTCAAAAAAGATGAGGACGCAACCAAAACAACCTGAGAAAAAAACAAATACTTTGTTTTGATTGTTGAGTGGTGGTAAATATGGGACATTATGATAGTTGTTATCACGGATCAGATACATATTGTAAAACCTGCGGAAAATATATTGGCATGGGTATGTCTATAAAGTACTGTCCAGTATGTGAATACTTTAGGATGAAATCAACAGGTGCAACATCTCAAGGAGTTGAAATATTAAAGGATAATATTATCTCATTCTATGACGAGTGTGAAGATATAGAGAGTACAATAGATGAATTCAAAAAAGCAATAAATGATTGTAAATTAGATGTTGAAAGTCTTATAAACGAACACATACAAAGAGTTAAAAAGAGAAAAAAGATGTCCAGCCCAAATCATCGGATTGCTGTTCTCGAACAGCGAGTGACAGAATTGGAAAACCAAAATAAATCACACAGAAGGTGATAATATTGCAAATTATAGATCAAATGGTATGTGATCTGTTTGGGGAGATACAAGGAGACAACTCATAAAAAGGGTACATGTGAATTGTGTGGTAGAACTGGCCATTTGCATAAACACCATCTCGATCCAAAAAAGAAAAAGAAAGTGATAAAACATCCACTGCACAGAGATGATACAGCTTGGTTTGATATTGATTGTTCAAGAATGGTGCATGCGCTTATTTCACGTTCACAGATGTCAAAAACATATAATACAGTAGAAAAATTAAGACAACACCCGAAAATTAAGGAGTATATAAAATGGATAAGAAGGAAACCAATAATGGGACTGCATCCGAAATTAAAACGGTGATCCCAAAGAAGCATATAAGATCAGATATATTGGAAATAGTAAGATTTTCATCTTCAGAAGTGTCTCTTCTTACTATATTAGCAGTGATATGTTTCATGTTAGTTATATATATTGATCATATATATTTTACAATAGCATGTGTTATCATATTTTTGTTATATCTTGCATCATCAAGTCTATACAAACTTTCTGTCTCTAATATATATCTTAGATATCTTTCAGATAATGATTACATATTTGACTTTGAATATTATTATGCAAAGAATACAGGTGCATATATACCATTCGATCAAGTTAGAAAATTGTCATGGGTGAGACTCGGTAACAAAAAAGATGAAGAAGAAAAATAATAATTTGGAGTTAATATGAATAAGTTCTTATCAGAAATAAAAAAAGCAAATAATTCTATGTCAAATACAGTAATAATAGATATTGATGGTGTGTTAGTGGATTTTGAAAATTGTCCCAATCTTGGCATTTGTGATTATAGCAAGTATCCAGATGATATATCTACACTTCGAAGAAGCGAATGTAAATTGATGCCTGGTGCACATAAACATCTTTCTATGATTCATGATCTTGGATTAAAAATCGTGTTGTTTACGTCACGTACTGAAGAAGAACGAGAGGTCACTGTGGCTTGGCTCAAAAAACATGATATTCCATATGATGACCTTATAATGAACAAACCACGTGGATTCATCATCATCGATGATCTTGCACATAGATTTATTAGTTGGGAAATTGCATTTGATCTTATAGAAGATATTATGATGTTTAATAGACAATGATGTTGTGTATAACATGGAATATAGTAAAAAGTTTTATATTGTACTGATTGTTTTCGTGTGTTTTATATTTGCTATATCTTTTATCAACTTAACATCCTTTTATCCAAATGATGATGTAATTCCAGTTCAAGAATCGGTTTATGATTCATATAATACAACAATGAATAATGAAACTGATTATTATAATATTGAAACCACATTATATACTGTAAGTGATGTGTATGTATACACAAATTATACTGGAGATCTCACTCGTTACATTGGTTACACTGTAAATACAACGATAAATGGATCGTCTAACAAGTATAGCACTTATCGCAATCATTTAGTTGATAACTATGTCTCTCATGATGTGATTGACATAAATCAATCTATAAAAGATAGATATTTTGATTTCATTGATATATTAGAGAATCTTTCTGTGACAGTCAGTAATCATAAAGTTGATTTTTTCTTGGATCGTTATGGTGTCCACACTTATCAGAAAAGAAGTGGATTCATAACAATTAAAAATCCAACTATGATAGATATGTCTTTTGATTATGGAGTATATTATATTAATGTGATACCATCAGTAAAAATATGTGATGAATTGAGATGTGATCACTTTAGTTTTTCTATTGATCTACCATCACAGATTGATATTCCACATATGAAGTCCATAACTATTCCATTTACTGCTGAAGTATATGGTAGTGGTGGAATCCAAATATTCTTTCCTAAAACATACACTATAAATATCTATTGTGAAATTCAAGGTGTTCTTCCATCAAGGGTCGTTTACACAGATAGATATTATGATGTTGGATATGCAATGAAATCACCACCTGTTGGTGTTGGTGTTATAGATATTAATTTTAGGACTGTTTGATAACTATGGATGATGTGGATTTCAATGATTTGTTTTCAGGTGAAGTCACCAAGAAACCATTAGATCATCGAAAAACATCTTATAAATTTTCATTATATGTTGATGATGATTTAATCACACAGTGTGTAAAAGAGATACCAACAAATGAAATACTTGGAAATCGTGGTACTTTTCATTTCCACTGTTTCAAAGTAGAATGGAGAATGATATAAATGAGTAAAAAAATGTGTCCAATATTGACAGCAGGTTGGTTTGGAAATAAATATGCAAGTGGAATTACAATGAGAAGCAATCCGATGTTATGTTATGAGGAAAAATGTGCTCTATATGATGAAGAGTATCATAGATGTTCATTAGGTGTAGATCATGAAAGAAGGAGTCATAGCAGAAGAATTTGAGTACTATAAATATGATGATCATGGAAATGAGATAGTCATTACAAAAGATGAGTATGATAATATCAATGAAAATCATGTGCCAATCGATGATTTTGATATTCCTAAAACTAACTATAGATGCTACAAGTTGATCAGACTGTCTATTTATAGTTGTGGTGGTATTGCAGGTATCTTATCATATGATATGGCATCTAATCAGTTTGCATTGAATAATGGTTATCATCCAGCATCTGGGTTTAGGATGTCTAGATTCCATTCACATAATATAGAACAGAGAAAGCACCAGATGTCGCTTCTTGGTGAGGATCCAATTGATGTACCAGCTTCACTTTTTTCAGAAAGGTGTAGTAACTGTCTTAAAGTGAATAAACATGATAATGATTTCGAAACAACCGATCCTTGATCGTCTAAAAGATTCAGATATACTTGTTGGTATAGTAACCTCTGATTTCCAACTACGCACTAGGTGGGGATGGATGGGATTTGAGAATGAATATTGGGACAGAACTAATTGGGGGGCACTGCTTTATCCAGAAATGATGGTTGATATAAATCATCACAATAGAACAGCATCAGGCTTCATGCTTTCTATCGAAGATATCATATCTGATGATTATAAACGGAAACAGGCAGATTGGGTAGAGCCAAAACCAATGAATTCTGTGATCGCCTCATTTTTGATACCTAGTGATACACCATGCAAAAAAATTGTTAATGAAGGTGTTGAGATTGGACGGATTGGTATCTCTATTGAGCATGGTGGTAGAAAACCATACAGATTCATCGGTCCATATATAACATTATGTCATGTGCCAACTAATCGTGATGCATGGGTTATTAAATCTAGAATTGATGGTGTAGTACGTGATAAAATGTATCCAGGATATCTTCCAGAATCGATTAAATCGGTTGCTAATAAACATTATGATATTGCTGAAAAACGAATAAATGAACATCAAATCGATGTTATGTATATATAATGGTGATTATCATACAAGAGACAAAGAATGAGATAAGGAGATTCATTGAAATAATATGAAACAACATGATTTTCAATATGAGACACCAAAGATCAAATTCTCGATGCATTATAAGCATAAATTGATTTCTTTTGAAGAACTCAAGAAATATGAAGTATCAAAGGAAGAAAAAATAAGTGCTTGTACACATGTTATAAAGTGTGCAAATTTTGGGAATTGCTGGTCTTGTCCTCCAGTGTCTACATCACTTGATGTCTATAATCTTAAAAAGTTCAAGAATTGTCTTGTCTATTCGTTTTGGGTAGATTGGGATTTTGAGATAAATAGTGATAATTCATACTTTAAGTTGATAAATGCAAATCGGACGGTATCTCCGTATGCATATAAGTATGGTACTGCTATTGAGCATATAATAGGTGGAAAACTAATGCTAGACGGTCGTTGTCCTATTTGCCGTATATGTATGAAAAAACTAGATAAACCGTGCTTATTTCCGCAAAAGAGACGTTCTTCGTTAGAAGCTGTCGGTATTCACGCAACAAACTTATGTGAACAAGTCCTTGACCATCAAATCCAATGGTACAAAAAGGAGAATGGAAAACAGATTGAACCAGAGTATATAACCGTAATCCACGGTCTCTTAACAAATCTTGAAGAGGAACCTGAAACAATAATAAATACAAATCCAAACAGGAGTTTGTTTTAATGAATAGTAGTGATAAAGTTATGTTATTAATGACGACATTAATATGTATAATTACAATTTGTCTTGCAATTTTATTTTCTATATGTGATTAAAAATGACATTAAAAGAAAAGTATCCAGCAATAGATGATGATGAGCGGTTTAGTTTGAATATTAGGACTATCATATTTAATATAGCTAATATAATAGTTATATTAATTATTGCTAATTATGAACCGATTCCTTGGTTTATGGTAGTTGGTGAAATGATCGGATTCTTTATATTTACAATGATTTTATATTTTGATTTTATCAAAGACATCCAAGATTTTGTTAATGGGTTGTGTAGATGATTATCTAATATCGTGAGGTGATTAAATGTCTGTACCAATATATATTTTCAAATATGAAGCAAGAGGAAATTACAACACATTCCAAGGAGTTGTTTTAGCAAAGAATAGAAGAGAAGCAAGAGAGTTAGTTCTTACATTTGATTCACGCGAAAAGGATGATATATCTGATATAGAAAATGAATTGGTGATAACACGTGTTAAGGATAAGATAATAGATTTTTCGTGGTGTTTATAATGTTTAAATCAACAAAAGATTTGGTAGTTGCCAAATATGGAATAGCAAAATATAATACACCAGAACAAAGCATTGTTATTGAAGCGAATGCTTATTCCAATGGTGTTAATGATGCATTTAAATCATTTGAAAAACGTATTAAGTTTTTCAATAAGTATAAGGATGATATCCACAAATTTAGTACTGAATGCAAAAAACAATATGACATATATTATAAGGAACACTGGACCAAATCACATTTCAAAGAGCCAAGTTTTCGTGATTGGCTTTTCAATTACTGTTTTGGAGACATAATAAAATGAATGAGATTGTTGGATTCACAGGAACAAGAAAAGGTATTACACCAAAACAGATAGAAATTCTGAACAATGTTGTTTCTAATATGTCGATAAAGGAAACACATGATGGTGGTTGTGATGGTGCAGATGATCAATTCAGAGATGTAGCAAAACATTTCAAAAACCATGTTCATCCATCGATATACCAAAGATACAAAAAATATCCAGAATGTGTTGTTTATGACGTAAAAGATCCGATTGTGAGAAATCATATAATTGTTGATTCATCAACGGTAATGATTGCTACACCTGGAACACAAGAAGAAGTAATATATTCAGGTACGTGGGCAACAATACGATACTCAAAGAAAAAATCGAAACCATTGTTGATCATTTATCCAAATGGTAAAACAGAGCAATTTAATATGATTAGACAAAATAGGTTGTGTTAATAATATGAATCCAGACAGGAAAATAACAGATGAGATTATAGAATGTGAAATGACTGATATATATCACTTTACAAACTCACCATATAAACCAGATTGGCATACTGGTGATAGTTTTATTATCGATAGAGATAAGAAATTGATATATATGAAGGGTGGATATAACAGTGGATTTTATCCAATAACTGACATGTTAGAAAGATTAAAAGATGAGGATAAGATTATACCAACGCAGGATTATCTTATAGAGATTAAAGTAAGATTAACAAAGTGTGATCCTATTGAAAAAATAAAAGAATTGGATGAAGAGAAATGAAATATTTACCAGTGATTATCATACTATTATGTGTGTCAGCATCATTGATGTGTGGTTGTATAAAATCAGGAGAGATTCTTGAGCATCACGTTGAATCGTGGTATAACGGATCTGATGAAGCAAATTCAACAAAAATTGGTGATGGATTTGTGCATAATGATAGTGTTAATCAATATAGGATAATAGGAAGATTAAAGAATCGAGAGGAAACATTAGCGAATTATAAGATTATTTTCAGATTGTATGATGAGAATAACACAATGGTTGATGTAAAATCAATACAGAAATTTGATATACCAAGTAAATACGAGATTGAATTTTCATATAATGTTGAACGTAAACATACAAAATATTTTGATAGAATTGTGTCTTATGATATTGTAACACAATCAATTTGATATTAAGTAGGTGATATTAATGATTCAGATATGTGATAGTTTTTTTTGTCAAGTTCTCGTTTTCATGATAGTCATGACACTTAGAGAAATGATGTACACAAGACCATTTAGTAGAAGGTGATAATATGGGTTATACACAAAATATGAATCGAAAAAAATATGAGGAAAAATATCGTTTTATCTATCATGAATTCAACATGTATTTTTTCACACCAGAAGAGATGAAACGTGGTCGTGCAAGAGCTAGATATTATAAGGAGAAATATGGGTGATAGTAATGGATAAATGTCCAGAATGTGGTAAGCACAGTGTTGTATATGATGATTACCTCGAAAAAAAGATTTGCTTGATTAGAGCTTGTGGTTGGAGTGGTTGATATGACTGATAAACATATAGAACCAACAAGAAAGGTGTATTGTTCAAAATGCAGAAATCTTTCATATTATTATAGAATTATTCAATGTTATAGTTATGAAAAGCCATTGATTGGAGCAGGAAAACAAATCAAAAAAGGGGGAGAAACTAGACTCAGAGAGAATAAGTGTACCAAAAGAATACCAACCTTTTTAGCTAAAGATGATGGTATCATAATTTGTGAAAATGAAAATAGACATAATAATTGCAAATATTATGAACATGGTACTCCAATACATCTTGATGATATAAGAGAAGATTTATATGATAACTCTAATTAGTTTGTGGTAATGTGGAAAAATTGATAAAAGGAATTAATGAAGATACTGAAGAACCATGTCAAAAATGTGGGAAGAAAGCAATATATCAATATGATAATGGATTACCAGTCGGTTGGTATTGTAATGATTGTTTTGATGATATGGTTGCAAAATGTAGATCAAGAAGTTGGTAGCATGAATTTGCAAGATGTTATAAAAGAGGCAAGAAAAGACTTAACTCGACAAAATCCACCAAAAACAATAGAAGTACCAGTATGGGTTCGTGGAAGCTTCAAAAATGTAAGAAGAGAGTGTTTTCCATCATGCCATAGACATAGTTACTATAGTCATATAAAAGATGAATTGGGATTGATTCCAGAAGAGTATGGGTATTATTACTATTTCTATGATTATCATGACAGAAAACACACTAGGATATTTACAATTGAAGCAAACATATCAGAAGAGCATAGAGGGAAGACTTTTGATGTTGAAGATGATCACTATATAATTGTAACAAATAGTGGAGATTTACAGTTCTGGGAAATTGAAGAAGAAAAAGATAAGGTTATAAAACAATGAATAATTTAGAAGATTCACATAAGTGCGAAATATGTGACAGGCCAGCAAAAATTAAATATGGCAATAATTGGTTTTGTTGTTATCTTCATGCTAAATCATATTCTGGTGAATTATATTATTCAGAGTCAGATAATAAATCAGTGAGAACAGTTGGCACAAATGTTTGTAAAATAGATGGTACTATCGATTGTAAGATGATTGCACAAGTAATCGAAAACATGGATAATGATTGTTATGAATTTGTCAAATCTATCAATGATCTTGGTAATCACAAATCAATCCTTGTCTTCAAGAAATGTTATGATGTAAAAAGGTGAATATGTGTTAAGCAAAAAAGATATCTTAGAGAAAATTGATGAAAGTTATAAAAGAGAAAATAAAGCAACAGAAAGTGAAAATAATGCAGAAAAAGAACGATGCCAAATTATAACAGATGTTTTAGAGTGGGTTCTCGGTCTCGGTGTTGATCCATACATTGACTATGAAGAAATTGATGATTGAAAGTTGATGATTCCATGTGTAAAACACAGGTCGTCAACTGTAGAAAGGAACACTATGATGTGTATATTGGACGACCATCAAAATGGGGAAATCCATTCGAAATAGGAAAAGATGGTAATCGGACTGAGGTAATACTTAAATACCGTAAATACATACTTAATAATAAAAACCTAGTTAAAGACCTTCATGAATTGAAGGGAAAAACATTAGGGTGTTGGTGCAAACCAAAACCATGTCATGGGGATGTTTTAGTTTCTCTTGTAGATGGTGTAGATAACCAAACAAAAAACAACATATTATTTGATGATCATTATGGTAAAGCTAAAACCGATGGAAAAGCTCGTTTATAAAAGTATGTATAAATATATCCCAGATGGATATAAAATACGTGTGGCTGCTGTTACGGAGATATCAAACAGAATTGATACATTACTATCGGACCTAATACCAAATGTATGTGACAATGTAAAGAAAGGTAAGAGGAAGACAATTATGGAAGAAGATGTAATATTTGAGATGGGTAAATTATATCATTTGTAGGTGTGATTATGTGGACATATAGTGGAATGTTTATTGTAAAAGAAAAAGACAGATATGAATTATATACTTCAAATGAAGAAGAAATGAATATATTTGGTGACGGTCATGGATGTTTAGATCCTTTTTTTGATCCATACAAAGAGAGAATGAATAAAGATGGGATTTATCAGGTGCATACTGGATATGGATCTGTTCATGACATTCAAGATCCTGGTTTTTATTGGATAAAATACATTGGTGATATTGATTGGGGGGTTCCGACTGATTCTGTTGAAAGTAAAAAAATATGCTAGACCAAACGGTAAACTTTATCATGCATCTCTCAACTGCCCAACATTTCGTGATAATAGATTCTATACAAAAGGATATGTCGAAATTGATGATAAAGAGATAAAACAGAGAAATCTTCATCCTTGTTCTTGTGTTTACACATGGAGACGTTTAGATGGCAAAATATGAGTGTAGTCAATGTGGTAAAACTATATCAAGATATGGATCAAAATCAGCAGATAGGAAATATCACTTTTGTAATGACAGGTGCAGAGGTGATTGGATGAAAAAACACACAAGGAATTATAACTCTGATAGAAACAGAAAGTATGTCTATATGTGTGTATACTGCAAAAAACTGTTTGATGATGCAAAGACCTCAAAGAAAAAAATATGTGACAAGTGTTTTCCTTTATACAAAAATTTCAAATCTTGTGAATCTTATCATCGTAAACGTGGTTTAGGAGAGTATTCTATTAGTGATTATTGTAGAAATATTGTTGTAAATTTACCAAATCATGTTAATTATGAACGTGCATCTATAATCCTCGACATGATTGATAATAATGTTAACCGAAACTATTAAATTTGGTTATTATATATAATAGCTAGTCTTGTGTGATCTATGGTCAAATTGTTATGTGGTACAACATTTGCTGTAATATTGTTGTCCTCCAGTGTGTTTTATATATATTCAGTTGTATCAAATAATGGTGCATTTGCTATAATAGGCGTGATATTATCAGTGATTGCATTGACCATAGTACACTTGACTAATTTAGAATTTGGTGATAAAAAAATGTCAGTATTTGAATGTAAAAAATGTGGTCTTTCAATACATGTTCCATCAGGTGAATCATATACACCTCAATTATGTCCAAGATGTGGTATACAAATGACTAATAGAAAGAATAATGATGTTGATTAAAATGTCAGATATTATTGGAATAACAGCAACGGATGTTGTTAAAAAGACGATTGATTATGTAATAAAAAATGGTTCAAAAAGATTAGTTTGGGGAGGTACAATAGCTGAAGATATCAACGATCCAAAATCACCAAATGATTTTGATAGAATGATGATCGAAATGGATGATCCAATATCAATTGTGCTATCTGATCCATTGAAGCGATGGTCTGATTTTAGTGATCATTCTACATTTATTACACTACGTGAAACTGAGGATCATCTACAAGCTATGAATCCTGGACATATAACAAAATATTCAAAACTATATAAACGGTGGCTTGTAAATAATTATTTTAATTATACATACGGTGAACGATTTTTAACGTATCCGTATAATATGAATGAAGCATCTGGAAGACACAAAAAGGTTAACTGGTATTTTAATCAGATAGAAAAGATAATAGAGATATTAAGCAAACATCCAACAACTAGGAAAGCATGTATATCAACTTGGTATCCAACAACTGATCTAGGAAATGATTATTGTCCATGTAATATGGTGATGCAAATATTTGAGCGTGATGGTTTGTTGAATTGGGTCACTGTTGTTAGGTCACTTGACGTATTACGTGGTTTTACAGAGAATATATTTATGTTTACTATTTGGCAAGAGTATATTGCGAAAAAACTAGGTATTGATCCAGGTGCTTATAAAACAGTAGCGTTGAATGCACATCTTTATCAAGATATGATAGATAGTGGATATCATAAACAGAATCCACCTGATCCATATAAGTATTATAATAGACAGAATGCATTTGAAGATCCATTCCCCAACCAAAACATGATGACCATAGATAGTTTATTGTTCAGTGACACAGATGGTAAAAAACATCAAAAGATTATCGATAAGTGCTTAGAATTACCAGATTACTGGTGTAATTGGAAACTTGCATTAGTTGGTGATTGGTATAGACAGCATAAGCTAAAAGATATAACTAAAACGTGTCTTGAGCTAATAACAAATGAATTTGCATTTCCTGTTGCAAGATATACAAAGGATGTTGATTGTATATCATTACTTCCTTCATTTGATCAACAGGATTATCTTGGAAGATTACTATGATAAAAATTGTAATTGGATGCATAATTGTATCAATAATAATGTTACAGGGATGTAGTACACAACCAGTTGAGTTTCTTTATGATGATATCTATGAAATCGACACTGGTTACATTCATAACCATGATTCAATACGTTCTGCTAGTAAAAGAGATCTCGGAAATTTAAGGATAATAATGTATGACACAACAGTGTATTACCGAAAAGATGGTATCAACCAGTCAGAATATCATGATTGGTTAACGATCTATATATATGGTGACGGTTGGTATACACAAGAGGAAGTCAGGTCATTTGCAGCAAAACATAAGGATAAAAAAGTCACATTTGTCCGTGATTCATACGGATATGTGCAAAATATGTCTGTAGTGTGATAAGTATGAATATAAACAAAAGGAAAATATATACAGCTCAGGATATCTACGAACAATATAAAAAGCTAAGAGACCCTATCGATGGATATCTAATTAATAGTGAAAGACAGAAAGAGATGTATGACAAGTTAGTTAAATTCTCAGAAAAGAGGTTTGTTGAGTACGATGATGATAGGAGACAGAAGGTTAAAATTGATAATAAATTTGAGTTAATAAAACTAGAGGACGCTCAATAATGAAAAAATGTAGTAGTTGTTGTCATCCAATCGGTGAAAACGAGGATTTCGGTGTTGGTGATAATGGAGATATATTATGTGTTAAGTGTTCATTTAATTATGTAATGAACAAGGTGTTCTAAATGGATGATAATGATATCGATAAATGTATAGAACATATTACATCAAGTAAGTCAGAAGATGGACATATTGATATTACAGATGATCAATATAATGAATTCATTTGTAATCCAAAATTATTGATAAATTCTCTAGTGAAAATTGATAGTTTGAGATTACGGATCGACAAGAAGAGTATAACAACAAAATCTATTTTGTCAACTTTGGTCTGTGATGTGATTGACAGTCTCCGAAAACGAAATTTAACGTATAAGGATCTTTATGATATCAATAAAAAGGTAAATGATGATGAGGTATCTATATGAATAATTTAACAAAGATGATAATAGCAATAGGTGTAACTATACTAGCACTTTTTATAGTATATGTTATAGTAAGCAGTGATGAGTATAGTAATGAAATGGAAACGAATCCATCAATATCTATCGATGCAACAATAATTCATTTAACAAAAGATGTCGATGAAATTGATAAGTATCCATATGATACTGGTATAATTAAAATAGATTCAATAAATTCTATTGATAACCCAGATAATTTTGATATTTCTGATATAGTAGTTGGAAATCAAATAGAGGTTGAGTTTATCTATACTGCCAACAAATCAGAGATAATAGAAAAACCAGAAATTGTCATTCCAACAACTGATAATGAATCAGTCGTTTATAAAGCTATTCATATGTATGTTTCTTATGATAATGTGACAGGTTACACATTTGTTATAGAGAACTCATTAATTTCTTCTGAAAGGAGTACAGTTCTACCTGGATTAGATGTTGGATCAAAGATCAGTTGTGTTATTAATTATGGTGTTCCTTCTCATGCAGATGGTGTTTATGAAACAAAGACTAATTCAATAGGGAAGTACACAGTAATATAGGTATTGTGATAATCATGAAAAATATGGATATTGATTTGAAAATGGACGTTAATGACGAACATTACATTTTACTTGAGACTATCCGTGAATTGTATAATAGTGGGTTGTTTAAATCTGAATCTATGTCATCTCATATAATTGAAACTGTCACGATGTTTCTTGGTAAATATTATGTATATAATCAACAAAAGGATTTCTACCAGGATAGGAGATAAAACATGACAAACATTGATGATGTTGTTTTTTTTGTGACAGCTGATAGATTATATATATTCCCTGTTGCACATATGAAATTTTCTGTAGAACCAGATACATATTATGCTAACACAAATATGAAACGAATTCATATAGATGAGTTACCGAACGACATTATTGATGCCATAAAAAGGAACAAATTAGATAATCTTGAATTATATTTTGGTCTGACATCAACTCGTGATCTAGTATGAAATACTCACTTGTTCATTCAAATTATGATTACAGGACAAATGATATAAATTTGTATTGTCGTGATGAAAATTATAAAAAAATACTAAAGAAGGTTCACGGGTTTGAACCATATGCATTTACATCGGCAAAGAACAAGGATGAGATTCTATCACATGTTGAGGTTACTTCAGTAAAAGAAATAGATATACCATTTGTTGATGACGAGTTTGATAAACAAATAATATTCAAGACTGAATCACCAAAAATTGTTGGTGACATCAGAAAATATTATCAAGAATCAGATGATGAAAATATCCCAAAATTTGATATTCATGAAGCTGATATTCCATTTTCTAGAAGATTTTTGATAGATAATAATATCTTTTGTGGTTTTGAATGTGATGATAAGGAACTTTTACATCCACATGAAATAAAACCAATTACATTTATTCAGCCTCCAAGAAAGGTGTTTTTTGATATTGAAACATCAATTGAAGAAGACCTTGTCACAATAGTTGGTATATTTGATGAAATGACAAAGAAGTATGTATCTGTTGTGATTGATCCAGATGGACGCATTGAAAAACGCATTATGCTGTCACATGATCACACAGTTTTTGTTGTAATGAATGAAGAATCATTGGTCAGGGTTGTAAAAAAGGTATTTTCAAAGATCGATGCTGATATATTAACTGCTTGGTATGTTAAATTCGATGCTGAAAAATTAGACGAGAAATCTGTTAAATATCATAGATGCGAATTTGATTTCTCTTCAACAAATGTATTTGATATGTTGAAACCATACAAAAAACTATATAATAAAGGATCTAATAAACTGAAAGACGTTATAACAGCCGAAAAATTAGATGTTCCTGGGTATAGACCATATCAGCAAAGATATTGGAGAGAGGATTACATTGAAGCGGTGAAGATAAATAAGACCCATGTTGATGCTATATATGTGTTGGACAAAAAACTAGAGATACTTGATACATATTGGAACTTTAAATCAATTGCTGGATTTGAAGACATGAATCCAACAGTGTATCATGGGTCAATCATAGATATAAGACTACTTCGAAAGTATCATGGGAAATACATTTTACCATCAAGACCGTCTAAAGAAGTGATAAGAAAAAGGAAGAATCAGATTAAAATCATAAAGGTTGGTGGCAAAGTATTTGATCCACCATATGGTAGATTTGAGAATATTGCATTTTATGATATGTCAAGATACTATCCAGAACTTATCATAGGACAAAATTTGACATTTGAGAATTATACTGGTGATGGATTAGGGCTTTTACCAGAACTTGCACTCGAACTCATAGAAGAAAGACGTATCTATGATGACAGACTTGATGAGTTGGAAGCTGGTACACCAGAACACAAACAAGTAAAATTCCTTAGAGATACTATCAAGTTTATTTTGAATAGTATATTTGGTTATACAGGGTGGACAGGTGCTCGTTGCTTCAGACTCGATATATTCAATGGTATTACTGTGAAAGGCCAAGAAGGATTGATGTTTGTAAGAGATAAATCTTCTCATGATGGAAAAAAACTTATTTATGGTGATAGTGTTTCTGGTAATACAAATATACATGTTTTTTCAAGAGGTGGAAACCACAAGATTGATCATATAAAAAATATATATGATAGATATAGTAATTCATCATATAAAGAACATGACAAAGAATATATTGATCTTTCTAGTCATAACCTAATGTCATATTCATTAAATAAACAAGGAAAAGTTTCGCTTGGAAAAATCAAGAAAATAATGAGACACAAGACGAATAAAAAGATGTATAAAATAACATCTGAAAGTGGGAGAACAATAACTGTAACTGAGGATCATAGTCTGATGATTTATGATAATGGAAAGGTTTATGAGTCTAGTCCAAAAACGTTGAATACTGATTCGTCAATTATTGTTTATGACAGTGATTTGCAAAATATGTGGATTGGAGAGGAAGGATCTCACACGACATCTGAAGTACAAACACAATATACCATTCATAAGAATTTGGGAACACGAGATAAAAGAATCTATTTTGGAATGTGTGACAAAGATAATTCAGATGGAATCAGAGTTGAGAAAATAAGTTCTATTGAAGAAGTAACTGAAGATTCTATATATGTTTATGATTTAGAAATATCAAAATATCATACATTTCTTGCAAATGATATTTTTGTCCATAATACAGATTCAACTGCTCTTATTATACCAAACAACGAAGAATCTAAAGAATTAGTTATTGATACTTCTCTTGTGAATAAACTTCTTGAAAATGGCACTGACAAGGAACATGTACAGACTATTGCACATGCTCTAGAATATACAGATACCCTTAACAAGTATCTTAAGGAATT